>Ga0070729_10000287_pt1 | contig 119730 bp, 116 predicted proteins | sample tdDd472_FD_66725 | JGI IMG/M metagenome (GOLD analysis project Ga0070729, IMG submission 66725) | Marine sediment microbial communities from the Atlantic coast under amendment with organic carbon and nitrate - tdDd47.2 | ecosystem: Environmental > Aquatic > Marine > Coastal > Sediment...
TGTCTTTTATTTGATAAAAAGCATCGGAGGCTTTGGTATAATTATCTTGCTTAAAATAACTATACCCTAATTTAAAGTAATATTCCGCTAAATCTTCATTAGATAAATCATAAACATCAATTTTTGTTAGCCACTCTACCGCATTGGTATATTTCTTTTTTCTGAAATAATACAACCCTAACTCGTAAGAAGCTAGTTTAATTTTAGGGCTCTCCGGATAATTAGAAATATAATTCATCAAGCGCTCTTCAGCATCTTCATTAAATACTTTTGCGGCCGACATGGCAGAATAGTAAACCGCATTTGAATAAATTTCTGACTCAATGTTCTTTGTGGTTTTTAATACTTCCTCAAAAGCTTGTTGAGCTGCCACATATTTTTCCTTGTCATATAAATCCAGCGCCCTTAAATAATTGGCGTCTTCATGGGTATAAATAAGCGTCTGTTGTGCACTGGCTACACATGAAAATAAAATAAACGCAATTATAATTCTATATACCATACCCATTTTTAACGGAATAAAAGTAGATAACATTATATCGCCTAATATTTTTCTGCCTAATACTTTTTAACGAGAGTATGTTAAATTCAATAATCGACTACAAATCGTGAAAAGAAAAAAGTTGAAACCAAAACTTAATTCATTACGTAAGTGTGTTGGCTATGAGTAAAAAACGACAAATACCTACTATTTCTGAACCCGCTTTAATTTTTTGGCTTATCGGAATTATTATTGTATTTGGGTTTAAGATACTATTCGGAAACTAAATTATTTTCGTTGCAACACTGCCTTTACCGACTTAATAATTGCATTAGAAGATAATCCGTATTTTTCCATTAACTGCTCAGGGGTTCCGCTTTCACCAAAAGAATCGTTTACCGCAACAAACTCCATTGGCGTTGGAAGATTTTTAGATAACACTCTGGCAACACTTTCCCCCAACCCACCGTTATATTGATGTTCTTCTGCAGTAACCACACAACCCGTTTTCTTGGCAGAAGCCAACACCGCTTCTTCGTCTAAAGGTTTTATAGTGTGAATATTGATTACTTCAGCACTTATTCCCTCTTCCGCTAATGCTTCACAAGCTTTTAATGCTTCCCAAACCAAATGACCGGTTGCAAAAATGCTTACATCAGTTCCTTCATTTAACATCACTGCTTTTCCTATTTCAAATTTCTGATTCGGGTCTGTAAACACAGGAACTTTTGGTCGTCCAAAACGCAAATAAACAGGGCCTTCATGTTCAGCAATAGCAATAGTTGCAGCTTTAGTTTGGTTGTAATCACAAGGATTAATTACCGTCATTCCGGGCAACATTTTCATTAAACCAATGTCTTCTAAAATTTGATGGGTAGCACCATCCTCACCAAGCGTTAATCCGGCATGCGATGCACATATTTTTACATTTTTACCTGAATAAGCTACCGATTGACGAATTTGGTCATACACCCTTCCGGTAGAAAAGTTAGCAAACGTACCTGTAAACGGAATTTTTCCGCCAATAGTCATTCCGGCTGCAACACCTATCATATTTGCTTCCGCTATACCTACTTGAAAAAAACGATCAGGAAATTCCTTTTCAAACTTGTCCATTTTTAATGAACCGGTAAGGTCGGCACAAAGCGCCACCACATCTTTATTTTTTTGACCTAACTCATACAAGCCGTCTCCAAAACCGGAACGGGTATCCTTTTTTTCTGTAGAAACAAATTTTGGTAATGTTTTTTCCATGCTACAATTTAATTTGTGTTGATAATCCGGAAGAAATAACAAACGATTCTTCTTTGGTAAATATTGATTCTTTTGAATTTGCTGATTTGTAAATAACTCTGTACTTGCCAGGCTGCATAACCAATGTTGAACGACTAACATTATCTTTTAAGTTATACACCCATTTTAATTCTCCATCTTCTTCCAGAAAAATACTTGCTACGCCTTTACCAGTTAAGAAAAATGTAGCCAGTCCTGCTTCAGGTATTTCTACCTTAGTCGTATGACTTTGAGAAATATCCACCGCATTGATATACATTCTTGGAAGCGTTAATACTTCTAAATCATATTGACCGATTAAGTAACGTTCGGTAGTTTCAAAATCTTGGAGATGCAAGGTTTTTGATTCTCCTTTCTTTCTTACAATACACTTTAAATCTTGATATTCATTATTTCCTTTCACTAAAAGCTCTAAAGAACCTTGTGGGGCATCAATACCTATTATGTTATGAACTCCAGGCTGAATGGTAATGTCTTTTTTCTCAACACCTGGTATGGTGTGGGCCACTATTCTATATTTGGTAAGCGCATCAATCGGTAATGTATCACTCACACCTCTGTCATTAAATGTATGGACAAAGTTGTATTTAATAGCTCCGGTTTGAGCATCGTAAAATGTCATAGCGACATCTGTTTCTGTTGCTTTTCCGTACTTATCCAACAGATTTACCTGAACAGTAGTATTATCTAAAATTCTGGAAATAATTACTCCTAACACCGTTTGAAAGCTGGCTTCATCTTTCGTATCATAAAAATCTCCCACACAACGTAATGACTTCTTTACGATATCATCTAAGCCCATTCCAATAATAAAAGGCTTAAACACTACTCCGTTTTTTTGCATGGCTAACGAAATGGCACAAGGGTCTCCTCCGCATTCTTCTATTCCGTCAGTAATTAAAATAATGATGTTTCTACAAGTTTTGCAATCGTTAAAATCATTGGCCGCTTGTTCTAAGGTATAAGCAATAGGTGTTGTTCCTTTAGGCGTAATTTCATTCAACTTACTTTTTATTTGATTGTGATTATTGGCAGTAAAAGGAACTTCAAGTTTGGTATCCTTACAGTTTTTTGAACCCTGCCCCACATAATCCTGATGTCCGTAAACCCTTAGGCCAAGCTCTAGATTTTTTACGTTTTTTAAACTATCCACCGTTTTTGAAAGCAAGCGTTTGGCTACATCCATTTTCTTTTCGCTTTCCCAACGCCCCAACATACTTTGCGAACCATCCAACACAAACAATATCCTTGTTTTATTGGTTTGAGAAAACATATGGCTAACGCTAAAAAACGCTATTAATACAAGTATGTATTTAAATCCTCTCACTAATAATCTCCTAATGTTTCTTCTAACTGAGAAAGCGCTGACGCTAATTGCTCATCGTTTGGTGCTACACCGTGCCATTTATGACTTCCCATCATAAAATCAACACCCTGTCCCATTTCTGTTGTCATAATTATCATAATCGGTTTTCCTTTTCCTGTTTCAGCTTTTGCTTGATTTATAACGGAAATCACCTCTTCAATATTATTCCCGTTCATTTTCATGGTGTGCCACCCAAAGGCTTTCCACTTTGCTTCAATGTCACCCAAACTCATTACTTCCTCCGTATCACCGTCAATTTGTCTTCCGTTATAGTCAATGGTAGAAATTAAATTATCTATTTTATGATGTGCCGCAAACATAGCTGCTTCCCAAATTTGTCCTTCTTGTATTTCACCATCTCCGTGCAAAGAATAGACCAAAGTATTTTCTCCGTTCATTTTTTTGGTAAGCGCAGCACCGCAAGCTACCGACAAACCCTGACCCAACGAACCACTTGCCACCCGCACACCTTCTAAACCTTCATGGGTAGTTGGATGTCCTTGTAAGCGAGAATCAATCATTCTAAACGTATCTAATTCTTTGACCGGAAAATAACCGCTGCGGGCTAGTGTGCTATAAAAAACAGGTGAAATATGTCCGTTGGAAAGGAAAAATAAATCTTCTCCTTTGCCGTCTATCGTAAAGCTTTTAGGGTTGTGTTTCATGATGCTGAAATACAACGCAACAAAATATTCTACACAACCCAGTGAACCACCCGGGTGGCCACTTTGTGGTTTGTGAACCATACGAACAATATCTCTACGTACTTGCGAACAAATTTTTTGTAGCTCTTGAATATCAGGCATTTTGGACAATTTTTATGAATTACTGCCCAAAGATATACCAATTAAAAAGTTAGGCGAATTGATGTTAATAACTTCATTCAATACTTGATAAAAACAGAAAAATTGGCTGGAGTGTAGAAGTTAGTTTTAAAAAGTAGTGTTGCGATAACGGTTCAGGCTATGTGTAGTTGCGTGGGTTGGCACTTAACTTTGTAAGTACGCACCAAGCTGAAAATCCGCGAGGATTTTCAGAAGTAGGCGAGAACAAGCAATTACTTATAGCCATTGTTGTAGCCAGTGCTTTATTTTTCATAGTAATAAGTTCGGGTCAAATTATAACCAACTTTTTTATTATTCTTTTTTCCCCATTTTGCGAAGTCAGGATGTCCTGTATTTTTCCATTCCACATAGTTTTCTATAATTTCCAAATCTTCATTCAATTCTTTAGTCCAATATTCTTTTCGTTTGTCGTCAGTCAATTGGGAAATTTGTTCCTCAATCTTTTCAGCAAGCTTTAAGTCCTCTGAAGGGTTTCCAATATAGCCTTCTGGTAAATGATGAATCGAGTAATAAATGCTGTAAGTCCACCAATTTAAAATTGTTTCTCTTGCTAAATCATCTTTTGGATTTAATTCAATTGCCCTAAATAGATGCTCTTCACTTCTGTAATATTTCCCGAACCAGCGAAATGGTCTATTGTCAATTATTTCCATTTCACACCATTCTTCTAATGTTGGTTTTATTAGTTTATCACTCAAAGGTTGCGGAAATGGTCCATAATCCGCATCCTGAATATTCTCAAAAAATGGAAATAAGAATTTAGCAAAGTCAATCTTCTGGTCAAGTGTCCAATTTTGAGTTGATTTTAGAAATTCCGCAAGTTTTTTAAATGCTTGTTTTCTTAAACCTTTCTCTCTATCAATACAATAATCAGCATATTCTTTCCATTCGGAATTTTCCGAAGCTGCTTTTGCAACAGTTAATAAAGCGATATTTTGGTCTTTAGCAATCATTTTCTCGCATTGGCTACAACAAAAAAGCTAAAGGAAGTTTCAATTTGCTTTAGCATAAGTTATCGCAAGTTAATCGCTTTTTAGCAAATGGTAAAATTTAAAGCTATTATTTTTTAAACACCATTGGCTTTTGCCTAATTTACTTATAAACTAAATTTACTAAACACTAATTTCTATCTTTGCGCTTCAATTTAGATGTATGGGTTTAAAATGTGGTATAGTTGGTTTACCAAACGTAGGAAAATCAACACTTTTTAATTGTTTATCAAATGCAAAAGCTCAATCGGCAAATTTTCCGTTTTGCACCATTGAGCCTAATTTAGGCGTAATTACCGTTCCGGATGAGCGTTTAGAGGAACTGGAAAAAATTGTAAAACCGGAAAGAGTAGTTCCTGCAACTATAGATATTGTGGATATTGCAGGTTTGGTAAAAGGCGCCAGCAAAGGTGAAGGTTTGGGTAATCAGTTTTTAGGAAACATCAGAGAAACGGATGCCATTATTCATGTGTTAAGGTGTTTTGATGACGGAAATATTGTGCATGTAGATGGTTCGGTAAACCCTGTAAGAGACAAAGAAGTGATTGATATAGAGTTGCAGTTAAAAGACCTTGAAACAGTAGAAAAGAAAATACAAGCCATACAAAGAGCCGCCAATGCGGGAGACAAAGCTGCACAAAAACAATTAGAACTTTTAAAGAAATACAAAACCACCTTAGAAAGTGGGCAATCTGCCAGAACGGTTGAAATGGAAGAAGAGTTAATTCTATTTGCTAACGAACTTCAATTACTTACCAATAAACCTGTATTGTACGTTTGTAACGTAGATGAAGCTTCTGTAAAAACAGGGAATCAGTACGTAGAAGATGTAAAAAAGGCCGTTGCCAATGAAAATGCAGAAGTGATGTTTTTAGCTGTAAAAACGGAAGCAGACATTGCAGAGTTAGAATCGTATGAAGAACGTAAAATGTTTTTAGATGATTTAGGATTAGCTGAAGCAGGTGTCAACAGACTAATACGAACAGCCTATAAATTATTGGATTTACAAACCTATTTTACGGCAGGCGTAAAAGAAGTGAGAGCCTGGACGATAGAAAAAGGAATGAAAGCACCACAAGCAGCAGCCGTCATCCACACTGACTTTGAAAAAGGATTTATCCGTGCTGAAGTAATTAAGTATGATGACTATCTGCAATATAAATCAGAAGCTGCTATAAAAGAAGCCGGAAAACTTGGCGTTGAAGGAAAAGAATATGTAGTAAATGACGGAGACATTATGCACTTTAGGTTTAATGTGTAAAATTTGATTGGCTCGTTAAAAAAATACCTCTTTGAAATTATTCTTTTTGGGATAATCACTCTTTCCGTTTCCAGTACATTAATTAACAAACACAAACATGTAGGTGAATTCAATTGGCAAGCCGAACTCTGGGCAGACCAAGTGGGTTACTATTCCTATTTACCCGCATTTTTTATTTATGATTATGACGGACACAAACTTCCTAAAGACATTGTAGAAAAAACAGGTGGAGGGTTTACAGTTGATAGTGTTTCAGGTAAAATAAAAACCAGATATACCTACGGAGTAGCTTTAATGCAAGCTCCATTTTTTGGATTAGTCCATTTGTATAATAAAGTTAATGGCTTAACTACTGATGGGTTTTCCGGAAATTACCACAATATTCCAAATTATGCTACGCTATTTTATGGAATATTAGGGCTAATACTGTTGTATTTTTTCTTACAAATTCACTTTGGAAAAATATCTTCTGCAATAGCCATTCTCATTATTTTACTAGGTACTAATCTGTTTTACTACTTAACAGACACTACAGGAATGTCGCATTCATACTCTTTTTTCTGTTTTGCAGCGGTGCTATTCTTTTCTACTAAAATTGAAAAATCTATTCTACATTTTTCTCTTTGGATTTTCTTTTCAATGCTCACTATTGTAATTAGACCAATAAATGGAATATTTGTTTTAGCAACTATTTTTATTGTCCTTTCTCAGAAAGAGAAACCTCTTGAGTTTATCAAATCCATTTTCACAAAAAAGAACGTTTTAGCCATAATCTTAATTGGGTTTATATGTCTACTTCCCCAATTTATTTATTGGCACTATTTAAGCGGTTCCTTAATACATGATTCGTATCAAGGAGAGTCATTCACTAATTTAACCAATCCCAAATTAATTGAATTTTGGTTTTCGTTTAATAATGGATTATTCCCCTACAATCCTATTTACCTAATTTTGATTCCTGTTTTTATTCTTCTTTCTCTAAAAAGGAAAATTTCCGGAATAATTTCATTGTTTGTTTTTCTTTTAGTGAGCTATTTATGTGCCTCTTGGTACTCTTTCAGCTTTGGATGTGGTTTCGGAAGCAGGAATTTTGTTGAATATACAGTGCTGTTTTCAATTCCTTTAGCACAGTTTATTAAGTGTATTTCTCAAAGCAAGTGGTTTCTCAAAGTGCTTTTCGTTTTTCCTACTCTTATTTTTATAATCATTAACCAGTTATTGATATCTAATTATGAAAAATGCTTTTTCGGTGAAAACAATTGGGACAAAAATGAATATGTATTTCTGTTGGCAAGGCATTCTAAAAAAGTATCCAGTAAAAAAGAGGAATTAATTGGTACAACACAAACTTATAGCTCATCTCTTTTACTTGAAACTGACTATCTTAATGAAATACACACTAAATGGGCTGACTTAAATGTAACCCTAACTCCATATTCTAACAACAAACCTCAGATTGTTTGCTCCATAGAAAAAAATGATTCCACCTATTTTTGGAAATCCTTCTCGTTAAAAGAAAGTATTGAAGTCTTAGGAAAGGAAACAAAATTTCACAGCGGTTTTATCATTCCTAAATCCCTTCCTAAAAATTCTCTAGTCAAAATTTATGTATTAAATGAAAATAAAGACTCTATTTTGATACAAAACATAGATTTTAGTATGAGATAGCGTATTTTTTTGATTTTTCCCCATCAATTGTTGAAAACTGCTCATATTATCAGTTCTAATTAGGACATAATCTTTTTAATTTAGCTTCCTTAAAAAATCAAGGGTGGCTGAAGAAGTTAAATATACTGAGGAAAACATACGTACACTTGACTGGAAAGAACACATCCGTATTCGTCCGGGAATGTATATCGGTAAGCTTGGAGACGGCAGTTCTTTTGATGACGGCATCTATATTCTCCTTAAAGAAGTATTGGACAATAGTATCGATGAGTTTGTGATGGGCAATGGTAAAACCATTGATGTTACCATTAAAGACGATGAAGTAAAAGTAAGAGACTACGGAAGAGGAATTCCACTTGGAAAGGTGGTTGATGTGGTTTCAAAAATGAATACCGGTGGTAAATACGACTCTAAAGCCTTTAAAAAATCGGTTGGATTAAACGGAGTTGGTACTAAAGCCGTTAATGCGCTCTCCAACTACTTTTGCGTTGAATCCATCAGAGATGGTAAAATTAAAAAAGCTGAATTTAAAAGAGGTGAATTAACGAAGGAATATAAACAAGAAGATTCTCCAAAAAGAAAAGGTACCAGAATAACCTTTATTCCGGATGACACCATTTTCCTAAACTTCAAATACAGAACACAGCATATCGAAAGAATGTTGTGGAACTATGCTTTCCTAAACAGAAAACTTACCATTAACTTTAATGGCGAAAAATTCGTCTCAGAAAATGGCTTAAAAGATTTATTGGAGAAGAATATCTCCAACGAGCCCCTCTACCCTATCATTCATCTTGAAGATGAAGATATTGAAGTAGCTATTACACATGTAAATTCTTATGGTGAAGAGTATTATTCTTTTGTAAACGGTCAGCACACGACACAAGGCGGGACACACCAAGGAGCATTTAGAGAGGCTTATGTAAAAACCATTCGGGAGTTTTTTCAAAAGGATTATGATGCGCAGGACATCAGAAGCTCTATTGTTGCGGCAGTTAGCGTAAAAGTAATTGAACCTGTTTTTGAATCACAAACAAAAACTAAACTTGGCTCTACAGAAATTGAACCGGGAGGCACTTCAATGCGTGCTTTTGTGGCTGATTTCTTAAAAAAACATCTTGACAACTTTTTACACAAAAATCCTGAAATTGCTGATGCTATTCACCGAAAAATTTTGCAATCCGAACGTGAGCGTAAAGACATGGCTGGTATTAGAAAACTTGCCAAAGAAAGAGCTAAGAAAGCAAGTCTTCACAACAAAAAATTAAGGGATTGCAGAGTTCACCTGGGTGATAATCATGAGAGACAATACGAAACTACTTTATTTATTACTGAGGGAGATTCAGCTTCCGGTTCTATCACAAAATCAAGAGATGTAAACACACAAGCAGTGTTTAGTTTAAAAGGGAAACCACTAAACTGTTATAGCCTAACCAAAAAAATTGTTTACGAAAATGAAGAGTTTAATCTACTGCAAGCTGCCTTAAACATTGAAGAAGGTCTTGATACACTTCGTTACAATAATATTGTTTTAGCAACAGATGCCGATGTTGACGGTATGCATATTAGGTTATTACTAATTACTTTCTTTCTTCAGTTTTTCCCTGATTTAGTAAAAAACGGGCACCTGTATATATTGGAGACGCCTCTGTTCAGAGTTAGGAATAAGCAAGAAACAATTTACTGTTATTCTGAGGAAGAAAGAGTTGCAGCATTAAATAAATTAAAAGGAAAACCAGAAATAACCAGATTTAAAGGGTTAGGAGAAATTTCACCGGATGAGTTCAAACACTTTATCGGTAAAGACATAAGACTAAGTCCTGTTGTTATCGGAAATGACACCTCCATTCAAAAAATGCTGGAATTCTACATGGGTAAAAACACTCCGGACAGGCAAGAATTTATTATTGACAACCTCAAAGTAGAAAAAGATATAGTTGAAGAAGCATTAGTATAATCATGGCTAAGAAAGACAACGATAACATAGAAGAAAGAGACGAAGAATTTGATGCATCTAATGAAGAAGCAAACTTAGAAAACGTAACCCAAGTTTCCGGTATGTACCAAAACTGGTTCTTGGACTATGCTTCATATGTAATTCTTGAAAGAGCCGTTCCACATATTAATGACGGATTAAAGCCTGTTCAGAGAAGAATCCTTCACTCATTAAGAGAAATGGATGACGGACGTTACAATAAAGTAGCCAACGTTATCGGTAACACTATGAAGTATCACCCTCACGGAGATGCTTCCATTGGTGATGCATTAGTTCAAATCGGCCAAAAGGAATTAGCTATAGACTGCCAAGGAAACTGGGGAAATATTTATACCGGTGATAGTGCCGCAGCACCAAGATATATTGAGGCAAGACTCAATAAATTTGCAAACGAAGTTATTTTCAACCCAAAAACTACGGAATGGCAACTATCTTATGACGGAAGAAATAAAGAGCCTATAACACTTCCTATAAAATTCCCTCTTCTTTTGGCAATGGGAGTTGAAGGTATTGCTGTCGGTTTGGCTTGCAAAATTTTGCCTCACAATTTCATTGAACTAATTGATGGATGTATCAACACTTTAAAAGGCAAGAAGGTCAGTATTTACCCTGATTTTCCGACAGGCGGTTATGCAGATTTTGAAAATTATAATGATGGGCTAAGAGGCGGCAGAATCAAAGTAAGAGCAAAAATCGAAAAGCTTGACAAAAAAACTCTTGCTATTACCCAAATACCTTTTGGAACTACTACTAGCAGTTTAATTGATTCTATCTTAAAAGCGAATGATAAGGGAAAAATTAAAATTAAAAAGATTGAGGATAATACGGCAGAACATGTAGAAATACAAATTCATTTAACTCCTGGTGTTTCTCCTGATAAAACAATTGATGCATTGTACGCATTTACCGATTGTGAAAGTTCGATATCTCCAAATGCATGTGTTATTATGGATGATAAGCCTTTATTTTTAGGTGTATCAGAAATATTAAAACACAACGCTAACCATACTCGTGAACTGTTAAAAAAAGAGCTTGAAATAAAATTAGGAGAGCTTCAAGAAGCTTGGCACTTTGCTTCACTTGAAAAAATATTTATTGAAAAAAGAATTTACCGAGACATTGAAGAGTGTGAAACCTGGGAAGAAGTAATTGCAGCCATTGATAAAGGAATGCATAAATACATCTCCACTCCTTCCAGAAAGTCAAAAGCAAAAGGTGCATTACAATTAAAGAGAGATTTAACAGAAGAAGATTTAGCTCGTTTAACCGAAATTAAAATCAAACGAATTTCAAAATTTGATGCTAAAAAAGCTGACGATTATATAGCTAAGTTAGAAACGGATATGAAAGAGGTAAAAGGTAATTTAGATACAATTACCGACTACACCATTGAATATTTTAAAAATCTTAAAAAAACATACGGAGAAGGAAAAGAAAGAAAAACAGAAATTAGAACCTTTGATAGTATAGACGCAGCTAAAGTAGCCGTTAGCAACGTGAAACTTTATGTAAACAAAGAAGAAGGTTTCTTAGGTCATGGATTGAAAAGAGACGAAGGAGAATTTGTTTGTGATTGCTCTGATATAGATGATATTATTGTCTTTAAGAAAGATGGTAGCATGGTAGTCACCAAAATAGACCGAAAAACCTTTGTGGGTAAAGGAATTATTCATTTAGGGGTTTGGAAAAAAGGAGACAAACGCACTATTTACAACATGATTTATCGTGACGGAAAGGCAGGTAAATCAATGATAAAGCGATTTAACGTAACCTCCATTACCAGAGATAAACCTTATGATTTAACGAAAGGAACTGCTGGTTCTGAAGTCTTATGGTTTACCGCTAATCCAAACGGAGAAGCTGAAGTGGTAAATGTATTACTCAAACCAAAGAAAAACATTCGAAAACTAAAATTCGATTTTGACTTTTCAGAGTTAGCTATCAAAGGAAGAAATGCTGCCGGAAATACACTTACCAAATATCCTATTCTAAAAATTTCATTAAAAGAAAAAGGATTATCTACGCTAGGCGCAAGAAAAATATGGTGGGATGATACGGTAAGAAGACTAAACGGAGAAGAAAGAGGTACACTCTTGGGAGATTTTAAAGCTGAAGATAAAATATTGACCATCATGAAATCCGGTCATTATCAACTTACAGGTTTTGATTTTTCCACCAAGTTTGAAGATGATTTAATCATTATAGAAAAATGGAAGCCTGAAAAACCTATTTCAGCCATTTACTTTGACGGTGAGAAAAAAGAGTACTATGTGAAACGATTTATGGTTGAAGAAACCGATAAGTTAGTTTCCTTCATTTCTGAATCTGAAGGCTCCACTTTAGAGTTTGTAACCACTGATTATATGCCAATGGTTCAAGTGAATTTCTCTAAAGTTAAAGGAAAAGAAAGAGACCCGGAAGAAATCAATCTATTTGAATTCATTGCCGTTAAAGGTTTAAAAGCACAAGGCAACAAACTTTCTCAATACAAAGTAAAATCAATTGACACATTAGAATCAATAGAAGTTGAACCACCTCAATCTGAAACCGAAGAAAGTGAGGAAGAAGTTATTGAAGATGAGGTAAATGAAGATATAGAAGAAATAGTTGATGACGTAGAAGACGATATCGAAGATGAAGAGCAAGAAGAGGAAAAGCCTAAAACCAAAAAGAAAGCCTCTAAAAAGTCTTCAAAAGCATCTGATGAAACACCTGTTGAAGTAGAATGGGAAATATCTTCACCAAAGAAAGGGAAAAAGAAAAAAGCAAAACCGGGCTCAGAAGATAAATCCCAAATCAGTTTATTTTAGTGGAGTTTACACTTACACTGGCCATTTTAGTAATTACAGTTATTACTTCTTTAATAGCCAATGGCAATAATGAGTTGTATTATAAACTCATGTTCAATTCCTATCAGGTTGCACACCGAAAAGAGTGGTACCGACTTATCACACATGCATTCATCCACTCAAAAGAAAATATTTTTCATTTGGTAGTAAACATGTATGTTTTTTATTCTTTTGGAAAAATAACCGAAAGCTTTTTTGTCCTTTACCGCCCTGGATTTGGCAAATTGATGTATCTTTCGCTTTATTTAGGAGCTGTTATTGCATCTTCTATCCCTTCTTTAATAAAACACAAAGATAATTATAACTACAATGCCGTTGGCGCTTCAGGAGCAGTATCTGCGGTATTATTCTCATCTATCGCCTTTTTACCCATTATAGAAGGTGGAGGAATTAATTTAATGTTTATTCCCATTGACATACCACCAATTATCTTCGGAATAGCTTATTTGGCCTATGAAGCATACATGAGTAAACGAAGTAATGACAATGTGGCGCATGACGCTCATTTTTGGGGAGCAATATTCGGAATAGCCTTTACTTTTCTAGTGATTCCTGAATCTTTTACCAATTTTTTTGCCGCTATTTTCGGATAAATAACTTTTTAACGCTACCTTCGTAAAACTTGATGTGCAGCTTTTTTGCATATTTTAAAGTTTAACCCCTAAACCCGCTAAAGTGAAAGTCAATTTAAACGGGAAATTATACGATAGTTCAGCGCCAATTTTTGGTGTAAATAATCGTGCCTTTAGGTATGGTGATGCTTTATTTGAAAGCATTAGGGTAGTTAACGGAAAACCAAGTTTTATCGAAGACCATTTTAAGCGATTAAAAGAAGGGATGAAACTTTTAAAAATGCTTCCCTCCTCTTCTTTTACCTATCAAGATTTTAGCCAACAAATTGAACAGCTCATTAAAGAAAATAACATTACTGAAGGCGGAAGGGTTAGAATTACCGTTTTCAGAAATGAAGGTGGTTTTTATATTCCCGAAACCAATGAAAAATCTTATTTAATTGAAGTAAATGAATTTGCTCACAACGAATATACTTTAAATACGAAAGGCTTAGCTGTAGATACTTATTCAGAAATATTAAAACCAAAAAGCTCTTTAAGTAAAATAAAAAGCTGCAACAGCCTGCAATACGTATTGGCAGGTATTTATGCCAAAGAGAAAAAGCTTGATGAATGTCTTTTGATGAATGAAAATAATAGGATTTGTGAATCCATCAGTGCCAATGTTTTTCTTTACAAAAGTGGAAGCCTATACACACCTGCCTTAGAAGAAGGCTGTGTGGCAGGTGTAATGCGCAAACAAATCATTGAAGTAGCAAAAGATTTAAAAATCAACGTTTTTGAAGCTACTATTAGCATTGGAAACCTTTTGTATGCCGATGAATTATTTCTTTCCAATGCCACCAAAGGAATTCAGTGGGTAGGTTCTTTCAGACAAAAAAGATACTTTAACGACACTTGTAAAGCTATTGTAGCTGCGCTCAATCAAAAAGTGGTAGAACCAAATAATAAAGTAGTTGAAGATTTTTAGGTATCTTTAATCACTTTTATTTTACGTGTGAAAAATCAATCCTTATCTAAAATTATTTCCAAGAACAAAGAGGTATTGCTTTTTATAGCAAAAGCTGTTGGGCTATACATTCTTTATTATGTGGTTTATGAACTATGGCTCAGACCAAATGGTTTTTTTGACAGATTACTTATTCATCTTTTAACAGATACCAGCGCATTTATTTTAGAGTTGTTTAACTATGATGTCATTTCCTCTTGGGACAGGCTAGGTATTACATCAGACAGAATAGTTAGAGTTGGTAGCAGATGTGACGCTATTAATCTGATGGCTCTTTATGCAGGGTTTATTCTTTGCTTCAAATCAAAAATAAAAGACAAACTTATTTTTATTTCCTCAGGAGTTTTAGTGATACATATTTTAAACATCATTAGAATTGTAGCTTTAGTTTTAATTTATTACTACAAACCTGAAGCACTTGAATTTAACCACAAATTCACATTCACCGGAATTATTTATGCTGCCATATTTATTATGTGGGTAATGTGGGTAAAAAGAGTAAAAAAATGACAACAAAAAAAGCCAAATGGGCTATTGTTTCATTAGCTTTTATAAGCATTTTATTATTCGATTATTTTCGAACAAGCATCTCACTCTCCCTCTTATATTTTTTGCCAGGTTATTCACATGAATATTATTTGGGCTTTCATTTTTTATATGAATCCCTGTATTATATGGATAAATCATTACTTCTAAAGTTAAAATGGATTAATTCTATTTTCTTTTTAAGCTTAATTTTTATTACTTCATTTATTGCGGTCTGGAATATTTACAGAAGCCGAAAAGTAATAAAGTACTACTCCTACTTCTATGTTTTTTCAATGATAGTAGCCGCATTTTTTTTAGGATTGGATATGATTTTTAAGAACCCTGTCCTTTACGATCAATTCAGAATGCTTTTAGCCCTATTGCTGAGTCCAATTCCTTTTATACTCACAATATTATTTGCTGAACTTAAAAGCAGTAATAAAATTTAAGTAACTTAGCTTATTATGAGGCTTTTTATCCTTCTTACGCTAGTTCCGTTATTTAGTTTGGGCCAAAACTCCTTTCAAGAAGATATATGCAAACTAGCTGAACAAGAAGGAAAACATTATCACCAGCAAAAAAAATCTATTACAATTGATAATTACGATATTAAGTATCATCATTGTTATTGGGAAGTTGACCCACAGGTAAATTACATCAAAGGAAAAATCACTACCTATTTTTTGCCTGACGCAGGAGGAATCAATAAAATACAATTTGATTTAGCCACTGCTTTAACAGTAGATTCCGTTAAATATCAAAATAACGCTATTAGCTTTACTCATCTTTCAGGTAACATTCTCGAAATAAATTTACCAACAAACATTACTAACCTTGATTCCGTTGAAGTGTATTATCAAGGTACGCCACAGTCCGGTGGTTTGGGTTCTTTTATGCAAGGCTCTCATAATGGAGATTCTATCATCTGGACACTTTCAGAACCATTTGGTGCACAAGATTGGTGGCCATGCAAACAACACCTTTCAGATAAAGCCGACTCGATAGACATAGTAGTTAAAACCACTTTAGGTAATAGAGTTGCTTCCAACGGAACTTTACAAAATATTGACACAAGTGGCACCAATGTTACTTATCACTGGAAGCACCGCTATCCTATTCCGGCTTATTTGGTTGCCATTGCTATTACCAATTACGCTGAGTTTTCGCATTTTGCTAATTTAAGTACAGGTAATTTAGAAATACTAAACTACGTTTATCCTGAAGACTCTGCTCAGTTTTTCACAGAGTCACAAGGCATTGTGCCTATTTTAGAGTTATTTGATACTTTAATTGAGGCTTACCCATTTCATAAAGAAAAATACGGCCATGCACAATTTGGAAGAGGCGGTGGAATGGAACACACCACCATGAGTTTTATGGGTGATTTCAGACATAGCTTAATGGCGCATGAACTAGCTCACCAATGGTTTGGAAATAAAGTAACTTGCGGCTCCTGGAGAGATATATGGCTAAACGAAGGTTTTGCTACTTATTTTGAAGGATTGACCGTTGAGTACATGCCACAGTTTCATGACACTGACTGGTATAACTGGAAAAGAAATGCGGTTGATTATATTACTTCTGCCATTTGGGGCGGTATTTATAACCGAGACACCACCAATGTATGGAGTATTTTTGAAGGAAGAATTAGTTACACCAAGGGCGCTATGGTATTACACATGATACGTTGGGAAATTGGTGACAGCGCATTTTTTGCAGGTATTCGGAATTATTTAAACGACCCTAACCTTACTTTTGGATATGCTGTTACGGAAGACTTACGTGCACATTTTGAAGCAGCCAGCGGCAAAAACCTACAAGAGTTTTTTAAAGATTGGGTATATGGCGAAGGTCACCCTATTATGCAAGTGTTCTGGAGCGTGCAAAACGACACTACTTATGTTGTTTTAAATCAAACACCTTCTTCCCCATCCGTTAGCTTTTTTGAAATGAATGTTCCCATACAATTTAAAGGGCAAGGAAAAGACACCATTATCACCCTAAACCATACTTATACCGGACAAGCTTATTCATTTAAACTGGGCTTTAACCCTGACACAGTAGTTTTTGACTCTGATGTTTGGTTAATAGCAGAACTAGATACCCTTTATTTAGGAGTTAATGAGAAAAACACAACACCCAACCAAGACATTAAAATTTACCCTAACCCTGCTACGGATAAACTAACCATAGAGCTTCACAAGCCGTTTGATGAACTAAAAAGTATTAGCATCACCAATATGTTGGGACAACGAATTTATACTGAAAGCCTTGCTCCTAATACCAACAAAACAGAAATAAATCTTAGCACTTTACAAAAGGGAATTTATTTGATTGAAGTTAATTCATTATTAGGAAAAAATTTCAGAAAAATAGTTTTAGAATAACTCTTTAAAATACTCATCTAACTTTTCATTTACTAAATCGTGCCCGGTTTCTAAGATATGAAGTTGGTAATTATCGTTTAGTTTATCCGTCAGTCGGTGGGAAATGTCAGCAGAAATAATGCGGTCGTACTTCCCAAAAAACAAAAGAGTCATTATCTTTTGTTCATTAATATTTTTTGCAACTACCCCTAAATCAGGGTTTAATTCTCTAAAAGTCATCCAGGTTTTATACACCATTTCTCGCTTATGTTTGGAATTGGTTTGATGATAAGCAAACTTATAAATCCGCTTGTCCAGCAGCCCGATTGCTTTTAAAAACCGGGCAACATAATGCACCGGCTTAGGGTTTTTAATAAAATGCTTATAAATAACATTCGTCAACCAAAACTTTGTAACTAAGTTATACCACACATTAATCTTAATTCCGTCAGGAGCCATCAAAAACAATTCGTTTACCTTTTTGGGTAGAAGTTCGGCTAAACAAAATGCTACTTTTCCCCCCAAACTATAGGCAAACAGTGAAACCGTTTCAATATTATTTTGATATAAAAATGCTTCAAACAACTCTTTTAAATCAGCTTTTGTCCAAACTTGTTTGTAGGTTAAAAACTTAGAATTACCGTGATGTAAAAGATTAAACGAATAAATGGTGTATTTATCTTTTAGTGATTTTAAAGTACAGTAATCTTCTGCAGTTCTGCCAAAACCGTGAAATGCCAACGCTTGCTTTTCACCGCTGCCAATAACTATGTATTCCAGCTGATAATCTTTGTAAGTAAATATTTTTGTTGCGATTGACACCACACAAAAGTAGTAATTCTAAGCCCTTCTATGGCACATACATTATCCGTATGGCAGGATAATGTGTTGTAAAAAAACCATAGCCGTTTTCTATGTTGCTCGGATATTGAACAGGCTCACTTAACAACGGCCCTAAACTGCTTTGGTTTCTGAGTCTGGCTGCCAAGTAAGAGTAATACTCTTTGCTAATGTTGGAAAGAGAAACAAATAAAGTGTCATCACTCCAATCGTAAAGTTTATAGTTTACCGAAATATCTTTGGTAGTATGCTCTTTGTCGGAAATGATAAACGTTTGATAAGGCGAAGCAGAATAACTAAACAGATTACCACTGTAGGAAGTGTCGGCCTTTCCGTAAAAATTGACCATGTAATAGTTTTCTTCGTTTTCCCTATCCGTAAAATCTATTTTAGCATCAATATACGTAAGTTGACCATTGCTGCTTCGTTCTGCCGTTACGTTTTGAAATCCAACAAAAGGCAACATTCTTGCGGTTGAAGTAATGCTCAATCCGGATTTTCTGTCATAAACGTAGAGGCGATAATCTTCATTCAAGTATTGAGGAGTATTAATACTACCATAAACTCCCGCTCCAATACCAAAAAGTGTATCTGTTCTGTCTCTATATGAAATGGTTACCAAAGCACTATCTACATATATTTGGGCTAACAAATTACTATCCGCACCAGTAGTATCACCCGCATCTTGTTGATATTCCAACGCCCCAAAAGATTTCGTTACTGTTACCAACATAATTTGTCCGGGAATAACCTGTGAAGCAATCACCAACTTTGGTTCTAACTGTGGAAGTTCAATATCCAATGGTTTGGGAGTACATTTAGTTAAAACTAAAAGTACACTAAACAAAATAACTACTAACTTAAATATCTTCATTTTCTTAAAATTTAAAGTTATAGGCTATGGACGGAATAAAGCCAAACAGGCCGGGTTGCTGATATTTATAACCAACACTTCCGTCATCTGTAGGTACAATTTCAATTTTGTAAGGAGTAGCACGGTTGTAAAAATTATAACATCCAAAATGCCACTCATCGTTAAACTTCTTTTGTTTTTTAGGGCCAAGCACAAAATTCAAATCTAATCGATGAGAAGGCGACATTTTAACGGCATTTCTATCGGTATAAATGGGAATTACATCAACACCGTTTAAAGCAGGATTAGGAACTAAGTACTGCCCAATTTGTGCCGTAAATCGATAACCTGTGGAATATACCCATACAGCAGAAAAACTCCAACGCTTACTCAATTTGTAATTTAATACTACAGAAATATCATGTCTTCTGTCGTACTTAGCAAAGTAGGTTTTTCCTTGATTGAGCTCTTCAAAATCTCTTGTGCTCCAAGATAATGTGTAACCCAACCAACCGTTAAATCTTCCCTCATCTCTTTTTAGTAAAAATTCAAAACCGTAAGCATCTCCTTTACCTTGTACTAATTCACTTTCAAAATTGTCGTTAAGAATTAAAACAGCTCCTTCACGATATTCTATTAAGTTATCCATCCACTTATAATAAGCTTCAGCAGTAAAGTTTAGGTTAGCTTTTTTAAATACTTTGTTATAACCAATTGCAATCTGGTCGGCTCGCTGCGGTTTAACACTGTCCGTTACGGGATACCACAAATCAGTGGGTAAAGAAACCGTACTACTAGATACACGGTGCATATATTGCTTCATTCTGGAGTAACTTGCTTTTAATGAGCTATATTCAGTTAGAGAGTATTTTACTGAAACTCTTGGTTCTATTCCTCCATACACATGATTTTTTACAACTGCTCCGGATAACCGCAAACCATAATTGACTTTTAAAACATAAGGAATTAAATCATAATCTACATTTCCATAAATACCCAATTCTTGAAAATCAATCTTATCTCCTTCCCTGTCTCCTAAAAATTCAGAAATCTCTCCGGCTGTACTAATTATATTTGGTCGAAAAGAGTGGTTAACCACACTTCCTCCAAACTTAGCGGTAGTTCGTTCATCTTTAAAATAATTGAAATCACCCACTACTCCTAAATCTGTAACTTTTGATTTGATTAGAAGATTATTGGCATCCAATTTTCCGTTAATGTCATAATTAAACTTGGTGGTAATTAATGAAACATTAGAAAACATTTTATCATTATAAATATGATTCCACCTTACTGTATTCGTCAAGTTTCCTAACTGAAAGCCAAACCCGAAAACAGACTGAGCCGAATCAGGCTCATCAAAGTCATTGTTGTCAAATTTCAGAACATCGTTACCATAATATCCGCTATAGAAAATTCTGTCTTTATCCGATATTTTGTAGTTAAACTTCCAGTTTAAATCATAGAAATAATAAGGTAGCACTACATTAAAAAGTTTAAAAAACTGGTCGATGTAAGTTCTACGTGCGGCCACCACAAAAGCTGCTTTATCTTTTATAACAGGGCCTTCTAAGGTAATGCGTGATGAAAGCAAACCAATTCCTCCTGAACCATGAAATTTATTCAGGTTACCATCATTCATTCGAATATCCAAAATAGAAGAAAGCCGTCCGCCATAATTGGCCGGAAAACCACCTTTTATCATGGTCATATCCTTAATTGCATCAGGGTTAAATACAGAGAAAAAGCCAAACAAATGCCCGACATTATAAACGGTTGCTTCATCTAAAAGAACCAAATTTTGATCGGCATCTCCACCCCTCACAAACATTCCTGTTGTACCTTCTGTTCCACCGGCAACTCCGGGCATTAGTTGCATCACTTTAATAATATCTACTTCACCACCAATAGAAGGAATGGTTTTAATCTGCTTCATGGGAATTTGAATAACACTCATTTGAGTGGAGTTCAGATTATCCTCCGCCTTCGTTTTTTCGGCAGACACTTCAAAAACATCCAAATTATTTTCTTCAAACTTTAGCTTCAGCTCAAGCTTATGATTTTTCCCCTTCTCAAGGGTTTGTTTAATTGTTCCGTAGCCAATATAAGATACAACCAACTCTATTGTTTCTCCCGGCACTTTAGATTCATCAAATGTAATAGAGAAAAAGCCGTATTCATTGGTGGAAGTTCCAATACTAGTTCCGTTAATATATACAGTGGCAAAAAGCAAATCTTCACCACTAGCAACATCCTTTACGTTACCGCTAACAGTAATGTTTTGAGAAAACAAAAGGTAGCCGGAGAACATGGTTACCGCAAAAGCAATAAGTTTACTCATAGATAATTGATAACGAGCAAATTTACAATTATTGTCTGGTTATCTTTACATCACTTGATTTTGCCATTATAGAAATACTTGTTGCACCTGCTCCCAGTTTTGCTTCAATCACTTTAAATTCTTGTGTAGAAGACTGATTACTGATTTCTGCTTTTGTGGGAAGCATGATAACACTAGAAGCATCATTTGTAACAGAAATTGTTGCTGAGGACTCTTGAGATAAATTAATCGCATAATCTGTATAAGAACCATTAAGTTTTATTGCTGTGCAACTTGGTAATGATTTACTAACATAAACATCTCCGTATTTTGTATTAAGATTCATGCTTTTTTCTACCTGATATACTTTAAGGTTTGTAAAGTTTATAGTTCCCTCAATTACGCCTAAGTCACTAATTGTAATTTTATCATGATTAGAGGTAAGTAATATTTTAGCTGCATGATTGATCATGATATCAGATGAACGCAACTCTAAATCTACATCAACCAATTCTTCAAAAATCATATCCGAATAACTAATTTTTAACTTTCCGCTTGATACTTTGTCTATTGAACTTCCGTTAGAGTATTTTATAGATACATCTCCTGCATTTTTAATTTCCTTGGCTTTTAAATCACCGTAAGAAAGGTCGATAAATACTTTGCCGTCAATAGCCGGAATGTAAACATCTCCAAAACGGTTTTCGATTTTTAAATCGATATAACTAGGAACAAACAAGGTATAGTTAATAGTAACTTTAGATTGATAACTCATTAGCTGACGTCCTAAATCTAAAATATCGCTAACGGCCTGGTCAATAGAACTGGTAGAGCCATAAATAGTTTTTGCAACTACAAAATGGGTAACATTACTAATATTTATTCTAACCCTGTCTAATTGCTTATCAGCATAAATAGCTTTAGAAGAAACCGAAGATACATCTACTACTATTTTCACACTATCCTTTTGCCATGTATTGACATGGATATTTCCGTATTTATTATAAACTTCAACTGTTGCTCCTTTAGAAACACCAACTGTTTTTATAATAGTTTTTGTACTCTCATAATCATCTTCAGCAGCAAACAAACCACTAAAAACAAAAAGTGTAGTACATATTAAATAAATCTTTTTCATCTTTTATGCTTTAAGTTCCTTAATAATATTGTCCATTATTTCAATGCGCAGTTGGTAGTTCTTTTTAATGGCTTCCATCACTTTTTCATCATCTAACCATTCACACATTTCTTGTTTTAGTTCATCATATTCTTTATTCAAGTGCTCGACATCTGCCAATACTGTTTTATCATCTGTTAACTGCTGCACTTGTTCCATCTTTTCATTTACCATTGTTTGATAATAATATTCTGCCTCTAATAACTCAGGTGATACTTGAGAGGCATTTTCAGGTGAACAAACTATTTGCTCAGGCATCATATTGGATTTATTGTTTTGCTGATACATTAACCAAACGCCTACACTACAAATAACCAGAACTGCCGCAGCTATTTTCATCCAATAAAAACCTTTATTTCCTTTTTCAGAAGGAAGCTTTTGTTCTAACTCACTCCACCCTTGTTTTGGGTCAAACTCATCTTCAAATTGAGCTTTATTTTTCTGAATGAAGTTTTTTAAATTGTCTTTTTCCATATCCATTAGTTTTGTATAACTAGCTCTTTAATTTTGTTTTTGGCTCTACTATATTGAGACTTTGAGGTTTGCTCACTTATTCCCAATTGTTCAGCAATTTCTTTGTGAGGCATATTTTCAAAGGCATATAACTGAAATACTAAACGATAGCCATCAGGTAATAAATTCACAGCTTTTTTAATATCCTCAACTGTATACTCCATCTCATCTTCTTTTTCTAGTTCAGAATCTGCAACATAAATATCTTCAGTAAGTTCAACATTTATCAACTTGTTCTTCTTTAAACGATTGATTGATTTGTTAATCACAATACGCTTCATCCAAAATCCAAAAGAACTGTCCCCTCTAAAGCTTTTCATTTTCATAAAAGCATCTAAAAAGCTTTCCTGTAATATGTCCTGAGCTTCTTCTCTGTTACAGAGAATTCTATTTGCCACACTAAACATTGCCGAAGAATAATTCATATACAATTCTTGTTGCGCTTTTTTATCACCGTTTTTGCAACGATTGACTAATTCTTTATGTATGTCAATAGTATGTTCGGACAATTTTGTTGATTAAAACCAGCCAAATTTAAGCGAAAGATTACCATTAAACCCACTTAAGTCAAAATCTGTTGTATTAATTAAGCTTGAACCACTTACCAATCGATAGCTTCCGCCTAAGCCTAAACGTAAATGCCTGAATACATTTAATTCCATATTTATTCCGGGCTCAGCCACATAAAAAGCCGTAGCATCATTATAACCATTCCATCCTAAATCATAGACTCTAACATTTGATGCTGAAGCTGCTCCCCCACCTAATAAAATTGGAATGGTAGCGTGAACCAATTTATCATCCCATAATACCGGCTCGATAAGTACTCCACCATATGCCATTTCAAAAACATATCCACCATTACCATTGTAATCAACATAATTAGAGTTTACATTTGAGATAAGACCATAACCTGCTCCGCCAATATTTAATTTATGGTCGATTCCAATCACTAAGTACCCGCCTGACCAAAAAGACATTTGATCATTCAATACTCCTGATTTCCAAATTGGTCCTCCGTTAAAACCCGTTAATTTTCCGGGATTAAACAAAGTCTGAACATCTCTTTTCTCCTTCTTAGGTTCTAGCGTTTTCGGCTGTTCAGTCGTTTCATTAGTTGAACTGTAATTAATAATTACTTCTTCGGTCTGCCCGTAAATTAATGCAGAACAAAAAAGAGCAATAAATAAGCTTGTCGTTTTCATATTCAATAGTTTTAATTTTTAATTAATTTTCCTGAGCCTGAAATGGTTGCAATAATCACAGGACTTCCCTTATAAATAACATTTCCGCTACCTTCAATAGATACTTCTAATGTGTCTTTTACGTTTACATACACATCTCCGCTACCATGTGAAAAAACTTTACAATAATCTGTATGGTGTGAAGATGAAAAAACATTACCACTACCCTTTAATAGCACATCTTGATAGTTAGATTTTCCATACAAATAAACCTTACCGGAACCAAAAACATCACAATACATAGAATAATTAGCAACAATATTGACATCAATATTTCCGGAGCCTTGAGAATTGATATAAAAATTATCGGTTATAATAGTTTCAGTGTAAATATCCCCAGACCCTTGATTTTCTATTTCATATAAGGAATCAACAGTAATGCTAGCTTTTTTCATATCACTTCCATCTATCACTAATTTATCACTATAAACGCTTGTGGAAACATTTTTAATTTTATTTTCCGAAGCATCCACTTTAACCGAGTAATAAGTGTTTTGGTCAACATATACGTCTCCTGAGTTTTTTAATAAAATTTTAGTAAACGGATTGACCGAGCGAGTTTCCGATACTATATGATAATTTGGCGAATCATATATACGTACACACGAGCTGCTCGCTAAAACTAAAAAGGACGCAATGGGTAGTATTATCTTTTTCATGTTTATTTTTTTGATTTACACCCTAATGACAGCATATCAAAAAAAGGTTGCACGGTTTTTTTAAAATATTTTAAAATAAACTGATTTTCAATAGCTTAATTCTTTCATTTTTAAAACATAAATCAAGAATTATCTTTATGCTTTAAATACATTTAGTGAAACAAAAAATTGCCATACTCGGAGCAGGAATTAGTGGTATAAGCTTAGCTTATTATCTAGATAAAGAAAAGTATGAAGTAACTGTATTTGAAAAAAGTGATGCAATAGGCGGATGTGTGAAGAGCAAAAAAGTAAATGAATATGCATTTGAACTGGGTCCCAACACCGTTCAGTTAAAGCACCAAGAAGTTTTAGAATTAATAAACAAAGTAGCAAAAGATGATTTGATTTATCCTTCTGATTTAGCGAAAAATAGATACATACTCAAGAAGAATAAGTTTGTAAAAGCACCGATGTCTCCCTTATCGCTTTTTGGAAATTCATTGATTAGCCTTTCAAGTATTTTAAAGTTACTTAAAGAGTTCTCTATAAAACCTAGTCGGTTAAGTGAACAAGCAAGCGTTAAAGAAGTTGTTGTAAACCATTTTGGAGAAGAAATCTATCACAACTTATTTGTTCCTTTTTGTACAGGCATTTATGCTAGCAATCCTGAAAACATGACTGTTAAATATGGTTTTCCGATACTTTGGGAAGCGCACCAGCAAACAGGAAGTATAATCAAACACTTTAAAAACAACAGAAGAAAACCCGAACTAAATAAAATCATTGCTTTTAAAAACGGTTTTCAATCATTTTTAGAAAAGCTGGCAAAGGGCATTAACATACAGTTTAAGGAAGAAATAGAATCCGTTTCAAAACAAGGAGAAGTTTTTCAGTTAAAATTTAAAAGCAGTCAAGAGCCTCTAATTTTTGATAAAGTTATTTCTTGCCTTCCTGCTCATGCTTTAGCAAACACAAACAATGATTTAGCTTTCCTTAATAAAGTTAGCTATTCCCCTGTTTATGTTTGGCAAATGGCTATTCCAAAAAGCGAAATGCAAAAACCACAAGGATTTGGTGTACTCACTAGAGCAATGGATAAACATCATTTTTTGGGAATTATTTTTAACAGTGACTTGTTTCCTGAAAAATCTCCGAAAGATAAACACCTTATGACGGTTATGATTGGTGGAGAAAGAGATAAAAGCCTACTTGAATTGGATGAAGAAGAAATAAAACAAACTGTATTTAATGAATTAAAAAACTTATTTACTATTAAAGGAGATGTTGAATTTGACCATTCTCACTTGTGGAAAAATGCTATTCCTCAGTTCCATCTTAATCATGAAAGCATTATAAAAGAAGTCAAAAAGTTTGAAGAACAAAACAACGATTTTTATATTTCAGGAAATTATATTGACGGAGTTGCTATTCCTGATAGAATACTGGCTTCATTAAAACTGGCAAAAAAAATTAACGGATAGATGTTTTTTATCATTTCAAAACTATTCACTTTTATGTTAAGCCCCATTACATGGGTGTTTCTGTTGTTAATCTCTTGCCTTTTCGCAAAAAACAAAAAAAGAAGAATCATTATTACGATTAGTGTTTTTTACTTTTTCTCAAACTCTTTTATCAGTTCTGAAGTAATGCGCCTACTGGAGCCAAAATATCAAACTACCATAGAAGATTACAAAGCCATAGTAGTATTAGCCGGGTTTGTAGCCTATGATGACAGCACCCAACTTACAGGCTTTGCAGAATCAATAGACCGATTACTTCACGGCTTAAAAGAACATCAAAAAAACACGAATCAATACATGATTATAAGTGGCGGTTCAGGTAGTTTGAGCATGCCTGAGATGAAAGAATCTACCATTGCGCGTAACTTTATCAAAGACTTAAACATCAACACAGATAAAATAATTAATGAACCGTTTTCTAAAAATACATTTCAAAATGCGCTTTACACAAAGACAGTACTAAAACAGTTGGGCTTGGAAAACGAAAAAATTCTTTTGGTAACTTCTGCTTACCACATGCCGAGAGCTAAGGCTTGTTTCGATAAACAAGGAATCAATAGCATTATTTATCCGGTAGATTACAAAGCAGGACCAAGAAAGTACAATTTCGACCATTTACTATTACCTAGTCTGTCTGCTTTTCAAGACTGGTATATTATTCTGCATGAATGGGTTGGACTTTTGACTTATAGACTAAAAAGTTATATTTAAAACAAAAACATGGCACAATTAACCAGAAAAGAATTTGAAAGAGAATATGGTGTAGATTTATTGCCCTACTCCACTTCTGATATAAAAATTGGTGAAATAATGGATTGGGAAGGTCTTATCTTTCAATCGTTAGACTTTAAAAACTACACCATTGCCGATGTATTTGAAATACCTGAATCGGAAATTGTAGCATTAAATAATGAACTAAAAAACGTAGCTTTTGAAAATGCTTCTTTTCCGAATATGGTCATTAATAGTGGAATTAGTAACGAAAGTGATTTACAAATTCCCGGCATCAACTTAAATCTTGCCGGTAAAATAGAAGCCAGTAAAGTAAAACAGTTCAGCTTTAAAGGCGTAAAAAGCAAGCGACTCACCGGACCTATTCGCAGAAAAATTGTAAAGGAATTAGAGGTGTTAAAAGAAAAAAACTTTACCCGATACAAAGAAAAAATCAGAAACTTCTTAATTATTGAAACGCTTTTTTATGCTACCGAAATTCAAATTGACATTGAAAAAAACGGAGGGTTAAACTTAACCGCAGAACTCTCTGCCATGGGATTAAGTGATAATGATTTAAGTGTTGACAACTCCAGTTCTACCACCAGCAGCTATACGGTAAAAAACATCAACTGCCCTTTTGCAGCAGAATTGGTTAGAGGAAAACAGTTTTAATAATTTCTACAATCTCTTCCACTGACTTACCATTACAGTCCACAATTAAGTCGGCATGCTGATAATACTTTTCACGAAGCGAAAGATATTTTTCAATAGATGAAAACAGTTCTTCATCTTCTTTATCGCTAATTAACGGTCGTTGCGATTTTTCTTTTTGCAAACGTTCAAACAAGGTATCGGTAGAACATTGTAAATAAATAATTTTCCCTTCCGACTGCATAGCCCAAAGGTTGTCATAATAACAAGGAGTTCCACCACCTAATGCCAACACTACGTCTTCCGCTAGCAACATAGTATCTCTCAGCTTTTGAGCTTCAAGCTCTCTAAAGTATTCTTCACCATATTCACTAAAAATAGAGGAAATGGATTGGTCGGCAGCTTTTTCTATTTCTTCATCCAAATCAAAAAAAGGAAAGTTGAGCTCTTTTGCCAGTTGCTTACCAACAGTGGTTTTACCACAACCCATAAAGCCTGCTAAAAACAGCCTCATGACGGATTATCTTCCTCCCACTTTTTCATCATCCAGGGAGAATCGGGTTCGGCTTTCATTTTATTGTAAATCACCTTTTCGGTTAAAGCGGGTAAGTTTACGCCAATGTAAACAGCCGACCAACCTTCAAAAGTCATGACAACACGCCTTTTACGCTTTACAATGCCATTGTATATTTTGCGAGCCACATCATCCGGCTGCATCATTTTTTCTTCAATTCTGGGTGATTCTTTTTGCAAGGTTCCGTCTCCTTTTAAAGCAGAATTTCTAATGTTAGATGCCGTAAACCCTGGACAAGCCACCAACACATGCAAACCTGTCTCTCTGTTTTCACTACGCAAGGCATCTAAAAAACCTTGCAAACCGTATTTAGAAGCCGAATAAGCCGTTCTTCCCGGTAAACCATGATAACCCGCAATAGAAGAAACACCCACCACACTACCTTTGGTTTTTAATAAATGAGGTAACGCAAACTTAGTACAGTAAATAGCACTCATTAAATTGGTTTCAATGAGCCGCTGAAACACTTCAATTTCGGTATCAATAAATAAATCACGCATGGAAATACCCGCATTGTTAACCAACACATCTATTCTTCCAAAAGCCTTTAGCGTTTCGTCCACCATACGCTCACAGTCTTTTACCACCGTAACATCCGTTTGAATGGCTATAGCTTGTCCACCGCTTGCTTTTATTTCCTCCACCACCTTATTTAGCTTATCCAGGCTACGTGCGGCCAATGCCAGCTTCATGCCTTTTTTAGAGAAATACCTGGCACATTCTAAACCTATGCCAGAGGAAGCACCCGTAATTATTGCTACTTTATCTTTCAATTGTATGCTTTAGACTTCAAAAATAGGAATAAGTATGATGATTTAAAATTTGTTTGAGAGCAAGTAAAATCCACAATAGATAAATTTTCTCATAGATTATCCTCTATTTGAACTGTAAAATTATCTTCTTCAAGCTGCTCATAGTTTAAAGACACCTTATAAAAAAACATTTTTCTATTAATAACCTCACAGGTCCCATAGTTTTCATAGTCTTCTCTTTTAAAAGCAGCTATATCTAACTTTACTTCATCTTTGAGTAAAAACTGCCATTTTGTTTGGCTTGGAATTGTCATCATTTCCCCTTTTTTAATTATATTCAACTGTCTTTCCATACAATGACTGTTATCTAATACTTTGCTTACAGAAGTTTGATAAAAAATGTAAATGTCATAACTAGAATTATTTACAACTTTTAATCTACCGTCCCAAGTTACGCAACCTATAAAAATTAAAGAAAAAAATAGTACAACAAAAACTCTATTCATATAACGTTTTAATAAGGTAATCGCTCTTTATACAGGAATTTTTTAGAGATAGACTCATAAGGGCGGAAAACATAATAGGTTTCGCCTTCCATTACTTTTATTTCTTCGGCATATTTGTTAAACAGCTTAAATTCATTCACTACTTCGCCTGTTGCCCAGCTAATTTCTTTTAGCTTGTAATAACCGTCTTTTAAGAAAACGGCATATATTTTTTGGGTAATTTCATCCATCAGCATTTGTTGTTTCCACTTCTCTCCTCCCGAAGTATGATGAAAATCTATTGCTGCTTCGTTTACCAGTACCGTATCATCTACAAACTTTTGCAGCTTTTTTTCATAAAAGTTAAACAGACAAAGCGTATCATCTTTAATAAACATGGGCGCATACATTTTTTCATAGAGAAAGTCGGAAGAAAAGCCCGTCATGGCTGCTGCTACATCGTATTTATCAAAACCGGGCATTCGTCTTGCCAAACGCATGGCGTAAGCCTTTTCGGCATTGGTTAAGTTGTAATATTCAAAATGGTATTGCCAGTCCTGGTCTTCGTCTATTACTTCTTTAATGGTGGTAACGGAAGTGTCGGAAACATTGTACATAAAATACTTTAATCTGGGCAAGTTTCTATAAATATCAGAAAACAAAATACGGCCGGGCAAGGTGTCTAAGCAAGGTTTTACCAAAGATTGAAATTGATCTAACGGAATTTTTGCCATGTACATATCTTCTCCTTCAATCACTACTCTGTAAACAGCATTTTTGCATACCAAATTGATATAGCCCGCATAATCTCTATACAGTTCAACTGCTTCGGCATCTACTTTTACTTTAGTGAGTACGTTTTCTTTGTGGTCAACCAGCAACAATTCACTTCCTTTGTTTAGTCTTCTTTCATAGGCAAGAAAAACCATTTTATCTTCATAAAACTCATAGTCGGAAATACTAATTCTGGGGCTTCTGAAAACAGTGTCGGGCGCATAATCTTTGGGGTTAACCACAAAACCTGTGTCTAATAAATATGCTTTTTGTTGGAGTGAAAAATTAAGCACTAAAGTATCCGGTGAATTGCCATCTGTCTTTAACTGATAGTATTGCGTTTCGTAACTAATGTGCGAAATAGTGAGTTTATAGTTAGTTCCTCTCCATACTCTAAACTCAAAGCTACCGTCTTTTTGAGATTGAACGATAAAATTTTCACGCACCGTAATATGTGCATTTTCTATTGGTTTTAGGTTTTCAGAAACCTTACCTTTTACCACAATACGCTCGCTTTGAGCAACAATAAAGTTGCTGCAAAACACAAATGATATGATAATGAGAAAGCGGTGCAAATTACTTTTTAAGTGAGATGAAGTAATTTGTATTTTCCATAACAGAAATCAACTAAACTTTATAAACCCAGCCGTGCGTATCTTTTCCTTTACCTCTTTTGATATCGTCTAAGGTATAAGCAAATCGGGTAGAGTATTCTCTGTCTTTTACAGGAATTAAATCATATTCTTTACCGTTACAATAAATCGATTTGATGTAAGCAATGTTGGCAGCAGTACCACAACCAAAAGCATCTTGTAGCTGACCTCTTTCATGAGCCAATATAACTTCATCTACCGAAACAGGGCGTTCCTGCACTTCCATTCCTAAATCTTTAGCAATGGTAAGCACACTGTCTCTAGTAATACCCGCAAGCGTTGTTTTCTTTTCTAAAGAAGGAGTAATTAAAACACCATCGATCACAAACATAATGTTCATAGTTCCAGCTTCTTCAATGAACTTGTGCTCTTTAGCATCTGTCCATACTAACTGATGAAAACCATCTTGCTGTGCTTTCATGGCAGGATATAGCGCAGCTGCATAGTTTCCGGCAGCTTTGGCATAACCTACACCGCCTTCGGCAGCTCTTGTAAAATGTCTTTCTACTTTTACTTTCACAGGCTCGGAATAGTATGCACCAACAGGAGCTGTAAAAATGATAAACTTATATTCGGTAGCGGGTTTAACGCCTAAAAATTCTTCTGAAGCAAATAAGAACGGACGAATGTATAAGGCACTTCCTTCTGTTGTCGGAATCCATTTATTATCTATTCTCAATAACTCGGTTAAACCATTCATAAAAACATCATGAGGAACTTCTGCCATACACAAACGCTCCGCAGAACGATTCATTCTTTTCCAGTTTTCTTCCGGACGGAATAACAAAATTTCACCCGCATCATTTTTATAAGCTTTCATTCCTTCAAACAAAGCCTGTCCGTAATGCAAGGCAACCATAGATGGTGCAAACTCTATTTTACCGTAAGGCAAAATTTGAAGATTGCTCCATTCTCCGTTTTTATAGTCTGCCATAAACATATGGTCAGAAAATACTTTACCAAACTTGATGTCATTAAAATCTACTTCAGAGATTCTGGATTTATCAGCTTTAGTAATTGAAATATTGCTTATTACGTCTGTAGTCATATCTTATCCTGTCTTAGTTTCGAGCCTAAATTTAATATTTTAATTTTAATTATTCCACCCCATACTCAACTTCAAAACAATATTTGGTGGTTTAGGTTCTAAAAAATTGGTTTAGCCGGCAGGTCGCTGGTTAAAAAACTTGGAAAGCACCTTATACAATTTTGGATTATTTTGCTTGAATTCATAAGGCTTTTCAAAGAAATACTCTCCTATCACGGCAAAAAACTCGGAGCGATTGGTGGCACCATATTTACGAATATCCTGATTCTCTCCTTTATCAATTTTTAACATTTCTTCACGTGCCATTTCCATCCATGGAAAAATATACGGATGCTCCATCAATACCTTGGGAACACCGTCTATGGTTCCGTCTTGCTTATCCAGCAAGTGTAAAAATTCATGAATGATAACATTCTTTTTATCATCTTCATCAGAAAAACCATGATGTAAGGCTGGTTTTGAGAGCAACATTTTTCCTTGTAAATAACCACCACCAACTAAGCCAACAGCTTCCATGCTTCTACCGTTAGCATCAGAGCCAAAAGGAATATTGCTGGGATAAAGTATAACTTCTTGTAAATGCAAATACCGCCAACTCTTAAAACCAAAAACAGGAATAACCGCACCTGAAGCAATTAACATCCTGTCTTCATCGGTTACTTCCATCCCGTTCTTTCCTTTGATATCGGTAAACTCCAAAAACACCATAACATCAGATTCAAACTTTTGTTTTTGGTAGGCATTTAATCGTCTGTAAAAGCTAACCTTTCTGTTTAAAATAGCTCTTAAATGCGGTTGCATTTGTCTGTTTCTGGCGGAGAGCAAACGGATATCATCAATAGATGAACGCTTGTATAAAAACTTGTAGAAAAAGAATCCTAGAAAAATGAAAAATAAAATGAGTACGATGGGCAGCATTACTTCAACTCATTAAAAGTTTTCATGGCGTCAAACTTCTTTGCTTCTTTGCCCACCCGAATAATTTCTACTTTAATAATTTCATCACCTTGCGCAATGGCATCTACTACATCTTGCCCTTTCACCACTCTTCCAAATACACTATGTTTATTGTTTAGCCAAGGAGTTTCTTTATGCGTAATAAAAAACTGTGTGCTGTTTGTTGCAGGTCCTGCATTTGCCATACTCAGTACTCCCGGTCCGTCATGTAATAGTTCAGGGTGAAATTCATCTTTAAAAGAATAGCCCGCATTAGAATTTTTTCCGCCACTATTCACAGGGTCTCCGCCTTGTATCATAAAGTCTTTTATTACTCTATGAAAACGATTTCCGTCAAAAAATGGTTCACCCACAGGTCGCACTTCATTAGGCATATCGCCTTCTACCAATGCCACAAAGTTGGCAACAGTTAAAGGTACTTTCTGAAACTCTAATTTTAGTAAAATCTCACCTTTAGCGGTAACTATTTTTGCATAAATTCCTTTTTCCAGTTTTTCCTTCTTTGCAGAAATACTAATAATTCCAAGCATCAGAATTAAAGAGAGGTAAGCTATTTTTTTCATATCCTAATCAAGATTTACTATTTAACATTCAACATTTCTTAACTTTGCAGCCCAAAAATAAGTCTTTTGCATCAATATTTAAGCCATCCTGTTTTTTCCACCATTAGTGAAGCCGCTGAAGAATTAGGTTTAGACACCAATGTAATTGGAGGATTTGTTAGAGACGCTCTGTTAGGCAAAGAGTGTAAAGACATTGATGTGGTTACCGTTGGCAGCGGAATTGAACTAGCTAATCTAGTAGCTAAAAAACTAAAAGCGGACAAAGTAGTAGTGTTTAAAAACTTTGGTACCGCCATGATTAAGCATAAAGATTTAGAAATTGAATTTGTAGGTGCCAGAAAAGAATCGTACCGAAATAATTCCAGAAAGCCAATTTGTGAAGACGGAACTTTGGAAGATGACCAAAACAGAAGAGACTTTACCATCAACGCAATGGCTTTTAGCCTAAACACAGCCAACTATGGTGAACTGATTGACCCTTTTAACGGTGTGGAAGATTTAGAAAACAAAATCATTAAAACTCCTCTTGCTCCCAGCGAAACATTTTCTGACGACCCGCTAAGGATGATGAGAGCCATCAGGTTTGCTACTCAGTTAAATTTTCAAATAGAAAAAAATACACTAGCAGCAATTGCAAAAGAAAAGGCTAGGATTTCAATTGTTTCCAAAGAAAGGATAACGGACGAACTGAATAAAATCATACTGGCTAAGAAACCAAGTATTGGTTTTATAATTTTAGAAGAAACAGGCTTACTACCACTTATATTTCCGGAGCTTCAAAAATTAAAAGGAGTTGAAGTAATTAACGGTAAAGCACATAAAGATAACTTTTACCATACGCTAAAAGTGCTGGATAACATTTGTGAAAACACTGACGATTTGTGGTTAAGGTGGAGTGCTATTTTACATGATATTGCCAAACCCGACACCAAACATTTTCAGGAAGGGCATGGCTGGACATTTCATGGCCATGAAGACAAAGGAGCTAAAATGGTTCCGCACATTTTCAGGAAATTAAAGCTTCCGCTAGACCATCAAATGAAGTATGTACAAAAATTAGTGCGTCTTCATTTACGCCCAATTGCACTGGTAAAAGAAGAAGTTACCGATTCTGCCATCAGACGGTTATTGTTTGAAGCGGGAAATGATATTGATGATTTAATGAAACTTTGTGAAGCGGACATCACTTCCAAAAACAAAAACAAAGTCAAAAAATATTTAGAAAACTTTGAATTGGTTCGGCAGAAATTAAAAGAAGTAGAAGAGAAAGATAAAATAAGAAACTGGCAGCCACCAATTGACGGGCAAACGATTATTGACACCTTTAATATTCAACCCAGCAAAAAAATAGGAGAGATTAAGAATGCAATAAAAGAAGCTATTTTAGAGGGTGAAATACAAAATAATTACGAAGAAGCTTTTACTTTTATGATTGAAAAAGGGAAAGAACTTGGGCTAACCGCTTCAAAAAAGAACATCAAACCATGAGTACGTTTAGAATTAGAGTAGTTGCAGATACGGAAGAAGATTGTTTTAGAGACATAGAAATTAAGTTTGCACAAAACTTTGAAGACCTACATAATGCCATTGTAAAAGCCTTTGAATTAAACGAAGGTGAAATGGCTTCTTTTTATACCAGTAATGAAAACTGGGACAAAGGCGAAGAGATAGCCCTAATGGAAATGCCCGTTGATCCGGGAGAGGTTCCGGTAAGAGTAATGAAAACCACTAAAATTAAAGAAGTCATAAAGGAGAAAGGGCAAAAGCTTGTATTTGTTTACGACTTTTTAAACATGTGGTGTTTTTATTTAGACGTAATAGAAATCAATCCTGATGCAGATGACGATTACCCTAGAATTGTAAAAGTGTTTGGAAAATTACCCAAACTCAAATCTGTCATGGATGAAATGCCTGACATAGAAGGATTAGATTTAGACGACACCGATGATGATGACCCGTTTGACGGCTTTGATGATTTTGAAGACATGAGATACAATTAAATGGCAGTAACTACCACCCATAAGTTATTGGTAGTTATTTCCGGGCCGACAGCTATTGGTAAAACTTTGTTAAGCATAGAACTAGCAAAGCATTTTAACACAGCTGTAATTTCTGCTGATTCCAGACAGTTTTACAAAGAAATGCAAATCGGTACGGCTCGCCCGACTGAAGATGAACTACAAGGTGTTACTCATTATTTTTTAGGCTCTTACAGTATTAAAGATGAAATTAATGCTAATGATTATGAAAAAGAAGTGTTGTCGCTTTTAGAAAAGTTATTTATTACTCATGATGTGGTGTTGATGTGCGGTGGTTCAGGTTTTTATATAGATGCAGTTTGTAACGGATTTGACAATGAAATTCCGCCAAGTGATGAACAACTAAAACAAGAACTTTCAGCCAAAACTATTGAGGCACTTCAAACTCAACTAAAAGAATTAGACCCGGAATACTTTGAAATAGTGGACACCCAAAACCCTGTCCGCTTAATCAGAGCCATAGAAGTTTGCTTACTCACCGGAAAAAAATATTCAGCATTAAGAAAAGGAACCAAAGCCAAGCGACCATTTAAGATATTGAAAATTGCACTAAACCAAGACAGAGAAGTACTTTATCAAAAAATAAATGAGCGAGTTTTAAAAATGCTTGAAAAGGGTTTAGAAGCTGAGGCTAGGAACTTAGTTGATTTTCAACACCTCACTCCTCTTCAAACAGTCGGTTATCAGGAGTTTTTTAGCTACTTTAAAAAAGAACACACCTTAACCGAAACCATTGAAAAGATTCAGCAAAACACCAGAAAGTATGCTAAGCGACAACTTACCTGGTTGAGAAGAGATGAAGAGTATCAGTGGTTTTCACCCACTCAAATTGAAGAAATAAAAGAACTGATAAATAAAAGTAAAAGCTAATTGTTTAAGCTATTTTCATATTATCACAAAGTAGAAAAACATATTACAAGAATTGTGTTGGCGCAGTTTTTCTTACAACTGGTGAATGCAGCATTCTTAGCCATTTTGTTGGTATATATGAACAAGCAAGGCTACACCGATGAACAAGGTGCCGGCTTTATCAAATATCGTTTTTTGGGAATTTTATTAACCGCTGTTCCTTTAGGTTTGCTTATCAGAGGAAAAAAAATAAAACCTTTTATTCAATTAGCAAGTGTGTTAACTCCACTTTTCTCCATTGCTATTGTAGAATTAGTCAGCCTAAAATTAGATGCGTTACTTTTCGTTTGCATGTTTGTTTCGGGCATTTCCATGGGATTAATGCAAATTTCTATACTTCCCTACATACTCAGAAATGCTTCTAAAGAAAGCCAGACAGAAGGCATAGCCATGAGTTTTAGCACTTTTGGATTAAGCACCGTAACGGGCGGAATACTCACTTTTGTGTTCAGAGCTATTTCTCCTGATTTTTTTACGGACAAAATCATCCTGGAGATATTTTCTATTCTTGGTTTTGTAGCAGCCTATCTAATGTTAAAATCTACTTACCAAGAAAAAGTAGTAAAATATAGTCGTGATGAACCTAAGAATTTCGACTGGGGCGTTATTTTCAAAGCTTCCGTGCCTACTACCATTATTGCTGTTGGAGCAGGTTTAACCATTCCTTTTGTGGGCTTGTTCTTTTACAAAATTCATGGACTAGATACCGATAAATATTTTTTATTAGGAGCAGCAGCATCTTGTTTGGTAGTAATTGGTGTATTAGCCGTTCCGTTTTTAAAAGAAAAATTAGGTTTTAGAGTGGCCGTTCCCAGCACACAAACCATTGCTATTATCGCTTTGGTTATTATGGCGACTACACAACTTTATTCAGGAGCCATTTGGGCAATGCCCGTAGCCATGATATGCTACGTAATGCGACAACCATTGATGAACTTGGCGGGACCAATGACTTCCGAAGTAATAATGAATTATGTAGGCGAAAAAAATCAGGAGATGATGAGTGCCATTAATGCTGCCATTTGGAGTGGCAGCTGGTGGTTTAGCTCTACCATGTTTGAGTATTTCCGGTCTGTTGAAATGCCGTATTATCAAATCTTTTACATTACGGCAGCGCTATATATGCTTGGAGTAGTTTGGTACTATTTTATTATTGTAGCTTACGAGAAGCAATTGGCTTTGAGTGAGTAAAGGGTTAAAGTCTTGCTTCGACTCCGCTCAGCATGACTTAAAAAATAAAAACTAAAGCGTCACCCTGAGCAAAGCCTAAGTATTATCACATCACAACCATAGCGTCACCCTGAGCAAAGCCTAAGTATTATCACATCACAACCATAGCGTCACCCTGAGCGGAGTCGAAGGGTGATGCGTAAGGCTTATTTATAAATATGAGAAGTCAAGTTATTACACTTAGCCAACTCCTTTAACTTTTCCCAATCTCGTTTAATTAATGCTTCTTTCTTTTTTCTCGTCCAACCTTTTATTTTCTTTTCAAAATCAATTGCTTGAGCTGGCGTAGGAAAATATTCACAAAAAACTAATTGAAAAGGTCTTCGGGAAAACAAATATGACTTTCGGTCTTCTACTGCATTGTGTTCAAATAGCCTTCTTTGAATATCATTGGTTACTCCGGTATAGTAGGAATCATCAGAACATTTTAAAATATATACGCACAAAGTGTCCATGTTTTATGAGTTAATGCATCCTTCGACTCCGCTCAGGATGACATATTGTTTATCATTGTTATCATTGACTCCGCTCAGCATGACTTGGGATGACATATTGTTTGCCATTGTTAGCATTGACTCCGCTCAGCATGACTTGGGATGACATATTGTTTGCCATTGTTAGCATTGACTCCGCTCAGGATGACTATTATTTAATTAGCACACCTTTTCACCAAGCTTGGGCCTTCGTAAATAAAACCCGTATAAAGCTGCACCAAAGAAGCACCTGCTTTTATTTTTGCCTCCGCATCTTGCTTAGAGTGAATTCCACCGACACCGATAATGGAAATATTTCCGTTAGACTTTTGAGTAATGTATTCAATTACTTGTGTGGATTTTGAAGTAACAGGTTTTCCGCTTAAGCCTCCGTTTCCAATAGATTCCACCACAGCTTTTGGAGTAGTTAAACCATCACGGGAAATAGTGGTGTTGGTAGCAATTAAACCCGCTATTTTGGTAGTGCCGACAATTTCAATAATATCATCTAATTGCTCTTGCGTAAGGTCAGGAGCTATTTTTAATAAAATTGGTTTAGGGTTTGGTTTCGCGTTATTTAACTCTTGTAATTTAGAAAGCAAAGCCGTTAGCGGAGCTTTGTCTTGCAACTCACGTAAGCCCGGAGTATTGGGCGAACTCACATTTACCACAAAATAGTTGACTACTTCAAACAATTTCTCAAAACAATAGATGTAATCATCTACCGCATTTTCGTTTGGCGTGACTTTATTTTTACCAATGTTTCCGCCAATGATAAAGTGAGGATGCGTTTTGCGAAAAGCCTTAATACGCTCTACCGCTGCATCTACGCCTTCATTGTTAAAACCCATACGATTGATAATGGCTTCATCTTTAGGTAAACGAAACAGCCTTGGCTTGGGATTACCGTCTTGTGGTTTGGGAGTAACTGTACCAATTTCTATAAAGCCAAAACCAATAGTAGAAAGCTCATGCAAAAACTTAGCATCTTTATCAAAACCGGCAGCCAGGCCGACTTGGTTTGGAAAACTTAAACCAAACACATTTACCGGCTTTGCATTTTTGGGGCGATACATGGCACCGAAAAGCGCTTTCATGCCCGGAATAAAAAACAATGCCTTTAACACCCCAAACGTAAGGTAATGCGCCTTTTCCGGCTGAAACAAAAACAAAAAGGGTTTGATAAACAGTTTGTACATGCGCCCACAAAATTAGATTAATTCTGATGTTGGGCAAAGGAGATTGTTTTTGAATATTTGGCTATGGTTTATATTTAATGTTGAAGAAGATACCTTTTTAGATGTATTATATTTCAAGTTTTAAACCAGCTACTTTTAGTTCTTTGATTAATACGAAACCCATGTTAGTCTAAGTTATTTTGGAATTAATTTATTTATCAATTCATCTATTTTCTTTTCATCGTCTTTTCTTATTTTTCTCTTTATATTATTAACTGTTTTTTTTGCACGAATCCAAGTCCAAATATTAATAGATAGTGAAATATCCTTTATTTCTTCCTCCAAATCAGAAATAGCATCTTTTATTATTTCAGGTTTCACGGTTTCAACAGTCAATTCAATTTGTTCACTAAGTCCTGGAATGTTTGGGAAAGTTTCTTTAACTTCGTCATAGTAACCCTGTAATAAATCAAATACTTGAAATATTTTATTTTTACCATTCAATCGATACGCTGTAATTGGGTCAAGTTTTGAAAGTTCACTAACTGAATTTGTATAATGCCCTTCAATTTCTTCAATTGATTCAGCAACGTTATCTTCTAGTAAACTACCAATTATTCCAGCATAAAGTTGATTAATAAATTGCTCTACTTCATCAGTTTGTTCGGTTTTGGGTATTCTTTCTGAAACTTTTCTTGAAAGAAGATTTGTAATTTCACTTGTATCAAGTTTATTGAATGTGAAATGCGTCTCCAAAAGATAGAATAAAACTTGTTTTTTTATTTTCCTATCTTCTTTTCGTGTTCTAAACCACTGTCCTAGTTCATTAAGAAACCAACCAAATGCAACACTTATAAGTGCAGTTATATATGTCCAATCAAGTTGCTCCAATTATATTAAATTACTTTATTCATGTCTATTTCATAACCTGAATTTCTTAATTCTTTTGCAATTTTTAAATGCCAAGCATCTTCATCGTCCATTTTAACATAAACAACTCCAGTGATATCATTTGGTGTTTCGACATCTCCCTTAACTAAAGCACAAACATTTCCTCTTCCAATTTTACCAATCAAAAAACCGTGTTCGAAAACAACATTTTGCCTTGAACGCTTTTTAAAATTAGGTTTTTCTTCATTTTTTGCACCTATGTCGCAAGGTGTGTAAAGTACAATTCCAAAACCCACATTAGAATATGCTTCAATTTTTTCAATTATAGTCTTACTTCCACTTGCTTGTTCATGAAGTATTATAGGTTTTAAACCTAATTTCTCAATGAAACGAGCAGTCTTAGTTTTTGCACCTTCATCATGTCCATGAACAATAAAAACTTCATTCATAGCAACTACAATTTTGTCTCGCTGAGAAGTTGGTTTGACTGTCAAAACCAAAGAAGTTTTAAGTAAATCTGCTTTTGCTACTAATTTTTTAAGATTTTCGATTTTAGCAAATACGACTTCTTTCGTTTCCTCTAGTGGTGTTTTATCGTTGCCACCTAATGAATAAAAAAAAGAATATCCCGCATCTTCATAAGCTCTCTTGTATTCATTATTGGGGCTATTAAAGGATTGCTTAAGGTATTCAGCATTATAGTCTGTCCATGCCGAAAAATCCGACTTCATTTTCTCAAACTCTAAATTTGTCTGAATCACCCGATTATATATTTCCTCACCCAAAACAATTCGTTCATTTAAGGCATTTTTAAACTCAGGCTTATTAACAATAAGTTCTGTAATAATAGGCTCGAATTGATTAGTATTTTTTTTAGCCATGTGTGTTATAATTGTACCCTACAAAGAGCTAAAGTAAGTTTTAATTTTCAATATTTTCAAAATCCGTGAACGTATTATTATCAAAATATACGCTTACTTTTTTCGGAAACCTTTTTTTTGTTTGCCTTTGTTCTTCTTTCTATTGGCAAAGTGCTCTTGTTTACGCTTCTGTTTTTCTCTTTCAAACGCTTTCTTCTCCGCTTGATTCATAGGCCTATCAGTTTGAGGATAGGGATTGTCTCTCACCAATTGAATTTTTTGATTGATTAGTTTTTCAATGTCTCTCACATAAGCATTCTCTTCAGGCTCACAGATAGATATAGAAACACCTTCTTCACCGGCACGCCCACAACGGCCAATCCTATGTACATAAGTTTCGGGTTCATTGGGAATATCATAATTGACAACATATCTCAATTTGTCAATGTCAATGCCCCTTGCTGCAATATCAGTAGCCACCAACACTCTAATTTTACCTTCTTTGAAATCTGTCAATGCTTTTTGGCGTTGGTTTTGGCTTCTGTCGCCATGTATGGCAGCACATTTTATTTTTTTTCTCTCCAGATTACGGGCAATTTTATTTGCACCATGTTTAGTACGTGAGAAAAGTAACACCTGTTCCAGCTTTGGATCTTTCAAAATATGCAAGAGCAAATCTGTTTTGCTACTTTTATTGGTGGTGTACAAAAACTGTTTGACTGTCTCTGCTGTAGAAGAAACAGGATTAACGGCAACTTTCTTAGGGTTGATTAAAATATCATTCGACAGCGATATAATATTATCAGGCATTGTGGCAGAAAAAAACAAGGATTGCTTTTTCTTAGGTAATTTGGTAAGAATCTTTTTAATATCGTGAATAAAACCCATATCAAGCATACGGTCTGCTTCATCCAACACAAAATACTTAATCTCTTTCAATGAAATATAGCCTTGGTTCATCAAATCGAGCAAGCGGCCAGGGGTTGCCACCAAAACATCCACACCTTGTTTAAGTTCATCTGTTTGCGCACCTTGTTTTACTCCTCCATAAATCACCGCATTTTTAATGTTGGTATATTTAGCATAAGTGCTTATACTTTCACCTATTTGTATTGCAAGCTCTCGGGTAGGGGTAACAATAAGTGACAAAGTCTTCCTTTTTCCATTTAGGTTTCTTTGATCAGTCAGTAAGTGCTGAATAATGGGGATTGCAAAAGCTGCTGTTTTTCCTGTTCCGGTCTGTGCACTTCCTAAAACATCGTTTCCGGCTAAGACAAGTGGTATGGCTTCAGCTTGAATAGACGTAGGTTCAGTGTAATTTTCATCCTTCAGCGCCTTTAGTATAGAGGGATTTAAGTTTAAATCTTCAAATTTCATTTCTTCTTTTTATATAGATAAGCCAAAGGAATACTTCCTTAGCAATAGCCACCGAAGTTAGTATGTTTTCAGAGATAAAAGAAAATAGGTGTGATTAATCGTCCATATTTGAGCTTTACTTTAACTAAAAATGAGCTACAAATTAATTCTTATGTTGGGCAAAGGAGATTGTTTTTGAGGGTTCGGTAATAATAAGATTAAGAGAATAGCAAAAAATTATATAGTAATTTTTATAAGAATTTCGATTCTAAAAAATCTTCCTAAATTTTAAAAGTATCAAGAATAAGTCTTCCTAATAAAAGTATTATTGACTATGGTTATTCTTTAATACAAGCCGAAATAAATAATTTTCCAAAATCAGTTAATTCATACATTCCTTTATCTTCCCTCTTTACTCTATTTAAGTCTTTCAGCTCATATTCATTAAACTGATCTTTTAATAATTTACTATATTGTTTTTCAATTAATTCAAACTCTTTATCTAACTCTATATAGTAATAATCAGAGTAATGAATTAATCCTAAAGATTCTAAATTATTAAGATATATGTTTAGGTTTTCCGGAAACCTAATATCAGGCACTTTAACATCTAGCCCAGTCTTGTCCTTTAAAACAAAAATATATTGTTCCTTTTCTTTAGGATTATTATGATGCCTTATAGATAAAGCTGGAACAGCTGGATTTGATTTAAAATGTTTTAACAAAATTGCTTCATCTGGTGATATTCTATCTATCAATTGAATAAAACCTGGATGAGCAGTATTTATGGTATCAGTTGATGATGCACTAGCCAATAAATTAACAAAGGCGTTACTCAATTCCTCATTTGAAGTATATACGAACCTTTCTAAGATAGGCATTGAAATTTCAGTTGGAACTTCCGTAATTTTTTCCTCAGAGATGTTTTCCAATTTCTGCTCGTATTTTTTAAGATTATTCTCAAAATAAATACGAGTTCTTTCATTTACCCATTTAATTGGCCATAACATGGTGTTTCCGACATTTACTATTGTAGCCAATGCATTTCCTGCTTTTTTGCTTGGTTTACTTAATAAATCATTATATGTTTTATCAACTACTTTCGTTTGTAGGTTAACTAATGCATTAATTTTTGGTTCTTCACTCATTTTTTATTTATAATAGAACGTATTAATTAGCTTTAACAATAGTTACCAAAGTTAGTTGGTTTTCTGTAAAGTCTAAATTTTTTAGGAGTTTAATTATTCACATTCTCTAAATCCGTGAACGTATTATTATCAAAATATACGGTTACTTTTTTCACTTTTAGGGGTTCGTTTACAATTTGCTCTACCACTTTTGTTTCACCATTCGGATTTTGTTTTCCGGAAATTAACCAATACACATCCACTTCAGGGTATCTAAAAATAAGTCGCTCAAAAAACTCAAAACCGGGTTTATTTCGTCCCGAAAGCAGGTGAGAAATCCCTGAACGTTGCACTCCAATTTGGTTAGAAAATTCGGTGACATTCAAACCCAAATCAACAATCATTTTTTGTAATCTGTCCGAAAAGCTATTCATTAACTTATACTTTAATTAAATAATCACAACTAATTGATATTTAAAATTATAAAATCAATTAAATTACATTTCACTTCATTTAGTTACAAATGTAACATTTTATTTCTTATAGTTTGTTTTTCAATACTTTAAAATATTACAAATGTAAAAATATACTTTTCATTAGATTTTTAGGCATCCCTAAACTATCTTTGTGTCTTCATGGAAAAATCACCCTTACATACCATCTCAGAAGAGAATTATTTAAAGGCCATTTTTGCCCTCACTCCTACTTCACCGTCTGGAGTTTCTACTAACGATATTGCTAAACGATTAGACACCAAAGCAGCATCGGTTACCGACATGATTAAGAAGTTGGCAGACAAAAAACTGGTCAACTATAAAAAGTATCAGGGCGTAAAATTGACCAATGAAGGAAAAAAAGTTGCCATCAGCACTTTGCGTAAGCACAGGTTATGGGAATACTTTTTAGTTGAGAAGCTACATTTTAAATGGGATGAAGTGCATGAAATTGCCGAATATCTAGAACATATCAATTCTGATGTATTGATTAACCGACTGGATGATTTCTTAGGAAACCCTGAGTTTGACCCGCACGGAGACCCAATACCCGATAAAGACGGCAACCTCACCCCTCATCAAAACATTACTTTAAATGATTTACAAAAAGACGAAAGCGGAGTAATTGTGGGCGTGAAAGATCATTCATCGGCTTACCTCAAATTTTTAGAAACCAATGGTTTACTATTGGGTGTTAACTTAAAAGTGATGGATATACAAGAATTTGATGAATCGGTAAAGATTATCGTAAATCAACAACATGAAATCAGCCTTTCGCAAAAGGCAAGTAAAAACTTAATTATAAGGAAGCTATAATATGGTAGAATGGTTTTTAGCGTTAAACCCCATTTGGCAGGCATTAGTTGCCACCACCTTTACCTGGTTGATGACGGCAGCGGGTGCGGCATTGGTTTTTTTATTTAAAAGTCTCAACCGAAAAACCATGGACACCATGCTGGGCTTTACCGGTGGTGTAATGATTGCCGCCAGTTTTTGGTCGCTTTTGGCTCCAGCCATAGAAATGAGTGAAGGCAAAGCGCTTCCCTCCTGGTTTCCGCCTGCTGTGGGCTTTGGTTTGGGTGCATTGTTTTTGTTTGTACTGGATAAATACTTGCCTCACTTACACTTAAACGCCAAAATGGAAGAACGTGAAGGAATAAAAACCGACTGGAACAAAACCATTTTATTGGTATTAGCCATTACGCTTCACAACATTCCTGAGGGTTTGGCGGTTGGAGTAGCTTTTGGAGCTATTGCCGCTGATATTCCCGGAGCTGAAATTGGTGCTGCCGTTGCCTTAGCGATTGGTATAGGCATTCAAAATTTTCCTGAGGGAACAGCCGTTTCCATGCCGTTGAGAAGAGCTGGGCTCTCCAGATTTAGAAGTTTTTGGTGGGGGCAACTTTCAGCTGTTGTAGAACCGATAGCAGGAGTGTTGGGGGCTGTTGCCGTAATTTATGCCACACCTATTTTACCTTACGCATTAGCTTTTGCCGCAGGTGCTATGATTTATGTAGTGATTGAGGAAGTAGTACCCGAAACCCAGCAAGATAAGTATGCCGACTTTGCCACACTTGGCCTCATTGGCGGATTTATTGTAATGATGATATTGGATGTTGCCTTGGGATAACTAACTTTGCAGCAAATGTCTAACGATATTCTCATAAAAAACCGAAAAGCTTCTTTTGAATATGAGTTTTTGGAAAAATACATTGCCGGAATGGTTTTGTTGGGCTCCGAAATCAAATCTATCAGAGAGGGCAAGGCAAATATTGCTGAAGGATATTGCTATTTCAAAAAAGGAGAGCTTTGGGTAAAAGGCATTAACATTGCCGAATACGGACATGCTACGCATTACAATCATGAACCGCTGAGAGAAAGAAAGCTTTTGCTTTCGAAAAACGAACTGAAAAAACTCCAGAAATCAGTTAAGGATGTAGGTTTAACCATCATTCCCGTAAAATTATTCATTAATAAAAAAGGCTGGGCAAAGCTTGAAATTGCTTTAGCTAAAGGTAAAAAGCTTTACGATAAACGAGAAAGTATTAAAGAAAAATCGGTTAAAAGAGATTTGGATAGAAAGTATAAAGTCTAGAATACTTTATTTACAAACTCTACACTGGCTACTAGTGGCGAAATTTCACCCAACTTCACTTTTTGCTTTAGTTCTTCATGAAGTTTTAATAATTCATCATTCGTAAATATTTTTTGCTGAATAAGCAATTCGGTATTTTTCACAAACCAATATTCGTTTTGTTTGGCTCTCACTTGAGAAAACATTCCTGAATTGGTAGTGCTTCGATAAAATTCATCTACCACTGACCAAACTTTATCAATATTTTTTGATTCAATGGCAGAACAAATATCTACCACAGGCGTCCATAAGTTTTCTTTTGGAGGAAATAAATGAATAGCCGAACGATATTGAGTAGCAGCCTTTTCTGAATTTTTTAAATTATCTCCTTCAGCTTTATTAATGAAAATGGCATCTGCCATTTCCATGATACCTCTTTTTATTCCTTGCAGCTCATCTCCTGCTCCCGCTAACATCAATAGCAAAAAGAAATCTACCATTTCTGCTACTTCCGTTTCACTTTGCCCCACACCTACCGTTTCAATTAAAATGACTTCGTAACCTGCTGCTTCACAAAGCAAAATACTTTCTCTGGTGGCATTGGCCACACCTCCCAAACTTCCTGCAGAAGCTGATGGTCGTATAAATGCTTTTTCGTTAGCTGATAATTTTTGCATTCTAGTTTTATCACCTAAAATGCTTCCTTTAGAAACTTTACTGCTTGGATCGATAGCCAATACGGCTACTTTTTTTCCTGTAGATTGAATAATGTATTCACCTAACGCTTCAATAAACGTACTTTTCCCAACACCCGGAACTCCCGTTATTCCTATCCGAATAGAATTTCCTGAGTGAGGCAAGCATTTATTTATTAGGTCAATGGCATTAGCATGGTCTTCACTCCTTTTAGATTCAATGAGTGTAATCGCTTCACTTAGTGCCCGAACATTTCCTTTGATTAAGTCATTAAATATTTGCTCAACTGAAAGTTGCTCTTTAGGAGATGGTTTATAGTTTTTATTAATGCTCAACTCAGTTTAAAGTTATTGGTTGAAAGCTTAAAGTTAGTCTTTTTTGAATATTCTCACTAAAACCAATACCAACAGCAACAAAAACAACAGAGAAAACAACCCCTTCAACCACCAACTATTCACAAAAAATACTGCAATAGCCGTAATGGGAATTAAAAAAATACAAAACAAATGTGCCAGACCTTGTCCGTCTTTAAACACCATTTACGTAATCTGTTAAGTATTTAAAGTTTTCTGTAAGCTTGCCGTCTTTAGTAATGGAAGCATTAGCTATTACTTTTTCTTCATCAGCAACTAACAAATGCTCAAAAACTTTATCTATCAAGCTTCTTCCAAAATCTTCGGAAGCATCTCTAGGTAACTCACAAGGCAAATTATCTACCGCCATTACGGTAATAGCTTCAGCATCATCAAAAGCCACTTCTTTTTCATTCTTCGGGTTGTAGCCATATAAAGGCTCTGCAATGGTTGAAGGACGAATAGTTGAAGCCACCGGCCCATCAATATCACAGCTAATATCAGCCACTATTTTTATTTTCCAATCCGGGTGTTTTGCATCTTCTCTGGTAAAAATAAATGGCGCTTTGTTGTCCCAATAATGACAAGCTACATACATATCTGCCAGTTTAGCAAAATCCATAAAACAAGATTCAAATTTTTCAGGGTGGTGATACACTTCCTTTTTATCAAACTTACCCCCATCAGGTAACTTATAGTATTCGGTTACATCTAACACTGTAAACACAGGCTCATTAAAAGACTGGGTTAAAAACTCTTCCGTCCCTACTTCTTTTAATTTTAGCTCGTGAATTATTTCTAAAGCACCATGTCCTACTCTACCATAACCCGTTAAAACAATGTTATAATTGTTAGGTAGTTTTACTTTTTTAAGTTCTTGCTTTAATTCTTTGTAGTCATGGCATTCATGTGCAGGTTTTAAATCATAAGCATTTGTCCTTTTTCCGTAAGCTAAAAACCCATTGTAACAACCTACAATTCCGGCATATCGTCCAAAGCCTAAAATTCTTCCGTCATTAGGATATTTTAAACATTCATAGTCCACCATTTGAATGTTTTTTTCTAGTATTTTTTGTAAAAGCTCTCTATTGTAAGGCTGCTTTTTAATGGTATGAGAAAAGAATAAATATGTTTTATTTTCGATTAACATAGGCTTAGGAACTTCTTTCACTCCCATTAAAATATCACAGCTGGAAACATCCTCCACCACTTCAATTCCTTCCGCTTTGTATTCTTCATCTTTAAAACATCTTATATCACTGCTTTGCACCAACACATCAACATTTGGAAACTTTTCTTTTACTTCTTTACACTGTTCGGGAGATAATGGAACTCGCTTATCCGGTGGTGTTTTTCCTTCTTTGATAATACCTATTTTCATTGCCTTGCATTCAAAATTTGGGCAAAGATAACTTCTTTAAACAAACCAAAACCCACCATTATTTGTTTAAGAAGCATGAGCAAGTTTTATCAACTAAAAACAGAAACTTCTATTCATGCTGATATAAGCACTGTTTGGGATTTCTTTTCTTCACCAATGAACCTAAGAAAAATAACACCAAAAAAGTTAAACTTTAAAATTAAAACCACACTTCCTGAAAAGGCTCACAAAGGTTTAATGATTGGATATACTGTTAGCCCAATTTTAGGAATTCCTCTCAACTGGCTAACAGAAATAACCCAACTAAAAGAAAACCGTTATTTTGTGGATGAGCAGAGAATAGGCCCCTATAAACTATGGCATCATGAGCATATTTTTGAAGTTATGAATGAAAAAGTTGTAATGAAAGACATTGTCACCTACTCACTTCCGTTTGGGATTTTAGGAAGATTTGCGCATTGGTTGTTCATCAAAAAAGAAATAGAGAGCATTTTCTCTTACCGAGAAAAAATAATTACAGAAATATTTAAAAACACCAACTGACAAAATTACAATTGGCTTGATTTTTGTACATTTGCAGTCACAAAAGTTCATTGAATTCATGGGGCCGACAGGTATTGACAGCAAGCAGAAAGGATCTGTAAGCATGCCGGATATTGTGCATTAGTCCGTAAAACAAAAATGCTCAATCGCTTAATTGGCGAAAACAATTATGCACTTGCAGCTTAATCAACCAAGTTGATATAGCTTAATCTTTGGTGAAGCACAGTAGCCATCGACAAGTATCCCTCAGTAGTTCCGTTCATTAACGCTGAATAAGGGGTATTAGACTTTTGAACTAGTTGCGAAAGCGCCTTGATTTTGCAGCGAAACCTTTAAAGGATAAGCTATTGTTAGGCTGCTTTTGGCCGGACAATAGTCGAAAACTAATCAAAAGATAAGCATGTAGAAAGCTTATTGTTTCCTTGTTTGGACGAGAGTTCGAATCTCTCCGGTTCCACTATATATAAAGGCAATCAAATAGATTGCCTTTTTTTATAAATTCAAATAGAAATCTTTTACTAATTCTACAAACTCATTAGTGTATTGATGACGCTCATTTTCAATACATAATTCAGATGATTCCACATTTTTCTTTTGCTTAGAAAACTGCAACAGCACTCTCTTGAAAGGCTTGTTCTGATTTCCCTTCACCAAACATTGTCTTTTGATGAAAAACTTTTTTGCAGCAGCAATTTTTGTAATATACTCCAATTGCTCAAACGGATAAACAATTGCCACTTCACCGTCTTCCTCTGTGGCATTAAATGTAATTTCAAAGAAATTATTCATTTCAAAATTAATTCTTTGACGAGCAATATCTCTGCTTTCATTACCACTTAAATATGTTGGCCTAAAAAAAGGTGGATTACAAACTACTAAATCATATTTATTTGTTGATTTATAATCTTGAAATGAAGTATGCAGCAATTCTATCTGGTGTTTAAAGATGGATTGCAAAATGTTTTCCTTTGCCTGAATGTATGCATCTCTTTCAATTTCAACTGCTGATATAAATGCATTAGGATTTCTTTGAGCCACCATTAAAGCTATTAAACCCGTTCCGGTTCCTACATCCAATACATTCTTTTTATTCAAAACATCTGCCCATGCCCCCAACAGAACACCGTCTGTTCCTACTTTCATTGAGGTATTAGCTTGGTGAATAGTAAATTGCTTGAACCGAAAATAAGTATTAGACATATTATTTATTCGCTCAAAGGTATAAAGAAATAAAGCTTCAGTATATTTTAAGAATAGATATATCTACCTATTAATAATTTACAGTAGGCATTATCACCTAGTGAAAAATAGGCTTATTTATATCTAAAATTGGGTGTTTCACGTCTTTATCAAAACACCGCATAGGTCTAACTTTGGTATGTGAAAATCAATAAATTAAAACCAATGCCACAACTAAAATTAAAACACCTATTATCTAGTTTCTTGCTTGTGCTATTTTTCCAACCAACAATTGCTCAGGTTTACCCTATTAAAGAGAATATAACTAAGCCTGCAACTTGTTTAGAATTAAACGGAAAAATACCCTTTAAAAAAGGCAAGCCATATAAAGTAGAGTTAATATACTACAACACAACTATTGATACAGCATTGGTAGGAGACAGAAAGGGATTTGTTTTTAACTTAAACAAAAATGCTTATTACACCATCAAAATCTCACGAGAAGGATATTTACCTAAACTAGTAAGCATAGACACTCACTTGCCTCAGTCAAAGTATAACAAAGGTTTTTATACGTTTGAATTTTCAACTGACTTATTTGACCATACTGTAAAATCAGATGCAACAGAATTTCCTATTACAATTATTTCTTACAATAAAACTAAAAAGGCATTTGATTACAATGAACGATATACCTCAAATATTAAAGCTGAAATAAAAGCAGATATTAAAAATCCCTAATCATTTATAAATTTGTAATTCACTAAAGTATGAGATGGGAGAAAGTAAGGCGATAAAATATACAGATATATACCAATCGCTTATTGAACAAAGTAAGGATATAACCATAGTATTATCAAAAGACGGTAAATCCATCTACATATCACCAAATTCATAAGAACTTTTTGGCGCTTCAAAAAAAAGCATTACGGAGAAACAGCTTTTAAAGCTTTTTCACCTTGAGTCTCGATCTGAAGTAGAGAAAGCTATTAATAAATTTAAATCAAAAAGTAAACTAAAACCAATTGAACTTAATGTACAACTAAAATCAGATAAAGTTAAGCCTAAAACGTATTCCTTAAATATTCGTAGAATAAGAATAAAGCAAATGAGTGATATTTGCTTCACCTTTAGAGTTTCGACTAATGCTCTAAATAATGACTACAAGCTTCTTTTTAATGAAAGTCCTTTTCCAAAATGGATTTACAGCAAAAACAACCATTCTATTTTGGATGTAAACAAGGCTGCAATTAAGCACTATGGTTATTCAAAAAAAGAGTTTTTAAAGATGACCATTAAAGATTTGCGCCCAAAAGAGGATATAAAAAGGCTACTCAATTTTGAAAAAAACAGAGAACAAAAAGACGGACTGGTAAATTTTGGTGTTTGGAAACACAAGAAAAAAAATGGTGAAATAATTAATGTAGAAGTATCGGGACACCAAATTACATATAATGGACAAAAATGTAATGTTGCAATTTGTGTAGATATTACAGAAAAATTAAAAGCCGAAAAATTAATTAAACTTAATGAACAAAAATTAAAAACACTACTTCAAGACGGATCTGATCTAATTAGCATTCTTGACGTTAAAGGAAATTATATTGACATTAGCCCTACTTCAGAAAAGATATTGGGAATTTCTCCTAACTACTTAATCAATAAAAATGTTTTTGATTTAATACACCCAAACGACAAGGAAAGAGTTTATGATGATTTTACCAGAATACTTAAAAAAAACAAAATCAAAATAAAAGCATTTAGATTTTTAAACCACCATGATAAATTCATTTGGATTGAAAGTGTCTTAACCAACATGTTAGATGAGCCACTTGTGAAGGGTATTGTTTCAAGTGCTAGGGATGTAACCAAAGAAATAAATTATGAAAAATCAATTAGTCAAGCAGTAATTAATACACAAGAAAATGAAAGATTTGAAATTAGTGCTGAGCTTCACGACAATGTAAATCAACTACTTGCTGCATCTCAAATTTACTTAAGTACAGCCAGCAAAAAAATTCATGACCCTAACACTCAAAAACTAGTTAACGACTCAAGATCATATATACTTTCTGCAATTAGTGAAATAAGAAAACTATCACATAGGCTTTCTCCCGGTTTTCAACCAGATTTTTCTATTACAGATGCTTTTGGAGATTTGATAAGTGAATTAGAAATTGAAAACAACATGAAAGTATGTTTAGAGATTGATAAAAATCATACCGAACTTCCTTATGATTTAAAGTTAAATTTATATCGAATTTTACAAGAGCAGTTTATTAATATACTAAAACATTCAAAAGCAACTGAATCCAAAGTGAGACTTAAAGTAAATAAAACAAATCTAATTTTAACTACAATAGACAATGGCATTGGGTTTAACAATGGCTCTACAAAAAAAGGAATTGGTATAGCCAACATGAAAAAGAGAGTCCAACTTTTTTTAGGCACTATTGATATAAAATCAGACACAAAAAGTGGTACCACAATAAAAATTGACATTCCTTTATAGTGGTTGTTTTAAATAATAAAGGTGTGAGATAAATCCCACACCCTTTAACCACTATGAAAAAAATCACCCTCACATACCGCCTTCAATAAAATAAAGAGCTATTAATATAATATAACCAACTGCTAATATAATTGGCATCGTAGCCATTATGATTGCCTTGAGTTTATTGGAGATTGATTTCTCATCACTATATTGAAATAAAAATTTATATAGCCAGTCAATATATCGTTCCAAAATGCTGTTTTTAATTAGGTTTTCCATGTTCAGGAGTTACTAGTTTCTGGTTAAATAATTCTTGTTGACACCGGCCTTAAGTATTTCAAGCTGAGTTAACTTTAATTCTTCTGCCTGGTTTTCTGCATTTAATTCAAGTAAGGCTGTTACCTTTTTTTGGTGACTATCTGACAGAAGCTTATTTTCATGATAATCGTTTAAGGCAACCAAAAGTTTTTTTCTACTATATTTTGACTGCACAATTAGTCCATTCACAAAAATTGGTGTAGAAACAGCCATTAAATAAATTCCTACCGGTGGCATTACTAAAGTTACTCCGGTAGAAAGTGGAAGCATGGTCATTTGACCGAAAGCTTTTTCATCTCTTTTGCTAAAAAATAAATCAATTAATGCTGCGCTTGTATCATCAGTACCATAAAGATTCTGAAATTCGTTATAACTTAGTTTGTAGGATTTTGAGTCTCTAATACTATCAGGGCTTTGTGAATAAGAAATTAGTCCTGCGGTGATAAATACTAATATTAAATATGTTTTTTTCATGATGTGTTTTTTAAATTATTTACATCACAAAAGTATAGCCCTCACACCTGTTGTGTAAGCGCTAAAAAACTGAATTTTAATATTTTAAAACCGATTTTTTTTTAGGTGTTTGAGTTGACTTTTGAAACGTATCACCTACTTTTTCTAAGTAAATAAACCTAATTTTTGAAGAAAACTAGGATAAACCTGACATTCGTCAGTTTATTCTCCAGCTTTTATCAGATTATTAGTAAAAGCATATTTCACTAATTCCGCAGAATTTTTACATCCTGTTTTTTGCAATAAGTTTCTTCTATGTGAATCAACTGTTCTATCGCTAATATTCAATTTTTCACCAATCTCTTTATTGGTAAAACCATCACAAATGTACTTTAGGATCTCAATTTCTCTATCTGAAATAACCTCACTTTGTCCAATGTCATACTTGTTTTCGCTCTTAAAAAGCAAGTTGTTAAGCAACTTACTAGAAACATTTCTACTTAAATACTGCTTTCCTTCTGCCACAGACTTTATTGCAGCAAACAATTCATCAGGGGCATCATCTTTTAACACATAGCCCAAGGCTCCTAACTCCAGCATTTTTCTTACTTCTTTTTCCTTATCGTAAGCGCTAAACACCAATATATTAGTGCTAGGCATATTTTTCATAATTATTTCAGTAGCCTCAATACCATTTAATTCAGGCATACCAATATCCATTAAGACCACATCAAAAACCTCCTTCTCTAGTTTTTGAATTACCTCTCTACCATTGCTGGCCTCAGATATATCCATTTCCTCATTTTCAGATTTAAAAAGGGCTATGAGACCACTTCTAATAATCTTATGATCGTCTGCAATTAGTATTTTCATTTTTTTCTTCGCTTAGCAAAGGCAAATTTAGTTTTGATAAAATTTAAGTGCCTGAATTTTATTTTTATGAAAGTACAAAATTATAGAATATAAGTCAAACTTAAATCAGTATAAATGCCTAGTACATACTAGGTATTTATACTATAATTTGTGGCTCTTAAGCCAATCAATAGCCGCTTTTTCAGAATTAAAAGCTCTAAATGGAGTTTTGGGTTTATTAATTTTAGCGTAAAAATTAGCAATAAGCTTATACGCTACCGTATTTGCTACAACTGCCGTAACTGAGCCAACAAATCTATCTTCCATTTTAATGGCATTATCTCTTGCTTCCTTGCCAACAGTAACATAGTCTTCGGCTGTAAATAAGAAAGGACGTTTTACATCTCCACACATTTGTATGAAAATATCATACATTTTGATCTGTAGCTCAACTGTAATTTCTGTGTGTTCTTTATAGTGTACATGCACAATTCCATCACTTCGTAACTTGACAGTAGCTTCTTCTATTTCAGTTACCTTAACAATCTCAATATTATCCAAAGCAGTAGTTTAATCTGCTAAACATAATAAAAAAATGAATATCACAGCATACTTCTTATACTCTTATATTTGTAGTTATGATTGATTTTAAAAATAAAATACACCAACAACTTATACAGGATTTAGAAGATAAACTAAAACATATATCAAAAGCAATTGAAACTTCTATGCAGGCCAGAGATAGTGAAACTAAAAGTAGTATGGGTGACAAATATGAAACAGGTCGTGCTATGGCTCAATCAGAAATAGATAAGCTTGCCAACAATAAAATTAGCTGTAAAAATCAGTTAAACGAGCTAAAAAACTTAAACCCTGAAATCAAAAGCAACATCATTACTTCCGGATCATTAGTTGAAACCAACCATGAAACTTTTTACTTTTCTATTCCTTTTGGGAAAGTTTCTGTCAACAACAAAGAAGTATTTGTTATTTCTCCTTATTCACCAATAGGGATGGTATTGAAGTCAAAAAAAGTTGGTGACACCATTGAATTTAAGGGAAAAACCTATACCGTTACAAACGTGAGTTAAACTTCCTAAGCTCTCTGTCTATCTTAATGGCATTAGGACAAAGGATATCTAAAAATCTCCAGAAATTTTTTCCGTGATTCTTAAATAAGGTATGAGCTAATTCGTGTAAAATTACATAATCAATCAATTTATCCGGCAGCTTCATTAAATATAAACTCAAATTTATTCTGTTATCTACAGAGCAACTTCCCCAACGGGTTTTTGAATTTCTAATGGTTAAGCTTTTGTAGGTTAAATTAAATCTACGGGCAAGTATTTTCACTCGCTTAGGCAAATATTCCTTGGCTTCTATTCTATACGTTTCTTCTATGGCTTTCTTTACAAAATCTTGAAAATTCTTGCGGCTTGGAACCCCACCCATAGGATATTCTACTACCAGCGTTCGTTCATTAATTCTAAATTTAGGTTTATCTGTGTTACCCTCTCGAATTACCAGCTTTCTGTATCTGGTTTCAAATTTTACGTTTTCATCAAATAGCACATAGCTTTTTTCAAGCTTGCGCATATTTCGCAATTGCTTCCTTACCCATTCACGGTTTTTTTCAACCATTCGTTTGGCCTCTCCGTAGCTTCCATATCTAGGCATAGAAACTCTAACGCCTTTGAAAGGCTCAACATTTAGCCGATAGTATTTAGAGCGCTTGTTTACCTTAAATACCACTTTACCTATTCCATCTATGGCTACTTCTTTTTCCATCCGGCACAAAATTACTGGCTTTTAGTCAACTACGAGCATATTTTACATTAAATCTTTCAACTATTTATGTTAATTTTTATTAAATGAGGGATATGCTGCCAACTATAAACGAAATTGTTATTTTTGGGGCTCTTTTTATCTAAATGGCAAAAAAACAACGAAATCAACAGGAAAAGCCCGCTACACAGCAAAATAGAAAGCTATTCGTTATTGGAAGTCTAGGCTTTGAGGTAGACGAATCGTTTGCTATTACTGAATTCAAGAATGAAGAGGAAGTTTTGCCTGAGATTACATTAGCAAAAGGGAATGCCACCCTTATTTTTGCCAACAATACTACCGAAGGAGAGTTTAAAGCATTTAATGTTGGGATTGACCAAAAGTCAGAGGCTATTCAGCACAATGGTTACTCTAACGTTAAAAAGGCAAAAAATCAACTCAACCATTTATTTACCGGCTTAGACTTTGACCAAACAGATGCCACTATTTTTTACGGAAATTCTACTACCCTGCTTACTAATCTATTTGAATCAGGTCTTTCACGAAATAAGTTTATTAGAAACTTAAAAAGAGACGGTAATAAGTTTTCTTCCATCTCAACTAAAGAACTAGCAAGCAATTCCATCAATTTTAAAGGAATTTTAGAAAGATTAGCTCATGCTTTTTCTTATCACTTTACTCAACCTATTCACCTGCTAAAGGCAAAAGTAAATTCGCAAAATGCTGTATTCAGGCTTATTTATGGTTTCCTAATATTACTGAGCACTTTTTTGTTTCCTTATTTAAGTAAAGATTTTGGGATTTCAGGTGACGAATATATTCACCATGTACAAGCAGGATATGTATATGACTACTTTGCCAATGGTGATGAAACTTGTCTGGACCAGCCAAAAACACTACTTCACTATTACGGTCAATCTTTTGACCTGATAGCATATTGGTTTATCAAAACCTTTGACATTGATGCCGTTTATGATTTTCGGCACTTTTTAAATTCGTTAACAGGATTAGTTGCCCTTTTATTTATTGCTTTTTTAACCAAGCTATTAGCCGGTTACCGAGCCGCTGTGTTTTCAATTATTGTGGTACTGGCCTCACCCAGATTTATCGGTCATGCCATGACTAACCCTTTAGACATGCCATTTACCATGGGTTATATTATGTCTATTTATTATATGGTTAAACTATTTTCAAACAAAGCCAGAGTTTATTGGCACGATATCATTATGTTAGGCTTTGCCATAGGATTTACCATTAGTATAAGGGTGGGTGGTTTTATACTTTATCCTTATTTAGGGCTGTTTGCATTTTTAGCTGTTATAAAAGAAACAGGCTTGTTTGGTTTGTTTAATTTTAAATGGGTTAAATCCTATTCAACACTTATCATCTCTTCTATTGTAGTAGTAGTATTATCTTATCTAATTGGAATAATTGCCTGGCCGTTTGCCTTAGAATCTCCTTTATCAAACCCTTTAGAAGCCCTAGATAAACTTACTAACATTAGCAACTCCATGACGCAACTATTTGAAGGAGAGAATGTGTATTCTGATAAATTGCCTTGGAAGTACATTCCAAAATTCATTTTTATCACTACACCTTTAATTGCCGTATTTGGAATAATTCTCTTTTTATTACTAAGTATCCCCAACTTTAAGAACTCCTCTTACATTCACTTTTTCTTACTGTTTTCTTTTGTATTCCCCATATTTTATGTGATTTACAAAAACTCGAATGTGTATGGAGGCTGGAGGCATCTACTGTTTGTTTACCCTTCAATGGTAGTAATGGCGGCATTAGGTTGGAACTATTTATGTAAAATCAGTAAAAAGGCAGCCACACCAATAATTGTATCGGTATTGTTTTTAGGTCTTTCTACCCCAACTTTTGCATGGATGGCAAAAAACCATCCGTTCCATTATGTTTATTTTAATGAGTTTGTGGGAGGAGTTAAAAAAGCTTACGGAAAATATGAGCTGGATTATTACTTCCGTAGCATGAAGCAAGCTGCAGAATGGTTAATCGAAAACGAAAACTTAGCACAAAGAAAAGACACTATAAAGGTTGTTGTAAATCATGGAGAATGTGCCAGATACTTTTTTAGAGATTTACCAAACGTTCAGCTAAGTTATTCCGCATATTATAACAGAGCTAAAAAAGATTGGGACTATTATTTGGGAGTAAATACCTACATCAACCAACATCAATTAGAACAAGGTCTGTTCCCTCCTTATGGAACCATCAAAGCAATTGAAGTGGAAGGAAAACCTATTGCGGTTGTTATTAAAAGAGAAAACAAACTAGATTACGAAGCATTTGAATTAGCCAATCAAGGGAAGTTTATTGAAGCCATTGCCAAGTTTAATGAATACTTAAGGCAAAATCCTAATAGCGAAGAAGCCTACCATGGATTATCGGTCGCTTATGCCAACATACAGCAACCGGACTATGCCATACAAGCTGCAAGCAAAGCATTACAATTCTATCCTGATTATATTCCGGCATTAGAATCTATGGGTAACGCTTATTACATGAAGCAAATGTATGTAGAAGCCACACAGGCACTTACAAGAATTACAGAAATTAAAGAAGCCTATCCCAATGCCTATTATTATCTGGCATTTTGTTATTACAATCAAGGACAAATTGATTTGGCCATAACCTATGGAAACAAAGCTCTGGGATATAATCCTGGGTACAAACAACTATATGAACTGATTGCTAATGCCTATAAACAAAAAGGAAATAACGACATGGCAAACCAGTATTTGAACCAATTGAATTCAATGAAATAATGAGCGAAGTAAAAAATGTAATTGTAATTGGTGCCGGACCTGCCGGATTAAGCTGTGCTTACGAGCTTTCAAAAGCAGGCGTTAAAGTAGATGTTTACGAAGCCAGTCCGTATGTTGGTGGCATGGCAAGAAGCTTTGACCTTTGGGGGCAAAGAGTAGATGTTGGACCACATCGTTTCTTTAGTAAAGAGAAAAAAATCAATCAGTTTTTTAGTGAGCTGGTGAAAAACGATTATACCTTAGTTAACCGACTAACCCGAATTTATTACAACAAACGATTTTTTGATTATCCTCTAAAATTAGGTAACGTATTAGGTAACTTGAGTCCGTTTACCATTATTAGCATTATGTATTATTATGCTAAACAAAGAGTGTTTCCAATAAAAGACCCGAAAACCTTTGAAGAATGGGTAACTAATCGTTTCGGAAAAAAGCTGTTTGAGATATTTTTTAAAAACTACTCCGAAAAACTGTGGGGAATACCTTGTTCCAAAATAGATGCTGATTGGGCTGCGCAACGAATTAAAAGCCTTTCGTTATTTGAGGCGGTAAAAAGCGCCATGTTTGGTGATAAAAACAAAAAGCACAAAACATTAGTGGACCAATTTGCTTTTCCAAAAAACGGAACAGGAACTATTTATGAAAGAGCGGCAGATTTCGTAAATCTAAACGGAGGAAAAGTGCATTTAAACACTCCCGTAAATAAGTTAATTATTGAAAATGGAAAAGCCATTGGTATTGAATTAACAGACGGCAGCATAGTAAAAGCAGACAAAGTAGTTTCATCTATGCCAATTACCACTTTGGTAAAGAATATGGAAAACACACCAAAAGAAGTACTAGATGCTTGCGACAAGCTTTATTTCCGAAACACCATTTTGGCCTACATTGAGGTGGACTCGTTGGATTTATTTAAAGACAACTGGGTGTATGTACATTCACCGGATGTATTGCACGGAAGGATTACCAACTTTAGAAACTGGTGCCCAAGCCTTAACAGAGATAAAAATACATCTATACTTTGCTTAGAATTCTGGAGCTTCTTTGAAGATGAAATTTGGACGATGGACGATGCTAAAATTGCTCAAATGGCAAAAGAAGAAGTAGTAAAAACCGGCTTGGTAAAACCGGAAGTTCCTATCATTAATGAATTTGTAATGCGTGTACCAAGATGCTACCCGGTTTACGAAACAGGCTACCAAGAGCATATTCAAAAAGTAATTGCGCACTTGAATAAAGTAGAAAATCTTATCCCGATTGGTAGATACGGCTCGTTTAAATACAATAACCAAGATCACTCTATTTTAATGGGATTATTAGCTGCCGAAAAAATATTGGGAACATCTAACGCCAATCTTTGGGATATCAATACCGACACGGAATATCAGGAAGAAGGCAAGATTAAAGACGTTTTAGTAGGCTAATGCAAGTTGCTGTAATTGGGGGCGGTGCAGCCGGATTTTTTGCGGCATTAAACATTCACCAATTTCATCCCGAAGCTAAGGTTACTATTTTCGAAAAAACAGGAAAGCTGCTCTCTAAAGTAAAAGTTTCAGGTGGCGGAAGATGTAACGTTACCACAGACAAAACCAACCCAAAAGAACTGGTTAACTTTTATCCCAGAGGAAAAAAAGAGCTCATCTCCCCTTTCTTTGCGTTCAATCCAACACATACAGAAGAATGGTTTAAAGCCAAAGGAATTGAATTAAAAACCGAACCTGATGGCAGAGTTTTTCCAAAAAGCAACAGCTCACAAACCATTATTGATTGTTTTCTAAATGAAGCCGAAAAGCTAAACATTGACATTCAACTTCATCATCAAGTCCAAAAGATTACTCCAAAAAATGAGCAATTACAAATTGATTTTGTGAATGGTAAAAACATGCTATTTGACAAAGTAATCGTTGCTGTGGGCGGTCATCACAAAGAAGAGTTTTACAACATCTTCAAAGAACTTGGGCATACTATCATCTCTCCTATACCGTCATTATTTACGTTTAACTTACCCAAGAACCCCATTGTAGAATTAATGGGCATTAGCGTTGAAAATGCTACGGTAACCATTCCACACACCAAACAAGAAAGCACAGGACCTTTACTTGTTACGCACTGGGGAATGAGCGGCCCGGCAGTATTAAAGCTTTCTGCCATTTGTGCCAAAGAACTCTTTGCGGTAAACTATCAGTTTACTTATACAGTAAATTGGCTTAGCCAACGATTTAATCAAGTATTAGAGCAACTCAATCAACTCAAAAAAAACCATCCTAAAAAGCAACTCATTAACCTTAATCAGTTTGGATTACCTAACCGACTGTGGGAGTTTTTACTGAAGAAGGCAAATATCAATGCACAAAAAAATGCAGCCGAACTTTCCGCCAAAGAAATAGAACAACTTGCCACTACCCTTACCAAAGATGAATATCACGCCAACGGGAAAACTACCTTTAAAGAAGAGTTTGTAACAGCCGGTGGCATTGATTTAAAAGAAATAGACTTTAAAACCATGCAAAGCAAAAAAGTAAAGCACCTTTACTTTGCGGGAGAAGTATTAAATATTGACGGCTTAACAGGCGGCTTCAACTTTCAAGCCTGCTGGACAGGCGGATATATTGCATCGAAATTAGCCGATTAATTTCATCATTTATTGGTAAAAATAATTACTTTTCCATCCAGCAATAAGCCAAACTCAATGACTAGAGAAGAACAATTAGTCTTTTGTAAGAAATGTTCTAATAAACGACTAGATTTAAAGCAAGGACTAATTTGTGGTATTACCAACCAAAAAGCTGACTTTGAAGAACAGTGTCCTAATTTTGAAATGGACGAGAAAGTCAAAAAAGAAATTGAAGACAAAAAAGCTCTGATTAGGCCTAATAAAAAAAGAGCTGAAGTAGCCATTAAGCTTATTTATATTGTCATGGCGTTAGACATGCTTTCTATCATTTCCTCTTATTTACAATTTACCCTACTTGAAGCCATACAAAACAATGAAGATGTTTCAGAGCAAATGATAACCTTTAACGATTTGCGAGAACAAATTATAGGACTTTTATACACCGTACTAATTATTATATCAAGCATAACATTTATAAGATGGTTCAGAAGAGCCTATTACAATTTACACCACCGAACCGAGTGCAGATATTCTGAAGGTTGGGCAGCAGGAGGCTGGTTTGTTCCTATAGCTTCATTATTTATTCCATACCAAATTATGAAAGAAATGTGGGTAAAAACATCTAAACTTATAAGTGAAGCTACTGATAGCATCTCCGACACCAAAGGAACTGCACTAATTGGCATTTGGTGGACTTTATGGATAATATCTAACTATGTAGGGCAATACATTATAAAAGTAGCCTTTAATTCTACATCAGTAGAAGATTATATAAACCTAACCATTGCCGACATTTTTGATTCTCTTTTAGGAATTCCATTGGCATTAATTGTTATTAAAATCATAAAACGATATGCTGCCAAAGAAGAAAAACTAGCCGAGATAGAAAACCCGGAAGGAAACATAGAACAACATTTAGTAGGCACTTATAAATTTTAATATTTGCTAAAAACAAATTAACTTGCGGTAAGTTATGCTAAAGGCTATTGAAACAACTCTTAGCTTTTTTGTTAGTCTTAATTTTAAAAAGTCAATGAGATTTGGAGCTTCAAAAATTGTTACACTAATTTTTGCGTTTTTAGGCTTAATAGTAAGTGGGTTTTTAACGTATTATATTGATACATACAGAGAAACAAGAGAAGAATTAACTGAATTATATAATCATAAGCTTGAAAATTGCCAAATAACGAATATTAAATCTTTAAAATATCCTGGAAAAGGGTATTACAAGCTTTTTAAAACTAATTGCAGTGATAAATATTACCCTATTCTCTTAGCTTATAAGTCTGAAATGGCGGATTATAATTTTTTTGAAAAAGGTCTTTTGGTTTCAAAAGACTCTTTATCCACTACTTCAATAATTTCTAATGAAAATGAAATTAAAAAAATTGAATTTCGTCAACCAAGCATGGAGGACGACAGATTTCAACGCTTTAAATTTTTGATGATTTTTTTTAGTGTTTTTATAGTAATAATACTTTTTATCCCAAGTAGTTTTTGGGAGCCTGAATTAAAAAGAAAAGACAATAAATAAATAACCACCATGAAACTAGAAACCAATGCCGCCTTACAAATTCAAAAGCCAATTGAAGAAGTTTTTCAAGGCATAGTAAACCCTGAAAATATGACCAAGTACTTTATTTCAGAAAGTAGCGGTCTATTAGAAACAGGAAAAGAAGTAGTTTGGAAATTCCCTGAGTTTGAAGACAGATTTCCTATAACAAAAGTTAAAACCGAAACCAATAAATTAGTTTCCTTTGTTTGGGATCCTGAAACGGTTGTTACCATTACACTAGAAGAATTGCCCGACAAAAGCACTTTAGTAAAAGTAAACGAAAGCGGCAAAGAACATAACGAAGAAAACTTAAAGTGGGCTTTGGAAAATTCAGGAGGATGGGCTAATTTTCTAGCCTGTATGAAAGCCTATTTGGAATACGGCATACAACTCCGTAAAGGCGCTTACGACTTTATGCGAAAAAAGTAATCTAATTATGAAAGTAACACCCGAACATAACGAAAGAATAGCAAAAATGACCTTTGCCTCAGTTTATCCGCACTACGTTACAAAGGTGGAGAAAAAAGGCAGAACCAAAGAAGAGCTACATCAAGTCATACAATGGTTAACAGGTTTTAATGATAAGAAAATCCAAGAGCTAATAGATAAAAAAGTAAGCTTTGAAGCATTCTTTAAACAAGCCAACCTAAACCCAAATGCTCACCTTATTAAAGGCGTTATTTGTGGTTATCGCATTGAAGAAATAGACAATACCTTAACCCAACAAGTAAGATATCTGGATAAATTAGTAGATGAGCTTGCCAAAGGCAAAGCCATGGAAAAAATCTTAAGAAAGTAAATCAAACCTTACCGCCTATTAAGGCAGGTTCAAAATAATTTCCTTGGTAATCTGAGTTTCTATCCACCCCCTAAAGGGTAAGCATCCACCCCTTTAAGGGTCGATTTAGATGCTACAAAGGGTCAACTTCCACCCTCAAAGGGGTCAAACTCCATGCCCTGAGGGTCGGCATTGAACCTCTGAGGGTCTCGCTCCATCTTCACAGGGGTCGGCTTCCATGCTCAAAGGGTGGACAACGAACCTCCAAGGGTCGACTCCTACCCTTCAAGGGTCAAACTCCATGCTCAAAGGGTCAAACTTGAGCCTCAAAGCGTCTCCGACCACCCCTCATAGGATAAACTTCGAACCCAAAAGGGTCTCTTTCCATGCTCAAAGTTTCGACACCGAACCTCAAAGGGTCAACACCCATCCTTAAAGGTTCAAAATACACCCAAAAAAGTCAGCCGTTTAAAGTTTTGCATGGTTTTGGCATATTTTTTTACAAAACACGCTACATGGAAACTATCACATCTCTTTTTCAACAAACCAAAGACTATTTCGATTTTAAAGTTTTCCTCATAGATGGCAACGTCATTACCATGTGGAATCTTATTGTAGCCTTTTTTCTTATTGCGCTGCTGATTATTATAGTTTCTAAAGCCACTAAAATATTAGAAACAAGAGTATTTAATAAAAGAAAGCTTGATATAGGTATAAGACATGCTATTTCTACCATTATTAAATACGCAGTTATTACTATTGGTACCATCATCATTTTGTCATCGGCAGGTATTAATTTAAGTGCATTAACCGTGTTGGTAGGTACGCTGGGTGTGGGTATTGGTTTCGGGTTACAAAGTATAACCAGCAATTTTATAAGTGGAATAATTATATTATTTGAGCGTCCCATAAAAGTAGGCGACCGTATTGAAGTAGGCGACACATCAGGTGATGTGATAAAAATATCAGGAAGGGCAACAACCATACTTACTAATGACAACATAGCCATTATTGTCCCTAACTCTGACTTTATTAATAAAGAAGTAACCAACTGGAGTTATAACGACCGTATGGTACGCTTCAAAATCCCGATTAGCGTAGCCTACTCATCTGACGTGCATCTGGTAGAAAAACTACTGCTAGAGGTAGCAAATGAAAATCCTAATGTGCTTAAGGCTCCTGAGCCGGTAGTACGTTTTATGAGTTATGAAGACAGTGCGCTTAACTTTGAATTACGCATCTGGACATCTTCGCTTATTCACCGTCAAGGAAGAGTAATAAGTGAAATAAACTTCGGAATTTTTGATAAATTTAAGGCAAACGATATAGTGGTTCCCTTCCCGCAAATGGACATTAGAATGAAACGTTAAACTATGAAACACAATTGTTCACTCGCTACAGACCTTTGACCACAAACAAATCATTAAAGATGCCATCGCATTAAAAAGGTGCTTAATAAACTTACTACCCAAAAGCAATTTGTGTAATTTTTTGTACACCATTGTAGAAAACACCTCACACTTTTAAAGTATTGTTTACTTCACAAATCACTTGTAAAAAAGCTATATAAGTCACTTCATAGCATTCAAAAAGTTTATCCTCTTTTTGGAATGGTTCTTCCACCATCTATAACTGAAATTTAATTTACTAACCAAAAAACTAATTATTATGAAACAAGGACTAAACGAACTAATAGGCTATAGCATAGAAACACGAGACGGAATAAGAGGAACCGTAAAAGACTTTTTATTTGACGAAGAAAAATGGGTAGTACGCTACTTAGTGGCAGATTTGGGAGTTGTCTTTCCGGGAAGAAAAGTTATTATACCCAGAGCTTTTTTACAACAACCCGATTGGACAAATGAACACTTCCCCATTGATTTATCGAAAGAGGATTTAGAAAAATGTCCTCCGTTAGATTCTGAACCTACCATATCCAGAGAATATGAAGAAACGCTTAATAGATATTATAAAATTGAAAACTATTGGGCATTCCCTTATATACCACCATTAAGTGAAAGAGCTATCATATATCCGCCCAGACCACTTCGGGTACCAAGCAAGGTAATTAGTGAAAAAAACACTAGAACCAAAGTGAGAAGCTTTAAAGAGGTAAAAGGATATCATATTGAAGCCACAGACGGAAAAATTGGGCATATAGATGACTTAATAGTAGATGACCTGGATTGGCAAATTGTGTATGCTCTGATGGATACTAAAAATTGGGTTCCATGGAGTAAACGTGTACTAGTAGGCACCCATTGGATGGAAGAAATAAGCTACGTCAATCAAGAAATAAAAATCAATTTAGATAAAGAAACCATACAGTCGCCTCCGGAATTTGATTTCTCTGAACCAATAACCGATAGGTATGAAAGAAAGTTGTTTAACTACTACGAAAATTCAGCGGTTGAACACTAGTTCATTTAATTATTAGAAAAAAGTATATTATGATAACAAAGAAAGAAGTAATAAAACTATCAAAAACACATCAACCATTTTGTGTTTCTATATTCATACCTACTCACAGAGCAGGAGAAGAAACCCTTAACGGAAAAGATGCACTAAAGCTTAAAAACCAACTAAAAGAGGTAAAACAAAAGCTGAGTGAAAAAGAAATGAGTAAGACAAAGATTGAAGCGTTTCTTAAACCGATTGATGAACTACTTAATAACAAAGAGTTTTGGAGACATCAATCAGATGGATTGGCTATTTTTCTTTCTGAAGGAATTTTTGAAAAATATACTATTCCAGTTTATTTCGAAGAGTTTAATTACGTTTCAAATGAATTCTATATTAAACCTTTAATGCCATTTTTCAATGGAGATGGACTTTTTTATCTATTATCATTAACCGCTAATGGAGTTAAGTTTTATGAAGCAAGTAAATATGGAATAACCGAGTTTGATGTAAAAGATATAGTTCCACAACAACCGGAAGATGAAGTTGGTTACGACTACGAACAAAAGAGTTTGCAGTTTAGAACCCAACAAGGAGGAAAAGGAGAAGGTACATTTCACGGACAGGGAGAAGGTTCTGCCAAATCTAAAGATGAATTGCAAAAATATTTTAGAGCCATAGACAAAGGTATTATGTCTGTCATACATGACAATCAAAAGCCTCCATTAGTAGTTTGTGGTTTAGACTCATACTTTGCGATGTACCAAGAAGTTAATACCTATAAAAACTTGTTTCAAAAAAATATTTCCATTAACCCTGAAGATATTGATGTTTTCCTGATGCACGAAAAAGCAGTTGAATTACTAAAGCCTCATTTTAGAAAAAACAGACAAAAAAAGTTAGACGTTTTTCAACATGCACTTTCTAAAGGCAAGGCTTCCAGTGATATTAAAAAAATAATCCCTGTTGGATTGCAAGGAAACGTAGATACCCTATTCATTCAAAACAGAGCAGATGTTTACGGCATTTTTAACCCCAATACACAGGAGATAAAACTACAAGCGGAAAATCAACCTGCAAACACATCACTACTAAACCTATTGGCAGCAAAAACTTTTGAGCAAGGAGGAACCGTTTATCTTATGGAAAAAGACGAGATGCCGGACAGCACATCAAAAGTAAATGCATTATATAGGTATTAAAATAAAACATTATGGAATCAATTATTCAATTTGTACAAACAGAAAATAACCCCATAGCAAAAGACTTAGTAAAAGACAAAATAGAAGCTTTATCCAATAAGTATGATTGGCTTATACGAGCTGACGTTTTTTTTAAGGAAGAAAAAGGAGCCGATACTAAAGGTAAAATTTGTGAGGTCAGGCTAAGTTGTCCCGGCCCAAGGATATTTGCCTCATCTAACGAAAAGAGTTTTGAAGCAGCCGTAGCTGAAACTTTTAATGACCTAGAGGTTCAACTGAAAAAGCGTAAAAGCGAAATGCAAACCAACAAACAATACATAGAATAGGCTTATTTACCTTTATCTAAGCTATTTATATTTATAACCGCTTTTTTAAAGCTAAAACATTCATTCTTACCACCCAAAAAGCTGGCTTAATCTTAATAATTCAGTATTTAATCTAATTTTCGTTTTTTTAAAATATTGGAATGTTATATTTGCAATCCTATCTAAAAAAACTAGGGATGAAGTCAATTAAACTTAAAACTCAAAAACAACTCTCCATTTTAGGTCTGGCTATTGCTTTAACAGCATGTGGAGGAGGCGAAGGAAAAAAAGATGATGGCAATAATGCCAATAATGTAAACCCAAACATCGTATTACACGAGCTATCTGATGCAGATATGCTTAACCCATACAACTATCAGGATGCAGGGGCCGGTTACATTTTACCAAACGTTTTCCAATCACTTTTAAACATAGATTTTAAAACTTTAGAATTGGTACCTGTTTTGGCTGAGAGCCGACCTGAGTTAGAACCTAATGACAAAGGCGGATTAAACATTACCTATAAAATCAGAAAAGAAGCTACCTGGGATGACGGTACTCCTATTACTGCTAAAGATGTAGAGTTTTCTTTAAAAGTAATGAAAAACCCAAAAGTAGATAACGCAAGATTAAAGCCTTACTACGAATTCATCTTAGACATGAAGTTTTATGATGACGACCCAAAGAAGTTTACTTTTATCTGTGACAAAGTATATATTCTTGCCGAAGCAAGTTCAGGTGATTTTTCTATTCTACCAAAAAGCACTTATGATCCAAAAGGTTTAATGGATGAGTTTACCATTGTTCAATTAAATACTGAGGCTGATAAACTAAAAGACAATCCAAAAATCACCGAATTTGCAGATTGGTTTAACTCTGAAAACTTCCAAAGAGAGAAAGAATACATTAAAGGCTCTGGAGCTTACACTTTAAAAGAGTGGGTTACCGGACAGAGAATAACCTTAGTAAGAAAAGAAAAATGGTGGGGAGATAATGTCACTGAAAACAAAAACGACTATTTAGTGGCTAACCTTCCGCAAATCACTTACCAAACCATTAACGACCAAACCGCTGCACTTGTTGCTCTTAAAGGAGAACAAATTGACGTGATGAGAAGCGTTAAACCAAAAGACTTTTCAGAATTATTAAAAAATGATAAATTCCTGGCAAAATATAATGCTACTACTCCACCGTTCATGGCTTACAATTACTTGGGAATTAACACACGTTTACCAAAATTTTCTGATAAAAGAACAAGACAAGCTTTTGCGCACTTAGTAGATGTAGATAAGTTAATTAAAATTTTACAATACGGTTACGGACAAAGAGTTACCGGACCAATACACCCAAGTAAAAAGAAACAATATAATCCTAACATTAAGCCATTTGATTATAATCCTGAAAGGGCAAAAGAATTATTGGCTGAAGTAGGTTGGAAAGATAGTGATGGTGACGGAACCTTAGATATGGTACTTAACGGTAAAAAAACGGACTTAACTATTAAGTTTACCGTTAATGCTGGTAATGATATCAGAAAACAAACTGCACTTTTCTTTCAGGAAGATTGTAGAAAAGTAGGTATTAAAGTAGATGTGGTTCCTGAAGATTGGTCTATCTATATTGAAAATCAAAAAAATCACAAATTCGAAATGTTTTATGGCGGATGGGTAGCAGCTCCTACACCAAATGACCATAAGCAAATCTTTCATACAGAATCTTATAACGGTGGCTCTAATTACACCGGTTTCGGAAATACTGAAACGGATGCTTTAATTGACTCTATTAGAGTTTCTTTAGATGAAGATAAAAGAGCTGAGTTTAACTATAAGCTGCAAGAAATTATGCATGACAACTGTCATTATATATTCTTGTATGCACCTACAGAAAGAATTGCAATCCACAATAGATTTGGCAATGCAGAAACAAGCGCCATGAGACCCGGATATTGGGAAGCAGCGTTTACAACAGGTTCAGCGACAACAAAGTAATAGAAAGTTTTAGATGCTAAAATACATTATTACAAGGTTATTAATTTTTATTCCAACACTTGTTGCGATATCCTTACTAACCTTTATTATTAGCATTAATACTCCCGGAGACCCTGTTGACTCTATGTTAAACCAGAGTTCAAACACCGGGCAATCATCTGACAAATTAGCATCCGAGCAAGCTTATATTGAGCAGAGAGCAAAATTAGGCTTAGACAAACCGCTTTTTTACTTTTCTATTACTAACGCCACCTATAGCGATACACTTTATAGAGTTCATAAAAAATCTCACAGAGAAACACTAGAAAAACTTTCTTTTAAATATGGTGATTGGCCTCAAATTGCCAACTATTACTCACTCATTAAAAAGTTTGAAAATCAAGTTTTCCTCCTGAATGTTTCTGATGATTTAGCTGAAGACTATAGAAAACTAAAAGAATTCACTAATTCTCTCTACACCACCGCAGACGAAAAAACAGCTACCACCATTATCAGTAATATTGATTTTATAGTTAACGGTGACAGAGAGTTTATACCCGTACGACCAAATTTTACCGCTTTACAAAAAGCTATCATTAGCATTGTACAAAATCAAAGCCCACACCAACATTATATTCCAAAGTTTATATGGTATGGTTTTGATAACCAATATCACAATTGGATAAGCGCATTTATAGTAGGAGACTTTGGAATTTCTTATAAAGATAAACGTCCTGTATCTTCCGTTCTTTGGGATGCTCTTCAATGGACTGTCTTACTAAGTACGCTTTCTATCATATTGGCTTATTTAGTAGCCATACCTTTGGGAATTAAAACAGCGGTTGATAAAGGTTCAAAAACCGAAAAATCTATTACTGCAACTCTATTTATGCTGTATTCATTACCCAACTTTTGGATTGCAACATTACTAATCATCTTTTTGTGTGGTGGTGATTACTTAGACTTATTTCCACCGGCATTTAGCTTAGGGAAATTACCGGAAAGCGCACCATTTTGGGATAGATTTTTTGACACCACACATCGGTTAGTTCTACCTGTATTTTGCTTAACCTATGCTTCATTTGCCTTTATATCTCGCCAAATGAGAGGAGGAATGTTAAATGTAATTGAACAAGATTTTATAAGAACTGCCCGAGCAAAAGGCTTAAAAGAAAATACCGTAATCTGGAAACACGCTTTAAGAAATTCATTGATTCCTATTATCACCTTATTTGCCAATGTATTTCCATTAGCGATAAGTGGTTCGTTTGTTATTGAATTTATCTTTTCAATACCCGGAGTTGGAAAGCTTACATTAGAAGCACTTACTGCCAGAAATTACCCTATTGTTTATACTGTACTAATGTTTACGGCTATTCTTACCCTAATTGGTAATTTAGTGGCAGACTTATTATATGCATTTGTTGACCCAAGAATTTCTTTTTCAAGCGGAAAAAAATAAATGACTGAAGAGATAAAAGACATACCAATAATTATTGAAGAGCGTGAAAGCAAAAATGCCGGAGCTAGTGAAAGCTATTGGCAAATTGTGCGTAAGCAGTTTAAGAAAAATAAACTTGCTGTATGGTCGCTCAGAATAATTATGCTATTTGCTGTCATTGCTCTTTTATCTGATTTTATAGCCAATGAAAGACCTTTGATGTGTACTTATCAGGGAAACACATATTTTCCAGTGTTTAAGGGTATAGCTGTAGATTGGGGCTTGGGTGAGTGGCAAGATGAATTTAAAAATATTACCTGGAAAGACTTAGAGTACGAATCGGTGATTTGGCCTCCTGTCCCCTATTTACCACAAAACTTAGATGTACTTAATTCTAATTCCGTAAGTCCAATGGACGACCAAGAAGTTGAATCTACTAGATGGAAACACTGGCTAGGAACAGATGAAATTGGAAGAGATGTTTTATCAGGAATGATTCACGGAACAAAAACAGCATTATTAGTAGGGCTAATATCAATGGGAATTGCTGCACTTATTGGAATTTTAATGGGGTCGCTGGCCGGATATTTTGGTGATGACAAACTCAAAATGACCATTGCTTCCATAATTTTAAATGTACTCGCTCTTTTCTTTGGAATATTTTACGGTTTTGGAAACCGCTCTTACACACTGGGAGAAGCAATGGCAGAAGGAATGGGAGCTGTAGCCGTTGAACTTGTGATAAGTTTCACGATAATTATTGTCTTATTATTACTAGCTAATCTATTTGCAAAAGTATTATCTAATATTCCTCTGTTATCTAAAAAAGTAACTATTCCATTAGATATTATCATCAGTAGATTAATAGAAATAATGGTTTCTGTACCTACTTTATTCCTAATTATTTCTATTTCTGCCACTGTTGAAAAACCTTCAGTTGCGATTGTTATGGTAATTATTGGATTAACTTCCTGGACAGGTATTGCACGATTTATGAGAGCTGAGCTGTTAAGAATCAGAAGACTGGAGTACGTAGAGGCTGCAAAAGCTTTAGGTTACAACGAGCTAAGAACGATAGTAAAACATGCTATTCCTAATGCGCTCTCTCCTGTATTAATTGCCATTGCATTTGGTATTGCTGCCGCTATTTTAATTGAAGCTACCTTATCATTTATTGGAATTGGAATGCCTGCAGAAGAAATAACTTGGGGCTCCATGCTTGCCATGTCACGTCAAACACCTTCGGCATGGTGGTTAGCCATCTTCCCTGGTTTGGCAATCTTCATCACAGTAACTGTTTACAACCTTGTAGGTGAAGGGCTTACAGACGCCATTGACCCTAAGCAGAAAAAGTAATTAATTGTACTTTTTACCTCTTTTAATTCTTACTTAGTTTAGTTACTTTCGTACAGTTTAAATTTATTAATCACAATTGAAATGAAAGAAGTATATATTGTGGCGGCAGTAAGAACGCCAATCGGAAGTTTTGGAGGAGCATTATCAACAGTACCTGCGCCTCAGTTAGGTGCAACAGCTATAAAAGGCGCACTAGCACAAGCAAAAATTGATGCTAAATTAGTGAATGAAGTGTTTATGGGTTGTGTTTTGCAGGCTGGATTAGGTCAAGCACCTGCCAGACAAGCAGCTATTTTTGCAGGAATAGATAAAAATGTTCCCTGCACTACTGTCAACAAAGTTTGTGCATCGGGTATGAAAGCCATAAGTCTTGCAGCTCAAACCATTAAATCAGGAGACAATGATGTTGTAATAGCCGGTGGTATGGAAAATATGTCAATGGTTCCACATTATCTTGATGGAAGAACAGCTGTTAAATTGGGTGATATAAAAGCTAAAGATGGAATGGTGTTAGATGGCTTAACAGATGTTTACAATAACTATCATATGGGAAATGCTGCAGAACTGTGTGCCAAAGAATGTAATATTTCCAGAGAAGACCAAGATAATTTTGCCATTGAATCATATAAGAGAAGTGCTGCTGCTTGGGCTGCAGGAAAATTTAAAGATGAAGTTGTGCCGGTAGAGGTTCCACAAAGAAAAGGCGACCCAATTGTAGTTAACGAAGATGAGGAATACAAAAACGTTAAAATGGAAAAAATTCCTCAGCTAAAACCTGTTTTTGTAAAAGACGGAACGGTAACCGCTGCAAATGCCTCTACACTAAATGACGGAGCTTCTGCATTGATTTTAATGAGTAAAGAAAAAGCAGAGGAATTAGGAATTAAGCCTTTAGCAAAATTAGTAAGCTATGCCGATGCTGCTCAAGAACCTGAATGGTTTACTACCGCACCTTCAAAAGCTTTACCTTTAGCATTAGCAAAAGCAAACTTAAAAAATGAGGATATCGATTACTGGGAACTTAATCAAGCGTTCTCTGTTGTTGGTTTAGCCAACATTCAAAAATTAGGTTTAGACCCGGCAAAAGTTGACGTAAATGGCGGAGCAGTTTCATTAGGCCATCCATTAGGAAACTCCGGTTCAAGAATTATTGTAACGCTAATTAATGTTTTAAAACAAAACAACGGAAAACTGGGCGCAGCAGGTATTTGCAATGGCGGTGGTGGTGCTTCTGCCATGATTATCGAAAATATGTAAAATGAGATACGGTGTTTGCCATCTTGCTATTGTTCCTTGTAGAGCAGAAGCTTCTGACAAAAGTGAGATGGTAACCCAACTCTTATTTGGAGATTATTTTGAAATTTTAGAACAGACTGAAAAGTGGGCTAAAATTAAAATTACACTAGACGGTTATATATGCTGGGTAGACAGAAAGCAATATCTTCCTTGCACACAAAAAGAGTTTTCAAAACAAAAAAATCCGGCCTCATATTGCTACTCTCCTATTGGTTTAGTCAACCAGAAAGATGAAAAAAACATTTTCCCAATTGTTATAGGCAGCGGTCTTTCTGATAAAAACAAGACCATTATCTCCGGAAAAAACTTTAGCTATGATGGTGATGTCAAAATCAAAGCTAAAACAGAAAGAAAAAATATCATTCAAGATTCATTTCTGTATTTAAACGCTCCGTATTTATGGGGCGGAAAAACTCCTTTTGGAATTGATTGTTCAGGCTTTGTACAAATGGTTTACAGAATTAATTCTTATAATTTACCTAGAGATGCCTCTCAACAAGCTGAGCTCGGAAAAACCTTGAGTTTTTTGGAAGAAGCTACTCCAGCTGACTTGGCTTTTTTTGATAATGTTGAAGGAAATATTATTCATGTGGGAATTATTCTAGAAAACAGTAGAATAATTCATGCCTCAGGTAAAGTTAGAATAGATAAGCTAGACCACTATGGTATTTTTAATGAGGAAACGAATTCCTACTCACACAGGTTGAGATTGCTAAAAAAGATTCTTTAAACAATCATTCCGGCAGCAACGGTTTCATTGGTTGCTTCATCAACTAAAATAATACTACCCGTATTTCTGTTTCTGGAATATCTATCTACAAATAAAGGCTTAGTAGTTTTTAAACTTACTCTGGCAATATCGTTCATAGAGATGTTCTTATCGTCTTCTATTCTATGAAGTGTATTAATGTCAACCTTATATTTAACCTCAGTTACCATACATCTGGCTTCGTTAGAAGTATTTCGGATATAATATTTACCTCTGGGAACTAGTCCTTTATCATTCATCCAACATAACATTACATCAAAATCGGCTAATACTTCAGGTTGATTGTTTTCACGAACAATCATATCTCCTCTGCTAATATCTACCTCATCTTCCAGTGTAATAGTAACCGACATAGGAGCAAATGCTTCTTCCACAGGACCATCATAGGTATCTATTGATTTTATTTTAGATGTTTTTCCGGATGGTAAAACCTTTACCTCATCACCAGCTTTAAATATTCCTCCGGCTATTCTTCCCGCATATCCTCTGTAATCATGAAATTCTTTTGATTGGGGGCGAATAACATACTGAACCGGAAATCGACAATCTCTGTGATTATGGTCACTGGCAATGTGAATGTTTTCTAAAAGATACATTAATGTAGTTCCCTCATACCAAGACATATTTTCAGATTTATGCACTACATTATCTCCATTTAATGCACTAATGGGAATAAAGTGTATATCTTTTGTTTCAAGTTTAGCAGAGAAGTTCTGAATATCACTTTTAATTTTATTAAAGGTTTCTTCAGAATAGTCTACCAAATCCATTTTATTAATACAGTAAACAACATGTGGAATTCCCAATAACGAAGCTATAAAAGAGTGACGGCTGGTTTGTTCAACCATTCCTTTTCTGGCATCAACAAGCACAATGGCTAAGTTAGCAGTAGAAGCTCCGGTAACCATATTTCTGGTATATTGAATATGCCCTGGTGTGTCAGCAATAATAAATTTACGTTTTGGAGTAGCAAAGTATCTATACGCTACGTCAATCGTAATTCCTTGCTCTCTTTCCGCCCTCAAACCATCGGTAAGATGCGCTAAGTTAACGTGCTCTTCTCCTTTTCGTTTACTACTTTCTTCAATAGCTTCATACTGGTCTTCAAATATGGATTTGGAATCATAAAGCAATCTACCTATCAAAGTACTTTTACCGTCATCTACGCTACCTGCAGTTGTAAAACGAAGAAGCTCCATGTTTAAATAAGAGCCTGAATCTATATTGTTTTCTTGGTTTTCCATTGTAATTTTCTCAGTTTCAATAATTCGCTAAAAATATCCTTCTTTTTTCCTGTCTTCCATAGCTGCCTCAGAACGTTTATCATCTGCACGTGTTCCTCTTTCTGTTGTTCTGGCGGCCGCAACTTCCTGTATTACTTTTTCAAGTGTATCGGCAGTTGATTCTACTGCTCCGGTACAAGTCATATCACCTATTGTTCTAAATCGAACTATTTTCTTCAAAGGAGTTTCATTTTCCTTACGAAGAATAATATCATTTACATCCATCCAAACTCCGTCACGGTTAAAAACATTTCTTTCATGAGCTAAATAAATACTAGGAATTTCAATGTTTTCAGAAAGAATGTATTGCCATACATCCATCTCTGTCCAGTTGCTTATTGGGAAAACTCTAAAATGTTCACCCATGTGCTTTTTTCCATTAAAAATATTCCAAAGCTCCGGTCGCTGATTTTTAGGATCCCATTGTCCGAAAGCATCTCTGTGAGAGAAAAATCTTTCCTTAGCTCTTGCCTTTTCTTCATCTCTTCTGGCTCCTCCCATACATGCATCGAACTTATTTTGTTCAATGGTATCGAGCAAAGTAACCGTTTGCAATTTATTACGGCTTGCATTTAAGCCCTGTTCCTCTATTACTTTTCCTTCGTCAATACTTTGTTGCACAGAACCAACTATTAGCTGTGCTCCAATCTTTTTTACAAACTCATCTCTAAAAGTGATGGTCTCAGGAAAATTGTGTCCCGTATCAATATGAACTAACGGAAAAGGAATAGCCGCAGGATAAAAAGCTTTACGAGCTAAATGTGCCACTACTATTGAATCTTTACCACCTGAAAACAATAAGGCAGGACGTTCAAATTGAGCCGCTACTTCTCTTAAAACGTAAATAGCTTCTGACTCTAATTCATTTAAATGTGTAAGTGAATATTTTTGCATGGGCGCAAAGTTAAAATTTTATCCCTATTCCAAATTGGATTTGAAAGTCTGAAAAGTATACTTTTCTATACTTTTTTTCATAAAAAGTGGAAGCACTAATTTGACTTGGATATACCTCATTATAATCAAATGAATAAATTCTGCCAAGATTTGCAAAAAGAATTCCACTATTAAATTCACTAAATAAATATATTGTGGTAGTAAAATAATAGTCAATATTAATAAATGTGTTTAAACCAGATATCACTCCACCACTCATTTTGACAAAAGAATGAACCTCTTGAGAAAGATTCACTGAATCAGGATAGACGGAATAAATTCCACTTTGAGTGTACTTGCCAATAATATACATTGGAATTTCAAAGCCAAAATTAAATTTAATAAACTCAAACTCTTTAATATATCCTAATGAAGGTGTGATTTCATAAACATTCTGTTTGTCTTTAAACTGCCATACTGTGTTTATCGCATCTTGTTCATAATAATTGTTTCGAAATCCAATACCAAACCTAGCTCTAAGTATTATGTTTCTTGAAATCACATAAAAGAAAGTAGAATTAAATTTTAGTTTATAGTCTCTTCCATAAGTTGCATCATCTTGATTAGCTGTTGGACTAGCTGGGAAATAAAAATCTTCTAAAACTTTATCAATTTGCCCTTGATTAGAAATAGAAAAACTAAATCCAAAATCCTTTTGACTATAAATTAACCCGTATATTGTTATGAAAGGTAAAATTAATATCGCTTTTTTCATTACTTATAGATTATTAAATTTCTTATTCATTTTTAGCAAAGAAGCGAAGACCGTATCAATCACTTTAGACATTCTTTGAATATCAAGTGCTTCCATTACATCGCCTTTTTCGTGATAATTCTTGTTTCTGTAAAATGCAGTATCCGTTATCATCAATGCGCTAAAGTTGTACTTCCAGTAATTCAGATGGTCAGAAAAATCCACACCGGGAAGCCAAGTGGGCCCAACAAACTTTTTTGTTTTAATTAAGCCTTGTGACTTAAAAGCTTTGGTATATTTTCTTGCAAACTTCCCTCCGCCCGGTTTCTTAACTACAGTGATATAATCGCCCTTACTTCCGTAAAACAACTTCAATAAACCTAAAGGATAATCTTGAGATTTTTTTGCATCATCAAAATAGCCAATCATTTCTAAACAAACCATTCCTATCACATCAATATTATTATCCACCAGATATTTTGAATGAATATGGCTTCCCATAAATTCAGTCCTAAAATAAGGTGGTTCTTCTAAAGTATAAGCGACTAAGTCAATTCGTATACCTAAATCACTTCTATCTAATAAGCGAGCAAGCTCTAAAAGCCCCACTACTCCACTAGCGTTATCATCCGCTCCTTCTTGAAAACCACAAACATCGTAATGAGCACCGACAATTATTCTAGGTGCTTCGAGATTGCCATAAGAAGCAATTACATTTTTATAGGTTTTTCCATTTACCTCATATTCTTGAAAACTAGTTTCCTTAGCATGATGAATCTTAAATTCACACATAATGTAATCTGCTATTCCATTTAGGAGCTTAATATTACTATGGTTTCTAGAAGTTTCTGTTTTGGTAATATTTGTTAAATGATTTTTAACCCTTACTGTATCTGTTTGAGAGAAAACATTACCGGTAAACAGCAATAAATAGAAAAAAGCTAGCTGTTTCATATTACTGTTATGAAACTTTAGATATGATAAACTGATATAACTCTTCAATATTTTCATCTAGTGTTCTGCCTAATGTGGGCAGGTCTAAGTCAGGGTTTTCAGGAATATCGTAAGGAGAATCAATTCCTGTGAAATTTTTTATTTCTCCTGCCCTGGCTTTTTTATACAAACCTTTTACATCTCTTTTTTCACACTCTTCTAAGCTGGTATTAATATAAACTTCATAAAAATCGTCTGCACCAACAATCTCCTTTGCCATTTGTCGCATCTCCTTTTCAGGACTGACAAAACAGTTGATTGTAATCACTCCGCAATTCAAAAATAATTTGCTTATTTCCGCAATTCTTCTGATGTTTTCCTTTCTGTCCTCTAGTGAAAAACCAAGGTTGTTATTGATGCCGTGCCGAACATTATCTCCATCTAGCAATTGTGTCAACAAGCCTTTCTCATAAAGCTTTTTCTCCACTCCCTTTGCAATAGTTGTTTTACCTGAGCCCGACAAACCAGTTAACCAAAACACTTTTGCTTTTTGGTTCAGTAATTTTTCTTTATCAGCTCTGGATAAAAGCTCATCAAAGACAGTAAAAATATTTCCTTTTTCTTCTTTCATCGACTACAAAGTTAGTCGTATTTATTATTTTAAAAACTCACTTAACTTCTCCGCTACTTTATCAGCTAAAAAAGTGGATAACTTAATGTGCGACTCTTTCGTCCAACCCGCTATGTGAGGAGACAACACCACATTGTCACATTTACTTAAATAAATAAAATCCTTCGGCAGGTTTTCTGTTTTAATATGTTCAAATGAAGAAGTTTCATACTCCAACACATCTAAACAAGCACCTAACACTTTTCCTGACTTCATTGCATGAACTAAATCTTTTGTATTTAAGTTCTTGCCTCTTGAAGTATTAATTACATAAATATTTTTTGAAAATCTATTTATAAAACCTTCATTAATGTAATTAGTAGTTTCTTCTGTTAGTGGTAGATGAATGCTAACTATATCAGCTTTACCGTAAATCTCTTCCAAACTAGATTCCTTGGCAAATTCATCACCATAGTTACTTTTATATTTATCGTAAGCCAATACTTCCACTCCAAAACCTGAAAGTCTTTTGGCAAAAGCATTTCCCATTACGCCATAACCAATAATACCAACGGTTTTATCCATTAGTTCAACACCTCTATTTTTCTCCCTGTTCCAAATCCCTTTTCGAACTTCTGAATCAGCACGAATGATATTATTAAACAAACAAAGTAGCATGGTAATAGCATGCTCACCCACTGCATCTCTATTTCCTTCGGGTGAATTAAAACAATAAATATTTTTAGAAGTCGCATACTCTACGTCAATATTCTCCATCCCTGAACCCGAACGACAAATAAATTTTAATTGAGTTGCTTTATCTATAAACTCTCTATCAATTTTAAACTTACTACGAATTACAACTCCTTTAAATTCACTAATGGTATTTAAAATTTCTTCTTTAGAATAGGAATAACCCGCTACACAATCAAAGCCTATAGTAGTTAACCTTTGCTCTAACACTTCATGAACCGAGTCTATAAATAATACTTTAGATTTCATTCCATTAATTTACTGAAACAGAAATTTTTCCAAATTTATCATTTCTTGTGTTAACAATTAATTAAAAGTACTAACTAGCATTATTGCTAATTCACCCCAATGAAATTAATTTTACGCTTGCAATTAACAGCTATGCAAATTCACCTAAATAGCGAACCAAAAAAAGTAGATGAAAATTCTACGCTGGAACAGATAATGCAAAGTTTTGATTTTGCTAATAAAAAAGGAATTGCAATTGCGTTGAACGAAGTAGTTATACCACAAAAAAAGTGGGCGGAAACTATTTTAAATGAAAACGATAAATTATTAATCATTACCGCTTTTCAAGGAGGATAATATGAAAAAAGAAGTTATACCTACAGACAAAACTATTACCACAACCCCTTTTACTGCTTCCAAAAAAGTCTATGTAAAAGGAAATATACATGACATTGAAGTAGCCATGAGAGAAATTGAAATCTCTCCATCAAAATCAAATCCTGAAAAATCTCCAAATAACATCACTGTTTATGATACATCTGGACCTTACACAGATGTAAACAAAACTATTGATGTGAAAAAAGGTATTGAGCGGATTCGAGAAAAATGGATTTTAGACAGAGGTGATGTAGAACAGCTTCCTGAAATATCTTCAGAATACGGAAAAGAAAGGCTGTCGAATTCCGATTTAAAATACTTGCGGTTTGAGTACATTACAAAGCCTTATAAGGCTAAACAAGGATGTAATGTAACTCAAATGCACTATGCAAAAAAAGGAATTATCACTCCTGAAATGGAATATATTGCTATCAGGGAAAATCAAAAAAGAGAAGCTTTACTGGAACAAATAGCACAACATCCTGGAGAAAACTTTGGTGCTGCTATTCCAAAAGTAATTACCCCTGAATTTGTGAGAGATGAAGTGGCAAAAGGTAGAGCCATTATCCCTAACAACATTAATCATCCTGAAAGTGAGCCAATGATAATTGGCAGAAACTTTTTAGTTAAGATAAATGCCAATATTGGTAACAGCGCTGTTACTTCTTCCATTGAAGAAGAAGTTGAAAAAGCAGTTTGGGCTTGTCGCTGGGGTGCAGATACCATTATGGATTTATCTACAGGAAAAAACATTCATGAAACCAGAGAGTGGATTATTAGAAATTCTCCCGTTCCTGTTGGCACCGTTCCTATTTACCAAGCGCTTGAAAAAGTAAATGGAAAAGCAGAAGATTTAACCTGGGAAATATTTAAAGACACTTTAATCGAACAAGCTGAACAAGGAGTTGATTATTTCACTATTCATGCCGGAGTATTATTAAGATATATTCCTTTAACTGCTAAAAGAGTAACCGGAATAGTATCTAGAGGTGGCTCTATAATGGCAAAATGGTGCTTAGCTCATCATAAAGAAAGCTTCTTATACACACATTTTGAAGAAATTTGTGAAATTATGAAAGCTTATGATGTTGCCTTTTCTTTAGGTGACGGATTAAGACCGGGCTCTTTAGCAGACGCTAATGACAGAGCACAATTTGCAGAATTAGAAACATTAGGAGAATTAACAAAAATTGCCTGGAAGCATGATTGCCAGGTAATGATTGAAGGACCGGGACATGTACCTATGCAATTAATTAAAGAAAATATGGACAAACAATTAGTTGAATGCGGTGAAGCCCCTTTCTATACATTAGGGCCTTTAACAACTGATATTGCTCCGGGATACGACCATATTACTTCTGCAATTGGAGCGGCAATGATTGGTTGGTATGGAACAGCCATGCTTTGTTATGTAACTCCAAAAGAGCACTTAGGCTTACCCAACAAAAAAGATGTAAAAGACGGTGTAATTACTTATAAAATTGCAGCTCATGCTGCTGATTTGGCAAAAGGCCATCCGGGAGCACAATACAGAGATAATTTATTAAGCGAAGCCAGATTTGAATTTAGATGGAACGACCAATTTAATCTTTCGTTAGACCCTGATACTGCCAGAGAATACCATGATGAAACACTGCCTTCCGACAATGCAAAAGTTGCTCATTTCTGCTCTATGTGCGGGCCACACTTTTGCTCTATGAAAATAACACAAGACGTAAGAGATTATGCCGCTCAAAAAGAATTGGAAGAAGAAAAAGCCATAGAAAAAGGAATGGAAGAAAAGTCAAAAGAGTTTATTGAAAAAGGCGGAGAGGTTTACATTTAAAATTTAGGTAAAAATACTGAGGTTTATTTATAATAATTAGTCTATGTTTGGAGACACAAAATTTAAACACTGAAATTACTGGTTATATCATACCCTAAAGCTTTTGAATCGGAATACGAAACCGTTATCAGCTTATTTGAAAATGGCTTACAAACTTTTCACCTTAGAAAGCCAGATTTTACTATTGAACAAATAAGAAATTGGTTAAACCATATCCCTCTCAAATTTCATAAAAAAATTATGCTTCACTCTTTTCCTGAATTAATGAGGGAATATGAGTTAAAAGGTTTTAATTTTAACAAAAGATATGCTATTAATTTAAGCTTAATTAATAATTATCCTGAGAGCATTTTTTCAATTTCTACCCACCATTACTCCGAGCTTGAAAAAATTGACATCAATATTAAGTATGCATTTTTATCTCCCATTTTTGATAGTCATTCTAAAAAAACACACAAGTCAAAGTTTCAAGACAGAAAACTATTAACAGAAAAAGTAAACAACTATAAATCAAAATTTAATATAGTTGCACTTGGTGGTGTTGATTATACTAATGTTGAAGAAAGCTATAATTATGGATTTGACGGAGTGGCTCTCATTGGATATCTTTGGCGACCTGTCCTTAAAAATAAAGACATTGATAAAACCGTCAATCGGTTCTTGAAACTAAAACAGATATGCTCAACGCTAGACCACACGTCCTCAGTATTGCCGGGTTCGACCCAAGCGGTGGAGCAGGAATTTTAGCCGACATTAAATCATTTGAAAGTTTAAAAACAATTGGCTTAGGTGTAATTACCGCAAACACAATCCAAACTGAAGACACTTTTGTAAAACCCAATTGGATTGAGGAAGAAAAAATTTTAGAACAACTAACTACTCTCCTATTAAGTTATAAAATAGAGTATTGTAAAATTGGGTTAATAGCATCTGAGGCTATTTTAAAAAAAATAATCAAAGTCTTAAAATCTCATAACTCAGAAATTAAAATTATCTGGGATCCAATTATTTCTGCTAGTTCAGGTTTTGATTTCCACCAAAATTTTTCAAAAGAAATATTAAAAGAGTTGTTCTTAATCACTCCAAACTTAAATGAAATACATGCTTTTAACTCTGAAAAAAAAGAAGCTAAAGAAATAGCTATTGAGTTAAGCGCATATTGTAATGTGTATCTAAAAGGCGGGCACAATGAAGAAAACAAAGGGAAAGACTTTCTTTTTACGAAAGAAGGCAAAATACATCCTTTTAATCCCAAAAAGGCAACTTACTTCTCCAAACACGGAAGCGGCTGCATATTTTCTAGCGCACTTACAGCATCATTAGCAAAAAACAAATCACTAATCAAATCTTGTCTCATAGCCAAAGACTATGTTTCCAAAGCTTTAAAAAGCAATAAGTCTATTTTAGCCTATCATTCATAATTGGAAAAATTACAATACATATCTTCAGGAAGCTCAATAGAAGAACACATTTCCAATATTTCAACTGCATGCAAACATGGAGTAAAATGGGTTCAACTGCGCTTAAAAAATTACTCAGAAAAGGAAATAAAAGAGGCCGCAATGGAAGTAAAAAGCATAACTAAAAGGCATAACGTAACTTTTATTTTAAATGACTATTTACACATAGCAAAAGAATTAAATTTAGACGGAGCACATCTTGGGAAAAATGATTTATCTGTATTATCCGCCAGAGAACAATTAGGGGAAAACAAAATTATTGGCGCAACAGCAAATTCTTATGACCATATTGTAAACGCTTATAACCAAGGAGCCAGCTACATTGGTCTCGGCCCATTTCAGTTTACTACCACAAAAGAAAATTTGTCTCCTGTATTGGGAATTGATGGCTATAAAAAGATTCTTTCAGAACTTAAAATTAATAGTATCAACCTACCTATTTATGCCATTGGAGGAATTCAAATAAATAACATATCAACACTAATGGAAACAGGAATTAGTGGCATTGCGGTTTCTTCTCTCATTTCAAAATCAGAAAACAAAAAAGAAACAATTCGTCAAATTTTTCAACAATTACAATAATCTTCACTCATTAACTTTACCTTTGCGGAGTGGAAAAGTTAGTTATTGCAAATAAAGAGTTTGAATCAAGATTATTCTTAGGAACGGGTAAATTTTCATCCTATGATTTAATGGAAAAATCCATTCTTTCATCCGCTTCAGAGCTAGTAACCGTTGCATTAAAAAGAGTAAATCTTACTGAAGGAGAAAACGACACTATTTTGTCTCACATAAATCATGAGCACATTAACTTACTTCCTAATACATCAGGTGTGAGAAATGCAAAAGAAGCTGTTTTTGCTGCTGAATTAGCCAGAGAAGCATTGGAAACAAATTGGCTGAAACTAGAAATTCATCCAGACCCTAAATACCTTTTGCCCGACCCCATTGAAACATTAAAAGCTGCGGAAGAATTAGTAAAAAAAGGATTTATTGTTTTACCTTACATTAATGCAGACCCTGTAATTTGTAAACGCTTAGAAGATGTGGGAACTTCTGCCGTAATGCCATTAGGCTCGCCTATTGGCACTAATAAAGGTTTAGAAACCTTAGCTATGCTCAAAATAATTATTGCACAAAGTAACATTCCTGTGGTAATTGATGCCGGAATTGGTAGCCCGTCACATGCGGCACAAGCAATGGAGATCGGTGCAGATGCCGTTTTGGTTAATACCGCTATTGCGGTTTCTCAAAATCCTGTAGAAATGGCAGAAGCATTTAAACTGGCTACCATTGCAGGAAGAATGGCATACGAAGCAAAGCTTGGAAAAGTAAACGAAAAAGCGGAAGCTAGTAGCCCGCTTACCCAATTTCTTTCATAAATGAGCACAAGCTTCTCCGATATAGCGAAACAATTTAATTGGGAAGAAACCACTCGTTCCATCTACTCCAAAACTGCTATAGATGTTGAAATTGCCTTAAACAGCCCCAACCCAACATTAGAAGACTTTAAAGCGCTTCTCTCTCCTGCTGCCGAAAACTATTTGGAAGAAATGGCTCAAAAAAGTCAATACCTTACCAAAGAACGATTTGGCAATACTATTCAAATGTACATTCCGTTTTATTTGAGTAATGAATGCCAAAATATTTGCACCTATTGTGGTTTTAGTTTAGATGTAAAAATTCCTAGAAAAACCCTAACCGACCAAGAAATTATTGACGAAGCAAAAGCCATTAAAAACTTAGGATACGACCATGTTTTATTAGTTACCGGTGAAGCCAACAAAACAGTAGGAGTTGATTATTTAAAAAATGCCATTCGATTAATTAAACCTTATTTTTCGCAAATATCTATTGAAGTTCAACCTCTGGAAACGGAAGAATACCAAGCTTTGGTAGAAGAAGGCTTGCATGCCGTTTTAGTTTATCAAGAAACCTATCACAAAGAAAATTACAAGCTTCATCACCCTAAAGGGAAAAAATCAAATTACGAATACCGACTAGAAACACCGGAAAGATTGGGTAAAGCAGGAATTCATAAAATGGGCTTGGGCATTTTAATTGGTTTGGAAGACTGGCGCACCGACTCCTTTTTTTGTGCGACACACCTTAACTATTTAGAAAAGAAATTTTGGCAAACCCGTTATTCCATTTCGTTCCCAAGATTACGACCACATGCAGGCGGAACCGAACTAAAATCGGTGATAACCGACAAACAATTGGTACAACTCATTTGCGCTTACCGAATTTTTAACCAGGAGTTAGAGCTAAGCATGAGCACCAGGGAATCAGAAAACTTTAGAAATAATATTATTAAACTGGGCATTACCTCTATTAGCGCAGATTCAAAAACCGAACCGGGTGGCTATAACCAACCTAAAGAATCTTTGGAGCAATTTGAAATTGACGACAAACGCTCTACCCAAGAGTTTGCCAACATTATTAAACAACAAGGCTACGAACCCGTTTTTAAAGACTGGGATAAAGTGTTGCAGTAATGGATAATATTACAATGTGGATAAATAGAATTTCTAAAGCAAAGCTAGAGTTAGAGAAAACATACAAAGAGGATATCTCTGAGGAAAAGATTTTTTATATTTTATTAGTTAAATATAATGTTTTAGAAAATCCTTTATTGATTTATGAAGAAAAAATAACTAAAGATGAAATAATTAAGGCTGTCAAGTCATTTAATTTAAAAAACTTGGTATGTGGTGTAGAGTTAAATATTGAAGATTATAAATTATTTAACTATGAAGAAAAAGTATATGCCAAAGCTAAAAACATTAGATGGATTGTTCATAAGTCGGACTCTGATCCGTTCCCCTCCAATCCACATGCACATGACTACAAAAACAACGTTAAGCTACATTTGGGAAATGGAAACCTCTATAGAAAAAGAAAAATAGTAGGGAGTTTAAGAAAAAAGGAATTACTTAAAATAAGAGAAATCATCTATTATAAATCGACAATTAATCTTCCACCAATAGAAATATAAAAACATGCTTAAATTAAAACTTCCTACCGACCCAAGATGGGTAAACATTGCGGAAAAGAACATTGAAGAAATTCTTACCGACCATGCCTACTGTGAGCAAAAAGCAGCTTCCAATGCCATTACCATTATGGTAAAAAGTTGTGACTATCCTGAAATTGTGAGAGAAATGTCGGAGCTAGCCCGTGAAGAACTAGAGCATTTTGAGCAAGTGCTGGATAAACTGGCAGAACGTAATTTAAAGTTAGGAAAAGAAAGAAGAGATGATTACATCCATGATTTACTCAACTTTATACAAAGAGACGGTGATAGAAACACCGCTTTAGTAGAACGCTTGCTTTTTGCTGCCATGATAGAAGCCAGAAGCTGTGAGCGTTTTAAAGTGTTATCTGAAAATATTTCAGACCCTGAATTAGCCAAATGGTATCATGAATTAATGATATCGGAAGCCAACCATTATACCTTATTTATAAAGTTGGCTAAAAAGTATTCCGAGCGAGTAGATGTAGATAAACGCTGGAAAGAATTTTTAGAATATGAAGGAAAAATCATTCAGAAATACGGCAAAAAAGAAACCATTCACGGCTAGGCTTTTGCCATTACATGATATTCCGGGTCATCTTCGCTTTTCTCAATTACATTTGCCAAAGTAGGTGATGCTTTTACCATTAGCCGCTGGCACTCATCACTCAAATGCTTTATGCGTATATTTTTTCCTTTGGCGTTATAGCGTTCTACCAAATTAAACAAAGCCTCCAAAGCAGAATGGTCGGAAACTCTTGATTCCAAAAAGTCAATTTCTACATTTTCAGGGTCATTATTTACATCAAACTTGCTGTTAAAAGCTTGTATGCTCCCAAAAAACAACGGTCCGAAAATTTCGTACACCTTTGTACCGTCTTCTTTTATATGTTTTCTTGCACGAATGCGCTTGGCATTTTCCCATGAAAACACCAATGCACTTATTATTACTCCTGAAATAACCGCAATGGCTAAATCAAAAATTACGGTTAAAGAAGAAACGGCTATTAGCACCACCACATCACTAATCGGTATTTTATGTAAAATCCTAAAGCTACTCCAGGCAAACGTTCCGATTACCACCATAAACATCACTCCTACCAAAGCAGCAATTGGTACTTGCTCTATTAAACCAGAGGCAAATAATATAAAAGCTAATAGCGCCAAAGCAGCCGTAATTCCTGAAAGTCTGGTTCTACCACCACTTTTAATATTAATGATTGATTGGCCTATCATGGCACAACCACCCATTCCGCCAAATAAACCCGTTACAATATTTGCACCACCCTGTGCTAAACACTCTCTGTTTGAATTTCCTCTTGTCTCTGTAAGTTCATCCACCAAATTTAAAGTCATCAAAGATTCAATTAAACCTATTGCGGCTAGAATAAGCGCATAAGGGAAAATGAACTTTAAAGTTTCCCATGTCATTGGAATTTTATTAAAAATATCAAACTGAAATTGAGGCAGTCCGCCTTTCAAACCTTCTCCTCCTCCATCTCTAATAAAACTCCCTACCGTTGCTACATCTATATTTCCAAAAATAGCAATAGCAGATACAACTAAAATAGCTATTAAAGCTTCGGGTAGCTTTTTACTTAACTTAGGCAAACCAAACATAATTAGCATAGTTAATCCAACCAATCCCAACATAATAAAAAGGTCTGCCCCTTGCATCCAAACTTTTTCACCATCAATCACCTCTTTAAACATTCCTAATTGTGATAAGAAAATTACAATTGCCAAACCGTTTACAAATCCCATCATTACCGGGTGAGGGATTAATCGTACAAACTTTCCAAGTTTAAATACTCCCGCCAACATTTGAATTAGCCCCATTAAAATAACAGTAGCAAAAAGATAATAAAGACCTAACTCCTCTCCTTCTTGCCCCATAGCGTTTCCCTCTGCCACCAAGCTTACCATCACCACCGCCAATGCACCTGTTGCGCCACTAATCATTCCCGGTCTCCCACCAAAAACTGATGTAATTAAGCCTATCATAAAAGCAGCGTATAGCCCTACTAATGGGTCAACTCCTGCCACAAAGGCAAAAGCAACCGCTTCGGGCACTAATGCTAAAGCAACAGTCAACCCACTCAACACATCATTTTTCACGTTTGCTCTTCGCTTTAAAATAAAATTCATTCTTCCTATATTTTTTAAGGGGCGCAAAGCTAAAGGTTTTATCTTCCCTTTCAAATCTTATCTTTGCAATGGTTCAAAAAAATAGCATGGAATCAGCTCAAGCACAAAAAAGAATTAATGAATTAACTGATGAATTAAATCAGCACAACTACAATTATTATGTATTGTCAAATCCTGTTATTTCTGATTATGAGTTTGATATTCTATTAAAAGAATTACAAGATTTAGAAGGTAAGTTTCCTCAATTTGCCGACCCCAATTCTCCTACTAAAAGAGTGGGTGGTGACATTACCAAAAACTTTGAAACAGTGACGCATAAATACCCTATGATGTCGCTTAGCAACACCTATAGCAAAGAAGAGTTGATTGATTTTGAAAACAGAATTAAAAAATTAGTAGACGGAGAAATAGAATATGTGTGTGAATTAAAATATGATGGAGTGGCAATCGGCATTACCTATGAAGACGGAAAATTTGTGAGAGCCATTACAAGAGGTGATGGTGAAAAAGGTGAAGACATAAGTGCCAACGTAAAAACCATTAAATCAATTCCACTAAGACTAAAAGGTGATTATCCAAAAAGCATTGAAATTAGAGGTGAAATATTTTTTCCGAGAAGTGGCTTTGACAAACTCAACCAAGAGCGTGAAGAATTAGATGAACCAACATTTGCCAACCCAAGAAACACTGCATCAGGAACACTTAAAATGCAGGATTCATCAGTAGTTGCTTCAAGAGAATTGGATTGTTATCTGTATTTTTTACTGGGCGAAGACCTTCCGTTTAATTCGCATTACGAAAACATTACCAAAGCTGCAGAGTGGAACTTTAAAGTTCCTTCTCCCCAAAAAAACATGATTACAAAATGTAAAAACATTGATGAAATTATTGATTTTGTTGACTATTGGGATAAAAACAGATACGATTTAGGTTTTGATATTGACGGAATTGTGGTAAAAGTGAATGATTACCAAAAACAAGAAGAATTAGGTTTTACCTCTAAATCTCCAAGATGGGCAGTTGCTTATAAATTTAAAGCTGAAACCGTTTCTACTTCGTTAAATGAAGTTACTTATCAGGTTGGTAGAACAGGCGCCATTACTCCTGTTGCAAACCTTGAACCTGTTTTATTGGCAGGAACTACCGTAAAAAGAGCTTCGTTACATAATGCAGACCAAATAGAGAAATTAGACCTTCATGAAAAAGATGTAGTATTTGTGGAGAAAGGAGGAGAAATAATTCCAAAAATAGTAGGTGTTGACGTATCCAAAAGAAAGCCTGAAAGCTCGAAAATCGAATACATTACTCACTGTCCTGAATGCAATACATTACTTATCCGAAAAGTAGGTGAAGCGGTTCACTTTTGCCCAAATGATACAGGTTGTCCACCTCAAATTAAGGGAAGAATACAACATTTCATTGGAAGAAAAGCAATGGATATTGAGGGATTGGGGGAAGAAACGATTGAACAGTTGTATAACGAAAGTTTAATTTCTTCCATTCAAGATATTTATACACTCACTGCCGAACAACTTCTTCCATTGGAAAGAATGGCAGAGAAATCTGTAAGCAATATGCTGGAAGGAATTCAAAAGTCAAAAGAAATACCGTTTGAAAGAGTGTTGTTTGCTATAGGAATAAGATATGTAGGCGAAACGGTTGCAAAAAAACTGGCTCGTCATTTCAAAAACATTCACAACATCATAAATGCTTCAAAAGAAGAATTAGTTGAGGCGGACGAAATTGGAGAAAAGATTGCTGATAGTATTCTCATTTATTTCAGTGATGAAAAAAACAGAGAAATGATAAATGCACTTATTCAGCACGGCTTGCAATTTGAAATAGTAGAGCAAGAAGGTGCAAGTGATAAATTTAAAGGAAAAACATTTGTTGTTTCAGGTGTATTTACTGATTTTTCAAGAGATGAACTCAAGAAAATCATAGAGTTAAATGGCGGTAAAGTATCAGGCTCTATTTCTAGCAAAACAACCTATTTAGTAGCTGGTGAAAATATGGGGCCAAGTAAAAAAGAAAAAGCTGAAAAGCTTAAAATACCTATGATATCTGAACAAGAATTTAAAGCACTACTTTCAAACTGAAACCGGCTCTAAAATATTGCTCACTTCTCTTGTTACTAGTCCTATTTAGTAAATGTAACCCTACTAAAAAGTTAGCAGATGACGAATACTTAGTTAGTTCCGTAAAAATTGATTGTAAAAAATTCTCTAAAGAAAACTGTATTGAAAGCAGAAGTAAATGTAAAAGCTGTTTAGTCAATGAAGATGACCTTAAATCCGTCATTAAGCAAAAACCTAACAGACAAATTTTTGGATTCATTCGTTTTCATTTGTGGCTATACAATCATGGTCTTAAGAAAAAGGAGAAAATTGAGAAGAAAAATAAAAAGAAATCATCTGTAAAAATTAAAAAACGTGATAAAGAAGATAAAGTTAATACTAGCGTTGGAGAACCACCTGTAATATTAGACACACTGCTAACCACAAAATCTGAGGCTCAAATCAAAAGATATTTAGAAGGAAAGGGATTTTTCAATAGTCAAGTAAACAGTACGTATAAAAATTTTAGGTTTCTTGGTATTAAACAAAAGCAACAGAAAAAAATTGTTTATACAATAAAAACCGGAAGTGCGTATAAAATCAGAAATAAATCTTATACCGGTAAAGACAGTATAATTACACATTATATAAAACAAGACACAACTAAGAGCTTAGTAAAAAAAGGAGATAACTTTGATGTAGATAAACTTGAGGCCGAAAGAGTTAGAATAACCAGAATGTTAAAAAATCTTGGTTATTACTATTTTGATAAAGAATTAATTACCTATAAAGCAGACAGCAGCGGCAAAAAACAAAAAATTGATTTAATCTATAATATAAAAGGACTGCCGGTAAAAGTTAATGACTCAATAGTCTATAAACTACACAGAAAGTGCTACATAAATAACGTTAATGTATTTGTAAACTGTGATAAAAATGGAAATAAGGATAACTATACACAAACTATTGAAGAGGACATTAACTTTTTTGAACCTGAAGGAAAAAACCGATACAACTATAAAACATTAGCCAAAGCAATTTTATTTAATTTAGATAATTACTATCAATTAGCGCATCACGATGCTACTTACCAGCGATTAGCAGAGTTAGGGGTGTTTAAATTTATTACAATAGACATTACACCCGACCAAAGCGATGATATATTGCTTAACATAAACATTATTCTCACTTCAAGTAAATCTAAGTCTATTACATTAGAACCTAAACTCACTAACAACATTGGTAATCTTGGTATTTACGGAAATGTTGGCTTTCAAAATAAAAACACATTTAAAGGCGCAGAAAAACTCACATTAAGTGTAGCAGGAGGTTTGCAGGCACAACAATTATTATTTGAAGATAAAAGCCAACAACAAAGCGAACTTGAAAAAATACCGTATTTCAATACTTATGAAATTGGTCCGGAGCTAAAACTTGAATTCCCGAAATTATTTATTCCGTTCTTAAATCAAGATAGAGTTTCCGAAAACTCAAACCCATCAACAGAGTTTGATTTAATTTACAACTTTCAAAAAAGACAAGACTTTTCAAGAAATGTATTTAAAGCATCTATGGCTTATAAGTGGAATGAAACAAAACAAAAGCAACATATTATCCAACCATTAGAATTAAGTTTAATAAGATTGTTTCCTAGTCCTGCTTTCAGAGATTTCCTGGCTACATCAAATGATGCGTTTGTTATAAACAGTTACAAAGACCATTTAATTGCCGCATCTACCTATAGTTTTATCTACAAATCTGATTTAAACAAAAAAAGAAATTATAGCTACTTCAGATTTAACGTTGAAGCAGCAGGAAACTTATTAAACTTATACAGCAATCTTACAAACAATAAAAAAGATTCTGCCACAAATAGTTATCACATTATTGGAATTAGGTATGCCCAATACGTAAAAACAGATGTTGACTTTAGAAGGTATTTTAATTTTAGGAGCTCTAGCTTTGTAGTAAGAAACTACTTAGGAGCTGCACTTCCTTACGGTAATTTAAATGTAATGCCTTTTCAACGTGCATTTTATGGAGGTGGCGCCAATGAAATGAGGGCCTGGCAAGTTAGAACACTTGGGCCGGGTGGCTTAGCTGACTCATCCATATTTACAGCCATTGACCAAGTTGGAGATTTAAAATTTGAAACCAACTTTGAATATCGCTTTGACATTACTAATCTTTTTGAACTAGCTATTTTTACTGATATGGGAAATATTTGGCTAATGGAAAAAGACCCCAAACGGCCTGAGGCAGACTTTCAAACAGACAAAATATGGAAACACATGGCAATTGGTACAGGTGTGGGATTAAGGCTAGATTTCTCCTTTTTTATCTTACGATTTGATTTAGGATTCAAACTAAAAAACCCGGCCAGAGATAATCCCTATAAAATTGGATTTCAAAAAAATGAGTCGGGAGTATTTAATTTAGGAATTGGTTATCCGTTCTAGCTAACGTTACCTATATAGTCTTAATAAAACAAAAGATAGATTGAATTCCTCATTCTGAATTCTAAATTATTATCTTTGTCGTCCCTATTTAAAATTATGGCTACAACAACACTTTCAAAAATAGAAGAACTTATTGGTAATGAGGCTCAGAGCCTATTATCTCATGAATGTAAAACCATTACAAAAGAACAAATTCACCTACCTGGTGCAGATTTTGTTGACAGGTGTTTTAAAGATTCAAACAGAAGCTCACAAGTGTTAAGAAATCTTGAAGCAATATACAGCCATGGAAGACTATCAGGCACAGGCTATGTATCTATTCTTCCTGTTGACCAAGGTATAGAACACTCTGCAGGAGCATCTTTTGCGCCTAACCCAATTTATTTTGACCCTGAGAATATTGTAAAGCTTGCCATTGAAGGTGGTTGCAACGCAGTAGCCTCAACTTATGGTGTTTTAGCTGCTTGCTCAAGAAAATATGCTCACAAAATACCATTCATTGTAAAAATCAATCATAACGAATTCTTATCATACCCAAATACTTTCAATCAGATCTTATTCGGAAGCGTTGAAGAAGCATGGAATATGGGAGCTGCTGCAGTTGGTGCTACCATTTATTTCGGTTCACCGGAAAGTGAAAGACAAATTGTAGAAATTTCTCAAGCATTTGAAAGAGCTCATGAATTGGGAATGGCTACTATTTTATGGTGTTACTTAAGAAATAATGATTTCAAAAAAGATGGAGTAGATTATCATACTTCCACTGACATTACTGCACAAGCTAATCACATTGGTGTTACTATTCAAGCAGATATAATTAAACAAAAACTTCCTACTTTAAACGGTGGATACAAGGCTATAAAATTTGGAAAAACTCATGAAAAAGTGTATTCTGAATTAAGTACAGACAACCCAATTGACCTTTGTCGTTATCAAGTAGCAAATTGTTACATGGGTAGAAATGGCTTAATTAACTCCGGTGGTGCTTCAGCAGGAGCATCAGATTTATCGGAAGCAGTTACTACAGCCGTCATCAATAAAAGAGCTGGTGGTCATGGATTAATTTCGGGAAGAAAAGCCTTTCAAAAACCAATGAAAGAAGGAATTGAACTACTAAACGCAATACAAGATGTTTATTTAGATAACAACATCACTATTGCATAATTTAAAAACCATAATTTTTTTAAATGGCTTGGTTTAGAAGAGATAAAGAAGGGATTACAACTCCAACAACAGAAAAAAAAGAAACTCCGGAAGGCTTGTGGTATAAATGTCCTGAATGTAATACAGTTGTTACTTCAGAAGATTTTGAAGCAAACCTATGGGTATGTGCTGAATGTCAGTACCATGAAAAAGTTGGTCCGGAAGAATATTTTAAATTCTTATTTGATGGAGGAAAATATAAAGAATTAGACCCAAATCTATATTCAGCTGACCCACTCAAGTTTGAAGATAAAAAGAAGTACGCTGACAGAGTAAAAGATACCATGGAGAAAACAAAGCTGAAAGACGCTATCAAAACTGCTCATGGTAAGCTGGACAAAAAAGATGTGGTTATTGCCTGCATGGATTTCAAATTTATTGGAGGCTCAATGGGTTCTGTGGTTGGAGAAAAAATAGCAAGAGCCATAGAATTTGCCAGAAAAAAGAAATACCCTTTTATCATGATTTCTAAATCAGGTGGAGCCCGAATGATGGAAGGTGCTTTTTCTTTGATGCAAATGGCAAAAACTTCTGCCAGATTAGCTCAATTAGCAGAAGCCAAAGTTCCATATATATCAATACTTACCAATCCAACTACCGGTGGGGTAACAGCCTCTTTTGCAATGCTTGGCGACTTTAACATTGCCGAACCAAAAGCCTTAATAGGGTTTGCCGGACCAAGAGTGGTAAAAGAAACTATCGGAAAAGACCTACCCGAAGGCTTTCAAACATCAGAATTTGTTTTAGAAAAAGGCTTTTTAGACTTTATCGTTCAGCGTAACGAAATGAAACAAAAACTTGCCCTCCTATTAAATATGTTAAAAAAATAACAGCATTTACGTAAAAATAGTTGTTCATTAAAAAAAATAGCTATCTTTGCAGCCGTTTAAAAGATTATAACAAAATGTATTTAACAAAAGAAGCCAAAGCAGAAATTTTTAAAGAATACGGTGGAGATGCTAAAAACACTGGTTCTTCAGAAGGTCAAATAGCTTTATTCACTACCAGAATTAATGCATTAACAGAAAAGTTAAAAGCAAACAAAAAAGATCTTAATACACAAAGATCACTAATCAAAATGGTAGGTAAAAGAAGAAGTTTGCTTGACTACATTAAAAATAAAGACATCCAAAAGTACAGAGATTTAATTGAGAAACTTAACATTAGAAAGTAATCATTATTTCTTCTAAATATTTTATTAAAAAAGGGGGCTGCAATCATAGCCCCTTTTTATATTAACCGAATTAAAACTAAATTATATATATGTCAAATCAAGTAATTCCAAGTGTATACAAAGAAGTTATCACACTTGAAGATGGAAGAGAGATTTCCATAGAAACAGGAAAATTAGCAAAACAAGCTCATGGCTCTGTAGTTGTTCAATCAGGTAAATGTATGTTGCTTTGCACAGTAGTTTCTAACTACCAACAAAGTGATGTAGATTTTTTACCACTAACTGTAGATTACAGAGAGAAGTTTGCAGCTGCAGGAAAGTATCCGGGCGGATTCTTTAAAAGAGAAGCTAGACCAAGCGATGGTGAGGTTCTTACCATGAGGTTGGTAGATAGGGTTTTACGACCACTTTTCCCAAAAGATTATCATGCAGAAACTCAGGTCATGATACAGTTAATGTCACATGACGAAAATGTAATGCCTGATGCAATGGCAGGATTAGCTGCGTCTGCTGCAATTCAACTTTCAGACATTCCTTTTGAGTGTCCAATTTCAGAAGTAAGAGTTGGTAGAGTTAACGGTAAATTAATTATAAACCCTACATACGAGCAATTACAGGAATCAGATATTGATATGGTAATTGGTGCTTCTGCAGACTCTGTGATGATGGTAGAAGGAGAAATGAAAGAAATTTCTGAAGAAGAAATGGTAGAAGCCATTAAATTTGCTCATGATGCAATAAAAGTACAATGTGCTGCACAGGTAAAATTAGCGGAAGCATTTGGTAAAAAACCTGTTCGAGAATATGAACCTGAAAAAGAAGATGAAGAATTAGCTAAAAAAATTCATGAAATGGCATACGACAAAGTTTATGCTGTTGCTAAATCCGGCTCTTCAAAACATGAAAGAAGTGACGCTTTTGCTAAAATTAAAGAAGAAATTCTAGCAAGTTTCTCAGAAGAAGAAATTGAAAGTTTAGGAGGATTAATTTCAAAATACTACTCAAAAGCTGAAAAGAAAGCTGTCAGAGACCTTACATTAAATGAAGGTTTAAGATTAGATGGAAGAAAAACAGAAGACATTAGACCAATATGGTGTGAAGTAGATTACTTACCATCTGCACATGGTTCTTCTATTTTTACAAGAGGAGAAACTCAGGCGCTAGCTACTGTAACTTTAGGAACTTCTAAAGAAGCCAATCAAATAGATATGCCTTCATATCAAGGTGAAGAAACATTTTATTTACACTACAACTTCCCTCCTTTCTCTACCGGTGAAGCAAGACCTATTAGAGGAACTTCCAGAAGAGAGGTAGGACACGGAAATTTAGCACAAAGAGCCCTTAAAGGAATGATTCCTGATGATTGCCCATATACTGTTAGAATTGTATCTGAAGTACTAGAATCAAACGGATCTTCTTCAATGGCGACTGTTTGTGCAGGAACAATGGCATTAATGGATGCGGGTATTCAAATGAAAAAACCAGTATCAGGTATTGCAATGGGATTAATTTCTGATGCTGAAACAGGTAAGTATGCCGTGTTATCTGACATTCTTGGTGATGAAGACCACTTAGGTGATATGGACTTTAAGGTAACCGGAACAGCAGAAGGGATTACAGCTTGTCAAATGGATATTAAAATAAAAGGTCTTTCTTATGAAGTTTTAGTTAACGCATTAAAACAAGCCCAAAAAGGAAGAATACACATACTTGGAAAACTTACTGAAACCATCGCTAAACCAAATACTGATGTAAAACCACACTCTCCGAAAATGGTTACTACGGTAATTCCTAATGAATACATCGGTGCATTAATTGGTCCTGGTGGAAAAGTAATTCAAGAATTACAAAAAGCAACTAAAACGACTATCGTCATCAATGAAGATGAAAAAACGGAAGAAGGAATAGTTGAAATTCTTGGTACTGACCAAGCAGGTATTGATGCTGTATTAGCTAAAATAAAATCCATCACATTTAAACCAAAAGTTGGCGAAACCTACAAAGTAAAAGTGGTAAAAATGTTAGATTTTGGTGCAGTAGTAGAATATCTTGAAGCTCCTGGAAATGAAGTATTACTACACATTTCTGAATTAGCTTGGGAACGAACAAATAACGTAACTGATGTTGTAAATATGGGCGATGTTATTGAAGTTAAATATTTTGGTGTTGACCCAAAAACTAGAAAAGAAAAAGTTTCTAGAAAAGCTCTTTTACCTAGACCACCAAGAGAAGAAAAACCGGTAACGGAAGAAAAAAAGGAAGCCTAAATCTCCTTATTCAAAATAAATTTCTTTAAGTCCCGATTTTTTTCGGGACTTTTTTTTGCTGTTTTGTAACCTTAAAAATTCTTTTGCCGTAAACCCACAAAAACCATTAATCAAGTATATTTTATGAGGCAACTGAAAATTAGCAAACAAATCACCAATCGTGATACCGTTTCTTTTGAAAAATATCTTCAGGATATAGGAAAAGAAGAACTAATCACTGCAGAAGAAGAAGTTGCTCTAGCAAAAAGAATCAAAAAAGGTGACCAAAAAGCACTGGAAAGGCTGGTAAAGGCTAATTTAAGATTTGTTGTTTCTGTTTCTAAACAATATCAAAATAACGGTTTAACATTATCTGACTTAGTAAATGAAGGAAACCTTGGTTTAATAAAGGCAGCACAACGATTTGACGAAACAAGAGGTTTTAAATTTATTTCTTATGCCGTTTGGTGGATTCGTCAATCTATACTTCAAGCATTAGCGGAACAAGCTAGAATTGTCAGGTTGCCATTAAACAAAATTGGTTCTATCAATAAAGTAAATAAAGCCTTTTCAAAACTTGAGCAAGAGTTTGAAAGAGAGCCAACAAGCTCAGAACTTTCTGCCGTTTTAGAGATGAATGAAGATGAAGTAAAAGATACTTTTTCGTATTCCGGAAAACATTTGTCAATGGATGCACCACTTTCTTCTGATGAAGACAGCAGTGATATGTACGATGTTTTGAAAAGCGAAGACAGCCCAAGACCCGATAAACAACTTTTAACTGAATCATTAAGAAAAGAAATAGAAAGAGCACTGTCAACATTAACAGAACGAGAAGCACAGGTTATCAGATATTATTTTGGATTAGATGGCGGGCATCCACTTTCATTGGAAGAAGTTGGTGAAAAATTTGAATTAACAAGAGAAAGAGTTCGCCAAATAAAAGAAAAAGCACTTAGAAGACTTAAACACGGTTCGAGATGCAAATTATTAAAATCGTACTTAGGTTAGGTTTATTTCATAATTTATAGTTTAGCAGTTGCGGATGGCAGAAATGTCATCCGTTTTTTGTTTCTTTGTTCCCCATGAGTACAATTGTTTCCCCTTCCATCCTATCTGCAGACTTTTCAAATCTTGGAAAAGATGTTGAAATGCTTCACAATTCTGATTGCGAATGGATTCATATTGATGTTATGGATGGTGTTTTTGTTCCAAATATATCATTTGGTTTACCTGTAATTAAGTCTATCAGAAAATATACCGACAAGCCATTTGATGTTCACTTGATGATTCAAAAACCTGATGATTTTTTGGAAGATTTTAAAAATGCAGGTGCAGATATGCTAACAGTTCATATAGAAGCTTGCACTCACCTTCATAGAACCATATCAGAAATTAAAAAACTTGGTATGAAAGCAGGAGTTGCATTAAACCCTCATACTCCCGCTAGTTCACTTGAGGAAATAATTTCTGATTTAGACTTAGTACTTATCATGAGTGTAAATCCCGGTTTTGGCGGACAAAAATTTATCCCTTCAGCAATTGATAAAGTGAAAAAACTAAAACAACTAATTTCAGAAAAAGGTTCTAATACACTTATTGAAGTAGATGGCGGTGTCAACCTTGAAACCGGAAAACAATTGGTAGAAGCAGGCGCTGATGCACTTGTTGCAGGAAGCTTTGTATTTAATTCTGAAAAACCGGCCATTACCATTTCCCATCTAAAGTCACTCTAATTACACCTTATTAATACTATGAAAACTAAAATCGCATGGATTGCTCTAATATTGAGCAGCTTCGCAATAAAAGCACAATCTCCTCCCTTCGGAACACAAATCATTTATGGTGAAGAAGTTGATTCAAAAAAATCCGTTGTAAACGATTTTATTGGCGAAGATGATGAAAACTACTACTTTTTTATGTACAAAAAAGGTAAGCCATATTTAGATAAATACAATAAAAAACTTGAGTTAACTAAATCTACTGAGATTATTCTTAAAAGAGATGAATTTAACCTTATCATTGAAAAAACAGTATTTGCCGAAGGAAATATTGTAGTTTTTTATTCTCATTTTGATAAAAAAACAGACACCAAAACTCTCTACTATGAATTGTTTACTGCAAACACCATGCTTAGCAACGAAAAAGTTAACAATATTGCAGAAATTAATGATTTAAAGAGAAGTGCAAGAGCCAACTTTTCAATCAAATTATCGCCTGAAGAGTCAAAAATATTGGTTTATATGGATTTACCTTATGAGAAAGATGCTCCGGAAAGATATAGCTTTATGGTATTTGACAATCAAATGATGAAACTATGGGAAAAAGATGTAACTCTGCCCTACCCTGACAAAAATTTTACCATAAGCGGGTACAAAGTAGATGAAGAAGGAAATGCTTACATCTATGGAAAATACTATGATGGAGAAAAAGGTTCAAAAGGAAAAGGCTATTTAAAGTATGAATATCATCTTTTGGCTTATAACGAAAAGGAAAACCGTGAAAATGATTATGTGGTAAAATTAGAAAGCAATATTATTACTGATTTTACTTTTAGACCCCAGGGAAAAGAGATAGTTTGTGCAGGCTTCTACTCTGAAGTTGGCTTAAACAAAGTAAAAGGAGTGTTTTATTTAAGATTAGACGAAGAATCAGGATCCGTAATATCTTCTAACAAGAAAGAATTTTCAATTGACTTCATAACGGAAGGAATGTCAGAGCGTCAAGAAAAAAAGACCAAAAAGAAGGCTGATAAAGGAAAAGATGTAGAATTATACGAATATGATATTAATGAGTTAATTTTAAGAGAAGATGGTGGCTGTGTTCTTTTGGCAGAACAATACTATGTAGTCAGAGTTGAGCATACTTACACAAATGCTAATGGATCTATTTCTACATCTTATACCTACCACTATTATTACAATGATATTTTAGCTATAAACATTAATCCCGATGGCGAAATAGACTGGAATAAAAAGTTTATTAAAACACAGCATAGCACAAATGATGGAGGAAGATTTTCTAGTTATGTTTCATTTGTTCAAGATGAATACATCTATGTTATTTATAATGAAAACTCCAAAAACAGAGAAATTTCCGACCCAAGACAATACAAAGAGTATATTCCCTCTCAAAAATATACCGACATAGCCATATCAAGAATTAATTCAGAAGGATATATTGATAGAAAAATACTTGTTAAGGCTGAAGAAGCTGAGCGCATGATTAGACCAAAGCTTAGCCTTCAGATTAATGATAACGAACTAATATTGTTTTCAATGAAAAAGAAAACATATCAGTTTGTAAAAGTTGTTTTTAATAATTAATCAAAAGACATTATACTCTAAAGCTATCGAGTTTGATAGCTTTTTTTATTTTTAGAAAATGCAAAACAACAACAATAACAGTCCCATTATTAAGGATAAAGAAGGAAAAAACATTGAAGTTCCGGTTGAAGGTTCAATTGGTCTTTTAGCCCTTGGCTACAAAGGTTTAATGGCCTGGAGAATGAAAAGAAAAGAAGTTGGAGATTCACTAAATCAAAAAGAAAATGAGCAAAAAAAATAAAAAAGTATTGCTCATAGGCTGGGATGCAGCGGATTGGCAAGTTATTCATCCACTAATGGATGCAGGTAAAATGCCTGCAATGGAAAAATTGGTTAATAGTGGAGTAATGGGTAACATTTCCACCTTAGAACCGGTATTATCTCCAATGCTTTGGAGTTCAATAACAACAGGAAAGTACGCTTTCAAACATGGTGTACATGGCTTTACTGAACCCGATCCGAATAGTGAAAGTATTAGACCTGTTTCTTCTTTATCAAGAAAGGCAAAAGGTATCTGGAATATTTTAAACCAAAACGGATATAAATCAAATGTAATTTCTTGGTGGCCAAGCCATCCGGCTGAGCCGATAAATGGTGTGATGGTTTCCAACTTTTACCAAAGAGCCAACAAATCTATTGATAAAGCCTGGGAAATGGCAAAAGGAACTGTTCATCCTGAAAGCTTAGCTGAAACCATTGCAGCACTGAGAGTTCACCCACAAGAATTAACCGAAGCACATGTAAAACCTTTTATTCCAAGGCTGGCAGAAATTAATCAAGAAGAAGATAAACGAGTAGAAATGTTCTGTAAAATATTGGCCGATACAGCGAGTGTACATTCTGCAGGAACATGGTGTATTGAAAATACCGAATGGGATTTTTCAGCTATTTATTTTGACGGTATCGACCATTTTTCGCATGGATTTATGAAGTATCATCCTCCTCAATTGCCCGGTTTGCCTGATACTCATTTCCAACTTTACAAAGACATTATTAACGGAGCTTACATTTTCCATGATATGATTCTGGAAAGATATTTACAGCTGATTGATGAGGATACCTATATTATTTTGGTGAGTGACCATGGTTTTCATTCAGACCATTTGCGCTTAACCAGTTTACCACATGAGCCAGCCGCACCTGCATTTGAGCATAGAAGATATGGAATTTTCTGCATGAGTGGTCCGGGAATAAAAAAAGACGAAACACTTACAGGCGTTAGTTTGCTTGATATTGCTCCTACTGTCCTTCATCTGTTTGGCTTACCGATTGGGGAAGATATGGACGGGAAAGTTTTAGTAAATGCGTTTGAAGAACCTCAGAAAATAAAACTAATAGATAGCTGGGAAAATGTTGCCGGAAACAGCGGAATGCATCCAAAAGAAATGGCAGAAAGTAGTACCGATGCAAAAAATGCTATTGACCAGTTGGTAGAACTAGGTTATATTGACAGACCTGATGAAAATGCTGAAAAAGCCAGAAACAATGCTTATCAGGAAAACAGATACAATTTAGCTCAAGCATATATTGGGGCAAACAAACACCAGGAAGCAATTGATGTTTTATTAGAGCTTCATCAAAAAAGCCCTGATTCTTCTAGGTTTACTCTTAAGCTTTCTGACTGCTACGCTGAACTTAATATGAATAAAGAGGCTCGAGAAATGATTCAGGTAAGTAAAGAGAATATTACAAAAGAACGGGAAGCGGTAAAGAACGCTAAGAACAAGAAAAGAAAAGTAAATCCGGAAAACATTCCAACAGATTTTAAAATATTGGATTTAAAAGAAGCTAAGATTTTAATAGATGAAAATAAACCTAAGGAAGCATTAGAAATCTTAACCAAATTAGATGTATCTGTTAGCAAAGCTCCAAATCTGCATTTACATATTGGTAGATGTTATATTCTTTTAAAGAAATGGAAAAAAGCTGAAGAGCATTTTAAAACATCCTTAAACATTGACCCACACAAAGCCACAGCGCTTCATGGTTTAGGAACAGCTTTACTACGCCAAAACAAATACGAAGAAGCCATTGAGAACTTTTTATTGGCAATAGAACATATTTATAATTTCCCTTTTGCGCATTATCACTTAGGAGAAGCTTTGTTTTATATCAAAGAATACGAAGCTGCTGCCAATGCTTTTGAAGTCTGTTTAAGCCAAAACCCTGCCATTGGAAAAGCCAGAAATTGGCTGATTGAAATTTACAGCAATCATATTCAAAAGCCTGAAAACTCTGCTATGATTGAAAAAGTAGAGATTGAAAATAGCATTGAAGAAAAGATAGAAGAACAAAAAGAAGCCATTAAACGAAAAGCTCTTGGCACCATTACCGTTGTTTCGGGCTTGCCAAGATCAGGAACTTCAATGATGATGCAAATGCTGGAGCAAGGCGGCATGGAAATCTTTACCGACAAAAAACGAGAAGCAGACGAAAGTAACCCAAAAGGATATTACGAACATGAAGCCGTAAAAGGAACCATGAAAAATAATAAATGGGTTAATGAAGTGGGTGACAAAGCTGTAAAAGTTATTTCTCAACTGCTTACATCCTTGCCTGCCCGATATAATTACAAGATTATTTTTATGGAAAGAGAGCTAAACGAAGTAATAGATTCTCAACATAAGATGCTTACCAGAGACGGAAAAATAAAAGAAGGGGAATATCGTACAGGTTTAGAAATTGCTTTTAAAAACAACTTAGAAAAGATAAATTTTTGGGCAACTAAAAACCACCATGTAGAAATTTTGAAAATACCTTATACAGCCGTAATTGAAAACCCAAAAACACAAGCCGAAAAAATAAATGAGTTTTTAGGCAGCAAACTAGACACCAACAAAATGGCTGCGGTAGTAGATGCTAAATTGTATAGAAGTAAGGTTTAAATATTTAATTATGAAAAAAAAGAAATGTCTTAATTGCGTCAAAGAATTTCAAACCGATAGTGATGAAAAATATTGCTCAGAGGCATGTGAGAAAAAAGCTAATGGCTATGATAAAGAGAACAAAAAATCAAAATACGGTATTTTAGATCATATTATTGATTTTTTCTCATCACTATTCTAAAATCTAAACCTTAAAAACCCTGTACTTAAAGAAATGGTTGGGCCGTTGTCGGCAAAAAAGCTAATGGCATCTCTAGAGGCAATACCAAATTCCCAAGTTCCGGTCGGCACTACAATTCCCAATCCCACCGGTAAGTTAAAGTCATAATTTCCGCCAAATGTCATTCCCGTAGAAAGTCTTAACCATTTGGTTGGCCAAACATCTCCACCAACTGCAAACAAAGCTTGCTCGTAATTTCCACTTAAATTATTAAAAGGGATAATAGCATCAATTCCTACTTCTACGCTTTTGTTTTCACCAAATGCAATACTTGCACCGGTTCTTAAAACAGTTGGCAACGCCACTCTCTTAGAAGACTCACCTTGCCAATCAAAAGCACTTTCACCAAAAGAGTTTAGTGCTTGCCCCATAACATTGTAACTCTCAACTCCATCTGAAGAAATATCATACACCGTATCATTTGGAGCAGAGTAAACATTACCATCCCATAGCACCGAACCAATATCATTAACAGCTATACCTAGCTTAATTCTATCTTTAATAATTACACTTACTCCCAAGTCAAAACCAAATCCGCTTCCTACATTTTTAGGTAAAAAACTATTGGTATCAGGAGCCAAAGCAGATGGGTTATCGGCTACTGCAGCAGAATCAAACTTTAAATCAAAAGCAGGTGAAAAAGCGGTAAAAGCAGAAAACTCACCATTATTTGACTGAACATCAATAATTGCTATTCCCTGGAAATATTTAATACCCGCTCCTGCAAATAATTTAAAGTCCTCTCCATTTACTAAATGGTGTCCATAGCTTAAATTAAACTCTCGCATCCATGAAAGTGAAATATGTGTGCCATCAAACACTTCATTATAGGTTTTGGGGTTAGAAGAAACCCCTCTCCTAACTTTTTCTTCAGCGTAGGAAGAATCAGAAATGTTATTTCCGGCACTATCTAATTTTATATCAAAATAAGAAGCGTTATAGCCTAAAAATAAAATTTCACTTGCGTTTTTATTCAATTGTGAAAACCACTGAATTCTTTCTCTTGTAGTAAAGGAAAAACCTCCTGCTTTCGGAAATTGTGCCGCAAAAGAAAACATAGCCAAATCTAAATTCATGGCTGTTTTAGCATCTGTAAAGTCTATAGCTGCTTGTCTTTTCTCATCCAGTGTAAGTTTTGCAGCTCTTTCTCCGCCTAATATTTCTTTAAACATTTGGCGAAGCTCTTGCTTTTTCAGCGGCTCAGAATACAGTGAAAAGGTAAACTCAAATGCAGAGGTAGTAAACTTTTTTCCTTCGTATTTAGGCTGCCAACCTAAATTAGCAGGATTAATGCCCGCACTTTGGTAATCGGTAACAAATGTAGTCGCAACTCCCGCCCTACCGGTCGATGTAAATGCACTCAACTCAGCTTGAGCAAATAATGTAGATGTAGAAGTGGCAACTAATGCAAACAGTAAATACTTTTTCATAAGTTCATGTTTAATAAGCTAATATACGATTTATCGGAAAATGATTTTGGCAATGGTTCTAAATATTATTGCTATATCTGTTAGTAAAGAAGGTTGTTGAACATACTTTAAATTCATCTCCAATTTCTTAGGCATTATTTCTTTAATGTAGGTTTCTTCAGGGTTTTCAGATTTGCCCAATAAATCATTTTCGTCAACAAATTCTATGGAAGCATAATCAGTAATTCCGGGCTTTACACTTAAAACACGCTTTTGTTTTTCGGTATATAAATCAGTATATTTTTTGACTTCCGGTCTTGGGCCTACTAAACTCATGTCACCCAACAAAACATTAATTAATTGAGGAAGTTCATCTATTTTAGTTTTTCTTAGATAATAGCCGACTTTTGTAATTCTTGCATCTCTCCCACCAACTGTTAAAAGTCCATTTTTATCAGCATCTTTTATCATAGTTCTGAATTTCAACAAGGGGAATTCGACACCATTTTTTCCAACTCGTTTTTGAGTATAAAATACCGGGAAACCATTTTCAACAATAATTAATAATGCGACTATAAAAAAGAGAGGAGAAAGAACAAGAATTCCTAAAATAGAAAAAAAGATATCGAATACCCGCTTAAGCATTTATTACTTCTTGTACAGATTGAATAACTGCATCTATTACGGTTTTCACGTTGCTTTCGTCTAAATCATAATAAACCGGAAGGCTTATTTCTCTGGAGAAATTATCATAAGCGTTTGGAAAATTATTAATGTCATATCCTTTGTTTTTGTAATAAGATAAAAGCGGTAAAGGCTGAAAGTGAACGTTTACAGAAACGTCCTTATCAAAGATTCTTTGAATAATTTCATCACGTTGAGCTTCAGTTATCCCCTTTACTCTCAACGCATATACATGATAAGATGATTCTTTTTCTTCGGTTTTAGAATAAGGCAATTCAAAAAAGTCATATTGACTAAAAGCAGCATCGTATTGATTAAATATTGATTTACGTCTAGCCAAAATATCATTGTAACGCTCCAGCTCTACTAATCCAATTGCAGCTTGTAAGTCAGTCATGTTACATTTATATCCTGCTTCAATCACATCATACTTCCAAGCTCCTTTTTGCGATTTAGCTAATGCATCTTTACTCTGCCCATGAAGCGATTTAATGCAAAACATTCTGTATAATTCATCATGGTTAAATGAATTAGGAAGATTTAAACTAATTGTTCCTCCTTCTGCTGTAGTCAAATTTTTTACTGCGTGAAAAGAAAAACATGAAACATCTGCTAAACTACCCGACATTCTTCCTTTGTATGTAGCTCCAATAGAGTGGGCTGCATCAGCTAATAACAATATTCTTCCAAGTTGCTTTTGTTCTTCTGTCTCAGCATTGAACAAACTCTTTTTCTCTTTAATAACTTTATAAATCTCGTCATAATCACAAGGAAAACCAGAAAAATCTACAGGAATAATCACTTTTGTTTTTGGAGTAATGGCGTTTTTAATTGCCTCAACCGAAATATTAAAATCTTTTCCTACGTCAACCATTACTGCCTTTGCTCCGCAATGCTCAACTACGTTTGCAGTAGCGCAATACGTGTAGCTAGGAATAATAACTTCATCTCCTTCTTTTACTCCAAACCATCTTAAAACTAATTCCAGTCCGGCAGTTGCAGAATTTAAACAAACGGTAGATTTGTTCCCACAATAAGAAGTAAGATCTTTTTCTAATTGTTTAGTTCTTGGACCTGTTGTTATCCATCCCGATTTAAGCGCTTCGGTAACTTCTGCTATTATTTTCTCATCAATATGTGGAGGTGAAAAAGGAATCATTAATTAAAATTTTACCAAAGATATAATTCCATCAGATAAGCTTGTTTGGTTCAAATAATTACTTTTGAATACAAATGCGTTGAAAATGGAAGAAAACATTCATACACTTATTACAAATGATGCAGTAATATTAGGGCTTTTGTTGCTTGTGTTAGCCTTTATTTTTACTACTTCAGCCTCTGAAAAAAAAGCTTGGCAACGATTTTATACATTTATTCCTGCTCTATTACTATGTTACTTTATCCCTGCCATTTTTAATTCGCCAATTACCATTAATGGTGAAGGCTATCGTTTAATTGACGGTGAAGCCTCAAACCTTTATCATGTGGCATCAAGGTATTTATTACCCGCTAGTTTGGTTTTGTTATGTATTAGTATCGATTTGAAGGGAATTTTAAAACTTGGTCCAAAAGCAATAATTATGTTTTTTACAGCCACCATAGGAATAGTTATCGGTGGTCCAATTGCATTATTAGCAGTAAGTAGTTTTGCGCCTGAAGTATTAGGTGGGCAAGGTCCTGAAGAAATATGGAGAGGTTTATCAACCGTTGCCGGAAGTTGGATTGGTGGAGGAGCTAATCAAGCAGCTATGAAAGAAATTTATGGTCCTTCAGACACTCTCTTTTCCGCTATGATTGTGGTAGATGTTTTTGTGGCAAATATTTGGATGGCCTTTTTACTTTTTGGAGCAGGAATAACAAAAAAACTAGATAATTGGTTGAAAGCAGATAGTTCGGCCATAACTGAATTACAAACAAATATTGAAAACTATCAAGCTAATACAGCATTTATTCCAAAAACAAAAGATTTAATGACTATAATGGCTATTGCTTTTGGAGCCGTTGCTATTTCACATTGGTTAGCCGATATCATATCTCCTGCTGTAGGAAGCTTTATTGAAAATAAAATTGCAGCAGATAGTGAATCAGGATGGAAGTACCTAACTTCTTTAAGCTCAGGATTCTTTTGGCTAGTAATTATTGCAACAACAATTGGAGTTTTAGTTTCATTTACAAAATATAGAAAATTAGAAGGAGCCGGAGCATCAAAAATGGGAAGTGTTTTTCTATACGTACTTGTAACCACAATTGGAATGCACATGAATATTAGTGAACTAATCAACAACTGGGCTGTTTTTAAATTTTTAATCTTGGTTGGACTTATTTGGATATTCATCCATGTTCTATTGCTAATGCTAATTGCAAAAATTATAAAAGCGCCTTTCTTTTTTGTAGCTGTAGGAAGCCAAGCAAATGTTGGCGGTGCTGCTTCAGCTCCAATTGTGGCTTCAGCTTTTAGCCCTGCTCTAGCTCCTGTAGGTGTATTACTAGCTGTTTTGGGTTATGCGCTAGGGACTTATGGTGCCATTTTATGTGCTGAACTGATGAAATATATATCAGTATAGATGTTAAAAATAGCTTACGCTAAAAACTATCACCACCCTTTACCCGTTGGTCACAGATTTCCAATGGAAAAATATAGTCTTCTCCCTGAACAATTAATTTATGAGGGAACTATTAGTGAAGAAAATCTTTTTCAGCCATCAAAAATGATAGAAGATGATATTTTAAATGTTCATCAAAAACAATATTGGGAAAAACTAAAAGCGCTTAAACTCTCAAAAGCCGAAGAAAGGAAAACAGGATTTCCATTATCTAAAAAATTAGTTGAAAGAGAAATCACCATTATGGAAGGAACTAAACAGTGTGCTTTATTTGCTTTGAAAAATGGTGTGGCTATGAATACTGCCGGAGGAACTCATCATGCTTACACAACTCATGGTGAAGGTTTCTGTTTATTAAATGACAATGCCTTGTCGGCTAAATTTCTTCTGAAAAACAACCTAGCTAAAAAAGTACTAATCGTAGATTTAGATGTTCACCAGGGAAATGGAACCGCTGAAATTTTTAAAGATGATAAGTCTGTATTTACATTCAGTATGCACGGAGAAAAAAACTATCCTATGCATAAGGAAAAATCAGATTTAGATATTGAATTACCTGATGGAACGGATGACAAGTTTTACCTTAAAACACTTAGAAATACTTTACCTAAATTATTAGATGACTTTGAGCCTGACTTTATTTTTTATCAATGCGGTGTAGATATTATTAGCTCCGATAAATTAGGAAGACTTTCATGCACCATTGATGGTTGTAAAGAAAGAGACAACATTCTTTTACAAAGCTGCAAAACCAATAACATACCCATTGTAGCAAGCATGGGTGGTGGATATTCTCCAAATATTAAAGACATTGTAGAAGCTCATGCCAACACCTACCGATTAGCACAAGAAATCTATTTCTAAAGTAGCCAACATTACATTGTTAATTTACTTTAGTGGTATCGATTAAAGAAAAGACATATTTTATCATCTTTGTTAAATAAGAAGTATCGTGTTTAATACATACTATAAAATACTAAATAACAAACAGTTAATCACTTTTTTATTGGCAGGATACGTATTGACGTTTTTGTTCGGTTCCTCCATTTTTCCTATTTCACTAAGATATTTTACGCTCTACCCTAACTTAATTTTTATTTTACTAATTTTTGGTATCAGCATCTTCAATTTCAAAATCATCAAGAATAAAGTTGAGAAATATAGTATTGGCTTTTTTAGTATTTGGTCAATATATTCTTTCATAAGTATTTTCCTTGTAGAAGGAAAAGCTGATGCAATAATTGACTTTAGGAGTATAATCTTGTTTTCACTAACCGTATATAACTTAATATGGCTTAAAAATTACTTTGGAGTTGACGAGTTTATTAAAAAATTAAACCCCTTAATTTTTTCGATTTACCTATTTTTAATTGTAATTGGGTTGGTGGAGTATTTTTCCGGATATCATTTTGAAGGGAACTATTCGCAATATATACTTGAAAGACCAGAACAAAGCATCAAAGCGTCTTTCTTTTTATTTGATAATGTAAATAACTTAACCACTTACATAATAGGAATTGGCCTAATACTAATGACTCTAAACATTAAAGAGAATAATCTATTTATAACATCAACAGTACTGAGTTCATCACTAATTTATAGTTATTTATTGGATTCAAAAATTGGAATTATTTCTTGCTTTATTATTGGACTAGTTTTAATAGTAAAATTGCTTTCAAAAAATTTTTACTTTAACATTAAAGCTCCACTCAAGAGTCTCTATTACCTTGTTTTAATAACTCTATTTGGAGTTTGTGTTTTGTTTAATCCTATCATAAACAATTCGAACCAGCGAATTAGCTTTAACGGTGTTAAAGCAAGTACAGATACTTTAGTAATTGAAAAAACTGCATTTACTTCTAAAAAAATAATAGAAGATAAAATTCCGGATGGGCTAGTTTTAATTAAAGATACTGCGAATTATTATGCGCACACATTAAAATTTCATTATGGCTCATTAAATTTTAGAAAGGCTATTTTCCTAAATGCATGGGAGTTATTTAAAGAAAAACCCTTATTAGGTATTGGTCCAGGGCAGTTTCGTTATTCTCAAAAAATCGGTAAACAAAAATATTACTCCGGCACTATTCAAAATCCACATTTTTGGTTAATGGAAATTCTTGCACAATATGGTATTATTATACTTCTAGGATATATAACAATACTTATACTGTCTGCATTTAAGAAACATTTAAGTTGGACTCTTAGAGTAAATACAATATTAATTTTAGGCGCATTTTTATTTGCATCTATTATGCCAAGTGCCTTTTTACTACTTGATATAAACTGGATGTTTACCGGAATTTTTATTGCAACTTTAAATAACCTAAATGTACAACGATGAAAATAGTCTTTACAGGTCTTCCGTATTTTTCCGAGAAACTTGTAAAAGAGTTAAACGAGTTTGATAAAAAGAACTACTACCTTTTTTTCAATACATATTATTCATTCATTGATAGGTTGAAATTTATTTTTCATACCATTAATGCTGACCTTATCGTTTCCTTCAATGGTGTATCTGCAAATAGTAAAGCGTTAAATTTTGCCATACTCTTAAATAAAAAAATATGGATGCAGTGGCATGGCTCAGATGTTAGCATTGCTAAAAAAGCATTTAAAAACAATACAATCCAGTTAAAATACATAAACCATTCTAAGCATTTTACAGACGCCACATGGCTTCAAAAAGAATTAACAGAAATAGGAATTGACTCTGAAATTATTCATTTTAAACATGTTGAATGTAAAGACGAAAATAAAAGCTTTATCACTTCAAATATTTTAACCTATATGGCAGAAGGAAAAGAAGCTTTTTATGGTTTAGACATTATAAGTGAATTTGCTAAAAAACATCCATCCATTAAAGTTGATATTGTTGGTTCCAGTGGAAAAAAAATAGAACCGAAGCATGAAAACATAAAATTTCATGGGTGGGTAGATAAAAATAAGATGGAAGAATTGTTTCATCAAAATGCCATATTTGTTCGGCTAACTGAACATGATGGAAATTCACTTTCTGTTATCGAAGCGTTGGCAAACGGCAATGAAGTAATATGGAGCCAACCACATGACATGACAAACCTTGCAAATAATTTAGACCAGTTTGAAAAGAAAGTGCTAGAGTTACAAAAAAAAATCACTGAAAGAGATTTTAAAGCCAATTTACAGAATATAGGCTGGGCAAGAGAAAATGCAAACAAGGAAATGGTGTTAAAAAGGCTCATTGAAAAGATTGAACAAATTGCAAAATAAGAAGAAACATATTGTTATTGTCACTACATGGTTTCCACCAAAAATTGGTGTAGCAGTCAATCGCATGCTCTCTTTTGCAAAATATTTATCAAAAGACAAATACTACATCAGTGTTATAACTACTTCCAATAAAAGTAATATAACTCCATCCATTGATAATGTAAGTATTTATCAATTACCGAACAAACAATTATTAAAACCTCCTAGTTTTAATAATGATAATTTTATGATACACAAACTGAAAGTACTTTGGAAGGTATTTGTTCACAAACTTGAACCAAATGATTACAAAGGTTGGACAAAAGGAAGTGTTTTTAAACTTAAAGAAATTCATTCTAAAAACCCTATTGACATAATTATATCATCTTTTTCACCCGTAGCTAGTCATTTAATAGCATTAGAGTTCATTAAACAACATCCATCTACTAAGTGGGTTGCAGATATGCGAGATGAAATGAGTATAACACCACTTATAGATGAAAAAACTAAAACCTACTATCAATCTATTGAAAAAGAAATTAATAAATATGCAACCGCTCTAACTTCAGTAAGCGAACCCATATTGACTGACTTCAAAAAATCGCTTCCGGACATCCCATATTATGAAGAAGTAAGAAATGGTTACGACCATGAATTAAGTTTTTCAAATTACAATTTTAATGATGTTTTTACCATCACTTACTGTGGAATCTTCTATGGCAATATAAAACCTCATACTTTTTTTAAAGCCTTGTTAAATTATAAAAATCTTAAAAAAGAAGAGTTCAATTTTAAAATCAAATTTATTGGAACACCTAAAAATTTTACTATTCCAAACGAGCTAAAAAAGCATATTCATTTTTACCCAAAGATAAAATCTGATGAAGCAATACAAGAAATGCGAAATTCAGATGTTAACCTTCTGATAAACCCTAGTTCTGGCAGAAAAGGAGTTTATACCGGTAAACTATTTGATTATCTTTCGGTAGGAAAACCCATTCTTGGTGTTGTTGATGTATCTGATGTAGCTGCAGAAATGATAAAAGAGTACAATGCTGGAGAAATAGCTAGCTTTGATAATATTTTAGAAATTGAAAAAACCATTGAAAAGCTTCACTTAAAATGGTTACGTAAAGAAAAATTAACTACAGACATTGAAAAAATTGAAAGCCTTCATAGAAAACATCAAGTTAAGAAGCTTGAACAATTAATAGATAAACTTTGATATTGGCTAATAAAATACTGGTTGTTGGTTCTAACTCTCCGCATGTGGCGAGTTTTTGTAGAATGATAAAACCCGATTTTAGAGATATAGTTTATTTAGGAGATGAAACATTAAATATTGAAAATGATACTGTTTCAAATCAATACATAGTGTCACCGAAAGTAAATAATCCATTTAAAATATTTCATCTAGTCAATCAAATAAAAAAAGTAATTAAAGTCGAACAACCAGATGTAATTCATATTCATCAGATAAATAGGCTAGGTATTTACTCAACATTTTGTATTGAAAAACCGACTCCACTTATTGTAACAGCTTGGGGAAGTGATGTTTTACAGCAGCCAAAAGAAAATTTTATAAAAAAATCGGCTGTTAAATATGTATTAAAAAAAGCTTTGGCCTGCACTGCTGATTCTCAACACATGGTAGATGAAATGAGAAAATTGCAACCTGCTATGAAGCAATGCCAACTTATCTATTTCGGAATTAATCCAATTGGCTACATTTCTGATTTAAAAGAAAATATTATTTATTCGAATAGACTTCATAAAGACTTTTATAATATTGATAAAATCATAAAAGACTTTTCTTCATTCTCCACTAAACATCCGGACTGGAAATTAATAATAGCGGCAAACGGTCCAGAAACCGACAAACTAAAAGCATTAAGCCATAGATTAGGGCTTGAAAATAAAATTGAGTTTGTGGGCTGGCTTGATAAATCTCAAAATATTAATTTCTATAAAAAAGCAAGAATTTACATTTCTATTCCTGACTCTGATGGAACATCTGTAAGTTTGTTAGAGGCCATGTCAGCAGGTTGTCTGCCTATTATTGGAGACATTCCTGTTTCACATGAATGGATTGAGAACTCGAAAAACGGAGTTATTTACAGTGCAAAAAGAAACTGTTTTGAAGAAGCTCTGAATATTGAAAGTGAAAAATTAAGGGAGCATAACAGCAAGATTATTCAGCAAAAAGCTACTAAAGAAATTTCTGCTAAAAACTTTTTTACTCTTTATGCTGATGTTTTAAATAAATCTGATGTGGTATGAGTTTTCTTAAAAACGTGAGCGTTCTTCTTGCAGGCAATACTATTGCTCAGGTTATTCCTTTCTTATTCTCTCCTATTATATCAAGACTATACACACCTGAAGACTTTGGTTTTATGGGGTTAGTTTATGGAACTATTGCAATGACTTTAAGTCCCATTCTAAACTTAAGATACGAGCAAGCAATCATTCTTCCACAGGAGGATAGAAAGTCCCTTTCATTGATAAATATTTCTTTTTTGTCGTCATTAGGGCTTACCTTAATTTTTATATTATTATCCATCTTTTTAAACGATCAAATTGTACATTTCTTTAACGAACCAAGACTAAAGCTATGGATTTACATTGTTCCTCTTTTTATGCTTTTCGTTGGCTTTCAAACACCACTTAATTATTGGTTAATCAGAAAGAAAGCATTTAAAGCAACTGCAATAAACAAAATTGCACAAACATCTATAATAGTAATTACAGCAATTGGGCTAAGCTTAGTGAAGTTTGATGGCAACCTTATCATAGCTTATCTTCTTGGATGGTTAATCTTTGTAATATTTACTTTTTACCAGTCTATTAAAAAAGAATTCAGATTTATTTTAACAAAAGTGACTGAATTAACTCGGGTAGCAAAAGAATACAAAAGCTTTCCTATTTATAATATTCTACCTACAATACTTATCACCTCTTGTCAGATTTTTCTTCCCGTTCTTTTTCTACAAAAGCATTTTAACACTGAAACCGTAGGATATTTTACTCATATCAGACAATATACTTTGGTTCCATTATCACTGTTAAGTATTGCAATATCCCAGGTATTGCTTGAATCGCTTTCTTCAAAAATAAAAAATAGAGAACCAATATTTCCTCTTCTTAAAAAACTACTCTTTTCATTAATTGCGATTAGCATTCCGGCTTATTTAACAATAAGATTTTTTGGTCCTGAATTGTTCACTTTGATATTTGGAGAATCATGGAAAATATCAGGAGAATTTGCCCAAATATTAATCTTAGGATTTGTTATTCAAACTATTGCAGCCCCATTTGGACAAATTATTACTGCCGTAAACAAAATGAAATACTCAATCATATTTCCACTAATTTATTTTGTATTACTTTTTTCATTGTTCTTTATTAAGGTAAATAACATTGAGTCAGTGTTATGGTATATTACTCTCTCAGAAGTCGCTGCTTATACTGTTTTTCTAATTATTTCGCTAAGTTTGGCAAGCCAATATGAAAGAAGCAATAAATAGAATAATTAGCATAGGAAAAGAGCATATTCTATTGACTCTTTATTCTTTTGTATTTTTTGTATTGCTTATTGGAGTTTACTCGCACTCAGAATTTAAATACTTTCCTTTACTTGCCATTTTTATTGGAACACTTTTTACAAGTTACTTTTTGTTAAACAATTATTTATCTTCTTTTTTTACTAAGCTATCAGACAAAGTAAGTTTAAACATTAACTTTTTTCCTTTATTAAATGCAATAGTGCTTTTCTCAATTATTGGATTTATTTTTCTTCACTATATCTATATGGACGGAGTTCCTTTATTTAAAGCACTAGTTACATTAGACCACCTTGAAGTATCCCGCATTAGAAATGAAGTTACAACAAATTGCCCTAAATGGATTAACTATTTAGCAAGCTTTTATATAAAAGCTATTATTCCATTTTACCTTTTCTATTTTTTTCATCAAAAAAAATATACGCTCTTCACTATCTTATTTCTGGTTAGTGGTTTCTACACACTTTCGCTTCTTCAAAAAAGCTACATAGTTACCATCATCCTCCCACTATTTATTTTCTTTTTGTTAAGTAAGAAATGGCTGTTTTCATTTCTTTCAACAACCTTTATTGTTTGTTCTGTTCTATTTCTCACTAGAGTTGCAAACCCACATTTAAACAATGAAGCTTCTTCTAAAGTGAACAAACAAGAAATTATAGACACTTCACAAACAGTTAACCAACATCTTTCCTCAGTTGAACAACCGCCTAAAAATGAGCACCAAATTGTAACAATGGCTAAATCTCTTATAGATAGAGTTTTCATTATTCCGGGTGAAATTGTCTCCATTTGGTTTAGCTATATTCCTGAAAAACTCCCTTATTTAAATGGGTGTGGTTATAGATTTTTAACACCGGTTCTCAATTGTGAACACATAAAATATCCAGAAGTAATTTATGATTTAGAGTTTCCCGAATATGCTAAATTAGGAGTAAAAGGAACATTAGTCACTTCTACATTTATGCATGACTATGCAAATTTTGGAGTAATAGGGCTTTTTATTTCTGGGATAATACTCAGCTTTGTCTTCTTTCTGATAAAGATGCTTTTTAATAATAATTTTAAGCTACTACTTGTTTTCAATTTAACTCCAGTTTTATTGTTAAGTAGTTCAGCACTTTCAACATTACTTCTATCTCACGGATGGATGTTGTCTGTAGCACTCTTTGTTATCTACTCGAAACAAATAATAAAACACCATACTACCAGTGAGTAAAGTAGTTTGTCATATATCAACGGTTCATTTTGCTTTTGATGACAGAATTTTTTACAAAGAGTGTATATCTTTAGCTAAAGCAGGTTATAAGGTGTTCTTGATTGTTCAGCATTCTAAATCAGAAACTGTAAATAATATAAACATATTGGCGCTTCCAAAGTTTTCCGGAAGACTAGCAAGATTAATAAAAGGCTCCATAAAGGCTTTTAAGTTGGCAAAAACTACAAAGGCAAATATATTTCACTTTCATGATCCAGAATTAATGTTTATGGGCGTCTTTCTTAAATTATCCGGAAGAAAAGTAATTTACGATGTTCATGAAAATGTTTCACGGCAAATTGCTTCTAAAGAATGGATAAACCCACCTTTTTTAAGAAAAACGATAGCATTTTTTTATAAAATAGCTGAGAAGTTTTGTTGCTTATTTTTCGATAAAATAGTAACTGTCATTCCTGAAATAGCTGAGGAGTTTTCAACCCAAAAAAGTGTTGTAATTAAAAATTTACCCATTTTAGGTTTAATAAATCCTATTGAAAGAGAGCCTAGTGATAAAGTGAAAATAGTTTATGCAGGTGGACTTACCAGAAACAGAGGTCTGAAAGAAGTTATTTTGGCAATAGAAGCTATTGAAACCCCAATAGAGTTCCTAATTATGGGACAGTGGGCAGAAAAGGATTATTATAATGAGTGTAAAATCCATAAAGGATGGGGAAAAGTCAATTATATTGGTCATGTCAATTTGGATGAAGTTTTTGAAAAGTTAGTAAGTTGTGACATTGGAGTTGCTTTATTGTATCCTGATGAAAATTACTTACGAAGCTTACCTGTCAAAGCCTTTGAATATCTTGCATGTGGACTTCCAATTATAATGTCAGACTTTCCATACTGGAAGCAAACATTTGTAAGTGGCGCGTTATTTACTAACCCAAAAAACATTCAACAAATAACAGAAAGTTTAAATTTGTTGATTAACAATCCAGATATAAGAAGTAAAATGGCAAATGAAGGAAGAAAATTAGTCATCGAAAAATATAGTTGGGAAGCAGAATCTGAAAAACTAATTAATTTATACAACGAACTTAGTGCACATTAAGAAAGTTAACATAGAGGAGTATAAAAGCATTTTTGAAAAACTTCAAAAAAGATTACAACCCAAAATATTTAATAGCCCTGAGTGGCTTTCTATATACGATAGTCGATTAAATATAAATGTCATCTTTAACAAGGATAATCACCCCATTGGCGTATTTAATACTTATAGCACAAAAAAAGGATTCTTTTCTCATTTAAATACTCCTCCTTTTTCTCCTGACTGCTCTTTAGTATTTGAAAATGTAGCTAATAATCTTGCAAAACAAAATTCTTTTTACAAAAAAATCTTCTCGCTACTTGAAGAATATTTATCCAGTCAAAAAGCATCTATTACCACCTTGTGTTTCCCTGATGAATTTCACGACTTCTTACCTTTTTACTGGAATGGATATAAGATTTCTCCTCTCCTAACCTACCACTTAAATTTAAATGAAAGTGCAGATACAATTCACAAAAATCTAGCTTCAGAAAGAAGAAATGATATTAAAAAGGCTGAGAAAGATGGGCTTGTTTCTATAAAAACTGATGATTACAGTATCATTAAAAAAATGGTAGAGTTTACTTATGCACGAAAAGACAAAAAAGTAAACACACAAATTGTAGATGGCATTTTAAAGAAATTTGCTACTCCTCAAAATAGTTATTGCTTTATTACTTTCCAGGATGAAACTCCTATTGCTGGTGCATTTGTCGTTTATCATAAAGACATAGCCTATTACTTATTAGGTGGCTATGACCCAAATCATCGTCACCAAGGAGCTGGAGCATTATCCGTTTGGAATGCTTTATTACACGCAAAAGAATTAGGCCTAAAAACCTTTGATTTTGAAGGTTCTGTTCTTCCTGAAGTAGAAAAATTTTTTAGAGCTTTTGGAGGATATTCTGTTCCTTACCTTTCAATTAACAAAGCAAGCTTGCCCGTTGAAATAATGTTAAAGTTTGTAAAACGTAATATATTTTGAAACTCCTCCAAATTATAAAAGAAAATACTAGAAGAAAACTTGTAGATTGGAGTAGAAAAAAACTCTCTTTAAATACTGTAATTGATCAATTATTTTTGGATTTACAAGTCCAACAACTCTTACCTAAAAAAATTGAAGCCCTAGATTTGTTCGCGAGAAATGGCCTTTGGTTAAGCAAAGATTACGAAGAGAAGGTAAACTATCTTGAATTGTGTGAAATAGATGAGTTTTATCACAATTGGTCTAAAAAAGCCATAAGAGCAAACTCTTATAATCTAGGAGACAGTATTAAAATGCTTGAAAATAAACAGTTGAAAAAAGAAAAATACAATTTTATTCTTTCAGACAACTTTAGCGGGAAGTTTGGCCCATATACTGAACATTTTGAAGTATTTGATTACATTTTTGATTATATAGATAATGGAATACTCGCTTTTAATGTTGTTCCGAACACCATTGTAAGAGTAAATTATTACCCTG
>Ga0070729_10000294_pt1 | contig 116162 bp, 84 predicted proteins | sample tdDd472_FD_66725 | JGI IMG/M metagenome (GOLD analysis project Ga0070729, IMG submission 66725) | Marine sediment microbial communities from the Atlantic coast under amendment with organic carbon and nitrate - tdDd47.2 | ecosystem: Environmental > Aquatic > Marine > Coastal > Sediment | place...
GCAACAACTACACACCGCGGGTGTCGTGCGTCGTGGGCGCGACGGACGAGGACGAGTGCTTCTTCACCCGCACCGCCACGCTCGACGTCACCTCGACCGTCGACGGCGTGTGGATCGCCCGCATGGCGCGCACCGCCGTGTCGTTCAACCCGAGCGTCGACGACCACCGCGACCTGACGATCGTGACCTACGACTCCGGCGGCAACGCCCCGACACGGGTGTACACGCTCTTCGGACTCGGCGACGGCGGCTTCGCGCTGCCCGAGCTGCGGTTCACCCACAACGCCTCGCGGACCCAGGCACCGGCGAACGCCGTGCTCTTCGCGGACTTCGACAACGACGGCGCCGGTGACCTGCTCGTCGGCTTCGACGACGACGGGCGCGCGGGCGAGGCGTGGGTGTACCTCGGGCGCGGCGACGGCACGTTCGACGAGACCCCGCGCTCATCGCTCGACCTCAACCCCGGCGACACGCGCGAAGAAGGCGGCGGCGAGACCCTCGGGCGTACGGCGTCGGGCCGCGTGTTCGACTTCGACTTCGACGGCGATGTCGACCTGATCATCGGGTACAACCACCGCGCGTACGACGTCGCGGGGCAGACGCGGCTGTACCCGGGCAATGGCGACGGCACGTTCGGCCCGGCATACTCGGTCATCGGGCCCGACAGCCTGCGCGCCCACGCGTTCGCCATCCCCGAGCGGCTGTGCCCGACGTTCGAGCTCCTCGCCGAGGACGAGTAGGCGTGGACGCCCGCGCGCTGCTCGACGCCCGGACGTTCGACGATGATCCCCTCGTCCGGGCCCGGCACCGCGCGACCCTCGAGACCGCGCTCGCCGACGCATGGGTGACCCGCGAGATCAGCGCGCGCATCCTCGCGTGGGCCGAGGCGCCGGGCCCCGACGCGATCGCGCGCCTCGCCGTCGCCGCACGCCGGGCCAGCGAATCCGAGCACCGGGGCGCCGCCCTCGACGCCCTGCGCGACGCCCTCGATGACGCGTGGCTCGTCGCGCTCGTCGGCAGCGACCTGCCCGACGACGGCCCCGAGCAGCTGCGCCGGTTCTGCGACGCGGTCGCGCCCCCCGCCGCCGAGTCCGCCGTCGCGCGCATCGACGACGCGACCCTGATGGTGCTCGCCCGCAACGACCGGGCCCGAGCGGCGGCGTGCCTGGACGCGATCCCCGAGCGAGTGCGGGGCGTCATCGCCGCCGCCCCCCTCGTGGACGCGTGGCCCGCCGCCCACGCCCCCGACCTCGTCGACGCGGCGGCGATGGTGTGCGCGCTCTTCGCCGACGTGGCACCCGACGCGGTGGACGGGCTGGCGCGCCGGACGGTCGAAGCGATGCACGTCGCCGGGTACGACGCCGACGCCTTCGACACCCTCGCCCGCGGCAGCCGGGGCGCCCTCGCCCGTGCCGCCGTCCACGCGATGGGCGACGACCTCGCCGACCGGCCGACCGCGCACCTCGCCGACCTCGCGACCCGCGACGACCTCGGCGATGCCCGCGCGGCGGCCGCCCGCGCCCTCGTCGAGCGCGTCATCGCCGACGGTCTTGTCGACGAAGCAGAGCGGCGCCTGCTCGACGGCATCGACATCGGCGCCGACGGGGAGTTCGAGGTGCTCGTCACCGCGGCCGGTGGCGGCCCGCCGAGCGCCTTCGCCGCGCTCGCGACCCGATCGCTGCACCACCCCGAGGCGACGACGATCGCCGCGTGGCTCGAAGGCGCGAGCGTGTTCGTCGTCGGGTCCAGCGGCAGCGGCGCGGCGCGGGCCCGGCTGCACTTCGCCGAAGCAGCCGGCGGCGCGGTCGGCGCACGCGTCGGTGCCGGCGTGATCGCGACGGCCGCAACGTCCGAACCGACGGTCTTCGAGCGCGCCCTGACGCTCGTCCGCGATCACCACGGCGACCGCTGGTTCGACGCATGGACGGCCGATCTGGCGGTGATGACGAAGCGGCCCCACCGGCTGCACCAGCTCGTCGATACGATCCACCGCCGGCTCGAGCCCCACATCGACGGTGGGCTGCGGGCGTGGATCGATCGAGAGACGTGGCAGGCCTGGGCCGAGGCGATCGAGGTCGACGTGCCCACCCTGCTCACGTCGATGTCGATGCAGGAGCTGCTGCAGACGTCGCCCCGCCGGCTCGGCCAGACCCTCGCCGCGTTCGACGACGACGACTGGCACGCGTCTCGGTCGATCACCCGCCGCCTGCTCGGGCTGCCTGCTCGCGACGACTCGGACGCGCACGCCGAAGCGCTCGCCGCGCTGGTCTTCGCCGAAGCCCTCGAGCGCCCCGACAGGTTGCGCCAGCTCGTCGACGCGGCCTGCACCGAGGGCGATCCGTTCGCCTCCCTCGCGTTCGCGCACGCCATCGAGAGCGAGGTCGCCGACGCCGCGATCCTCGCCCGCATCGCCGCGCGAGCGAAGCGGCTGTGGCGCGGCGACGCGTTCATCCGACAGATCGCCCACCGCGCCAGCGTCGACCCGTCCCTCGACCCGCTCGACCTGCTCACGAAGCTGCTCACCCTCGCGACCGGTCCGCAGGGGCGCGCGGAGGTCATCGGCCGACTCGTCGACCTGTCCACCGAGGTCGAGCGGTTGTTGATCGACCCGCATGCGCTGCGCGCATCGGACCTGACCCGCGACATGGCCGACGCCCTGTTCGACCTGACGCTCGCCAGCGGCGACCTGGACGCATGGGCCGCGATCGCGCGCCTCGTCGGCCGCGACGAAGAACCGGCGGTGCTCGCCGAGCTGCTCGACGCGCCCGAGCACCTGCAGCCACGCGCATCCACGGTGTTGCGTCGGCTCGACGACGTGCTCGTGGCGCTCGACGCGCAGGGCGCGACGGTGCGCCGAGCGCGCAACCTCGCCACCCTGCTGCGCATGGCGAAGGGCCGCGCCGGCGACACCGCGGCGGTGCTCGCGGCGATGCGGTCGGCCCCGGCGGTCGCTGGCCCCGGCGAGCTCGACGTGCTCGACCTCATCCACGACGAGACCCTCGGCGAGCACGCCGTCCGCACGCTCGGTTCGATCGGCACGGTGGTGTCGGTGCCTCGGCTGCGCCGCCTCACCCGCAACCCGTTTCGAGGGCGCGCGCTGCGGATGGCCGCACAGGCGTCCATCGATACGATCCTCGATCGCCACGACCCGATCGAGGGCGCACTGGCGATTGTCGACGGACCGTCGGGCGCCCTGTCGACCACGAGCGAGTGACGTGGGCGCGATGGACCCGAACCGCGCCCGAGGGTGCCGACGTCGCAGCGTGCTGGAGTTCTCATGACACACACGGACATCGCCAGCCTGCTGAACCAGCACGATGCCCTCGACGATCCCGAGATCCGTCGAGGCATGAGGCGGGTCATCCGAGTGGAGTTGTCCGCAACGGGCCGGAACGTCGATCTCGACGAGCCGCTCGCTCGCTGGTCCGTGGCGACAGGACCCGACCGCAACGCTCGCCTGGCCATCTGCGCCGCCTTCGCCGCACAGGGCCCGACGCGAGAGGCCGCGCTCGACGCCCTGTTTGATGCCCTCGACGGAGCATGGCTGCTCGCCTGGGTGGCGGACGAAGCGGGCACGACGGACCTCGAACGGTTCTGCGCAACCGTCGTATCGGCCCCTGAGGACGGCGTCATCGCGGCGATGCGACGCCTGTGCCGCGACACCCTCGTCGCCTTCAGCCGAGGCGACCGGGCCCGGGCTGCGGACCTGATCGAAGCGATCCCCGAGCGCGCACGCGAGCACGTCGACTTCGACGGGCTCATCCGCCGGTGGCCCCGTGCGCACGAAGCTGCCCTCGTCGACGCCGTGGGCCGAGCATGCGTGGTGGCCGCCCGATACGCCCCGTCGGCGGTCGTCGACCTCGTGGAGCGCACCCTGCAGGCCATGAGCAGGGCCAGCCTGCCGTCCGACGACTACGAACGATTCGTGGTGTCGCTCGGCGAGGCGGCCGCAGCGATGATGGAGGCCGATCCGGGGGCCGCCGACGATCTCGTGGAGCGTTGCCTCGCGGCGATGGGTAGCGCGGGGTGTCCGCCATCCGCATTCGCCCGGATTGCCCTGCGGACACCTCGACCGATGGCCGATGCAGCAGAGGTGCCGGCGGCCCGAGACCTGACGGAGCTCTCGATGGACCTCGTGGCCGGTCTCGCGAGAGACGCGCATCGTCGAGAGATCCGACATCGGGCAAGCCACCATCTCGTGAAGACCACGACGAGCGACGAGCGCCTCAGCGACGCGGAGCGGCAGCTGCTCGAAGGGGTGCAGTTCGACGCCTGGGACGAGTACCGGATCCTCGAAGCGGCCGCTCGTGCGGATCAACCCGAGGTCTTCGCCGCCGTCGCCCGAAACGCACGCCATCACGACGCAGCGCGTGCGCTCGCAGCGTGTGTCGAAGGTGCCAGTGTGTTCGACCGATCCCAGCTGTCGGGTCGCGACTTCGCCACGGTGCTCCGGCTCGGCGAGGTGGCGTGCGCGCCGGTCGCCGCTCGAGCCGGCGCGCTCGTTCTGACCTGCGCGGACTGGCTGAGGCGCGATACCGTAGGAGCCGCCCTCGACCTGATCCGGCGCCACCACGGCGGACGCTGGTTCGACGCGTGGGCATCGGATGTGCGCGTTGCGAGCGCACGACCGCGTCGACTCCTTGACCTTCTGGGCCGGATCCACGACCGCGTGGCGGAGGGCGTGGACGGCGGACTGCTCGGCGCGGTCGATGCGGACGCCTTCGACGGGTGGGCGCGCTCGATCGGAGTCGACGGCGTCACGCTCCTGCGCACGCTACGCGCGCCCGAGCTCGCCATGATGTCGCCCACCTGCATTGGTGAAGTCCTCGCACGGTCCGATGATCCGTCGTGGCGCGCGACGCGCGACGTGACGCGCACCCTGTGCGCGGGCCTGTCGGACCACACCCTGAGTGATCACGCCCTCCGGGTGGCCGAGGTCGTCTTCGCCGCGGCTGCCCATCGGCCGAACGGGGTGCGTCATCTCGTGGACGTCGCACTCGAAGAAGGCGGTCCACTCGAATCCCTGTCCTTTGCCTTCGCCATTTCGTCCGAATCCGCCGACGCCGACCTCCTCGCACGCCTCGCGGCGCGTGCCCGCCAGCTCTGGCGAAACGAGTCGTACGTCGAGCAGATCGTGGACCGCGTCTGCGACGATCCCGCTCTCGACGGCGACACTGACCTGTTGAGAGATGTGCTCTCGCTCGCCACGGACCGCGACGACCGGGACCGGGTCATCGAGCGACTCGCGCAGGCGTCCGAAGAGAGAGGGCATCTGCTCATCGCGCCCGACGATCTCGCGCCGGCGGACCTCACCGCCGGCTTGACCCGTCGACTCATGACGGTCGCACGCAGGGAGCAGAATCTGCACGCGTGGGCGACGCTCGCTCGGCTCGGCGGCGAAGACGACGAACCCGACGTCATGGCCGAGCTCCTTGACGCCCCCGACGACCTTCGGCCTTCAGCTACAGCGTTGCTGGACCGGTTCGACGCCGTGTTGGCGCACGTGGTCGACCAGCACCCGCCCGACCGTCGCGCGCGCCACCTGCAGCACCTGCTGGCCGTTGCGAGCCAACCCGACACAGGTCGTGGACCTGCACTGGCGAAGACGCTGCATGCCCTGGGCACGGAGCCCGCGGTGCGCGGGATCGGCGAGCTCGAGGTTCTGGGGCTCGTGCTCGACGACGACGTGGGCGGCGCCGCCCTCGAGACCCTCGCCGTCATCGGGACCATCGCCTGCGTGCCGCGCCTTCGTCGCATCGCACGCAATCCGTTTCGTGGCCGCGAAACGCGCGGCGCCGCGAAGCGAGCGATCGACGCGATCCTCGAGCGCCACGATCCGATCGAGGGCGCGCTGGCGATTGTCGACGGACCGTCGGGCGCCCTGTCGACCACGAGCGAGTGACGTGGGCGCGGTGGACCCGCGGCACGCTTGAACTCGCCGACGTCACGGCGCAGGTTCAGGGCCCTGAGCCACCTACCCCGCTCCCACCCCGAGGACGTTCATGCGACTTCGCACCACCCTGTTGCCCTTCGTGATTGCAGGCCTCGCCGCCTGCCAGTCCACCGAACCGACGACCGACGAGTCGACGGACGAACCCACCGCGTCCGAGGGGACCGGCGCCGAGAGCCCCGACGAGGGATCGGCGGACGAGGGTGCGGCGAGCGACGAAGCGGCCGACGATGACCTGCCCCTCGAGGGCTCCGGCCGGGTCGAGGGCGCGACCGAGCTCGGCGAGATGCCCCAGGGCGGCCCGTCGATCGCCGAAGAGCTCGGCATGGACACCGAAGACGGCGACACCGACGAGGCGGAAGGTTCTGCGGACGCGCCCGAGAGCTCGCTGACCGACCCGACGAACGACAACCCGATCGAGCTCACGCTCACCGCGGAGCGCTGCACGATCGAAGGCCACGCGTTCACCGGCACGTCGACCATGGAGACCGTCGGCAACTTCGAGGTCTTTCACGGCCAGCTGTGGATCGTCGACGGCGACGAGAACGTCCGCCGGTTCGACATGGACCTCACCGACGGCTGCCGCCTCACCCTCGACACCACGTTCGGCGAAGGCGGCGTGATGGACTTCGAGCGCGACGCCGACACGATCTCGAGCGGCGGAGACACCCTCGTCGTGTCGACCGGGCTCTTCGAGGCGTACGTGTTCGGCGCCGACGGGACGATGCGCTACACCTGCGACGCGCCGTCGCTGGGGCACGTGTACGTGCACCCCACCGGCGAGTGGGCGCTCGCGTCGTTCATGCGCTCGGAGTTCAACCGGGTGACCTTCGGCGACGAGGCCTGTGAGGTCGAGCGCGGGGCGGTGGAGTTCCCGGTGTTTCGATCCGGCCAGCGCCTCGCCTTCATCGGCGACCAGACGATCATCGGCGGCACCCTCGCCGAAGAGTACGACGGGCGAAATCCCCTGTCGGTCGGCGCCGCTGAGGGCGACGGGCTCGCCTGGCGGCACGGCAACATCACCGTACGCTTCGACGACGCCGGGTACGGCTACGTGCACGCCATCGAGGGCTGCGGGGACTACATCTGCGTGCTCGACTCGAACATGCGGCGGATGCAGGTCGTGCGGCCCGACGGGTCCGGCTGGCAGACCGTCGAGATCGACGACGTCCTCGGGTTCCGGTACCCGTGGCTCGAAGACATGGACGTCGCCGACGACGGCACGGTCTTCATCGTCGCCGCGCAGGAGCGGGACGACGACGAGAGCGAAGAGAACATCGACGGGTTCATCGCCGTGCTGACCGGCTTCTGATCCGTCTCGCCCGGCTTCTGGCTCGTCCCGCCCGACAGGGCACGGGCCGCCGTCGCGGGCGGCCCGCACACATCAGAACGACGCGTCGTTCAGTCGGATGTCCCACTCGCCGTCGCGGATGAGGGGGAACACCCGGCACGTCGTGACCCCGGTGTCTTCGTCGATCGCCATGGCGACGTCGGCGACGCGCCACGTCTGTCCGCCGCAGCTGCCGCCCGAGCGGTTCAGCGCGGCGGCGTCCGGCGCCTCGCCGAGCACCGCCGAGAGGGCGCCGCCGCAGTAGATCGAGATGACCGGATTCGTCGTCGATGAGCCCGAGTACATGTGGGCCATCACCCGAAACACGTCGCGGTCGTTCGGGTTGTCGATATTGATGTTCTCGGGGTCGAAGCCGCTGATGTTGTCGATGTCGAGACGCGGGTTGTCGCACGCCTCGCCCTCGGGGCAGACGTCGGCCGGCGACCGCGCGTACCCCCACGGCAGGGTCGTGTGGTACGTGCGGCAGTTCGCGAAGTAGCAGTCGTCCTCGGTGCACCAGTCGCGGCGCGATCCGGCGCGGTGCAGGTGCAGGTCCATGTCGACGCGCCCGAAGGTGTCCCACCGCATCTCGACCCGCAGCCCCGTGCCCTGGACGTGCACGACGAAGGTGCAGCCGACGCGGGCGCCCTTCTCGTCGATGACGGTCAGCGAGATCTCGTAGTCGCCGGACACGTCGAAGTAGACACGGGTCGACGCCGAGTTCGGCCGCTCGACCGACGTCGTCGCGCTGTTGCGCGGGGCGCGCACCGACCACTCCCACCCGGTGCCCTCGGTGCCGAGGATCGCCTCGCCGTCGAGGTCGTACCAGGTGAGCGGGCGAGCGAAGTCCTCGACCGGGCAGACGAGGCCGTCTTCGCAGTCCGGCATGTCGTCGTCGCAGCCGTTGCAGTCGTTGTCCTTGCCGTCGCATCGCTCGGGCTCCGGGGTGAAGCCGCCCTCGCACTCGCCCCACCGGGGCGCGCCGCTGTTCGTGCACTGCTGCACGCCGTCGAGGCAGCCGCCGACGTCGCGGGTCACCGGCGGGCCGAGGTAGCACGGCTGCGTGGTGCCGAAGTCGCACGGGCAGTCTTCGTCCGCCTGCCCGTCGCCGTCGTCGTCCTGGCCGTTGTCGCAGATCTCTTCGTCGAGCCAGCCGTCGTCGGTCGGGACGTCCTCGCAGATCCAGTCGGCCGGGCGGTTCACGCAGCCACCGTCCTCGGGCACGCAGTACTCGTCGCCGTTCGCCGGGTCGCCGTCGTCGCAGAGGGGATCGGAGGGCGTGAAGAGCATCACGCCGTCCATGCACCCCTCGACGGTGCAGTCGATGCCGTCGTCGGCGGGCACGTCGGCGTCGTCAGCGACGGGGGTCGGCAGCCCGTCGACGCAGGTCAGGCCGAGGCAGTCGCCGGGGGTGTCGTCTTCGAGCTCGGGGGCCACGATGTTCGACCGGCGGCACATGCCCCCGTCGCAGGTATCGGCGGTGCACGGGTTGCCGTCGTCGCAGTCCTCGTCGGTCGCGCAGGCCACCTCGCGGCAGACGCCGTCTTCGCACAGCGTGCCGCCTTCGCACTCGGCGTCCGAGGTGCAGCCGGGGCCGCAGACGCCGTCGCCACCGCAGAGCTCGCCCTCGGGGCAGTCGTCGTCGGTCTCGCACGCCGTGCCGGCGTCGCTGCCCGCGTCCGCGCCGATCGTGTCGGCGCCCCCGCCATCCGCCGTGCCGCCGACGTCGGTCAGGCCGCCGACGTCGCCGCGACCGCCTCCGCCGCCGCCACCGGACCCACGGCCGCCGCCGGTGTCGGCTTCGTCGCCGGATCCGCCGACGTCGCCGCCGGCCGAGGTGTCCGACACGCACCCGACGGGGGCGGCGAGAGCAAGGCAGAACAGGGTGATGGCAATGCGATGGTGCATGGGATCCTCCGAAGTCACCCCGTGGTTGTGACACAGCCCGGGGTGCGAAGCCACGATCGGCCCGCACTTCGCCCGCGCCACCCGCGCCGACGCCGCCTGCTCGGACGCCTCGGGTCAGCGCCTGCTCGCAGCACGAGGCCCGCCGCCCGCGGCGCCCGCGGGACGGCAGCCCGGGCGCCGCGGGCGGGTCTGGTCGGGCGCTCGCACCGGATCGACCCCTGTGCTACGCTGGCCTTCTCTCGACTTCGCGGCGCCCCGCCTCGTGCGGCGCTCCAGCGCCTGCGATGCCTCTTCTGGATCCCCGACTCTCATGTCCGAGCAGGGCCCCTCGCACACGTTCGACGCTGCCTGGCTTCACCGTCGAGACCAGCGCCTGCGGGACGACTTCGGGCAACGGTTCGACGTGGCCGGCATCGCGCGGTGGTCGAACCCCGATGCGCCCGACCTGCTCGACGGCAACACCGCGGTGGTCGGCCCCGGCGAGGGGTTGATCCCGGACCAGCTCATCCAGGTGTTCGACCGGCAGGCCGACGAAGGCGTCCGCCGGTGCATCGAGCTGTACGGCCCGAAGGACGCCCGCGACACGCTCTGTGAGAAATACGGGCTCGTGCTCGACGCGCCGTCGCCTCGGGTGCTCTACGTCTGGACCTCGCGCCCGGCGCCGCCGCCCGCGACCGGCGACAACCGCGCCACGCCGCCGGTCGAGCCGATCAATCGCCGCGACTGGGTGCGGGTCGTCACCCGGCTCGAGGGCGACGCCCCTCGCCTGCGCGCCCGCGCGATGGCCGAGGCCGTATCGTCGCGCACCGCGTTCTATGGCATCCGCATCGGCGAGTCCGTCGTCGCCGCTGCCGCTCGGTTCGACGATGGCGACGGCGCCGCTCGCCTGATGTCCGCCTGGACCGATCCCGACTTCCGCCGCACCGGATTCGCCGGCGCGTGCGCGCGTCGCGCGCTGGCCGAAGCCCCCGTCTCGAGGGGGTACATGGTCGCGCCGGAGTCGAACACGGCCATCGCCGCCCTCGCGCGGCGGTTCGGCGCCGAGGTCGCCGCCGTCGACCTCGCCCGTCGCTGGGTCAGCCCGCCGCCGGACTGACTCGCCCCCCCACACGGAGACCGCGATGCCCTTCATCCCGATGATCGACGAAGCCCGCGCCCAGGGCGACCTGGCCGAGCTGTACCAGAGCATCGCGGGCGCGCGCGGCGGGGTCGCCGACGTGATGAAGATCCAGTCGCTGAACCCCTCGGCGATGGCGGCGCACTTCGAGCTGTACAAGACCCTGCTCTTCGGACGCAGCGAGCTCGACCGCCGCACCCGCGAGATGATCGGCGTGCTCGTCTCGGCGACGAACGACTGCGCGTACTGCGTCGCGCACCACAGCCAGCCGCTGCAGGCCTACGGGGTGGACGAGCAGATCATCGAAGCCCTCGCCGCCGGGCGCGTGCCCGACGGGCTCAGCGCCGCCCTCGAGCGACTGCTCACCGAGGTGAAGGCGATCACGACGGATCCGGCCGCGCGGCCCGACGCCATCGAGGCCCTGCGCGCCGTCGGATGGAGCGACTCGTCCATCCTCGACGCCACGATGATCGCCTCGTACTTCGCCATGGTGAACCGCATCGTGCTCACCCTCGGCGTCGACATCGAGCCCGCGTTCGCCGAGACCTGCGCCCCCGAGATCGCGGACGGCTCGACGCCCTGAGGCGACCCGTCGCGCGAATCAGTGCTTGCACGCTGCGCGTCATGCGGTCAGGTTTCGAAGAGGCTGTCGGGGGACGGTCGGCCCCGACTCCCGGGCCCCCTCGCCGTGAACGAGGGGCTGCGTCGTTGCGCGCGCCCCCGCCCATGGCCCCCGACGGTTCGCGCCAGAGGCTCGTGCGACCATGAAGAATCTGCTCGAAGACGCAATGACGCGGCACCGCCGCGCGATGGTGATGGTCGCGCACGCCGGCGTGTTCGCCGCGTCCCTCGGCCTCGCGTTCCTGCTGCGGTTCGACTTCCGCCTGCAGCCGCATCACCTCGACCAGGTGGTGTCGACGCTGCCGCTCTTCGTGCTGGTCAAGCTCGCAGTGTTCCTGGCCTTTCGGCAGTACGCCGGGTGGTGGCGCTACGTCTCGGTGGACGACCTCGTCCAGATGCTGAAGGCGACCGGCGTCAGCATGCTCGTGCTTGCCGGCGCCGTGTTCGTCAGCGGCCTGCGCGAGTACCCGCGGTCGATCTTCGTGCTCGACGCTCTCGTGACCCTCGGCGTGCTCAGCGGCCTGCGCGTCGGCATCCGGCTCGTACGGGAGCGCCTGCTCGGGCGCACGTCGTCGGACGACGAGGACCTGCTACGCACCGTCGTCGTCGGCACCGGCACGACCGCCGAGAGCCTCGTCCGCGAAGCGAGCCGCAGCCCTGCGCTGGGCATGGCAGTCATCGGCCTCGTCAGCGACGACCCGCGCCACATCGGCACCCGCATCGCCAACGTGCAGATCGTCGGCGCCGTCGAGGACATCCCCCGCATCGTGCGCGAGCGGCAGGTCGAGCAGGTCCTCATCGCGGTCGAAGCCGGCAGTGGCGACCTGGTCCGCCGGGTCGTCGCCCAGTGTTCGAGCGCGGACGTCCGCCACCGCACCCTGCCGCCGACCGAGGCGATCGTGCAGGGCCGGGTGTCGGTCCAGCGCATCCGCGACGTGAACCTGCAGGACCTCCTCGGTCGCCCGCCCGCACGGCTCGAGAACGACGTCATCACCGAGCTGATCTCGGGCGAGACGGCCCTCGTCACCGGCGCCGGTGGCTCGATCGGGTCCGAGCTCTGCCGGCAGATCGCCCGGTTCGGGGTCGGGCGCCTCGTGATGGTCGAGCAGGCCGAGAACCCGCTCTTTCACCTCGAGCGCGAGCTGCTGAAGTCGCACCCGGACGTGCGCCTCGAGCCGGTCATCGCCGACGTCTACGACGCCGAGCGCATGAAGAAGGTGTTCGAGTACTACGAGCCCCGGGTCGTACTGCACGCCGCGGCGCACAAGCACGTGCCGCTGATGGAGGCGAACCCCTCCGAGGCGATCAAGAACAACATCATCGGTACGCTCAACGTCATCCGCGCCGCCCAGAACGCGGGCGTCGAGCGGTGCGTGCTGATCTCGACCGACAAGGCGGTGAACCCGACCAGCGTCATGGGCGCGACGAAGCGCGTGTCCGAGATGCTGATGCAGTCGCTGGTGCACAGCTCCGACACGGTGCTCGCCGCCGTGCGCTTCGGCAACGTGCTGGGCTCGAACGGGTCGGTGATCCCGATCTTCAAGAACCAGATCGCGCAGGGCGGGCCGGTCACGGTGACCCACCCCGAGATGCGCCGGTACTTCATGACCATCCCCGAGGCGACGCAGCTCGTGCTGCAGGCCGCGACCTACGCCAACAAGGGCGACGTGTTCGTCCTCGACATGGGCGACCCGGTCCACATCGTCGACGTGGCGCGCGACCTGATCCGCCTGTCCGGGCTCGAGCCCGACGAAGACATCGAGATCGTGTTCTCGGGCATTCGCCCCGGCGAGAAGCTCTTCGAAGAACTGTCGACGAAGGACGAAGAGACGAACCCGACCCAGCACGAGCGGATCTTCCGCTGCGAGGTCGCGCCGCCGGACGCCGACGTGGTGCTCGACGCGGCGATGCGCCTCGAGGGCATGGCCCACCAGGGCGCCCCTCGCGCGCAGATCCGCCGCGCGCTCTTCGACCTGCTGGGCGCGCTGGAGGCCCGCGCGACGAGCGAAGCCGTGGCTCAGGTCGCGGCGCGGGTCATCAAGCTCGAAGACGAGGCGGCGCGGCGCGGCTGACGCCGGCGCGCGCGAGCCACGTCACTCGGACAGGTCGGCCATGCCGTCCAGCCCGCCGTCGATCAGCATCCAGCCGTCGCGGATGAGGATCGGACGGTCGAGCACGATCTGCAGCGTGAAGTCGGCCAGCGACGGGGCGAGGTCGCCGAGGGCCGACAGCTCCAGCGCGGGCAGCGCGAGGACGAGGTCCTCGGTGATCGAGCCGGCGAGCTCGGGCCACACGACCCCGCTGATGAGCGCTTCGAAGTCGCTGACGTCGGTGAAGAGCGGCTCGTCGCCGCCCACCGAGATCTGCCAGAGCGTGAACTCCGGCGTCGGCTGCACCTCGATCACCAGCTCGTTGTCGACGACGTCAGCGTTCACGCCGGCGACGAGGTTCATGCCGATCACGTCCTCCTGCGCGCCGCGGCCGAGGATGACCTCGAGCTGACCGACGGTAATGAGGATGTCGAAGTCCGACTCGGCCGGACGCGCCGCGCGCACCAGCGGCGGCAGCTGCCCGGACAGCTCGACCCGGTCGACGAGGAAGGCGAACGCGTCGGGCAGCACGTCCGTCGCGTCCAGCTCGAGCAGCCCGCTCGACCAGAGCCCGTGCAGCAGGCCGTTGATCATCGCCATACGCACGCCCACCTGAACCCGCGACCCGGCATAGAGCGGCGGCTCGGTGCTCTCTTCATCTTCGTCGAGCGCGATGCCCCGCGAGTCGAACACCGGCGTGGCGTCCGTGCCGATCGTCGCGTCGAACCGGGCGGTCATCTTCTGGCGCCGCTCGGGGGTCAGCGAGTGCATCACCGCGTCGAACGAGAGGGTGATCGGCGGGCCGAACCCGAGGTCGAGCTCGAAGCTCTGGTCGGCGATGAGCGCCTCGATCTCGCCGAACGCGGACGCCATCAGCTCGGGCAGCTGCTCGATGAACGCGTCGTTGACCGCGTCGAGCAGGACGTTCTCGAGCGCGGTGGCCAGCGCGCTCTCGGCGACGACGAGGATCGCGTTGGCCTGCGGGCTGGCGAACCGCCCGGTGACGTCCTCGAGCGCGAGGTCGACGAGCTCGACGCGGCTCTCGAAGTCGCGCCCTTCGCGCTTGCGCACGACGAGGCGGATGAACGCCGAGACCGTCGCCTCGACCTCACCATCGAGGTCGAGCACCTGATCGCCGATCGTCACCGAACCCTCGGTCGTCACCAGCAGCGACGAGAGGTCGACGTAGATCTCGAGCCCACGGGTCGTCACGGTGATGTCGACCTGCGGCGCGCCGGCGTCGAACCCGACCACGCGCAGGTCGAAGTCGCCCTCGCTGACCGGGTCGGGGACGAACGAGAGCAGGTCGACCTGCTGCAGCAGCAGCTCGAGCACGCCGGCGAGGTCGTGCGTCATGACGACGTCGCCCTCGGGCTCGGTCACGACGCCGATGTTCGCGTCGAGGAAGCTCTGGTTCAGCTCGAACATCAGCGCCTGCTCGATGAACGCAGACACCGACCCGGCGGCTTCGGTCGTCTCGGACACGTCGAAGTAGCGCTCGGCGATCATGACGTCGGCGCCGGCGCGCGTGGCGATCGGGCCGAGCAGGTCGGTGGCCACGACATCGACGTGGTTGATGCCGTACACCGGCTCGACCGTCGTCGAGAACGTACCGTCGCCGGCGACCCCGACGCGGACGCCGTTCACAAAGAGCTGCGTCTCGCCGTACGTGTCGGTCACGCGACCAGCGACCTCGAGCCCGCGGCCGACCTCGGCGAAGGTCAGCTCGGCGCCGGGTTCGGGGGCGGTGAGCTCGATCTGCGGGCGGCCCGCGTCGACGACGATCTCGCGGCGACCGCAGAGGGGCTGCTCGCGCCCCTCGATCTCGTCGATGCAGCCGATGATGGCGAGCCGACCCTCGGTCTCGAGAGTGAACGCGCCCTCGTCGGTCGGCGTCGCCGCCTCGGCGGGCTCGACCGTCCACTCGGGCTCGACGCCGGTCATGATCTCGCCGTCGTCGCCATAGACGATGGCCGACGGGGTGATGCGCAGGCCCGGCGAATACACGGCGCGGGCCGGGGTCACCTGGACGAGGATCGCCGCAGGCTCCGGCGGGTCGGGCGCGTCGACGCCGGTGTCGTCGGACGTATCGTCGCCGGTGTCGGCCGGCCCGGTGTCGACGCCCGTGTCGTCCGGCCCCGTGTCCTCGGGACCCGCGTCGAAGGCGATGCCGGTATCGGCGTCGGTGTTTCCGCCACCGCTGTCGCCCCCGCACGCCACGAGGGCGAACGCGAGCGCGGCGAGGACGATCGAACGGGGATGCATCGGGCTACGCATCAGCGGGCTCCGAAGTTGCCTTCGACCACGAAGTGGGTCGTCGTGTTCTCGATGACCGGGCCGACGATGCCCAGACGGGTGCCCGCCGGGATGCCGAACTCGGCGAGATCCGCGGGGACCTCGAAGTCGGGGATCGGCAGCGCCGGCAGCGCGCTGTTGAGCGAGTCGTCGACGACGTACTGGACGAGGTCGAGCAGGAACTCCTCGAGCACGTCACGGGTCGCCGGATCCAGCGAGGCGTCCTCGGGCGCGAACACCAGCTCGTCGACCGTCACGTCGCGGAACCGGATGACGTCCCCCGGCAGCAGGTCGAACCCGCTCGACGCCACGGCGCCGAACTGCAGGGTCAGCGGCGCGTCGAACACCCCGGGGATGACGATGACCGCGCGCACGGCGCCGATCATCATCGAGACGGAGTTGTCGGCGTTGCCCACGACCACCGGCGGCAGGTTCGTCCGAAGCACCGCGATCGAGTCCGCCGGCACGCCGCCGCCGATGCGGTCGCCGTTGATCGACGCGTCGAAGAGTCCGCCGCGCCACAGGGTGTGCATGACCTGGTTCAGCAACCCGATCGCGATGCCCGCGCCGATCGTCCGGCGACCGGTGGGCTCGAAGCGCGTAGCCCCGGGGGGCAGCGGAGCGCCCAGCGTGGCGCCCTCGTGGTTGATGTCGCCGGTGAACCGGGTGCCGATGCCGAAGAGGGCCCGCGTCGGGTTCGAGGTCAGCGACGAGAACGAGATGCCGAAGCCGATGTTGATGTCGCCGGACCCGTCGAGCCGCGGCACCGCGAAGTTCGAGCCGAGGCTCGAGATGTCGAGGCCCGAGATCACGCCGTCGAGCACGTCGTTGAAGTTGTCGACGATGAAGCCCCGGATCTGGTCCTCGATCAGCCGCCGCGCCGTGCCCTCGAGGAAGAGGTCGAACACGAGGTCGAGGATGAACCCGGTGATGCCGCTGAAGTCGGTGTCGATGCCGCCGACGCGCACGCCGTTGAGGCTGCGCAGGGTGACCCGGGGGCGCCCGCCCTCGAGGCGCATGCCCAGCGTCAGGTCGACGGCCATCTCCGAAATGCGGACCCAGCCGCGGGTCGAGAAGGTGCCGCCGATGTCGAGGCGGATGCCGATGCCGCGGACCGTACCGACCGCGCGCATGCCGTCGTTCACGAGGGTCAGGTTCACCTCGTTCGGTCCGCGCAGCTCGGTGTCCCGGTGGTTCACGCGCACCCGCAGGATGCACGCGCCCCAGACCTCGGTGACACACTCGTTGTACAGCGGGTTCGCGCCCTGCAGCGCCGCGTGGATCTGCGCGCGCAGCTCCGGGCTGTTGAGCACGGCGTAGAGGATGTCGGCGAGGCTGTTCAGATCGCCGCCTCGGCTGCGGTCGTCGAACGCGTTCTGCAGCATGCCGAGCGTGACCGCGTCGCCGAGGAAGGTGCCCTCGGGCGACCAACGGTCCGCGACCAGGAACGCGCAGGTGCGCGTGTTCTCTTCGCCGAAGCTGTCCGCGGCGAGGATGTCGACGAAGTTGATGCCGAACCGCGTCGGCACCATCGCCTCGAACGTGCCGTCGGGGCTGAGGTCGGCGTCCATCCCGTTGACCTGCACCGCCGCCGCGCCGAACGCGTCGCCGACGCTGCCGCGGAACCGGATCGTCTCGCCGGGCGTCAGGTTGACGAACGCGCCGTCGCCGGGGGTGTCGCACGCGATGCGCGGGCCCTCGCTGTTCACCGTGACGTCCGTCTGGACGACGATCGGCGAGCCGGACGCGGTGGGCAGACCGACGATGAGGGTCAGCGTGAACACGCCCTCTTCGTCGAACCGGAACCGACCCTCGCCGAAGCTCGGGACGGTCGGCAGGCTGGCGAAGCTCACCGGTGCGTTGCGGATCGGATTGCCGAACTCGTCAGCGACCGTGTACCGGACCTCGACGACCTCGCCGATGCGGTACACCGGGGCGTCGGGCACGAGACCAATGCTCGCGGTCGCCGGCAGCCCGGGCACCACCTCGAGCTCGGCGGTCACGATCTCGGTCGCGCCGTCGAGGTCGCAGCGGACGTCGTAGACGCCGGCGCGTTCGACGGTGACGAACTCGTCGTCGATGAACACGCCGTCGCCGAACGGGTCGGTCGCGACGCTCATCTCGACGTCTTCGAGCACGTTGCCGAACTCGTCGAACGCCGAGCAGAACACCCGGGTGAACTCGCCGGCGACGAGCAGCGGATCCTCGAGCTCGGCCACGAGGGTGTACGGATCGCCCGGCAGCACCTCGACGTTCGCCGGGGTGTCGTCGGTCAGGCCGAGCGAGGCCACCGTGCAGGCGATCGCGACGTCACCGACGCGGGTCGGCACGAAGTCGAGGGCGCCGACCCGGCGATCGATGCCGTCTTCGGGCTCGACGAGCAGGTTCGGCGTCGCGTCGTCCGGCAGCTGCACCGGCTCGTCATCGGCGTTCAGGCCCTGACAGGTCACGATCACCGTGTCGCCCGCCTGGACGATCGGCGTCGCGACGATCGTGTCGAGGCGCACGACGTTCGACGGCAGGTCGACGTCGGGACCCTCGGGCACATCGCCCGACGCGTCGGACGCATCGGCGGCGTCGACGTCCTCGGACGTGTCCTCGGCGATGTCGGGGCCGGTGTCTTCGGCGGTGTCGACCGCGGTGTCGACGCCCACGTCGGTCGCACCGGCGTCGGCCGAGTCGATGCCGAGGTCTTCGGGGACGATCGAGGCGAGCCCGCTGTCGTCACCACAACCCGTGAGGGCGGCGGCGCCGAGCACGAGGGCAGCTGCGAACAGGGACCGGGACGCAAGCGTGCGCATGTCATGGCCATGGGTCGGAGTCCCGCGCAGCCTGGCCGAGCCCCCCGATCCGCGCAAGCCCCGGCCGCCTCGCACAGACCCGCCGTGACGCCCTATCCCTGGCTGCCGATCGCCCGACGCAGCGTGCGCTGCAGCTGCATCGAAGTCAGCGGGATCGCGTCGATCATCAGCCGCGCGGGCAACCCACTCGCCTCGCGCTGCCAGGCGGCCACGTGCTCGTCGTCGACGAGGATGATGAGCGGCGTCCTCGGACGGGACGCGAGCAGCTCGACGAGCCACGCGCGGCCGGGCATGCGATCCGGCAGAAAGAACACCGCGTCCAGCTCGTGGTGATCGACAAGATCCACCGCGTCCATGACGTGCTCGATGTAGTTCAGCTGCCGCAGGTGTCGCCGTACGGCGGACCGCTGGATGGAGCCCCGCGAGCCGACGAGCCCGACGACGCCGTGCGCCGGCCCGGCCCCGTCGCGCCGCGACTCGACACGCACCTCGTTGCCGACGCCGGGCACCGGCAGCAGGATCCGCATGAGCGTGCCCTCGCCCTCGCGCGAGATCAGCTCGATCGCGCCGCGGTGGCGTCGCACGATCCCGAGCACGGCCGCGAGACCGAGCCCGCGGCCGACGAAGTGGCGGGTGACGAACGGGTCGAACACCCGGGACGCGAGCTCGGGCGCCATGCCGAGGCCGTTGTCGGCGACCTCGATGAACGCGTACACGCCGGGCTCGCACTCCGTGCCGAGGCGCAGGTCGTCGAGGTAGTCGCGCTGCGCATAGAACGTGCCCGTGCGCACCTCGATGGCCGGCGTACGCTCGCTGCGGGCCTCCCACGCGTTCAGCACGAGGTTCATCACGATCTGCCGGACCTGCGATGGGTCCCCGATGCACAGCACCGTCTCGCCCTCGACCGTCTCGACGAGCCCCTCGATGCGATGCACCCGGCGCGCGAGCTCGACCGTCTCGGACACCACAGCGCCGAGGTCGACGGTCTCTTCGCGCTCGCCGCCGACGCCGGCGTAGGCCGAAAGCTGGGCGACGAGATCCCGGGCGACGGTCGCGGCGTCGCGGATGTCGGCGATCGTATCGACGTCCATCGGCTCGGTCAGCCGGTCGCGCAGAAACTCCGCGTTGCCGAGGATGCCGGCGAGCAGGTTGTTGAAGTCGTGGGCGATGCCGGCCGCGAGCATCGACACGCTCTCTTCGCGGGACGCCTCGGCCACCTGTCGCTCGAGCCGCTGGCGCCGCAGCTCGGCCCGGCGGTGGTCCGAGATGTCTTCGATGAACCCGCAGATCGCCGTCTCGTCGCCGCGGTGGGGGATCGGCTCGAGGGTGACGCGCCAGACGCGATCGTCGGTCGAGATCGTGTCGTCCACGGACACGCGTTCGCCGGACATCGCCTCCTGGATGCGGTGCTTCCACCGATCGGACGCCTCGCCGAGCTTCTCGAACTGCAGCGGCGCGAACCGGCGCGGCGGCACACCGAAGACCTCGCGGTGCCACCGGGCAAACCGGCGGTTGTACGCGATGAGGCGCTCGACGTGGTCGAGCGAGAACGCGACCGCGGGCATCGCCTCGACGAACGCGCGCAGCTGCAGTCGGGCGCGGGCCTCGCGAGCGCGGGCGTACCAGAGGTCGGTGACGTCGAACGCCACCGCCGAGATCGTTCCGTCGGCGGTCCGTGTGGCACGCAGGGCGAACGGGCGGTCTTCGAGCACGACGAGGCTCGACGGGTCGCCCGCCTCGATGCGCCCGAGCGCGACGCGCAGCTCGGTCGGAGGCGCGGGCACCGGGCCCACCTCGAGGCCCATCATCGACGCGTCGCCGTCCACCGACCACGCCGAGGTACCCGGTTCGCGCCGAAACCAGACGACCCCCGAGATCGTCTCGACGTCGCGGGTACCGCGAACGCGCCCGGTCGCGGCGACGTAGGGCGTGGATCCAGCGTCCTCGAAGAGCTCGCGGCTGACGTGAATCACCGCCGATCGCACGAGGTCGACGTCCAGCGCCGAGAGCTCGATCGGGCGCCGCCATGCGAAGACCGCCGTCGTGCGCGCGCGGTCGTGGCGCTCGTGCGCGCGGAGCATCAACAGCCCGCGGGCGCCTCCGGACCGGGCGATCTCGGCGGTGTCGGGCGACACCACGATGCGCTCCAGCGTCTCGCGCACCTTCGCCGCCACGGACTCGTCGCGACACCACAGGTCGGACGGTGGCGCCGCAAGGTCCGGCGCATAGTTCACAATGCACGACACGGTCGATGTGTCGACGTGGTGGACCCGGTCGGCGATGACGCCGAGACCGCCCGGCACCGGGCCGCCCCCGCCACCACTGCGAAGCGAAGGACGCAGCCCGCTGCGCCAGGCCCACGCATCCGCGCCGAGCACTTCGGCGATCGACGCCATGGCGCGCTCGACCGTCATCCACTCGTCGGCGCCGCTGGTCCATCGCGCGAGGGCACGAGTCACCGGCGTGGCCGTGCCTCGCTCGGAGTCCGACCACGCCAGAAAGGGCCCGCCGACCGAGACCGCGTCGTCGAGGTCCCTGGTCGGCAGCGACGCGACGTCACGAACCCGGGACCGCAGAAGCGAGACGGCGGCATCGACCGTCGTGGTGGTGTCGCCCGCCCACGTGCCGCCGACCACTTCACCAGTGGCCGCCGAGACGATCGCGACACGCACGCCCGCGGGCGCGCACCCCTGAATCAGGACGTCGCTCACGCGCCCGCACGGGCCATGGGGATCGAGGTGAGGCCGGCGTCGCGGGTCGCGCAGGTGAGGCGTCCGAGGTGCGTCCATGCCGCGATGAGCGCGTCGAAGCCATGCACGGCGCCCCGCACCGCCGCGTCGACCTCGGCGGGGTGCATCGGCGCGGACAGGCAGCCGACGACCCGACGCCACGTCGAACCCGTGCGGTCCCCGTACACATCGTGCAGCGCCACCCCCGGCGCACCCGGGCCGAAGCACGCGACGAGCATCCGCCGGATGTGGGTCGCGCCAAGGGTCGACCCCTCCGTCAGATAGATCCACCCGATCAGCTCGGCGTCCGAGACCCGGTCCGGGTCCGCGAGGCGAGCACACGTCGCGGTGATCACCCGGGGGGCGCGGTCCGGATCTGTGCCCGGATCGACGAGCGGGCGGCGATCCCGCCGGATGGCACGGATCGCTGCGACGGTCGGATGCGACGACGCGGCGATGCGCGGCTCGAGAGCACGATAGATCGCGGCCCACGAATCGAGCTGCACCTGCCAGTCGGCCAGCGCGAGCGAACCGTCGCGAAGCTGCAGGCTCACCGGCAGCGCCTCGAGCGCGTCGTGACGATGTCGCGTCGCCGTCCGAACACGGGCGAGCAGGGACTCTTCGGCTGGGGTCCGCAACGGCATGTTCACGACAGGCTCCGAGATCGAGGGCGGTGTGTGGGGTAGTCCACCATCCAAGCAAAACCCGGTCCAGGTTTCGGCTCGCTCGATCAAGAGGCGCGGCATACCAGGCGGCACGGTGCGCGCCGCGCGCGTGCACGAGACTGGAGTGTTCGCCCTCGGGTCGCTATCGTCTGCGTCTCACGACCAATTCACGGACCGGGAGAACGTGACGAAGACACGACCGAAAGTCGCTGTGTGCGACGACGAGGCGTTCCTGCTACGTTCGCTCGATCGGTTCCTGTCGTCGCGCGGGTTCGACGTCATCACGTTCGACGACCCGATCGCCTGCCTCGAGTGGGTCACCGCAAACCCGCCGGACGCGCTGGTGCTCGACGTCGTGATGCCCGGCATGACCGGCACCGAGGTGCTGCGCGCCCTGCGTGAGCGAGGCCTGACGACCCCGGTCGTCGTGCTCACGGGCCTGCACGACGTGCAGACCGCCGTCGAGACGACGCGACTCGGCGCACGCGAGTTTCTCACCAAGCCGTTCGAGATGATGCGGCTCATCGAGATCCTCGAAGACGCCGTCCGCACCGACACCGCCCCCGCAGAGGAGCCGCCGGATGTCTGGCAGGGCCTGATCGGGACGTCGCCCGCCATGCTGCAGCTGCGCGAGGACCTGTTGCGCGTGGCGGAGGCCGACCCGCCGACCGTGCTGCTGCTCGGCGAGAGCGGGACGGGCAAGGAGCTCGTCGCCCGCGCCCTGCACAAGGCCGGCGGCCGGTCCGATGAACAGCTCATCGAGGTCGATTGCACGGCGATCCCCGAGACGCTCGCAGAGAGCGCGCTCTTCGGGCACGAGCGCGGCGCGTTCACCGGCGCCGACCGCCGGCAGACCGGTCCGTTCGAGGTCGCCGGGCGAGGCACTGTGTTTCTCGACGAGGTCGGTGAGCTGCCGGCCGCGTCTCAGGCGCGGCTGCTGCGCGTGCTCGAGTCCCGGACCTTCCGTCGCGTCGGCAGCACCCGCGCCCTCGCGTTCGATGGACGCGTGGTCGCCGCCACCCACCGCGACCTCGAAGAGCTCAGCCGCGACGGGAGCTTTCGCCAGGACCTGTGGTTTCGTCTGAGCCCGATCACCGTCCAGATCCCCCCGCTGCGCAAGCGCCCGAGCGACATCCCCCTGCTCGCCGAGCACTTCGTGCAGCGCTTCGCGAACCTCTTCGACCGACCGGTCACGGGCATGAGCGCCGCGTACCTCAAGCAGCTGACGCTGCACGACTGGCCCGGCAACGTCCGCGAGCTGCGCAACGTCATCGAGCGATCGGTCGTGTTCGCCCGCCGGTCCGAGCTGGACGTCGATTGCCTGCCCCCGACGTTCGGATCGGCCACCGACACCGGCCTGTACGCGAACGTCGAGCTGCCCGAAGACGGCCTCGATCTGGGCGCGCTCGAGCAAAGCCTCGTCGAACAGGCGTTGCTGCGGACCGACGGCAATCAGGTCCGGGCGGCCGCGCTGCTGGGCGTGTCGCGCTTCGTGCTGCGCAACCGGATGAAGCGGTACGGGCTGCTCGAAGACGAGTAGTCGAGGGCCCGCCTCGCTGCTGCCTGACTTCGCCGGCGTCTCCACGGGGGGGGACGCGCGGATCGATCCACGGGGCGGCGGGCCGATCGATACACGGCGCGGCGGGGACGTGTCTGCCGTGCCGTCGCGTGCCGCGTGACCCGCCTCGCGGGCACACTGTGGCGATCACTACACCCGCTGTGGCGATCGCCACAGTGCGCGTCTCGCTTCCACGGGATGTGTAGAACGCCACACCCCGGTGACACATCACGTCAAACATATCTCGCCGGCGGCAGAGAGAAGTCTGCAGGCCGACGACACCAGTCCCGGCAACCTCGATGAGGGCAGGGTTCTGGACTGCACGCCCCACTGGGATGCCGCACCTCGCCGAAAGGTTCGCCGGCGGAGCACGTTCACGGGCCCGCGGCAACCCGCACGCAGCGCGAGACTGGGCCCGCACGCCGGACTTCGTGCGCCGATGCGCGGCGCGCGGCGCCGGATCGCGACGGCGACCGGCGCGAACCTGACCGGGGCGCTGGGCTTCGTGGCGAGACCCCTTCGAACACACGCGCGGCTCGATCGAAACATGGCACGGACCGTGAAGAGGGAGTGCGACACCGAAACCAACCACACATGGCAGGGACCATGAACAACACCGCCCCGTGGCAGCTTCCGAACGACGCCTCCAACGCCGACGCCGAGCCGGCGACCCTGTGCACGACGAGCACCGGTCGACCGGTACAGTCGCTGGACCGGGTGCCGGATGCGCTCCTCGCCAACGCCGAGTTCGTCGCCTCCGTGACCGCTGCGGCGTCCCGCGGAGGAGCCTCGGGTCCGGTGCGCGTCGAGGTCCGCCGTCGCGACGGCGTGGTCTGGGCCCTGTCCGACCCGCTCACCGACCGGGTGGCGATGACCCTGCGCTCGGACCGCGACACCGAAGCCAACCTCTGGTCCCGGGCCGCCCGCGCCATCCGTGAGGCGTCGCCCGACACCCTCGGGGTCCGCGCGTGACGAACGGCGACCCGGCACTCCGCTCGGTCCACCGGCTTCTCGCCGGCGGCCAGCTGGAGCACCTTGGCGGTGACGAGGCGAACGCCAGCCTCGAGTGGATCGCCGCGTTGTGCGTCGACGAGCTCGCGCCCGGCGAGTCGGTGCACGTCGAGCTCGACCAGGAGGTTGAGATCGACGTCGTGGTCGAAGACGACGGCGCCCTCATCATCGAGCGAGAGCGGTCCCTCTCGGGCCGCCTCGCCCTCGCGATGGCCCGGCGCCTGGTGCCGGTGCAGGCCCCGGTCGTCTCGACCTCGAGCAGCCGCCACGCCGCCACCAGCTCGAAGCGCGCCGTCCCGTCGATTCGCCTCACGGACGAGCCCGACGAGCCGCCGATGCCGCCGACGCGCAACCGGCACTCGGCGACGTTCACCTCGTCGCGTCGCGGCGACACGATCGCCTACGAGTTCGAGGTCGAGCCGTTCGACGATGGCTTCATCGTCGACTCGCCCCGCCCGCCGGCGCAGCCCCTCGACATGACGTGGGACGACGTCGCCGGCTGGTTCCAGCGGCTCGTCGACGCCGCGATGCCCTCGGTCGGTCGGTCCGTCGCCGTCGGGTACCTCCGCGACGCGCTCAAGCGCGCCGGCGGCGCTGCGACCCGCGTCGAGATCGCCCGCACCGGGCAGGTCGACACCACCGCGGCCGGGCTCCCCCTCGACGGCGCCGACACCCCGGACCTCGACGCCGTGGTCGACGCGTGGCGGTCGCGCTGCGCTCGCATCCTGCCGTCCCGAGACCCCGCGCTCACCACCGCTGACACGCCGCCCTGGAGGACGACGTGAAGACCGTTGCGCTGCTGCCCATCAACCGGGCGCCCCAGATCCAGACCGAACAGCGGGTGCTCGACGCCCTGCTCGCCGAGAAGGTCGACGTCCTCATGGCCTGCGGTGGCCGCGGCATGTGCGCCACCTGCCACGTGTATGTCGACGGCGGCGCCGACGCGCTGACACCGATGACCGCGCGAGAGAAGCGCACCCTCGGCCGCGTCACCGGCTGCGCGCCGAACAGCCGCCTCGCCTGCCAGGCGAAGGTGCTGCGCGAGGGCGTCCGCGTCCGCCTGCCGGAGGGCCTCTACGTCACCTCGCAGCGGGAGCTCGAGGACCTCATCGGGATGCGCGCCGAGCGCTCCATCCTGCACCCGATCGACGGCCGCGTGCTCGTCGCTCGCGGCAAGATCATCACCCGTTCGTTCATCATGCAGTTGTCGAACATCGACTTTGACATCGACGACGCACTCGCCCGCGACGCCTGACCCCAACGGAGGACACCATGTCGAACCACGAGCTTCTCAACGTCCGCCGGCCGTCGCCGCGCCACAACTACTACGAGCTGCACGAGTACCTGCGCCTCAAGACCCGCGATACGCCGATGGAGCTCGGCTACGGCGGCGTCGGGATGATGGCGACCGAAGACTTCGTGCTCGGGCTGCAGGAAGGCCTCGAGCGTGAGGTCGGCGAGGCCAGCGCCGTCATCATGTACCAGTGCGGGCTCGAGTGGGGCCGCCTCGATATGGAGCGGTTCGAAGAGCGCGTGAAGCGCGAGTGGGGCCGGGCCATGCGCGAGATGAACGTGCAGTTCATCCTCGAGACCTGGTGGTGGCCCCTCACCGCCGCCGGCTGGGGTGCCTGGAACGTCGACCTCGGTCGCATCCGCCAGGGCTACATCGTCGTCGACCTGTTCAACTCGGCGGTCGCCCAGAGCCTCGAGCCCCTCGGCAAGCCGGTGTGCCACCTGTACGCGGGCATGCTCGCCGGGTCCCTCGGCTCGCTCATCCGCCGTCAGCTCAGCGCGATCGAGATCCAGTGCTACGCGATGGGCGAGGACCACTGCCGGTTCCTGCTCGCCAGCGAGAAGCGCGTCGACGCCGCCGAGTTCTGGCTCAACGAAGGCGCCCGCGCGAACGAGATCCTCGCGCGGATGGAGGTGCAGTGATGGACCCATCCGAGGACATCCGCGTGCCCGGCGAGGACGCGGCGATCGCACGGCTCGAGGCGTTGACCGCCCGCGCCGCGCAGGTCGCTCGTCGGCCGGTGCCGCCGCCGCCGGGGGCGCCCGCGCTGCCGTCGAAGCTGCGGCCGTCCGCGGCGACCCGCGCGGACTCGCCCAGCGGCTCGATGCCCGCCGCGACCCTGCCGGCGCCGACGAACCCGCCCGAGGTCGCCGCGAGCGCCACGCCGAACGACGCGATCACGCAGGGCCCCGCTGCGTCGTCCGATGCGGTCGACCCGCGCGAGCAGCCGACGTCCGACTCTGCCGCCGTCCCGGCCGTCCCGGACGTGCCGGCGATGGCGGCCGCCAACACGGACGACGAGGCGCCCGAGGTCCACGAAGCGCACCGCACCGGTCCGGTGCTCGGCTCCGGCCCCGCCCCGGGCATGAAGGCGGCTCACCGCTTCGCCGCGGTGAACTGGGACCGCGAAGAAGCGACCCTCGCCGCGCCGTCCTTCGAGGACGAGCCGGTCGAGGACGTCCCCTTCGGTCCGCTCAAGGCGGCCGAGCGATTCGGTCAGGTGAACTGGGATCGCCACGTGCTCGGCTCCGGCCCGTCGAAGGCGGCCCCGGTCGACGCGATCCGCACGTCCAGCGTGGCCGACCTCATGTCGGCCGCCGACTGGTGACCCCCTCACGAACCCCCCACGCGAGAGACGAACGATGAACAAGAAGCTCGATACGATGCTCTACGAAGCCGAAGGCCGGTACCTCAGCGACGAGGAGTCCGCCCGCCTTCAGACCTGGGCCGGCTCTCTCGAGGACCGCCTCGAGTGCATGCGCGCCGTCGAACGCGTCGAGACCGAGGTGGTCAACGACGTGGTCAACGAGGTGTTCCGCATCCACCCCGAGTTCGAGAGCCGCTTTCATCAGGCCCGCGAGCGCGGCGTCCGCGATATCGGCATGGTCCTGCGCTACTGCGTGATGGCGATGCTCCGCGACGACGAAGAGATGCTCAAGGAGCGGATGCTCTACTGGTTCGTCACCATCGCGTGGGCCAACGGGCTCGGGCCGTACATGGACACCACGTACAAGGCCCTGCCCCGCCGCCTGGAGCGCTCGCTCGACCGCAAGCACATCGAGATGCTCGCGCCGTACCTGCGCACCGTCCACAACGTCATGACCAGCGCCAGCCGCGCGGCCTGAACAAGGGGAGGCTCTCATGCACGCCATCGAGGAAGCACCCGTATCGGTGCCGTACTTCTTTCACCCGCAGTACCTACAGGGCAGTGCCTACGAAGGCACGATCCGCACGAAGGTCGGCGAGCGGGTCATCGTCATCCCCGAGGAGCTCCTCGAGGGACTGCACAACGCCCTCGCGTTCGAGACCGGACGCGCCGCGCCGCTGATCCTGCATACCTGCGGCCGCGTGTGGGGCGAGCGCCTCATGCTCCGCTGGGACCAGCACTGGCGGCACTTCTATCAGAAGCGCCTCGTCGACGCCGACTGGGACGAGTTCCTGTGCTGGCTGCTCGAGTGCTTCCGCTTCCACGGCTGGGGCCAGATCGAGCTCGACTTCTCGCGTGAAGAAGACGGCGTCGTGCTCTTCGCGATTCACGACAACGTGCTGCCGCACGTGCTCGAGAACACGAAGGTCGAGTGGAAGTCCGAGATCTTCGCCGGGCTGCTCGTCGAGCTCGTCTCGACGATGGCCGGTCGACCCCTCGACGGTTGCCAGATCGCCTGCGTCGGTCGCGGCGACGAGGTCTGCCGCTTCGTCATCGCGACGACTGACCGGGTCGAGGCCGTCCGCCGGGTCCGCAACGACGACGGGTCCACCGAAGACATGCTCGCCGCACTCGACGGCTGACGAGAGGACGACGGATGTACGTGTTCGCCATCGCAAGCGCCAAGGGCGGCGTCGGCAAGTCGACGATCGCCGCCAACCTCGCGGTCAGCTTCGCCGTCCGCGGCGCCCGCACCCTGTTGATCGACCTCGATCCACAGGGCGCGGCCGCGGCGCTGCTCGGCGTCGAACCGCGACCGGGCCACCCGTCGGCGATCGCGACGTTGAGCGACACCGAGTCGTCGCTGCGCCCCCTGCCGGTCGACGGGTTGCCCGAGCTGACCGTGGTCGCCGCCGATCCGGACTTCGACCAGCTCGGCGCGTCCATCGCCGAGGGGCGGCTGCGCCAGGCCTGTGCGGCGCTGCGCCCGCGGCCGAAGTACGTCATCCTCGACCTCGCGCCGTCCCTCGAGCCGGTGACCGTCCGCGCCCTCGGCGAAGCGGACGCCGTCGTGCCGGTCGTGCAGGCCACGGCCAACGGCGCACGCACGATCCCGGCCCTGCTCGACGCGCTGCAGACCCGCTGCCCGTACACGGCGGTCGCCGGCCTGCTGCTCAACCACTTCGGCGCCACCGGGTCCGTCGGCCGCAAGGTCGCCGAGCGCATCCGGGGGTCGTTCGGGCGGTGGGTCCTGCCCATCGAGATCCCGATGGACGACGCGCTGCAGGAGGCCGCGCTCTACGGCCAGCCCGTGCTCTGGCACGACGCCCGCAGCCCCGCGAGCACCGCCCTGCTCGATCTCGCCGACCACCTCGCCCGCTACGCGACCCCCACCGCAGCGGAGGCCACGGCGTGAACTCGAACTTCCAGTCCACCCTCGGGTCGCGCCGACGCAACGGCTTGACCGAGTGCATCGAGGGGCGCTTTCAGCTCGAGACCCGGATCGGGATCGGCGCGTTCGGCAAGGTCTACCGTGCACGGGACATCACCTCCGGCGAGCCGGTGGCGGTGAAGATCTTCAACGCGAACATCCGCGACGCCGGGTACCTCCAGGAGCTCGGGCTGCTCTTCGCCGAGGAGCATCCGCACATCGTGCCGACGCTCTCGTTCGGCTACGCGAGCGGCGAGAAGTACCTCGTCTACCGGTTCATGGCCGGCGGCTCGCTGCGCGACGTGCTCGCCCGCACCCCGCGCCCGCCGCTCGACCACGCGCTGTCGATCTGCCGCGACATCCTCGACGGCCTTGCCTTCGCCCACGCCCGGCGCGTTGTGCACCGCGACATCAAGCCCGAGAACGTGCTGCTCGACGGCGCCCGCTGGCCTTTCTCGGCGAGCCTGTGCGACTTCGGGCTGTCGGCGCGCCTCATCGAGGGCGAATCGAACGCCTCGAACTTCGGGTCGCCGGCGTACATGGCCCCCGAGCAGTTCGGCGAGCACTACGACCACCGGGTCGACCTCTACGCCGTCGGCGTGATGCTCTACGAGATGCTCTACGGTCGGCGCCCGTTCGACGGCGACGCCACCGAGCTGCGCTACGCCCACACGCACCGGGACATGCACGTCCCGTCGAGCACCCCCATCTCGCTGGCGCAGTTCCTGCGCAAGCTGGCCGCCCGCGACCCCGAAAAGCGCTTCGCGACGGCCGGCGACGCCCTCGCCGCACTCGACAGCGTGCGCACCACCCTCGACGAGTCCCGGGTCGAGCGCACCGTGCAGCTGCGCGACCCGGCGGCGATCACCACCCGCTGGCGCGCACGGATCGCCGCGCGCTGCGAGTCCGTCGAGGCCCTCGCCGCCGACGGCCTCGTGCTCTCGTTCCGCGACCGCATCGCGCGCCTCGGCGCCGACGGCGGGCTCGACCCGATCGCCGACGCGTCCGAGGCGGTGCACGAGATCGCCGCCCAGACCGGACCGTCCGACCTGCTGGCGTGGATGAGCGGCGACCAGATCTGGACGGCGCGCCACAACGATGTCCAGCCGCTGCCCGGCGACTACGCGCTGCCCGCCCACCCTCGGCGCCTGGTGCTCTCGCCCGGCGGGGAGTGGGGCCTCGTGGCGTCATCCGAGTCGATCGACCTCATCCGCATGCACGACGGCGAGCACATGTGGCGCGCTGAAGTCGACGGCTACGGGTCCGTGCCCGAGGTCACGTTCGCGGGCGGCGACGACACCGTCGTCTGGATCTGCACCGAGTCCCCGCGCACCGTGCTCGTGTGCATGGACGTCGACGGCCAGATCCTTGCCCGCACGTCGATCGGCACTGCCGACACCTCGATCATCGGCCGCCCGGACGGCGGCTGCGTGGTCGCCGGACGGGGTCGCCGCAGCATCACCCACTACGACCGCGAAGGCTTCGTCGTTGCCGAAGGCATCACCGGCGCCCCGGTCCAGGAGCTCGTGCGCTACGACGACCGCCACCTCGCGGTGTGGTCCGTGCGGCACGCCGAGCTCATCGTCGAGGACAGCCTCGACACGCGCGCATTCGTTCGTCGCCCCGACACCCATGAGCTCGTCGTCCCCATCGGACGCGGCGGATACCTGGTCGGCCCCGACGAAGCAGACGACGACGCGGTCGTCGTCCGACGGTTCACCCTGGACGTCATTACGGAGGTCCTCTCATGACCCTGCCCATCTTCCCCGTGGTGCCGACCGCTTCTGCGGCTGCGTCCCTCGCGCAGGCGGGGATCGACCCGACGGATCCCGTCACGATCGCCGCGGCGGCCGGTGCGGTCGTCGTCACCGGCGCCACCGCCTGGCTCTTCTCTCGCCGTCGCCGCGCCACGGGTGACGAGGTCGAGAACAGCCTCTTCGCTGACTTCGAGCTGCCTCGCGCGCCGATCGAGCGGTCGGACGAAGAGGTCCGATCGTTCCAGTCCGTGCTCTTCGCGCTCGACGCGGTCGGTGAGAAGGGCGACGGCGCGACCGGCGGTGCCTCGCGGCTGCGTCCGTCGGCCCCCGAGCCCACCGCGCCGAAGCGTGCCCCGGCCCCCGCCGCCACGGACACGTCGGACAGCACCCGATCCGACCGGAGCGACGCGCGAGCGAACGACCTCCGCGTCGACGACGTGCGCGACAACCTGCGCGCCGACGATCCCGCGATCCAGTCGCGCCGGTCCCTCGGCGGCATGGCCGCAGCCGGTCCCTTCGGCGGACGCACCGAGCGTCCGAGCGAAGCCGGTGCGTTCTCGGTCACCGGGGCGCCCGACTCGATCGACAACCTCACGGCGATGTTCGACGACGCCACCGGCGGCACGACATCCGGCTCGTTCGGCCCGCCCACCGCATCGCGCCCCGAGACGTCCGTGTCCCGCGGCACCGACAGCGCGGATCGTCGCCGGTCCGGGGGCGACCGCCGGTCCGGGGGCGACCGCCGGTCGAGCGAGGCGAACGCGTCGAACAACGACGGCGCGGGCGCCGACCGCGTCATGTCGGTCGCCCTCTTCGCCGAGATGTTCGACCCCGTCGACGACGCCCCGGCCGCACCGTCCCTGCCCGAACGAGGCCGCGGCGCCGTACCTTCGACGCGCCTGCGCCCCGACCGCATCGTCGAGCCCGAACCGGTCTACGCCGCCGGCGGTGGGCGTCGGAATCGCGCAACAGACCGGCGGGAGCGCGAGGTCGCAGCCCGCAACGCCGCAATCGCGGCGGCCACCGCGTCCCGGCGCGGCACCCGCCCGGCGCCGCCGCGCCCGGCCGCACCCACAGGCGGCCCCCAGCGGGGGTCACGCATGTCAGCGCCCGCCACGCGATCGTCGGCGCCCGCCACGCGCACCTCGGCACCTCCGGCACGCGCGGCCGCGGCGCCGGCTCCGTCGACGAGCCTCAACGACCTCGCGCAGCAGTTCGAAGCGCCCGAACAGGACGTGCGGGTCGCGTCGCCGGCCCGCGAGGCCCGGTCCGGGCCCCCGCGCACCGAGCCGGGGATGCGCCGGCCGACGACCGAGCAGCCGGGCGAGATTCGGCGCGCCGACGCGCCCGCAGCGTCCGAGCCGCCGGTGCGCAAGCCGCGCCCCGAGCGGCCGCGCCACGACACGAATCCGACCCCGGCCGCCCGCGTCATCAAGTCGGCCCGCGGGGTCCGACTCGACCAGCCGCAGGACGCCACGCCGCACGCGATCCGTCGCGGATCGTCGCGGGTCCTGCCGTCGCAGACCGCTGCCCAGCGGGTCCGGCACATCATCTCGGAGCGCATCCGCCACGCGACCGCGTCTCAGGCCGGCGACGCCATCGACACGCTCGACGAGCCGCCGCGCACGATGACGCCGAACCACCAGCCGCCGGACGACCTGATCCAGCTGAGCCGCCGCGGCTCGAACGGGCAGCGCATCGACACGGGCACGCGCATCCGCGAGCTCTTCGACGACTACCGGGCCGCCGCGCGCCAGTGTGGGCACAACCCCATGCAGATCTCGCTCGAGCACTTCGAGTCGCGGATCCGCGCCGAGCGCGAGCGCCTGCGCGACAACGGGACGGCGAGCATCGAGATGCGCGTCGCCGTCCGCGACGGTCGGCCCCGCGTCATCATGCGCGGCGGCGCGCCGGCGCAGGCATGACCGACCCGATCGCAGCGCGTTTCGACGCCCTCGCCGATCGCGCGGCCGAGCTCTTCGCGGGGCTCGGCCGTTCGCTCGTGCTCGGGGACGCCTGCCCAGACCGGGTCGAGGGCGCCCGGGGCGACGTGACCTTTCGGTGCCGCGCGTGGGCCGGCCCTGGGGCTGCCCTCGCGCGCGCGGTTCGCGTCGACAGCGACCGAGCGCGGGTGTTCAACGCCGTCGTGATCCCCCACGTCGACGACCCGCGCCCGGTGCTCGGCGTCGAGCTCCTCGCGTTCGCCCGGGGGTTGCACCTCGTCGTGCTCGACGGGTTCCCTCTCGGTGCCTCCCGCCGCCCCGGCGAGCCGCTGGCCGACGCCCTTGCCGCGGCGCACAGCGCCCTCGTTCGCCCCGACGCGGACCCGATCCCCGAGTGGGGCCGAGCCGTGTTCTCGTCCGACGTCGTCCTGGCGAAACACCGCCCGGATGCCCCCCTCGACCTCGAGCGCGCCACCGCGCACACTCGCGCCGTGCTGGACGCCTGGCACGAGACCGGCGCGGCGGCGGGGGACCGCGACGTGATTGCCCAGCGGCGGCGGCGATACCTGCTCGATCACGCCGCGCACGAGCCCGCCGGCCCGTGGCTCGCCCGCCTGCTCGGCGATGATCGAGCCCACGCGTTCGTGCACGGCGTGCTCTTCCCGTCGTGGCTGGCGAACGACGACGAGCCGCGCCCCGCCTGGTACACCCCCGGGACCTGACTTCGGGTGCAGTCCGCACCGCATTCGGACCCAGCAGGGTCCCAACCGCCGCGGCGCCACCACTCGCCCCGACGCGCCGATCGAACGCGCCGTCGGGATGGCAGCGAGACGTGCCGCAGTGCGCCCCTGCCACCGCGCGGCGCAAAAATAGCAACCGCCGCTCGCTGGGCAGAGAGAGCGGCGGTCGTGTGGGGTCCATCCGCGAAGCGGTCGCCGTCGAGCGATCGACGAGCAGGGAGAGCGTCGGGCCGGTAGGCCCTTCGTTCGACCCCGCTCTATTCGTCGGGGTGGAACACCCACGGGTTGAGCCACCCACAATGATGCAACCCCCACCAGGGAGGTGCGCAGCCGGTACGGAAAATCACCGAAAAGAGATCCCGGTCGACGATCCTCGCGCCGAACCCGGCGATCGGCCGTGGCAAGACACAGCAACCGCCGTGCTCTCCGAGGCGTCAAAGGGACCTTCGCGCCCGGGCGGATCCCCGGCCCGAGGCCCGGTCGAATCGGCGATCAGCCGTCGGCGGAGTCGTCGCTCGGCGCCGTCTGCGACTCGTGGATGTCGAGCTCCGCCTGGCGCGACGCGTACAGCGCCTTCGCCCGGCGATCGAGGGCCTCGATCTCGTCGGCGTTCGGGTTCTCCATGTACACGCTGGTGCTGGGGAACGCGGCCTCGACCCCGATCTCGGCGAACCGGTGCATGATCGCCAGGTTGATCTCCTGGCGGATCGACAGGTACCGGCCCCAGTCCGTCGTGTTCGTGAAGAAGTACACGAAGATCTGCAGCGAGGAGTCGCCGAACTCGGTGAACTTCACCAGCCAGAAGGTCTGATCGACCTCCGGGTGATCCCGCAGCAGGTCGCGGATCCGCTCGATGGCCTCCTCCATCATCGCGGGCGTCGTCGAGTACGTGACCCCCAGCTTGAAGCTCACGCGGCGCTTCGGCATGCGCGAGAAGTTCTCGATGATGTCGTCCGCCAGCTTGCGGTTCGGGACGCTGACCACCGTCTTGGCGAACGTGCGCACGCGGGTCGAGCGCAGCCCGATGTCCTCGACGACGCCCTCGAGCTCCGACGTCTTGATCCAGTCGCCGGTCTCGAACGGACGGTCCGTGTAGATCATCAGCGCGCCGAACCAGTTGGCGACGGTGTCCTGCGCGGCGAGCGCGAACGCCAGACCACCGACACCGAGACCGGCGACGATGCCGGCGACGTTGATGCCGAGCTCCTGCAGGGCGATCACGATGATGATGCCGATGATCACGACGCGCAGCACGCGCCCGACGAGGGGCACGAGGTAGTCGTCCAGCTCGGTGTCCGTCGACTCGGCGAGGGTCGAGAGCACGCCGGTCAGGATGTTGACCGACCGCACGAGCGCCCAGCCGACGATGATGATCACGGACAGGCGATACACGTGGTTCACGACGTCCTGGACGCCGTCGCCGAAGTTCGGCCAGAGCAGCGAGACGTAGATCCCGAACGTGAGCACGAACCAGCCGAGGGGCGGATCGAACGCCTCGATCATCCGGTCGTCGATGTCCGTGTCCGTCCGCCCGGTCAGGGCCCGCAGCCCCTTCATGAGCAGGTTCATCACGACGCGGCGGGCCAGGACGAAGAGCACGAGGGTGGCCCCGAGCATCACCCAGCGCCACACCTCGCTGCCCAGCACCGACGCGAGCGCCCAGGGGGCGGCTTCGGTCAGCCACCCTTCGATCGCGTCGGCCATCGCGCCCTGAGCGGCGGCGATCTCCGTCGTGCCCAGCGAGCTGGGCGCGGCTTCGGCGCTGCCTTCGGCGGCCGCGGACCCCGACCCGTCCTGGGCGAATCCGAGAGCGGGCACGAGCACGAGCAGGACGGGGATCCAGACCGCGAGGATCGTGGCGGGCAACGAACGCGAGACAAAGCGGCGCATCGACAGGCTCCGGGGGCGGTGTCCGGCCCTCGTGTGCCATCGTCGCGACAGAGGTGCAAGTCACCGCCCAGCACTTGATCTCAGCGCAATCGGCGTGAATGTTGAGGGGCCGGGGGATCCACGCCACCCGGCCGCCTCTGGGGTACCCGTCCGAATGTCCGAGCCCACGACCAACGATCCCGCAACGGCCGCGCGGCGCACGACGAACGCGCTGCTGACGTGTGTCGCGGTCCTCGCGGTGCTCGCGTCGTTGAAGGCCGCGCAGCTCGTGGTGCTCCCGGTGCTGCTCGCGTTCTTCCTCGCGATCCTGCTGAAGCCGATCCTCAGCTTCCTGTCGCGCTTCATGCCCTACGTCGCCAGCCTCGGCGTCACCCTCTCGGGGCTCGTGGGCATCGGCGTGCTGCTGTGGCTCTTCGTGTCGTCGTCGGTCGCGTCGGTCGCCGAGCGTGGTCCGGCCTACGTCGAACGGGTGCAGGCGCTGATGGAGCTCGGCGTCGCGTGGCTCAAGGAGTACGGGTTCGACGTCAACATCGAGTCCGTGGGCAACGAGCAGGTGCTGAAGTTCGGCGTCCAGTTCGTCGGCGCGAGCATCGTCCCGATCCTGAGTACGCTCGCGCTGAGCGCGCTGGTCGCGTTCATGCTCGTCCTGCTGCTGCTCGAGGCGCGGACGTTTCAGACGAAGCTCGTGCGCGGCCTCGACGGCCCGTCGAGCAAGGCGTTCTTCGAGACGCTCGAATCCGTGATGGGGAAGTTCCAGACCTACTTCTTCGCCAAGACGCTGATCTCGGCGGCGACCGGCGTCTGCACGGGCCTGTACACGTGGGCGCTGGGCATCGACTTCCCGTTCATCTGGGGCACGCTCGCGTTCCTGCTCAACTTCATCCCGAACATCGGTTCGATGGCGGCGGTGATCCCGCCGACGCTGCTGGCGTTCCTGCAGTTCCACGGCGTGTCGCACGCGGCGGTCACCCTGAGCGGCCTCACCGCGATCCAGCTCTTCATCGGCAACTTCGTCGACCCCCGCGTCGTCGGGCGCAGCGTCTCGCTCTCGCCCTTCGTCGTGTTCGTCTCGATGGTCTTCTGGGGCTGGATGTGGGGCATCGTCGGCATCTTCCTCGCTGTCCCCCTGACCGTCGGATTGCGCATCGTGCTGTCTCACATCGAACCGATGAAACCCCTCGCGATCCTCATGGAAGGCAGCGATCCCGCCGACGTGATCGCAGCAGAGGCCGAGTCCGACACGCTCAGCGACGCCCTCGAAGACACGCTCTCGTCGGCCGCGCCCGTCGGCGCCGCAGTGCAGGGAGCGGAATGATCCACGGGACCTCGATGCGCGCCCTCCCTCTCGCCTTCGCCGCCACGCTGATCCTCGCTGCGTGCGGCGACACCGGACCGTTCTTCTTCGACGCCGGCGACACGGGACCCGCCGATGTCGGCACGTCGGACACCGGTGAGTCCACCCCCGACGCCGGTGGTGAAGACGCGGGCGATCCGGACACGTCGACCGACGCCGGCGGCGCCGATACCGGTACGGCCGACATCGGCACGACCGACACCGCCGAGGCGGACGCCGGCACGACCGACGCATCGACCCCCGACACGTCCGACCCGCCGGACCGGGCCCGTGAAGCCGCCGTGTGCGAGCGGTGGGCCGCGCTGCGCGCCGCGACGAACGAAGGCACCTGGTCGGGCAACGTCGGCAGCTGCGACGCGGGCGACATGGACGACGCGTGGCGCGACCGCGTGCTCGAGTCCGTGAACACCCACCGGTTTCTCGCCGACCTGCCGCCGGTCACCCGCGACGCGGGTCGCGACGCCATCGCGCAGGACTGCGCGCTGATGATGCACGCGAACGACACGCTCTCGCACACGCCGCCGCCGTCGTGGTCCTGCTACACCGCAGACGGCGCCGACGGCGCGGGGTCGTCGAACATCGCGACGGCACCCGCCATGGCCGCGATGGATCTGTACATGGTCGACTTCGGCAACGAGTCGACGTTCGGCCATCGGCGATGGTTCCTGTCCAACAGCCTCGGCCCGATCGGCGTCGGCTCGACGAACCGCTTCTCGTGCCACTACGTGCTCGGCGGGGCCGGCGCGCACGACGCGCGTTGGACGGCGTGGCCGCCCCCGGGCCCGGTGCCTTTCGAAGTCATGGACCCGATCACCAGCTTCGACGCCCCGAGCGTCGACGAGATCGGCTGGACCGTGCAGTCCGACGTCGTGAACCTCGACGGCGCCACCGTGACCGTGACCCGCGGCGGCGAGACCCTACCGGTCGAAGCGTGGACCCTCAGCCCCTGGTTCGGCAGCCAGTACGCGCTGGCGTTTCGCCCCGACGGATGGTCGAGCGAGGCGGGCGCTACGTACAACGTGACCGTCGAGACGGCCGCCGAGACCCTGGCGTGGTCCGTGCGCTTCGTCACCTGCGCCGAATGACCGAGAAGCTCGATCCGTGGCCGCGCCCGCTGGCCGACGACGTGCGACAGGCGATCATCGAGCGAGCCCTCGCCGCGAACGGCTGGTGGCAGCAGAGCGTGATCGAGGCGCTGAACCTGTGCCCGTGGGCGGCCAACGCCCGCCGCGATGGACGCGCGCAGGTCGAGGTGTTCACCGACCCTGTCCCCGTCGATCCCCGCGACGGCCTCGACGGTGCGCTGCGTGACCTCGCCGTCGCCCTGATCGAGGCGCCCCGCCTCGAGGTCACACAGATCGTGTTCCCCGGGCTCGCGCTCGACGCCCTCGCCTTCGAACGATGGGCGAAGGCGTTCACCGGCGCCGCCCACGCCGCCGCCGGGCGCAGCGCGACCGTCGCCGTCGCGGCGTTCCACCCCGGGCTGCCCTGGCGCCCGGCACCGGCGCTGGCGCTGGTGCCTCTGTTGCGGCGCGCCCCGGATCCGACGGTGCAGTGGCTGCGCCTCGACGTGCTGGACCGGGTCCGCGAAGGGCGCGCCCAGGGCGACGTGTGGTTGCCCACCGATCCGGTCGAGGCCGCTCGTGTGCTCGCCGAAGCCGCGCGGCCCTCGGTCGCTGCGCGGGTGGCCGAAGCGAACGCCACCCGCGTCGCCGAGTTCGGTCACGACGCGCTGGAGCAGATGCTTCACGAACGCGCCGAAGCGCAGCGGCAGGCGTGGGCCGCGCTCGCCGTCGCTGCGCGCACGCGGATCGTTTGACGTGCCCCCCGGCATCCGCCATGTTCGACGCGTGCCCGGGGCAGCTCCAGTGACCGCAGGGAAAGGACCGGCGGATGGGGTCGCGACCGGCAATGGCGCCCGACCGAGGTCGCGATGAGCAGGGAACTGGTGCGAGAGTTCAGGGCGGCCCCGTGGTCGTCACCGAACGAAGTCGCGGATTTCGTGCAGCGCTCCGAAGGCGCGCCGACCGAGTCGCTCGTCGGCATGATGCAGATCCTCGTCGACCGCCGCGCCGCTGGCGAGGGCCGCCCCCACCAGCTCCGCTGCGTCGTCTTCGGCCGCGTAATCGACGGGACGCCGGATCGCGAGGTCTTCGTCCCGCTGCTCAAGAGCCTGCGCGCCGCCGACGAGGTCGCCGGTGCGGCGCTCGTCACGCTCGCCCCGAAGATCAACAACGTCTCGGGCCACCGCGAGCTCGTCCAGCTCTTCCGAAGCCAGTCCCAGCAGGTCCGCCAGTGGGCCATGCAGATCACGACGCGCGTCGGCGGCAAGACGGCCTTCGGGTTGCTCTCGCGACTCGCCTCGCAGGCGGACTTCCCCGGTCGCCTCGAGGCGATCGACGCCATGGTCAACATGGCCGGGTACCACGCCGTCCCGGCGCTGCGTGAGGCGCTGGCCCCGGCGACCTCGGACGAGAAGCGCCGAATCCTCGGATTTCTCGGGTCGGCCGAGTTCGTCAGCAAGAACCGCGACGCCGCGCTGCAGGCGGTCGCCGAACTCTTCGGTGACGTCGACCCCACGGTCGTCCGCGAAGCCGTCGAGGCGTTCTCACGTGTGGCCGACGAAGACGCGTTCTTCGAGCACGTCGTGCCGCTGCTGTCCGGGCGCTCGCTCGAGCTCGTCCAGACCGTCATCGGTGCCGCGTCGGTACACCCGTCGTCCCGCACGATCGAGATGCTGCGCGAGCAGCTGCTGCTCGGGCCGAAGACCGTCCGTGTGAAGGTCCTCGAGACCCTCGAGACGATCGGCACCGAGGACGTGCTGCCGGTCGTGACCGAGGCCCTCGAGCACAAGCAGATCGCCGTGCGCCTTCGCGCCGCGGCCGTGCTCCGCTCGCTCAGCGCCGGTGGCACCGTCGACGTCGCCCGCACGATCGTCTGGCTGCTGCGCAGCCGCGACGTCGAGATCAAGCGCATCGCCGCCGACGTCGCGCGCGCGGTCCACGACCCCGAGGGCCGGCTGTGGCCCCAGCTGCTGCGGTACCTGCGCGACGAGGACTGGTGGGTGCGCGAGCGCATCACCGACGCCCTCGTCGAGATGGCCGGGACGAACCTGACCCGCCACGCCGCGGCATACCTGACCGAAGACTCCGACGTCGTCCGCCGCTTCGGCGTCGAGATGATGATGCGGATCCGAGATCCCCAGTCGCTCGGCGCGCTCGTCCGCGCCGCGGGCGAAGACCCGGACTGGTGGGTGCAGGAGCGCGCCATCGAGGCGATCGGCGAGCTCGCCGACACCCGCGCCGTGCCCTACCTCGTCGACTTCATGCAGCGCATGCCCGACGTCGCGACGATCTGCATGCACGCCCTGAAGAAGCTCGGCGACGCAGCCGCCGCGCCCCACATCGCCGCCGCGATGGATCACGAAGACGTCGACCAGGTCCTCGTCGCGCTCGATGTGCTCGAAGCCCTCGAGGACACGTCCGTCGGCAACGCGCTGCCGGCGCTCGTGACCCATCCGGACCACCGCGTGCGGACCCGGGCCGAGGATCTCATCCGCAAGTGGCGCCTCGAGGACGAGCTCGCAGGGCTCGACATCGCCGAGGCGACCGGGCTGTCGGCTCTCGACCGGCTGCTCTTCGCCATGGCCCGCGCCAACGGCGACGACCTCATCCTCTCGCCCGGCCAGCCGCCGTGGGTGAAGCGGCTCGGCAAGGTGCGACCGCTCACCCGCCAGCCCCTGACCGAGAAGCAGGTGCACAGCCTGCTGCTGCCCAACCTGAGCGAGGCCCAGCGCCAGACCCTCGAGCAGCTGCGCGACATCGACTTCTCGCACGAGGTGAAGAGCGAGGGGCTCCGGTTCCGCGTCAACGTGTTCCAGCAGCAATCCGGGCTGTCGGCGGTCTTTCGGATCATCAAGAACGAGATCCCCGACCTGCGCACGCTCGGTCTGCCGGACGTCATCCACGGATTCGGTGACCTCGCGAACGGCCTCGTCCTCATCGGCGGGCCGACCGGGTCGGGCAAGTCGACGACCCTCGCGGCGCTGATCGACTACATCAACCAGACCTACGCGCGGCACATCATCACCCTCGAGGACCCGATCGAGGTGGTGCACAACCCGAAGAAGGCGATGGTGAACCAGCGCGAGGTGGGGACCCACTCGCGGAACTTCCACAGCGCCCTGCGCTCGACACTGCGCGAGGACCCGGACGTCATCCTCGTCGGCGAGATGCGCGACCTCGCGACAATCTCGTTCGCCATCAGCGCTGCAGAGACGGGCCACCTCGTCTTCGGTACCGTCCACACCGCGTCCGCCGACACCAGCGTCGACCGCCTGATCAACGCGTTCCCCCACGGCCAGCAGCCCCAGGTGCGCTCGATCCTCGCGTCGAGCCTCCGCGCCGTCTGCTGTCAGTACCTCGCCCCGCGCAAGGACAACCGGGGTCGCGTGCCCTGCGTCGAGATCCTGCTGAACAACGACGCGGTCGCAAACCTGATCCGCAAGGGCAAGACGTACCAGATCCCGAACCTCATCCAGATGTCGCGCGAGTCGGGCATGCGGTCGATGGACCACGAACTCGCCCGGCTCTTCCGGCAGGGCGTCATCAGCTCGGACATCGCGTACATGCGGGCGATGAACAAGAAGGACATGGAGGCCGTCATCGACGAGGTCGAAGGCGGCGGGGGTCGCACCGCGGCCGCCATCGACGGGTCCATCTCCGGCTCGCACGGAGCGGTCTGATGGCACGCCTCGACTCCTTCCTGCGGCTCGTTCTCGAGCAGAAGGCCTCCGACCTGCACTTCTCTGCGGGCGACACGCCGACGATCCGGCACGACGGCGATCTCGTCCGCCTGCCGTTCCGCCAGCTGAGCGACGCCGAGGCTCGCCGGTTCCTCATCGAGATCCTCGATGACGAGAAGCGCGCCGAGTTCAACGAGAAGGGCGACCTGGACTTCGTCTATCACCTGCCGGGCTACGGCCGGTTTCGCGCCAACTACTTCGAGCAGGCGCGGGGGATGAGCGGCGTGTTCCGGATCATCCCGAACTCCCGTCCGACCCTGGACGACCTCGGGATGCCGCCGGCGACCCGCGAGCTGACCAGCCACAACAACGGCCTGATCCTCGTCACCGGCCCGACGGGCGCGGGCAAGACGACGACGCTCGCGGCGCTGGTCAACGAGATCAACCAGAACTCGCCGCGGCACATCATCACCGTCGAAGACCCGATCGAGTTCATCCATACGCCGGCCCAGTCCGTCGTCACCCAGCGCCAGGTCGGCCTGCACGTCGAGTCGTTCTCGACCGCGCTCCGCTCGGCCCTGCGCGAGGCGCCGGACGTCCTCGTCGTCGGCGAGATGCGCGACGTCGAGACGATGATGCTCGCGCTGCAGGCCGCCGAGACCGGCGTCCTCGTCTTCGGCACGCTGCACACGAACTCGGCGGCCACCGCCGTCGACCGGATCATGGACGCCGTGCCCGAGGGTTCGCGTGAGCAGGTCCGCGGCATCCTCTCGGTGCTGCTGCGCGGCGTCATCGCGCAGCACCTCATCAAGCGGGCGTCCGGCGAGGGCCGGATCGCGGCGGTCGAGGTGCTCCTGCAGAGCTACGCGGTGAGCCACCTCATCCGCGAAGACAAGATCCACCAGCTGGATGCACTGCTGCAGTCGACCGACCTCGAAGGAAGCGGTATGGTGTCGCTCGACACGTGCCTGCTGAATTATCTGCACAAGGGGCTCGTCACTGTGCACGACGCGGTACGTGTGGCCAAGGACCCGGAATGGCTCCGGGAACAGGCCGCGATGATCCCCGACGAAGACTGATCCCCCGCACGCATGGCCGTTCTCGATCCGAAGCAGGCGCTCGCACAGGCGCGCCAACACGAGAAGGCCGGCCAGCACCGTGCGGCGTATCGCCTGTATCTGCAGGCGAAGGCGTGGGACGACGCGGCCCGCATCCTCATGATGGCGAAGCGGTACCGCGAGGCCGGTGAGCTGCTGACCCGACACCTCGGGCTGCCCCCGGGCCTCGATCTCACCGAGAACGCGCTGCGGCAGCTCGACGCTCGCGGCAAGAAGCGGGCGCTGAACGCCGGCATCTGCTTCTCGCGCGCAGGCATGGTCGACGACGCCGTCCTCATGTTCGTCGGCGTCGGCGAGATCGGCCGAGCCGCCGAGCTGCTCAAGCGCAACGGCCAGAGCGTCCGTGCCGCCGAGCTGATGGCCGAGGCCACCCGACGGACCAGCCCGGATCGCGCCGGCGACGCGTCCCGCAACCGGCGGTCGACGATGACGTCCGGTTCGACGGAGGGCCAGCTCACCGCCGACGCCGCGCGACGCCTCGAGGACGAGGGCAAGCACCAGCTGGCGATGGAGGCGTGGATCCACCTGAAGCGCTTCGGCGACGCTGCACGGATGGCCCGCGTCCTCGGCGACACGCGCACCTCCGCCGAGCTCTTCGGCAAGGCAGGCAAGAACTACGAGTCGGGGCTCTGCTACAGCGAGATCGGCGACTCAGGCGCGGCGATCGATCGGTTCACGCGGGTGAGCCGATCGTCGGACCACTACACCGACGCGGCCATCGAGGCGATCCGCCTCGCGTCCGAGATCGAGTTCCTGAACTTCCAGCTCGAGAACTTCGTCACGCGGTTCCTCAAGGAGCCGCCGCGCAACGAGCACGAGGCCGAAGCGTTCTTCCAGATGGCGCGGCTCTACGTGAAGCACGACCACCCGGACGCGGCGCGGGACGCCTACCGCCAGCTGCTGGACGCGTGGCCGAACTACAAGGACGCCCGCGAGCGCCTCGCGTCGCTCGACCAGGACGCCCGCGGCTCGGACCTCGTGTACAAGCGCGTGCTCGAAGACGACGCACAGTTCCGCAAGAACACCCGCGAGCGATCGCGGCGGCCCGCACCCGCGCCGGGGGCCCTGCCCGGGCTGCCGGACCTGCCCGACCTTCCCGGCTTGCCGCCCACGCCCGGCGCTGGCCCGGCGCGCACGACGGCCCAGCCTGCGGCGGCCCGGAATGCGCGGACGCAGTACGCCGCGGTGGCCCCCCAGGGACAGGGTGGCGCCACGCACGTGCAGCGCGGCACGCACCCGCCGCCGCAGCCCTCTGTCGAAGAAGACGTCAACGCACCGACGATGTTCGCCGCTGTCGACGAGGCGCCGTCCACGGGGCCCATGGCACGCCAGTCCGGGGCCACCGCGTGGTCGGACGGCACCTCGGTGCCGCCGCCGACGAGCGACGCCGGCGCGGCGGTCACCCGATGGACCGAGGGCGATACCGACACGGACGTCGCCGTACTGCGGGGGGTGGGGCGCTCCGATGTCCTGCGCGGTCAGGGCGACTCGGACGTCATCCGCACCCCCGGCGAGTCCATCCCGGCACAGCACCCGGCGCGCAAGCAGGGCGACTCCGGCTGGACGGGCTTCGAGCCCGGATCGGTGCTGTCCGGTCGGTACCGGTTCGAAAAGAAGATCGGCGAGGGCGGCATGGCCGCCGTGTTCAAGGCCTTCGACCTCGAGCTCGAAGAGCACATCGCCATCAAGATCTTCACCCACCGGGCGACCGACCCGAACATGCTCGCGCGCTTCAAGCAGGAGCTCTCGCTCTCGCGCCGGCTGTCGCACCCGAACATCATCCGGCTCTACGACATCGGCAGCTTCGAAGGGTTCCGCTACATCACGATGGAACTGCTCGTCGGCCGCGACCTGAACGACTACATGGGCCAGCCTCTCGAGGTCGACACCGCGCTCGACTGGCTGATTCAGGCGTGCCGCGGCCTTCAGGCCGCTCACGACCTCGGCGTCATCCACCGCGACATCAAGCCGCACAACGTCTTCGTCTGCTCCAACGGGCAGGTGAAGGTGATGGACTTCGGCATCGCGAAGCGGGTGAGCGCGCCGGGCATGACCGTCGGCAACTTCATCGCAGGGACGCCCGAGTACATGTCCCCCGAGCAGATCAGCGGCTTCTCGAGCGTGTCGCATTCGACCGACATCTACGCCCTCGGCATGATGGCGTACCAGATGTTCACCGGCCGACTCGCGTTCGAGCACGAAGAGATGCTGCCCCTGCTCATGATGCAGCTGAACGAGGCGCCCACGTCGCCGCGCGAGCTGAACCCGCGGCTGCCCGACCGGCTCGAGCAGATCATCCTGAAGCTCGTCGAGAAGAAGCCCGAGGACCGCTTCTCGAGCTGTCGAGCCCTCGCGGACGCGCTGGAGCAGGTCCGCCAGTCGATCTGACCCCGAGGACCGCATGCGCGCATTCGCTCTTCTCGTCGGTAGCGCCCTCGTCGGCCTGCCCGCCACGCTCGCGGCCCAGGACGTCCCGACGCTCTGCGAGTCGATGGTCGCCGCGACCGAGGCCGCCGACCGGCACGTCGTGTTGCTCGCCGACGTGAACGAGGCCGATGACGTCGTGCGGCGCAGCTTCGCCGTCGACCCGCTCAGCGACTACGCGACGAACGGCGAGTTCCTCGACATCAACCGGTTCACCACCGCGCGGGGTGAGAACCGGATCGCCCGCGATCACTTTCGCTGCGTCGGCGACTCGCTCGTCCTCGATCGGATGGACTGGGTCGAGGGGCGCACCGGTGCCGAGGTGTTCTCGCCGCCGATGCCCTGGTTGACGTGGCCCCTCGAGTCCGGCGCGACCTGGGACTGGACCGGCTCGATCGAGCTGGGCGACGTCGTGCCGGCGATGAACGCGCGCGCCACCTTCACCGTCGAAGCCGCCACCGAGGTCGAGGTGCGCGGACAGACGTGGCAGCTCGCCACCGTGACGTACGTGCTCGGCGTCACCCCATCCACCGGGGGGGACGAGCAGATCATTCGCACCACGAGCGTGAACGTCGTCGCCCCATGGTACGCCGTGCTCTATCGAGAGCGCTGGTATGGCGAGGTCGCGGTCGAGCCGGTGCAGCGCTTCGTGCTCGCCCCCTGACCGGCGCTCGGCCCGATCGCAGTCTCGACAAGGGTGCAGGCGACCGCCTATAGGGACGGGACCCCGCACCCGAGATCGACCATGTCGGACACCGCCGAAACGCCCCGTCGCAAGCGCATCCTCACCGGGGATCGCCCCACAGGACGCCTGCACCTCGGCCACCTCGTCGGCAGCCTGCAGAACCGCGTGAAGCTCCAGGAGGAGTACGAGACGATCCTGATCGTCGCGGACCTCCACATGCTCACGACGAAGCCGACCGCCGACGACATCGAGCAGATCACGCGCAACGCGCGGGACATGGTGCTCGACTACCTCGCGGCGGGCATCGATCCCGAGGTCACGACGGTCTACCTGCAGTCCGCGATCCCCGAGATCTACGAGCTGAACACGCTCTTTCAGAACCTCGTGACGGTGAACCGCCTCGCGCGGCTGCCGTCGATCAAGGACATGGCCCGCAACGCGAGCATCGATGACGAGTCGATGCCGTACGGCCTGCTCGGGTACCCCGTCCTTCAGGCGGCGGACATCCTGCTGCCCCGCGCGGACCTCGTCCCCGTCGGGCGCGACAACCTCGCCCACGTCGAGATCACCCGCGAGATCGCCCGCCGGTTCAACAGCCTCTACGGCGAGGTGTTCCCCGAGCCCGAGGCGATGCTCGGCGAGGTCCCGACCCTCGTCGGCACGGACGGCAAGGGCAAGATGTCCAAGTCCGCCGGCAACGCGATCTACATGAGCGACGACGCGGCGGCCGTGCAGAAGAAGGTGCGGGGCATGTTCACGGACCCGACCCGCGTGTCGGCCGACACCCCCGCGAACCCGGACAACGGCAACCCGGTCTTCGTCTACCACGACCTGTTCAACGACAACCGCGACGAGGTCGAAGACCTGAAGGACCGGTACCGTCGTGGTGCGGTCGGCGACGGTGAGGTGAAGGACCGGCTGACCGAGGCGCTGACCCGGTACATGACGCCGCTGTGGGACCGTCGCGCGATCTACGAGAACGACCCCGGGCTCGTCGACGAGGTGCTCTATCACGGCACGAATCAGATGCGGGAGATCGCGCGCGAGACCCTGCGTGAGGTCCGCCGAGCCATGGGCCTCGACAAGGCGATGAAGCGCATGCGTCGCGCGGTCGAGAAGCGCGAGAAGAAGCGCGCGAAGGCGGCGAAGAACGAGGCGTGAGTCAGGCCGACGAGCCGGCCAACCGGGGGGCAATCGAGGCGGACCCGGTCAACGACGCGGCCCCCCCGACCACCCCGGCCGATGCACTGCGCGTCGTCGGCGCGGCGTGGCTTCGAGAGGGGCGCGTCCTCGGTGCCCGGCGCGGACCGGGGCGCCGCAACGCCGGGCTCTGGGAGCTGCCCGGCGGCAAGGTCGAGCCCGGGGAGTCGGACGCGGCCGCGCTGCGCCGCGAGCTGCGCGAGGAGCTGTCCGTCGACGTTCGGGTCGGTGCGCTCGTGGGCCATCACGTTCACGCATACCCGCACGCGAAAGTTCACCTGTTAGTGTACACATGTACATCCAACAGCACTGCACGGTCGTGTGAACACGACGCGCTCCGCTGGTTTGCGCCCGACGAACTCGATTCGGTGGACTGGTCCGTGGCCGACATCCCGATCATCGAGAAAATTGCTGCTGGTTTTCAAAGCTTTACAGATTCGTTCGACCCCGAACGAATCTGACCGACCGGTCGCATCACGGGGCCCGCGAAGACCTTGCTTCGCACTCCGAACTCGACGAGGATTGCGCCACGAATACGTGCACACGGGCGAGACCGGTCGAGGTCTCGCCGAATCCTTCCGGGGCGCCCTCGCAGCGCCCTTCGGAGCGCGCCGCACTTCCCCCCCGACATCCCTCCCCGTCTCTTCTGCGAATCCCCCCTCTGCATCCCCCCGATGCCCCCCCGAGCGCGCCTCGAATGCGGCGGACCATCTGGTCCGTCGTACGGGTTTTTGGGCCCGCATGCAGACCGGTGCCCATCGAGCGCGCGTCCACGTGGCGCCATGCACGAGCCATGACGCCCGTACGCCGCGCGGTCAGGGGACCGGGGTCCAGCGGAACGCTTCGACGGACGTCGCGAGCTGGGGCGCGAACTCCGCGCAGGCCTCGGGGACACAGACCAGGGTGATCCACGCGCGCTGCGCGTCGTTGGCAATGGACCAGGCGCGCAGCTGGACCGCACGATTCAGCTGGGTGTCCAGCGCGTCGACGCGGCTACCCGCTGCGTCCAGGCCCGGCAGCTGCATGTCCCAGGTCTCGATCGTGCCGGTGGGCTGATGCATCGACAGCGAACCGATCAGCCCCTCGGACTCTGCGGTCGCCTCGTGCAGATCGTCCTCCGGCGGACCCGGGTCGATGATCAGCAGCTCGATCTCGTCGAACCCGTCTCCGTCGTCATCTCGCCCGAAGGTGACGACCCCGGCGCTCCGCAGCCTCGGGACGACGGCGTCGGGGATCTCGAGGCTGAACGGGAAGGCGTCCTGCCAGCGAGACTCGCGATCGAGCATCGCCGTCTGCGCGGGCCCGTCGAACGCGTCGAGCCCGTCGTCGCCCGTCGTCGGTGCGTGAATGGTGATCGTGGCGAACCAGTCAGCCGCGAAGACCCCGTACAGCACCGTCCAGCCATCGGTGTTTGTTGTCGGCAGCCCGCCGAAGCCCGCGACGCGACGGACGCGGACGCCATCTTCACGGGCCACGTCGTCCGCCTCGACCCCGGTCAACCCCGCGCTGGCGAATCCGGACTCCGTCGTCTCGGACCAGACCGTGACGCGCTCCTCGATGGGCGTCTCCTGCTCGTACCGTTGCACCATCACCGTCGAGAGCGTCGCGCTGGTGGCCCGGTGGGCGCGCACACCCACGATCCCGGTCGGCGTCCACGTGTCGTCGAACGCCATGGTCAGCCCGACGTTGGCCGGGTCGACCCGTTCGGGCGTCGTCTGGGCCCACGCGGGACCCGAGATCAGGAGAGCGAGGACGAGCGACGAGACGAGGCGCATGCAGACTCCGCGGGGGCAGCGAGGCGACGAGCATTGAAGCACGGACCCCGATGGGACGAAACCCGAGCCACCGGCGATCCATTCACCGATCGGACACGTCCACCAGCTCGACGAGCGGCCCATCCGGATCCGTGTCGTCGGACAGGTCGACACGACCGACGATCCGCCACTCGCGGGTATCGTCCGGGTCGACGAGGGTCTGCGTGACGTCCCAGACGTGGTCGCCCGCCGACTGGATCGTGGTATTCGAGGTCACCCGCGCCGCGTGGTCGAAGCGCACGGCGCCCCACTCTTCGACGAACGGCGCGATCGCCGCCGCGACACGATGCGCGTCCCAGGCCGAGTCCGGGTCGCGGACGCGCAGCGCGGCCACGAAACCGTCGTGGTCTTCGGTCGCCAGGGCGCGGACGAGGTGGTGCATCTCGGCGCGGATACGGGCATGAAACGACCGCCGGTCGCGCGAGATGTCGACGGGCCGCCCGGGCTCGGGCAGCCCGTCGCCGTCGTCGTCGCCGGGCGAGAGCATCGCCTCCCACTCGCGCACGAGGCTCGAGTCGACCAGCGCCAACATCGCTCGCAGGTAGCTGATCATGTCGATGACCGCCTCGGTCCGGTAGGTCTCGGGCACTGTGCGGACGAGCGTCTTGTACGTCTGGCTCAGGTACCGCAGCAGCACGCCCTCGACCCGCTCGAGTCCGAGCTCGTTCACGTACTCGGTGAAGGTCATCCACCGTTCGAACATCTCGCGCGCGATGGACTTCGGCCGGATGAACGCCGCGTCGAGCCACGGGTGGTGTTCAGACCACGCGTTGAACGCCGCATAGATGACCTCGGCGTCCGGCTTCGGCCAGGTGACGTCTTCGAGGGCCTCCATCCGGTCGTGGTAGTCCATGCCCTCCTCTTTCAGCTCGGCGATCTTCTCGCCGCGAGCCCGATGCTGCTGGGCCATGAGGACGGGGCGCGGGTTCTCCTGGATCGACTCCACGAGGGTGAGGATCCGCTCGGCGTGATCGGGAGCTTCGAGATCGACGTCACCGAGGGCGTCGAGCAGAAAGAGACCGAGGCTGTGAAACACCGAGAAGTCGTCCTGGAGCTCCTCGGTGAGCTCGAGGCGCGTGTCGAGTCCGGCGCCGGGTTCGTCCTCGACGACGAGCCCCGCGTCGATGAGCGACTGCAGCAGCTCCGCGGCGCGGGCGCGGAGGGCGTCCTTGTCGGCATCGGACGCATGGCTGGCGTCGATGAGTTCGAGCATCGCGCCATACCCGCCGTCGGTGCCGACGTCCTCGGGGTCCCGCATCATCAGGCTGAGCAGCATGCCGTGATCGACGTCGAACACGCTGGTGAGGCGCTCGGGGTCCGCGGTCTGCATCCGCTCGAACGTCGCCTCGTCGTACGCGACGTAGCCACGCGGCGGGGAGTTCTTTCGCAGCTTCTTCTTCGACAGCTTGCCCGCGGCGACCTTCGCCTCGAGCTTGCGGTTCTCGATCACGTGCGCCGGCGCCTGGGCAACGACGTAGCCGACGTCGTCGAAGCCTCGACGCCCGGCCCGCCCGGCGATCTGCTTGAAGTCGCGAACCGTGACGTGGGCCGACTTCTCGCCGTCGAACTTGTAGAGCCGCGTGAAGAGCACGGTGCGGATCGGCACGTTGACCCCGACCCCCAGCGTGTCCGTGCCACAGATGACCTTGAGCAGACCCTGCTGGGCGAGGCGCTCGACGAGCAGACGGTACTTCGGCAGCAACCCGGCGTGGTGCACACCGATGCCCGCGCGGACGTACCGTCGCACGTGGCGGCCGAACGGGCTGTCGAACCGGAAGTCTCCGAGGGCGTCACTGACCTCGCGGCGCTCGTCGCTCGTCGTCAGGTTGTGGCTCGTGAGGCTCTGGGCGAGCTCCGTCGCCTCGCGCTGTGAGAAGTTCACGATGTACACCGGCGCGCGGTCGCGTTCGACGAGCTGCTGCACCGTCTCGAGCAGGGTGTCGTCCGCCCACGAGAAGTGCAGCGGCACCGGGCGCTGGTCGCTGCGCACGACGACCCCCTCGCGTCCGGTGAGGTCCTCGAGCTGACGCAGGATCGGCTTCGTGTCCCCGAGGGTCGCGCTCATCAGCAGAAAGGTGACCCGCTCGAGAACGAGCAGCGGGATCTGCCACGCCATGCCCCGGTCACGGTCCGAGTAGTAGTGAAACTCGTCCATGATCGCGACGTCGACCGGCGCATCGACGCCCTGCCGCAGCGCCATGCTCGACAGGATCTCGGCGGTGCAGGCGATGATCGGCGCGCCGGGATTCACGCTCGCGTCGCCGGTCATCATGCCGACGTTCTCGGCGCCGAAGGTCTCGCACAGGGCAAAGAACTTCTCGCTGACGAGCGCCTTGATCGGGCTCGTGTAGAACGAGCGCTGCCCGAGGGCGAGGGCGCGAAAGTGCGCCGCGACCGCGACGAGGCTCTTGCCCGAGCCGGTGGGGGTGTTGAGCACGACGTGCCGCCCGTCGAGCAGCTCGAGGACGGCTTCCTCCTGCGCCGGGTACATCTCGATGCCGAGGTCGAGGGTCCACTCGACGAACGCCTCGAGCAGGTTCTCGGGCGACGGGTCGGCGGGGATGCGGGCAGCGAGCGAGGTGGTCACGGGCGAGCCGGGGCAGGGGTGCCCCCACGATGCAGCCTGGCCGCCGCTCGTCAACGACGAGGGCGGCCAGGCGTGGCGGAGCCGAGGCACCGGCTTCTGCATCGCGAGCGGTTCTGCACGTCACCGATCACAACGTGGGCGTGCCGCGCACCGTGTGCTCCGACCGAGCCAGACAACACACACATGCGCCAGAGTGCGGCACGGTGTGCTTTGGTGCGTTTTCGAACGACAGGTGTGCCCGGGTACGACAATGTGCACGACGGGCGGTCAGCGACCGGAGTCGTTGATCAGAACCGCGAGGTCACCTTGCGTAGCGTCATCCGCGCGACCGCGAGGTTCGCCGTCTTGCGGTCGACAGCGAGGTACACGAAGACCTCGGGCGACGACTCGACCGGCCGGATGAGGTGGTACTGGCTGTCGAGCGTGATGAGGATGTCCTCGATCCCCTCGTTCAGCTCGAGCATCGCGATGGCCTTGCGCTTGGCCTTCACGACGTCCGTGTTGGCGGCCGCGGCGAGCTCGATGTTGAGTCCGTCGCCGCCGCCGAGGGTCGCGAGGGCCATCCCCGAGTCGCTGTCTGCGACCGCGCTGCCGACGAAGCCGGGCATCTGCGCGAAGGTGTCCTGCATCACATCTACATACGATTCGTTTGCCATGATGACACTCCTGGGCCGTCCATGCATCCACGACCGAAGCCGGCCCGGCTCATCGGCGTGACTCAAAACTGCTGTAGCTGGCTCGAACCTGTTCAGTAAGACACGCAAACGGAGGGGGCGTCAACGATCCACGCGATCTAATGTCAACGTCTGCCTCGAAAGTGAGGTTTCGGCCTCGACGGCCCGGATCGAGGCCGCCAATGTCGAACATCCGCTGTCGAAAACCCCACAAACCACACAACTCGACGCGCGGTCGGTCCGTGCGACGATCAGGTGTCGTCCGGGCGTCGAGCTGGCGGTGTACGCCGGCGTGACGCCGAAGGCCGACTCCATCGCGCGCACGAGGTCCACGAGGGCGCTCCCCGTCGCGTCGTCGGCGACGTCCTCCGCTTCGGACGGCACGGCGGCACGCTCATCCACGAGCATCGTGCCATCCCGGCGATCGACGACGAGGATCCGAAGGCAGCCCGGCGCAGCGAGGATCGCCTCGGCGATGAGGGCCGCATGGACATCGCGATACCGATCGATGGTCCCGGGATCCGTCGCGGGGGTCTCTTCGAAGTCGGACGTCTGGACGGCAGCCCACTGGTCCGTGTCTGACAACACTCCGCGCCGGGTACGCCGCGGCTCGATCCCTGAGGCATCGACCACGATCAACCAGTCCGAGTCGTCGACTCGCTTCGGCATGCAACCGGCTCCGCCACGCGCTTCAGACCGCGCGTGCGCCAGGAAATTCTGTAGCTGGGTGTCGCGATGTCGGTCGACGCCGCGACGGGCTCGACCCGGATGGTGAACGGATGCACGTAACATGTCAATTGACGACAGATCGCGCGAACCGCCGCGACGCTTGTAGCGGCGGTCCGTGCGATCCCTCCCCGCCACGCCACAGGGCGGGTGGCAGGGAGGGAGACCCGACGAGTGGGCGGGGGGATCAGAGCTTCGACGTCACGCCGCGCAGCGCCATGCGGGCGAGCGCGAGGTTCGCGAGCTTCCGGTCGACCGCGAGGTACACGAAGACCTCGGGCGTGGACTCCACCGGGCGGATCAGATGGTACTGGCTGTCGAGGCTGATGAGGATGTCTTCGATCCCCTCGTTCAGCCCGAGGATCTCGATCGCCTTGCGCTTCGCCTTCACGACGTCGGTGTTCGCCGCCGCGGCCAGCTCGATGTTCAGCGCGGCTCCACCACCGAGGGTGGCGAGCGCCATCCCCGAGTCACTGTCCGCGACCGCGCTTCCGACGAAGCCGGCCATCTTCGAGAAGGCGGACTCCATGATGGTCCCGTACGATTCGTTCGACATGGTCTCTCTCCAGGGCCTTGAAGGAACGCGTCAGAGGCGGCCACACCTGCTGACGCCAACTCGAACGAGGGCCGTTCGAGCACGGTGGACGCGGCCCGCGCCGACCTGTGTCGACAACGGACCGCCTTCGAACGTGAAGCGTTCGATCTGCGAGCGTGGATGTACCCGGCGACTACCCGTCGACCGGACGCGTGGTGAGCGTCTGCCGCGATGCAGAGAGCTCCGACTGCAGGCCGCGGATCGCCGCAGCGACCGTGATGCGGTCCGCGGGGAAGATCGCGCAGACAGTGCAGCCCGAGACGAGCTCGCTGCGCATGAGCGCGACGTGGTGGGTGGTGAGCGTACAGGCCATGGACTCGAAGCCATCGCGAGTCGCCGACTCGGTCGTGCGGATCAGTCGCAGGAGTGCGTCACCGACCGCCGCCGGCGAAGCCGGCGCCATGGGCAGGTCGACCCCGACGCTGCGATCGGCGAGCAGACGGCCCGAGGCGGCATCGACGACCAGCGCCCGCGTGCAGCCCGACACCCGGATCACGCTGCTCGCGAGGCGGTCCGCGGCCAGCGAACCCGGCTTGCGGACCAGGGCACTCGACCCGGCCGACACGTCCTCGAAGTCCGAGGTCTGCACCGCAGCCCACGGGCTGGTGTCGTACAGCTCCGAATCTCGGCGTCGCTGGCGGAGACTCTCTTCGCGCCGTGGCGCGGATGACACGTTGACGACTCGATCACGCATAGAAAAAGGGCCTCGCAGCCGCAGACCGCGGCGCACACGCCATTGAAATCAGGAGGCTTTCCGCTACGGACTCAACCGGAAGCCTTTGTCTCCTACACGCTACTACCTGATGCATGATCCTTCAGCCGTTACCGGGTGAACTTTCTCGGGCTCGATGGAGATTTTCGACGTCGACCCGCATGACCCCGGCCTCCTCGGAGGCCAGGAAATTCTGACTCCTCCGAGGAGCCCCGAGGCCCATCGATCCTGCGTCGTGCGCGCCGCAAGGCCACGCTCGAGACCGCTGGAACGATCGCCCGACCGTATTCGAGTCGAATACGAAAGCTGGAGCACAGGACGGCGAAAACGGCGCGGTTATCGCCCAATCCGCTTGTTTCGACCGGGCACCGGTGTATTCTGGCAGCCGATCGCAGACGACGGGGTCAGGTGGCAGACTGGAAGCCGGACATCTTCGCGTATCTGGACTACCGGGAGTACCTCGCCGACTACTACACCGCGGCGAAGGCCAACTCCCGGGCGTTCTCGTATCGCTGGTTCTCGCGCCGCGCCGGGTTCTCGTCGCCGAACTTCCTGAAGCTCGTCATCGACGGGCAGCGGAACCTCGGCACCGACAGCGTCGACCGGTTCGCCGACGCGCTCGGGCTCGATGCGTCCGCGTCGGAGTTCTTCGGCAACCTCGTCGCCTTCAACCAGGCCGAGACCGCGGACGAGAAGAACGAGGCGTTCGAGCGTGTCGCAGCGAGCCGGCGATTTCGCCGAGCGCGCCGGCTCGACCGGGCCTTCTTCGACTACCTGTCCAACTGGTACTACCCGGCGATCCGCGAGATGGTCGCCCGCACCGACTTTCGCGAAGACGCGTCGTGGATCGCGCGGCAGCTCGTGCCTCGCATCACCGCCGCGCAGGCCCGGAAGGCCCTCGAGCTCCTGCTCGAGCTCGGGCTGCTCGAACGCGACACCGAGGGCCGCCTGACCCGCGGCGAAGCGAGCCTGACCACCGGCCACGAGGTGCGGTCGCTGGCCATCGCCAACTACCACCGACAGATGCTCGAGCGGGCGTCGGACTCCATCGACCTCGTCGACCGCGACCGCCGTGACATCAGCGCGCTGACCGTCTGCGTCCAGCCCGAACGGGTCGCCGAGCTGAAGGCGCGCATCCAGGCGTTTCGGGAGGTCCTGCTCGACCTCTGTGATCGCGACGATTCGCCCACTGTGGTATACCAGCTCAACCTGCAGCTGTTTCCGTTGACGCGCGAGGGCGCGTCGGACGACGACCGGAATTCGTCATGAAGTCCCCCCGCTGGATTCGTATCGCCTGCCTCGTCACCTGCGCCACGGCGCTCGGCGCCTGTGAAGGCGTGGGCACCGACGTGGGCAACCCCGGCACCGACGACGTCGGCTTCACCGAGGATACCGGCGGCGGCGGCGGCGCAGGCGACACCGGCGGCAACGCCGATGCCGGCACGGATGCCGGCGCCTCCGAAGACACCGGCGGCGGCGAGGACACCGGCGGTGAAGACACCGGGGTCGAAGACTCCGGCATGGAGGACACCGGCGAAGACGCCCCGGACGCGTTCGGCGACACGTCCGAGGACGTGCTCGAGGACACCGGCGGTGACGTGACCGACGCTGGCGACACCGACCTCGACGTGCTGGACGCCGGCGATGCCATGGACGCCATGGACGCCGAGGACACGTTCGAGATCCGGTCCCCGTGGGAGCCCGGTGAGACCGCCGCGGACTACCCCTTCGGGTACGACTCGATCATCGACTCGCTCACCCTCCTCGAGGACGGCGAGCGAGGCCGCGACTTCACCGGCGACGACGAGCCGGACAACGCGCTCGGCGGTCTCGTCGACACGCTGAGCGGCTTCGTCGAAGACCTGAACGTCAACGGTGCCCTCATCGACGCCATCACCGAGGGCGAGCTCAACCTCGGGTTTGGCTGGCCGTCGTACGACTCCGACGGCGACCGCCTCTTCGGCCCGGCCGAGGCGAACTTCTTCTTCCTCGTCGACCCGGACGAGGACCCGTTCACCCGCGACAGCTGGATCGTGCCCCTCGACAACTTCATCGAGGGCACCGGCGAGCCGCAGATCCGCTTCGTCGGCGAGGTCGACGAGGACGACTTCGCGTCGCTCAACACGCCCCGCTTCGTCCTGCCGCTGCTCTTCTTCGGTGTGAACGTCGACGTCGAGATGCTCGACGCCCAGCTCGATGGCGAGGTCATCCCGAGTGACGATGGCGTGGTGATGGACGGCGTGATCACCGGCGCCGCGCCGGTCGACGCGATGTGGACCGCGTTCAACGAGGTCATCGCGAGCTGCGACTGCGTGACCGGCGGCGACCTCATCCTCGGCAGCGGTCCGACCGCGACCTGCGCCGAGCTGAACACCGACGCCTGCGGCGCCGGCGACCCGCAGCCCTGCACCGCCCTGCCCGACTTCTGCGCGCTCGCACGCACCGTGATCGTCGGCGCGCTCGACGTCGACACCGACGGCGACGAGACGCCCGACGCGTTCAGCACGACGATCGCGTTCGAGGCGAACTCCGCGGTGTTCATGCTCGAAGAGTAATCGGGTGCCATCAGCCGCCCCGTCGCTCGACGGGTTCGACCAGACGACGTTCACTGACGGCGACGCCCACTGGCCGCTCTATCGAGCGGGCGCCGGGCCGGCGGTGGTCGTGCTGCATGAGGTCCCGGGCATCACGCCGCCGGTCGCCGCGTTCGCTCTGCGCGTCGCCGGCGCCGGATTCTCGGTGTACATGCCGTCGCTCTTCGGGACGCCGGGCAAGCCGTTCACCGTCGGGTACGACATCGCCCAGCTCGCGCGCGCCTGCATCTCGCGCGAGGTGTACGTGCTATCACGCCGTGGCTCGAGCCCGCTGGCGAAGCGGATGCGCGCGCTGTGCCGGCATGCGCACGCCGAACAGGGCGGGCCCGGCGTCGGCGTCATCGGCATGTGCCTCACCGGCAACTTCGCCCTGTCGATGATGGTCGACCCGAGCGTCATGGCGCCTGTCCTGAGTCAGCCGTCGCTGCCGTTCGGGTTCACGCGCCGACACCACGAGGCCCTGCACCTCGACCATGACGAGCTGCTCGTCGTGCGCGAGCGCACCGCCGAGGGCGTCTCGGTCCTCGGCCTGCGGTTCACCCACGACGTGCTCTGCCCCGGCGCCCGGTTCGAACGGCTGCGCGCCGAGCTCGGCGACGGGTTCGAGGGCATCGAAATCAACAGCGGCCCGGGCAACCCGCACGGGCTGCCGCGAGCGGCGCACTCGGTGCTCGCCCGGGACCTCGTCGACGAGGTCGGACACCCGACCCGCGCCGCGCTGGACCGGGTCCTCGGCTTTCTCGACGAGCGGCTGCGCGAGACCTGATCCCCGATACGGCAGTATCAGTCCTCGTCGACCGGTCGGACGAAAAGGGTGAGTCGCGTGTCGATCGGGTCGCCCAGCACCGTCGTGTTGTCGCCGTTGAGGTACACGTCGCGCGTCGTGCCGCCGACGGCCATGAGCACCCGCGCGCTCAGACGGTAGGCGCCGGCGGGCAGGCCCTCGAGGTCGGGGAACTGCAGCTGCAGCGCGTACCGGCGGTCGAGGCCGATCGCGAGGCTGCGGAACGCGCCGCGCAGACCTTCGGGATCACGCACGTACTGGTACGTGCCGCCGGTCTCGCAGGCCATGCGGGCGTACTCGTCGAGCGCGCCGGTCTCGCCGACGGTCGGCGAGGCGTCGAGCTGGATGATGTGCACCTTGATGTTGGCGTCGTTCGCACGCTGCACGAGACGGGTGTAGCGGTAGGCGCCATTGACCGGGTTCGAGCCCCCATCTGCGCCGTCGTCGGGGCCGTCGGTGAACACGACGAGGTGACGGTCGAAGCGGGCGCTCACGCCCTCGCTCGCACCCTCGCTGGCCCCGAGGAAGGCGTCGATGCCCTCCGAGATGGCGGCGTCGACGGCGCGGCCGCCAGCGGCGGACGGCAGACGCCCGACGCGCACCTGCTGCAGATCGGCGATCCGCTCCGACGAGCGACCGTCGGGATCGGCGAGCGAGATGAAGCAGTTGTCTTCGCCATCCGGCAGCCACGTGACGTGGTCCGTGTCGCTGGCGCCAGCAAAGACGCTGAGGCAGGCCACCGACTCGTCGTTGAACCCGGCCGCGTCGAAGCGATCGAGGAAGGTCGTGACCGCGTCGAGGCGCACGCCGTCCGGGTCGCTCGAGAACTCGTCGCCGGACTCGCCTTCGAAGAAGCCCTTGATCGAGTCGCCGTTCGCCATCGTGACGTACACGCCCTTCGAGCCGCTCGCGGCCTCACCGGGCACCAGCGACAGCCCGTCCTGCAGGATGCCGACGGACGTGGGGGCGCCGCACACCGTCTCGCTGCGGTCGTCGTCCGAGTTCAGACGCAGGCAGAGCGAGTTGGGCACGGGGCTGTCGGCGCAGTCGGCGTCCGTCGCGCACGGAATGTCGGGCGACGGGTAGAGCACGGCCTCGTCGATGCCGATGTTCGAGGCCGAGAACGTGTCGCCGACGGCGACGGTCTGGCCGCCGACGATGGCGCCCGGTCCGACGAAGTCGTCGTCCACGTCGATGAGGTTGAAGACGAAGGCCGCCTCGGTGTCGCTCGCGCCGACGCCGCACCCGGCGCCGTTGGACACACCGAGGGACTCGATGCGACGCAGCTCCTGCGTCGGGCCGGTCGGGCCGGCGTCTTCGTCGGCGCCCCCGTTGCCGCTCCCATCACGAGAGTCGTTGCACCCGACCGCGACGAGCGCCGCGGCGGACAGGACGAGAGAGCGAGCGAGGACGAGATCGAGACGCATGACGTGCACCGGGCAACAGGACACCGCTGTGGCGGGTCATCCTGGAGCGGTCCGGCGATGGGGTCAATCGCCCCCATGCGAGTCGTGCAGCACGAAGGGCAGCTTGTCGCCGACCTCGAGGTGCAGCGCGCTCGCCGCGTGCCCATCGCGCCGCGCCACCTCGACGGTGTCATGGCTGCCCACGTAGGCGACGAACTGCCCCGCGGCGACATCCGAGAACGTCCGCCCGCGCGGGATCTCGCGCCCGGCGACGCTGTGCAGAGCGAGCCCGCCCAGGTCCGCGGACCGCGCCGCCGTGATCAGGTTGCCGAACCGATCGATGTCGACGATCTCGGCGCGCAGCGTGGCGCCGTCTCGCTCGACGAGGGGCGGCGGCAGGCGCACGAGGTCCGACGGCCGCAGGGCGAGGCCGAGCTGGGCCCCGTCGACCCCGGCGACGATGTGACCGGCGACCGGGGCGAAGACGTCCCGGCCGTGAAAGGTCGCGCTCGACGGCGTGCGATGCCACCGGTCGTCGCCGAGGACCCACGCTGCGTCGACGCCGTGCCGGTCCGCGACGCGGCTGACGAGCCCGTTGTCGGGGCCGACGAACCAGCGGTCACCGATGCGTGCGGCCACGCCGCGACGATCCGAACCGACCCCCGGATCGACGACGCCGACCACGACGGCCCCTGGCGGCAGCACGTCCCATGCGGTCGCGATGCGCCACGCCCCCACGGCGACGTTCTGCGCCGGGACGGCGTGCGTCAGGTCGACGATGCGGGCGTCCGGCGCGAGGCCATGGATCACGGCGTGCATCGCGCCGACGTAGGTGTCGGTGCGGCCGAAGTCCGTGACGAGTCCGACGAAGGGGCGAGCGCTCATGCACACATCCGGGGTCCGGGGATCGCGAGCGCGCCGATCAGCCGCTCGCCCCGGAGTCTCGTCACGGCATGCCGAAGCGCTGCTTGAGTTCCTTGCGGTCCGGCGACCGCAGGATCGCCTCCTGCCGCGAGATCGCCTTGTTGCGCACGAGGGACTCGAGGTCCTCGTTCATCGTGCAGTTACCGGCGTTGCGGTTGGTGGTCATGATCGTCGCGATCTGGTGCACCTTGCCGGTTCGGATGCAGTTCGCGACCGCCGAGCTCGCGATCAGCGTCTCGAACGCGGCGACACGACCGCCCCCGGTCCGCTTGCACAGGACCTGGTTGATGACGCCCTTGAGCACGTCGGCGAGCGTCGACCGGATCTGGTTGTGCTGCTCGACCGGGAACATGTCGATGATTCGGTCGACGGTGCTGATCGCGGTGTTCGTGTGCAGCGTCGAGAACACGAGGTGACCGGTCTGGGCGGTCTCCATCGCGAGGCCCATCGTCTCGATGTCACGAAGCTCACCGACGAGCACGATGTCCGGGTCCTCACGCAGACCGGACCGCAGCGCGCGCTGGAACCCGGACGTGTTCTTGCCGACCTCGCGCTGGTTCACCATCGACACCTTCGACGTGTGCCGGAACTCGATCGGGTCCTCGATCGTGATGATGTGCGTCCGCCGCCGGTTGTTGATGTGGTCGAGCATCGCGGCGAGGGTTGTCGACTTGCCCGAACCGGTCGGTCCGCACACGAGCACGAGGCCCTGGTTCAGCTCGGTGAGGCGCTGGGCGCCCTTCGGCAGACCGAGCTGGTCCATCGACGGCACGACGTACGGAACGAGGCGAAAGGCGGCGCCCACGCCACGGTCGTCGCGGTACATGTTGCAGCGAAAGCGCGCGGTGTCCTCGAGCGCGAACGCGAAGTCGCAGTCGTGGTGGTCTTCGAACTCGAAGTGCGCCCGGTCCGGCAGCAGGCCCTCGAGGATCTCGTAGACCTCGTTGTCGCCGGGGATCGGGAAGTCCGGGATCACGTGGATCTCGCCGTCGATGCGCCACCGGGCCTCCTGATGGGCGGCGAGGTGGAGGTCCGACGCTCCCGCCTCGATCATCCGGCGCATAAGGGGTTCGATCCGGTAGATCTCGTCGACGCTCGCGACGATGCCGGTGGTCTTCGACGGGCGCTTCGGGCGCTTGCCCCGGCCCCCGCCGCTGGCCTTCGCACGCCGACGTCGGCGCCGAGGCTCGTCGTCGTAGTCGTCGTCCAGCATCTCGGCGTCGAGGACGTCGGGCTGCGCCACCTTCTGGATGCCGAGGGCCTTCGTCAGGTCGTCGAAGTCCTTCGCGGCGATGCGCACGGACTGCACGTTCTTGCCCGCCATCTTGCTGCGCACGACGTCGAGCAGGTCACGGCTCGGCTTGTCGACGAAACCGACGGTGACCCAGTCCCCACGGACGAGCACGGGCAGGACGTGCTCACTGAGGATGAGGTTCTCGGGCAGCATCTCGAGCACGTTGTCGGGCACGCGGATGTCGGCCCGCGCCATCTCGGGCATGGGCATCTTCGACGTGATCGCGGCCAGCCGATCGGCAACCTGCAGGGTCAGCCGGCGCGAGAACGACGGCTGGTTGTCCATCAGGTAGTCGAACACCCGCTGGGGGAACTCGACGACGTACGTGGACTTCGTCGCCATGCCGGTCGCCGTCCGCGGCTCACCGCGCAGCGCGCCCATCTCACCGCAGGACTCGGATGCGTGAATCAGCGCGACCTCGACCGGTTCGCCGGTCAGGTCGTCCGTCGCGAAGACCGAGATCTCACCCATCAGGACCAGATAGAACGACTCCGACGGATCGCCCTGCTTCATCAGGACCTCGTTCGCGTCGAGCTCCGAGAGCGACGCGTGAGGGATGAGCGAGTCGATCGTCGCCTGGTCGAGGGACGAGAAGAGGCGCGACTGGCGCAGGGCGTTGATCACCCACTGCAGGTAGTCGCCTTCGATCGCGTGCTGCTTCATGGCGCGGGCTCCGTGTGGGGGGTGCCGTCGGCGCACCCCCGAGTCCGGGGCCATGCTACTGCGCGACCGCCGCGCAGAGAAGTTTGGCGCGCGACCGCCGCGCGGCGAAGTCTGGCGCGCGTCGGCAGGTCCGTGGGCGCCGCACGACGATCAGAACCGGCCCTCGAGGGTCAGCGCAGCGTTCAGCCCCGGCGCGTCGAGACCGCTGCCGTGGGTGCGGTACGGCTCGTCGAGCAGGTTCGAGACGCTCGCGCGCACGGTCAGGTGGTCATTGAAATCGTAGCCCAGCCGGATCCCGAGGTTCACCCACGCCGGCGTGCCCGAACACGAATCGCCCAGCTCACTCTGCAGCACACCGGGGAACCCGGGCGCCGTGCAGATGCGCAGGTCGCCCTCGTCGCCGCTGTTGATGCGCGTCGCCGCGCCGGCCCCTTCGACGAGGACTTCGGCCCAGGCGTCCACCATCGACAGGGTGTACCGGACGGCGGCCAGCCACCGGACGGGCGGACTGCGGCGCGCCGGCTCGGTCTCGCCGTCCACGTCGACCTCGCCCCGGATGTACGAGACGTTGCCGCGCAGCGAGACGCCGGCGAAGTCCTGCGTCCGGGCCGCGAGCTCGGCTCCGTACCAGGTCGCCGAGTCCGCGTTGATGCGGCGCACGACGCGGGTGCCGTCGATCTCGGCCTGCCCGTCGAGCGTGGCGTCCTCGCGGGTGATCGCGTCCGAGATGACCATGTAGAAGCCGGTCGCCTCGATCTGCACCGGATCCATCGCCACGCGGGCACCGAGCTCGACGTTGTCCGACCGCTCCGGGCCGAGGTTGTCGTTCGGGATCTCGTACGTGTTGCCCGTATCCCCGAGCACCGTCGTCTCCTGCAGGTTCGGCGCTCGGAATCCCTGGTTCCAACCGAGATGCAGGCCGACGTCCGGCGTGACCTGGGCGCGAATCCGCGCCGAGCTCACGATGCCGGTGTGGCTGTAGTCGACGTCACCCAGCTCGTCGGACACGTCCGGCGCGAACGCGCGGATGTGGGATGCACGGGCGCCGACCTCGGGCGTGAGGGTCATCGAGCCGACCGGCGCTTCGTACTGCACGACGGCGAACGCGCCATACTGCTGGTACGTCGACTCGTCCGCGAAGTTGCCGCGGCGTTCGTCGCCACGCTCGAACTCGTTGCTCGTTGCCGGATCGACGGGCGAGAGGTCGAACCGATCCGAGCGAACGGTCGAGTGCGTCGCGTCCAGACCCCACGTGATGCCGAGGCCGGTGTCCCCGGCGGTCGAGAGGATCGACAGCGACGACCCGATCGTCGTGACGCTGTCCGTGTTCTCGCGGATCCGTCCGACCGCATCGGCGTCGCCGTTCACGCACCCGGGCACGTCGGTCGTCACCTCGATCGGGTCCCCATCGGTGTCCGTCAGGCCGTACACGTCCGACGTGTTGCAGTCGTGACGCACGATGAACTCGTCGCGCAGGTTTACCCACGCCCGGGCTTCGACCTGATCGAACGCGTCGTCACCATCGTGGCTCAGCCGCGCCCAGACGTGGTGGTTGTCGTCGTCGTACCGGCGAAAGCTCGACTGATACAGGCGGTCCGCACGCCCCGCGTCGTCGATCGCGAGCCCGGACCAGTTGAGGTGGAGCGTGGTGCCTCGCGACGGACGCCAGCCCGCCGAGGCGCGCGCCGACCACGACGAGTACTCGCTGCCCGGCGCGGTGTCGCCGCCGCCGGTGCGCAGCTCGCCGAAGTCGCGAAACCCGCCACCGACGAGCACGCCGAACGTGCCGTTGTCCCATCCGGCTTCGGGGGCGACGAACCAGCTCGTGTCGGCGGACTGGAATCCCGTGACGACGCGACCGTTCACGCCCTCGTCGAACCGGGCGATGCGCGGGTCGAGCGACACCACGCCGCCGATCGTGTTGCTGCCATAGAGCACGCCGCCGCCGCCGCGCAGCACCTCGATGCCATCGAGCCCATACGGGTCGAAGAGGTTGAGGTACTGGTTCGGGCCGGTCCGCAGGGTGCCGTCGTTGAAGCGCATGCCGTCGTACAGATAGAGCACACCCGGCCCGACCTGGCCGCGGATGATCGGCGCGCCGGCGCCCCGGTTCGTCGCCTGCAGATGGACCCCGGGCTCCTCGTCGATCGCGTCGCCGATCGTCTCGATCGGGCGCTCGAGCAGCTCGCGATCGTCGACCGTCGTCACCGCGGGCGATGCTTCACCAAGCGGCTCGGGCGCACGACGACCGACGTACACCGCGTCCAGCCGATCCTCGTCGGCGCCAGCGTCGGCGTCTGCATCTCCATCGTCTGACGGAACCGTCCCCTCGTCGCTGGCGCTCGCCTCCGCTTCGGCGTCGTCCGAAGTCTGGGCATGGAGTGTGGACGGGGCGGTCAGGACAGCGAGGACCAGGAGGCGACGAAGCACGGCAGATCCGGGGTCGGTGTTCGGGGCGCAGTGGCGTACCCTCGCACCCTGACGCCCCCGACGCATCGATGCCAGGGACCCACTCCCGAACCCGACGGGAATCCCTCCCAACCCCGGATCAATCGGACGAACCCTGCATCGCGCCCGGTACACGGGCGGCGGCGGGCAGCTCGTCGATCGGCTTGCGGCCCTCGATCCCCTCGTCGAGTTCGTGCCACCACAGCAGCTGCGGCTCACCGAGCTGCCAGCAGAGGTACACGTCACGGTCGACGTGGCGAGCGCGAAAGTCGAGGCGACCGAGGTCGAGGCTGCGTACAACGCACCCGAGCTCCAGCAGACGCGCAACGTCCTCGCGCAGCTGCTCGACCCCGAGCCGCAGGTCTTCGAGATCCCGACGGACGGCGAGTGGCGCGTCGCCGGGGATCGGGAAGTCGATCCGGATCGGCGCGACCCCCACCGCATCCAGCCGCACGTACGCCGCACGCATCCAGCAGCGGATGCCCGCGATGCGACGCATGCAGGTATCCAACCACGGGATCATCGCGTCGACATCCGACACGGTGAAGAAGCGAGCGGTCATGATCGGCTCGTAGACCAGGGACGCTTCGAGCGTTCAACACGCTGCCGAAGTGCGCCACCCCCAATCTTCGCAACAATCCGGCCCGCAATCGCGCCGTTCACATCACCGAAGCACCAATCGAACCGATTCGCCGGCGGATCAGCCCGCCGAATCGTCGATCGGACGCTCCGTGACGATGCCGTGCCGGATGGCCCACCGCACGAGCCCCGCAGTCGTGCGGACGCCGAGCTTGTCGAGCACGATCGACCGCTGGTTCTGCACGGTCTTCGGCGACAGCCCCAGCGCCTCGGCGATCTCACGCGACGTGTACCCCTCGGCGATGCGCTGCACGATCTCGCGCTCGCGACTCGTCAGCGGATCGGCAGGAGCGTCGTCGGCGTTGAGGTACCCCTGCAGCACGTAGTCGCTCACGCGCGGGCTGAGCCACACCGACCCGGATGCGACCGCGAGGATCGCCTCGCGCAGGGTCTCGACGCCGGCGTCCTTGAGCGCGAAGCCACGAGCGCCGGCCCGCAGCGCCCGGTCGACGGTGACCGCGTCGTCGTACATCGAGAGCACGAGCACGCGGATGTCCGGCCGGGTTCCAGCGAGCCGCCGGGTGGCTTCGACGCCGCTGAGGCCGGGCATCTGCACGTCCATGACGACGACGTCCGGCCCGATGGCTTCGGCGCGTTCGACGGCGGCGAGCCCATCGGCGACATTCTCGACGACGTCGATGTCGTCCAATGCGTCCAGCAGACGGCAGACCCCCTCACGCACCACCTGATGGTCGTCGGCGACGAGGACTCGGACGGGACGGTCAGGCATCGGGATTCGGGGTCTGCGGGACAACCACCCGGATCGCGGTCCCGCGACCCGGCGCTGTGTCGACGATAAGCGTCCCGCCGAGCAACGTCACCCGGTCGTGAAGGTTGTCGAGCCCATGCCCCGTCCGCGGGGTGTCGAGCGCGAAGCCGACGCCGTCGTCCTGGACGGTCAACGCGACCCGGGCGTCCGTCACGTCGAGAACGACACCGACCTCGGACGCCGACGCATGTCGGGCGACGTTGGTGAGGGACTCCTGGGTGACCCGCAACAAGCCGGCCGCGAGCCCCTCGTCGCGGACGTCGCGCCCGGTGTGCCGCAGGCTCGCCTCGACACCGGCGCGCACCTCGAAGCGCTCGAGCACGTCGCGCAGGCTGGCGACCAGACCGCGTTCGTCGAGCCGGGCCGGGCGCAGGTCGTCGATCGCGACGCGCAGCTCGGCGAGGGCTTCGCGGGTGGCGGCGCGGGCGCCTTCGAGCCTCGGACTCGTCGCCTGCCCGAGCTCGAGCGAGAGCGCGGCGAGCGCCTGACCGACGCCATCGTGCAGCTCGCGAGCGATGCGCGCCCGCTCGGTGTCCTGCGCGCCGACGACGCGCTGGGACAGCGCCCGCACCTCGGTGACCGCGGCGTCGACCCGCCGCTGCAGGTCGTCGTTCGTTTGCCGCAGCGCCGCGTCGGCCTCGGCGAGCTGGTCCAGCGTGCGGGTGAGCGTGCTTGCCTGACCGTCGACGATGCGCGTCGGCCACCACCAGGTCGCGAAGCCGATCAACCCGGCGACGAGCAACGAGAGCAGCGCCACGAGGGTCGTCGACGACGGGTCGGCCGGCGCGAGGCGCACCTCGACGAACGCGATCGTCTGCCCCGCCGCCCGCACCGGAGCCCGACCGACCGGGCCGTCGATCGTCGCGTTGCGGTGGGCATACACCTCGCGCCCGTCGCACTCGCTGACGATGAGCCCGGCGAGGTCGGGGCGGTCGTGCAGCCGTCCGGTCGCCTGCAGGATCTTGCGCGACTGGTACCGCCACAGCACCGGAAGACGGACGGCGAGATCACCGAGCCCGGTCGCGGCTTCGGCGGCGAGGGCTGCGGCCTCACCCTCGAGTCGCGACGCGAGCCCACGGGCGTGCAGCACCGGCGGCAGCACCGCGACCACGACGGCCACACCCAGCGCGATCGTCGCCATCCGTCGGGCGAACGCACGGGCGAGGCGGCGCGGCGTCGACCGCGCCCCGTCAGAGGGGGGCGAGCCAGCCGAGCGCATGCACGTCCTCGTGACGGTCGGGGTGGGTGAGCCAGTCGGCGAGCCGCCGGGCGTCGTCGGACGCGCCCTCGGGGACGACGATCGACAGGGTCTTCATGAACGGCCACGCCTGCGCGTCCGAGGGGTGCCGCCCGTCGAGCGTCACGACCGCGAGGCTCGGATCGCGGCCGACGACGCCAAGGTCGAGCAGCCCGATCGCACCGGGCGTCTCGACGAGCGCGGTCCGCATCGCCTGGTCGGTCAGCGCCACCTGCCACCGATCCGCGGCGCGGGCGTCGTCCATGACCAGCGCGAGGCTCGGATCGATCGCCGCGATCACCGCCTCACCGCTGTCGCCGGCTTCGCGCAGGATCGGCACGATCGGGGTCCCGTCGGCCCACGTGCGCTGCTCGCCGAGGAAGATCGCGACGAGGGCATCGAAGGTCAGGGCGTCCTCACCACCGGGGGCGTGCCGCACGACCGCGACCGGCGTGCGCGCGAACGGGACGACGGCCCAGTCGTCGCGCTGTTCGTCCGGGCGCAGAGGACGCGACACGAGGCCGACATCGATCACGCCGTCGGACAGCGCCGCGATGGCTCCGCTGCTGCCGATCGACTCGGGCACCAGCACGTGCACGGCGCCACGCTCGGGCCACTGCGCAAGCAGCGCCTCGACGAGCGGCAGGTTGGAGCCGCTGCCGGCGACGATCACGTCGACCTCGGGCAGCGTCTCGCTGTAACAGACCGGCGCGGCGTCGCCGGTGGGCGCGCACGCCCACAGCCCCCACGCCACGACGAGGGCGACCACGCGGGTCGCGACGGTCACGCGTCGACGGTCGGCAGGTCGACGCGGCCCGGGGGCTCCCACGACCCATCGTCGTTCTGGACGGTCATGATCTCGAAGCCCCGCGGCGTCACCGCGAGGGTGTGCTCGTACTGCGCGGACTTCAGACCGTCCGTCGTCACCGCCGTCCACTGGTCGTCGAGCAGGCGACAGCGCCACGTGCCCGCGTTGACCATCGGCTCGATCGTGAACGTCATGCCGCTGCGCAGCCGCGTGCCCCGCCCCGCGCGCCCGTGGTGCTCGACCTGCGGCGGCTCGTGGAACTTGCGGCCGATGCCGTGGCCGACGAAGTCGCGCACGACCGAGAAGCCCTGCGGCTCGACGTACGACTGGATCGCGTGGCCGATGTCGCCCAGGCGCGCGTCGTCGCGCACGACCTCGATGCCACGCTTCAGGCTCTCGAGGGTGACCTGCATCAGGCGCGCGGTGTCGTCGTCGACCGCGCCGACGGGCACGGTCGAGCAGGTGTCGCCGTGAAAGCCGTCGACCACGAGGGTCACGTCGATGCCGATGATGTCGCCCTCGCGCAGGATGTGGTCCTTCGCGGGGATGCCGTGGCAGATCACCTCGTTGACCGAGGTGCAGATGCTGCGCGGGAACGCGATGCGGTCGTGCGTCTTGCCGTACCCGAGCGGCGCCGGCCGCGCGCCGTGCTTCTCGGCGAAGGCCATCGACATGTCGTCGAGGTCCTGCGTCGAGATGCCGGGCTTGACGGCGTCACAGAGCATCTGCAGGCACTCAGCGGCCAACCGGCCAGCAGCGCGCATGCCGTCCAGCTCGGACCGGCTCTTGATCTGAATGCGAGGGCGCTGGGGCGTGAACAGCATGACGAGTCCGGGTCGCTTCGGCCCGGCGCGACGAGCGCCCGGCCTTCGCCGCACGTAGTACACCGATGGACCCCACGCAACGCCGAACCGGCACGTATACGACCGGCGCTCCGCGCGGTGCAGACCCCGGCGCCCCGCTCGTCGCCGGCGTCGATGGCTGCCGCGCCGGGTGGTTCGCCGTCACCGTGCACGGCACCGTCGTGACCGCCGATGTGCTCGACGATGACGGGCTCGCCGCCCTCGTCGATCGCGCGACCCGGGTGTGGATCGACATGCCGATCGGCCTGCCCGACGCCGCGTCGGCGCGGGCCTGCGACGCTGCGGTGCGCCGGATCCTCGGCCGCGGCGCTGCGGCGCGGGTGTTCAACCCGCCGACGCGGGCCGCCCTCGAGGCCGCCGACTACGCCGAGGCCTGCGACCGCAACGCCGCGGCGTGCGGGGCGCGGCTGTCGAAGCAGACCTGGTTTCTCGTGCCGAAGATCCGAGCCGTCGACGCGATGGTGCGCGTCGGTGACCGCCGGCGACGCGTCGCCGAGGCCCACCCCGAGTGGCAGTTCGCGGCGCTCGCCGGCGCCGCGCTGCCGCGCAAGAAGTCCGCCGAGGGGCTGGACGTGCGCCGCGCGGTGCTCGAAGCCGCCTGGCCCGGCGCCTCTGCTGTGGCGGACGGCTCGATCGCTGCCACGCGGCGCGCGGACGTCGCCCGGGACGACGTCTACGACGCCCTGGCGCTCGCCTGGGGCGCCGCGCAGGACCCGGCTCGCCACGTTCACGCGCCCGCGGACATCCCCGCGGACGCGGTCGGGCTACCGTGCGCCATCTGGACGGCACGACCGGACGCCACGACGCGCGAACGGGTCGCGGCGGTCGTCAGAACCCCGCTCGGCGCATCATGAACCGGGGCAGGTGCTGGATCGTCAGCATGATCCACCGCCAGATGCCCGGCGCGTACACACACGGCGTACCCCGATCGATCGCCTTGAGCACGATGCGCGCGACCTGATCCGGCTCGCCGGCGAACGGCGGCGGCTTGAGGTTCGCCGTCATGCCGGTCTTCACGAACCCGGGCTTCACCAGCACCGTCTTCAGGCCCTCGGCGCGGTACCGGAAGTCGAGGCTGTCGAGGTAGTGGGTGAGCCCCGCCTTGCTCGCGCCGTAGATGCCCACCGGCTTGCGCCCGCGGTCCCCGGCGACCGAGCTGAACACGCAGAGCGTGCCACCGCCCTGCGCCATCAGCCGGGTCCGCGCCTCTTCGCAGAACACGATCGTGTTCGGCAGGTTCACGGTGACGACCTTCCGCGCCCACTCGAGGTCGGCTTCGAGCGCCTCCTGGACGTCGAAGAGGCCGGCGGTGACGACGATCGCGTCGACCCGCCCGAGCGCCGCGAAAGCGTCGTCGAGGGCGCCGGCGAACCCGCTCGGGTCCTCGAGGTCGCAGTGGCCGAACCCGACGTTCGCGTCGGATCCCGACCGCACGCGCAGATCGGCGGCGCTCGCCTCGAGCTGGTCCGGCGTGCGCCCGAGCAGGTACAGGGTGTCACCACGCTCGGCCATCAAGCGGGACAGCGAGCGGCCCATGCCACGGGTGGCACCGAGAAACACGACGTTCATGCGGTCGTCTCGTCCAGAGGGGGGTCACCGAACATGCGCACCGACTGGGCCGAGCGGATCCGAAGGTCCGGATCCCACGCCTTTCGAATCGCCTGGAAGCGCTCGATGCGGGGGTCCATCTTCGCGAAGTCCTCGGCCCGGGTGAACGTGTCCTTCGTCAGGTAGATGCGGCCGCCCTCGTCGATCACGAACGCATTGAGCGTGTCGACGAGCTGCTGCGTGTTGCGGCGGACGGGGATGTCGAGCGCGATCGAGATGCCGTCACGGGGGAACGAGAGCACCCCGCGCCCCTCGGGCCCGCAGTCCTTGATGACACACAAGAAGGACGCCCCGCCCTCGCGGGTCAGCAGCTCGAGAAAGCGTCGGGCGGCGCCGCGCCCGGCGCTGTTCGGCAGCACGCACTGGTACTGGGTGAACCCGCGGCGGCCGTACATCCGGTTCCACTGCAGGATCGCGTCGAGCGGATAGAAGAACGTGTCGGGGTGCACGATGCCGACCTTCTTCTTCGGCAGGTGCTTCCAGTAGTAGAGCTCGTTGAACGCGCGCATCGTCAGCGCGTTCAGCATCCAGCCGGGGAAGAACGACGGCATCGTGATGCGGCCCTTGACCGGCGGCGGTCGCGACGGCGCCTCGCCCGGCGTCGCCCACCGCCCGCAGTTGAGGATGCCGCGGCCGAGGTTGCGCCCGCCGGAGATGCAGTCGATCCAGCCGACCGTCATCGGGAACTCCTCAGCCGACGCCTTCAGCGCGTCCATGTACGCGTCGATGTTCGGCACGCGGTACGACGTCTGGTGGATCCACGGCGAGGGGATCGCGTCCATCCGCAGGGCGACCTCGAGGATGTGGCCGGTGAGCCCCATGCCGCCGATCGTCGCGTCGAAGAGATCGGTCTCGACCTCGGGCGAGCAGGTGATGACTCGCCCATCGGCGACGCGGATCTTGAGCTCGGCGATGTGCTCACCGACGCAGCCGGCGACGTGGTGGTTCTTGCCGTGCACGTCCGAGGCGACCATTCCGCCGAGGGTGACGTACTGGGTGCCCGGGGTGACCGGGGTGAACCAGCCACGGCGCAAGAAGATGCGGTTCATCTCGACGAGCGACAGCCCCGCCTCGGCGCGCAACAGCCCGGTGTCGGTGTCGAACCCGAGGATGCGGTCGGCGAGCGTCGTGCCGACGACCTCGGACCGCCCGGGCGCCGGCAGGGACGAATCGCCGTACGACCGACCCAGACCACGGGACAGCGTCGCGCCTTCGGTGATGCGATCGAGCCGCTCGCCGAGGACCTCACGCCCCGGCACGCCGATGCGACCCCATCCGGCGAGCGAGTCGCCGTCGATGTCGGCGACGGGCCGAAGGGCGTGCGGGTCGTTGGCAGGGACGGGAGCGTTCATCGGCACGCGTTCGTCGATGCGGATGCGTCGACCCGTGCACGGCAAGCCGGGGCAACGCGCACCGGCACCCGCCGGGTCGAAGCGGTGGGTCGGAGCGGTGTACCACGGGCCGCCATCGGGCACCAGGAGCGACCACCCTCGACGGGCGAAGATCCGCACGGCCGGCACACCTCGTCGACCAGGCATGCCGGCCAACGAGGTGTGCGGGGTCCCCTCCCGAGTGTCCGGGGCGCCAGCGCGGCGCCCCCGTCGATCAGAACGGGCGGACGGCCTGCCAGAGACGGTGGGCCAGGTCTTCCTTCGACGGGTTCGCGAAGAGCCCGGAGCCGCTGCACAGCTCGACGACGCGCAGGGCATAGTCGGCGCCACGCTTCGCGGCTTCTTCGGGGGACGCGGCGCGCGAAGCGTACACGGTCGTCCGGGGCATGCCGTCTCGCACGCGGACGCGCCACGTCGCCTCGGGGCGACGGGGGCGGTGCCGGACGTCGATGCGCAGCCAGCGCCAGCGGGCGCGAATGCCCTTCTTCGATCGCTCGACGGTCCAGCCGCGCGCGGCGAGACGGTCGGTGAGCGTCGCGAGGGCGACGAGGTGGCCCTGTTCGACCAGGGCGGGATCGGTGGGGGTTCGGTTCGACATGGAGGGCTCCAGCGTCGAGGGACCGAGAGAACTCGGGCCGGTCCATGCACAAACCTGCATGACCGGAAGGTTACAAGTGTGACAGGTTTGTGACACTGAATCCAGTGCGAATCGACCCCGGGGTATTCCCGCCCCCGGCGAGCCGCGCCCGGGCGCCGACGCATCGGGCACGAAACGCCCCACGACGCCCTTGCGTGTGCCCCTCACGAAACCCACTGCTGCGGCGTCACCACTCACCAGGGGGCCTCGTGTCGCTCACCGTCCTGTTCGAACATCCGACGTGGCAGCGCCCACTCTTCGACGCACTCGACGCTCGGGGTGTCGCGTACACACCCTTCGATCTGAAGAGCGCCACTGTCGACGCGCTCGCGCCGCCGCCTTCGCGGCTCATCTTCAGCCAGGCGAGCCCGTCGGCCTACACCCGGGGCCACGGGCAGGCCGTGGCGATGGCGACGGCGGTGATGGACCACTGGGCGGCACAGGGCGCGCGCGTGCTCAATGGCGGGCCCGCCTTTCGGCTCGAGCTGAACAAGCTCGCCCAGGTCGCGCTGCTCGACCGGCTCGGGCTCGACGCCCCGCGCACCATCGCGTTCAACGCCCTCGGCGCGCTGCCGAAGGACGCGGTGTACCCGGCCATTCTCAAGCCGAACCAGGGCGGCAGCGGCGCGCGCATGTCGGTCGTCGAGAGCGCCGAGCACCTGCGTGAGGTGCTCGAGGCGGACCCGTCGCTGTGGACGCCGGACCCGATCCTGCTGCTGCAGGAGAAGCTCGATCCCCGCCCCGACATGAACGGCATCGTGCGCATGGAGTTCGTCGGCGGCGAGCTCCTCTACGCCATGCGCGTGACGAACACGGATGGGTTCAACCTGTGCCCGTCCGAGGACTGCAACCCCGCCGACGGGTCCGACGGGGCCTGCGCGATCCCGACGACCGCGCCCCCGGAGTTCCACCCCTACCCCGACGTGCCGACCGAAGCGGTGGTGCAGGCCACGCGCCTCTTCGCCGCGACCGGATTCGACGTCGGCGGGCTGGAGTACATGGACACCGTCGACGGGCGCCGCGTGTTCTACGACATGAACGCGAACTCGAACCTGCGCCGCCCGATCGGCGAGGCGATGGGCTTCGACCCGTTCGACCGCGTCGCCGCGTGGCTGGAGCGCGAGCTGGACCGAGCCGGCCTCTGACCGCCCGCGGGCGGCCCGCGGCGCGCGACAGGAGCCGAGGGAGCGCCGCCACCCATCAGGGGAAGGGCAACGCCGAACCGATGCACCGCTGGTAGTCGCGGGAGCAGTTCTCTGCGGCCATGCAGGCCATGCAGTCGCGGTCGATGCCGCCCCGCCCGCCGCAGGCTTCGTCGCAGTCGTCGGCGATGCACAGGGCGAGCTCGCCCGTGCAGACGCCACACGACTCGGCGATGCCCAGCGCCTCGCTGGTACAGGCGCGGGCGCACTGGTCCTCACCCAGCTCGTCGAGGCAGTCGTCTCCGCAGTCGAGCACGGCGTCGGCGACGTCGCCTTCGAGACGCGAGACCGCCGCGCGCTCGTCCGCGGTGCACGACGGCGTGACGTCCGGGCCGTCGAAGCAGGCGGCCGCCGTCGGGCAGACGTCTTCGACGCACTCGATCCACTCCTCGGACCCGAATCGCGCGTCGCACCCGGCACGTCCGCAGTCCAGCGTGGCGTCGAATTCGTCACGCGCGTCGAGGGTGCCGGTGGCGAGACAGGCCTCGCGGCATCCGTCATTGCGACAGTCGAAGTAGCACCGCGCCACCTCGACACAGAGCGCGTCGCCGGCGGTCGGGTCGGTCGGCTCGCACAGGCCCTCGTCGTTGCAGGCGGTGCCGGCGTCGCAGACCCCGCACTCGCCGCCACAGCCGTCCGGTCCACACGCGAGGCCGTCGCACATCGGCACGCAGATCGGCACGTCCGGGGCCGCGTCCGGTCCACCGGCGTCGAACGGGTCGGCGTCGACAGGGTCGGCATCCGGCGGGCCGGCGTCCGGGACCGCCACGTCGGGCACCGGATCGGCATCCGGGCTCGCGTCGGGGCGCACGTCGGGGCTCACATCCGGCGGCGAGATTGCATCCGCCGCGCCCGCGTCGGGCGCGGGAGTCGGCGTCGTGTCGTCGACCGAAGCGTCGCCCGTCGCCTCACCCTCGCCGAAGCCGCCGCCATCCGCGACGAGCGAAGCGGGACTGCAGCCCGCCGCGGTGGAGACCTGCCCGTCCGGGCACGAGCCCGCGCCGGGGTCCGTGCCACAGGCGCCGAGCGTGAGCGCCGCGAACACGACGGCGAGCGAAGCCGCCGCCGTGCGACCGACCCGGATGCGACCGGTCCGGCGCGCCGCGCCGGCCAGAGTGGATTCGACGATCATGCAGTGACCTCTGCGTGCGATCGAGACTCGCCGCGAGAGTGACAGACCCGCGAAGAGCGAGCAATGGCCTGCGTCCTCGACGCCGTGTGATCGGGTGAGCACCGAATTGTACGGCCGATCCGATGCGGCGTGTGGGCGCCATTGACTCCGCGCGCCCCCGTCGCGAGAATCGCACGACCTGAGGAGCTGTCGAGCCGAGGCACGGATGAGCGGGATGTCGTTCACGCGCATGCACTCTCGCTGGTCCACGTGGCCGTGGGTCGCGTGCGCCTGCGCGCTCTTCGTCGTCGCTTGTGGCGGCGGCGCCGGAGGTTCCGGCGCCGGTGGCGGTGACGACGACGGCGGTGGACTCGACGGCGGCTTCGACGTGATCGACGAGGACGGCGGCGGCGACACCGGCGGAGGCGACGCGGACCCCGGGGACTCCGGCGCGGACGCCGACGCAGCGGCCGACGCCGACCCCGATGTCGCGACCGATGCCGAGGACGGCGGGGCAGACGTCGAAGCCGACGCAGCCTGCGACGGCGAACCCGGCTGCGCGTGCGACGTCGACGACGACTGCGACACGGGGTTCTGCGCGACCTACCCCGGTGGCGCCCGGGAGTGCGCTTCGATCTGCGCCGACGCGGACGACTGCGCCGACGGCGAAGCGTGCCGGTTGATCGAGAACAGCGGCGGCGATCTCGTTCGCATCTGCTGGCCCGAAGGCGCCGTCTGCTCGCCGTGCGAAGGCGACGACGACTGCGGCGGCGGCACGGCGTGCGCGGTCACGAGCGACGGTCGGTTCTGCCTGGCGCGGTGCGAGTCGGATCCCGACTGCCCGGGGGCGAGCTCCTGCCGCGGGCGCGCCGCCGACGAGCGGCTGCTCTGCCGCCCGGACGACGACCTCTGCGGCGACTGCGTCGACGAGGACCTCGACGGATACGGCGTTGGCTCGGCGTGCGTCGAGGTGGACTGCAATGACGACGACGACCTCATCTATCCGGGCGCCGACGAACGCTGCAACGGGGTCGATGACGACTGCGACGGTACGATCGACGACGACCCGATCGACGGCGACGCCTGCGGCGGATGCGGTGTGTCGGACGGCGCACCGGGCGATCCGTGCGGCGTCTGTGACTCCGGGCGACTCGCCTGCGGCGACGCGGGGCTCGCCTGCGAAGGCGACCTCGGTGGCGCGGCGCTGAACGTCTGCGGCGGCTGTGGCGAGCTGCCCGGCGCACCGGGGGACGCCTGCGGCGCTTGCGGCGACGGACGGTTCCGTTGCGATCCGGACACCGGCAGCCTCGAGTGTGTCGAAGATCCGGCCAGCGTGACCAACGCCTGCGGCGGCTGCGCCGAGCTGGCGGGCGCCATCGACGATCCGTGCGGCACCTGCGGATCCGGGCGCCTCGCCTGCGACGGCACCGATGCCCTCACCTGCGAGGGCGACGAGGGCGACGAGGCCCGCAACGCCTGCGGGGGGTGCGAGCCACTCGACGCGATCGCCGGCGACGCCTGCGAGGGCGCGACCGAGTGCGCCGTCTGGTTGTGCGACGGCGAGGACGCGCTGGTGTGCACCGATACCGACACGAACACCTGCGGTGGCTGCGGGCTGCTCGACGGCGAACCCGGCACGCCCTGTGGCGCGTGCGACAGCGGCGTCTGGGCCTGCGACGCGGGCGGCGTCGTGTGCGAGGGCGACCTCGGCGAGGACGCCTACAACGCGTGCGGCACCTGCGGGGACCTCGACGGCGAACCCGGCGCCCCCTGTGGCGCATGCGGGCTCGGCACGTGGGCCTGCGATGACGCGGGCGCGTCCGTCGTCTGTGACGGCGGCCCCGACCCGGCCCCGACCGTCTGCGCGCGAGCGACCCACGGCGGCTTCGGGTTCCCCCTCGGATCCGCGACGTCCGGCGGCACACGCGCCGTCGGCAACCGCCGCGCCTCGACGACGATTCCGACCTCCGCGACGGCCCCGGCCGTCGCTCGCCCGTTCCCGGTCGACCGATGAATACGCCCCTTCGTTCGATTCTATCGCTCGCCGTGCTCGTCGGATCGGGGCTGTCGGCCACCGTCGCGACCGCACAGGTCTGCGAGATGCCGTTCGAGGTCTACCTCACGGATCCTCTCGGCGAACCGCTCGACGGCGACATGCCGGTCGAGCTCCGGTTCTTCGTGTCCGAAGACCCGGGCGCCCTGCCCGCCGACTGCCGGACGTTCGACGCCACAGCGGACGACGGCTGGTTGCGGGTCGACATCGACGCCTGTGGCGACACGGACCCGTCGGACGTGTGTGGCACCGTCGCCGTGAACACGCTGCTCGAGGCCGCAGCGCGCGACGGGGACCGGATGACGATCGAGGTCGTCCTGCCCGGTGTGGACGACGGACTCACGCTGGATCCCCGGTTCCCGGTCGGCGCCGTGCCCTACGCCACGGTCGCCAACCGTGCGCTCACCGCCGACACGCTCGGGGATCTCGGTCCCGACGACGTGCTGCGGGTTGGTGACCCGATCGACGCCGACACCTTCGGCGGGCTCGACACCACGGACTTTCTCTTCGCAGGGGAGTCGCTGGATGCGGACACCCTCGGCGGTTCGACTCTCGCGGACATCCTCGACGCAATCGGGGACGGCGGCGGCGCCATCGACTTCGGCACGACCCGCGACAACAGCATCGACATCGCCGAGCTGCCGATCACGATGGAGGCCTTCTCGGAGCAGTCGTTCGAGCTCGAGGTCCTCGACACCGGTGAGATCACCGACATCGACGTCACTCTGCGCATCGGCCACGACGACGTGACCGAGCTGCAGATCTGGGTCGAGTCCCCGGCCGGGACCCGCGTCGACCTCCACGACGCCAGCGTCGGCATCGACATCGGATGCATCTACGACACGACCTGTGAGTGTGCGGGCGCCACCTGCGTCGAAGCGTGGGTGGGCGAAGAAGTGTCCGGTACGTGGGTCCTCACGGTGCGTGACACGACGGTCGGCAACTCCGCCACCGTCGAGCAGTTCGCCGTGAACTACACGATCGACAGCGACGGCATCCGCGACCTCGCGGGCGACACCGAGATCAGCTACGGCGGTGCCTATCTGACCCACCGGCGCTTCGGTGGCTCGGGGGCCGACGGCGCGTTCTTCGCCGAAGCGGGGACGACGGAGACCCTGCAGGGGTTCCGGGTGTACGAGTTCACGACGTTCGAGATCGAAGAGGGCGCGACGCTGACTGCAACCGCCGCGGGCGCCCCGATCTTCGTCCGTGTGCAGGGTGACGTGGTCATCGACGGCACGATCGACCTCGACGGGCTCGGCTCCCCGGGCGGTGGCGGCGGGGCCGGCGCACGCGACGCGTCCGACCGGGCGTCCAATGCGAACGGCGGCACCGGCGGCCGTGGCGGTGGCGCGATCCACTTCGAGGTCGGCGGCGACGTGTTGATCGGCGCCGACGCGCTCCTTAGCGCGGTGGGCGCGACCGGCGGCGCGGGGCGCCAGGGCACCCGTTCACAGGAGTACAACAGCCCCGGATTCCCGGGTTCGCAGGGGCAGAGCTCGCCCGAGCAGCCCGGTCGCGGCGGCGCCGGCGGCAACCAGAATCAGGGCGGCTTCTCGGGCGTCGGCCCGTCCCAGATGGTCACGACTCCGGCCAGCTTCTACGACATGCAGCTCGCCTCGCGGTCCCCGTCGTTCGCCTACGCGATCGTCGGCCCCGGCGGCGGCGGCGGCGGCGGCGGCTCGATGACCACCGCCGGTCGTGGCTGGGTCTACGGCGGCGCGGGCGGCGGTGGCGGCACCGGCGGCATGTTCGTGTTCCACCACGCCGGATTCGCCCGCAATGCAGGCACGGTCGACGTGTCCGGTGGCGACGGCGGGACCGGCGGCGAGTGCTACGGCGACTGCACCGGTCGGTTCGGCCCCACTGGTCAGACCGGCGCCGACGGTGTGATGCTTCTGACGCCGCGGAGCTGGTAGCGGCGCGGCAAAGCAGGCTCCGACGCCGCAGAACCGGTCGCTCGCTACCACGGCGCCGCGCCGAACAGGCACTCCACCGCGAGGTCGGGGTCCGCGGCGCCCGTCTCGCACCGCGCCTCCACCGCTTCGGCGAACGCGACCCACTCGGCGACCGTGCTGCCGAGGACGTGTGGCGTCGTCGCGGCAACGGCGACGAGGCGGCCGTGCGCAGCGCCGGCGAGGCGCGTGGCGCCCCTTCGACGGCCCTGGCGAGTCTTCACGCCGGCGGCCGCGAGCTGCACCACGGCGCGGGCAAACTCGGCGACCGCCCCGGACCGACCGGCCGCGATCCACACCGCCTCGAACACCTCGTGGGCCTCCCAGTAGTACCCGGCGTCGAAGAGCGCGCGCCCCCGCGCGATGGTCGGGTCGGCGGCGTCCAGCGGCAGCGTGACCGACGGCTCGGGAGCGCCGTACGAATGCCCGCGCGGATCCCGCCGGGGGTGCGGGCGGTGGCCGGGCACGAAGGCCCACGCAGGCAGCGGGATCGAGGGCGGCATCGGAACCATCGGGTGTCGTCGAGGCCTGAACAGCGAGACGATCTCGAACACCGGGTCAACCCACGGCGAGCCCCCGATAGCCCAGCTCGAAGATCGCCTGGGCCATCACGTCGGGATCCTCGACCGACAGCCGCTTCGTGACGACCGCCTGGAAGAGCACCTCGCGCAGGGTCCCGATGATCGCGCTGGCGACGATGTCCTTGCGGGCGACGTCGCGCACGTAGCCCGCGGCCGCGCCCCGGGTGAGCGCGCCGACCACCATCGCGTGCATGAACGCGTCGAGCTCGGCGAGGCGGGCGTCCACCGTGTCGTCGGCGCCGATGGCCTCGCGAAAGAGCAGGGTCGCCTCGTTCGGGTGGGCGTGCAGCACGCGCACGACCCGCGTCAGGTTCTCGCGCATCGCGCCGATCGGGTCGGGCCCTTCGACATTGACCGGCTCGACCTGGGCGATGAGCGTGGCGACGAAATCGTCAATCAGGGTGTGAAAGACGGCGTCGAGGCCTTCGAAGTACTGATAGAACGTGCCCCGCGCGACGCCCGCCGCCTCGATGACGTCGTTGACGCTCGTGCTGCGATACCCGCGGCGGCCGAACACCTCGCTCGCCACCTTCAGCAGCTGGGCGCGACGGCGCTCGCGTCGTTCGCGGGCGCGGCGCGTGCGTCCGTCGACCTCGTTGTTCTCGGACGTCGTGTTCATCCCTCGAACTCCGGCCCGTCGTACGGCGTCCCCGTCTGGGCGAACGCCTCGACCTGCGCGTGCACGTGTTCGGCGAGGCGGCCGACCGCCTCGTCGTCGAGCCCGGCGGTCTCGATCTGCGCGCCGAAGTGCACCCGGATGTGCCCCGGCCAGATCTGCCAGCGCCCCTTGTGGTTCACGTCGTACAGCCCGTGCACGGCCATCGGCACGACGGGCAGACCCGCGTCCCGGGCCATGAAGAACACGCCGCGCTTGAACGGACGCATCTGGCCGGTCGTCGTCCGGTGGGCTTCGGGGAACACGAGGATCGACATCCCCCGCTCGGCGCGGCTCTTCGCGGCTTCGGTCATCTCGGCGGTGCGCCCGGAGTTGCGGGGCCACACGGGGATGCCGTCCGACAACTTCATCACCCAGCCGTACACGGGGATGCTGAAGTGCTCGCCCTTCATCAGCCCGCAGAACGAGTTGGGGATGGCGTGCGACGCGAGCAGCCCGTCGAGCACGCTGATGTGGTTCTGGCAGAACACGCTCGGGCGCTCGGGATCGAAGCCCTCGTCGTGGGTGATCGTGACCCGGCTTCCGGTCAGCCCCACGGTGCGCCCCATCATCGGCGCCCACCACGACCGGTTGAGCTTCTGCGGTGGCGCGAAGGGCATCTGCGCGATCCCCCCGACGACGACGCCACTCATCCACGCGAACGACCACGTCCACACACCGAGCGACCACAGCGGCTCGAGCACGGGGCGGGCGGGCTTCAACTTGTCGGCAATGCGTTCGAGCGCCATGAGTCCTCGCTAGATGCAGACGCGGAGCACGCCGGGCCATACGTCGACGGCCGACGGCGTGACCGTGAGCACCTCGCCGTCGACCATCACGTCGACCGGCTGGGCGCGGGTGAACCGGACGTGCGTCGCCTGACGCTCCGTCACCTTCGGGGTGCCGACGTGGGTGCCGGCGAAGATCTTCGGGAAGGTCCGCAGCAGCTCCCACCGCCCCATCGGCGCAACCTCGATGACGGACATCGTGCCGTCGTCGGTGCGGGCGCCGGGGGCCATGTGCATCGAGCCGCCGGTGAACTGGCTGTTGTTGAACGACACGAAGGTCGACGGGCGCTCGCTCGGCGCGCCGTCGATCTCGAGCGGGTGCGTGTCCGGGCGCAGGCGCGCGATCTCGGCAAACACACCAAACACATAGCTCGCCTGACCGAACGCCTTGAACCGCCGGTTCGCCGTGACGCAGATGTCGGCGACGAAGCCGATCGACAGGATGTTCAGCGAGAAGAGCAGCCCGTCCTCGTGAGTCATGCACACGAGGTCGACCGGGCGGGTGCGCCCCTCGATGAGCGCGTCGAGGGCGTCCTTCGCGCCGTCCTGCGTGAAGTCACGCAAGAACGAGTTGCCGGTGCCGAGGGGCAGCATGCCGAGGGTCACCTCGTCGCCCCGCGCTTCGGGGAAGAGGCCGTTCACGACCTCCCAGCTCGTGCCGTCGCCGCCGACCGCAATGAACCGCCGCCGCCCTGCCCGATAGGCGTCCCGGGCGAGCTCGATCCCGTGCCCGGCCCGGGTCGTCTCGACGACATCGACGGCCACGCCCGTCGCGCGCAGCCGATCCAGCGCGGCCGGGGCCCGCTTTGCGGCGCGACCGCCCCCGGCTGCGGGGTTCACGATGGCCAGCCATGCGTCGCTCATTCTGCGGCCTCCCGCGCGTCGAGGGCACGCAGCAGGTCCGTCGGCTCGCCCTGCGCGCGGACCTGCTCGGCGAGCACGCCCCGCTTCACCTTCATCGACGCCGTTCGGGGGAAGGCGTCGTCCGCGACCACGACGAACGCGAGCCGCTTGTAGTCCGCGAGGGTCCGGTTGCGCCGGGCCAGCTCGCCGAGCACCGTGTCGAGGTCCCCGTCGTCGCCGAGGTACACCACCGCCGCGAGGGTCTCGGCGCCGAGCCCCCCGCGGCCGGGCCACACGTAGTCCGTGGCGACCACGCACAGCTCTTCGCAGCCGGGCAGGTCACCGATCAGCGCTTCGACGTCCTCGGGGTACACGTTCTTGCCGCCGGCGGTGACAATCATGTTCTTCGCGCGGCCGAGCAGCTTGAGGTGCCCGGATGCGTCGAGTCGGCCGCGGTCGCCGGTGCGCAGCCAGCCGTCGACGATCGTCTCGGCGGTCAGCTCCGGCTCGTCGAGGTAGCCCTTCATGACCGTGCCTCCGCGGACCCACACCTCGCCGACCCCGTCCGCATCGACGTCGCGCAGCTCGAGCTCGACGCCGTCGATCGGCCGCCCCACCGTGTCGGCGCGAAACGGCGCCAGGTCGTTCAGCGTGAGGACCGTGCCGGCCTCGGTCAGCCCGTAGCCGATCGCCACCGGGATGCCGATGCGGTGAAAGAACTCGGCCATGTCTCGCTCGACGAACGCGCCGCCGGCGAAGATGTACCGCAGGCGCCCGCCGAACCCATCGTGCAGGGGCTTGAGCAGCTTCGACGACAGCGCGTGGTTCGGCCGCTTCCACGTCGCCGCCTCGTTCACCGCGAGCAGCCCGTCGACGACCAGCCGCTGCCAGGCGGGCAGCCCGTCGATCCGCTCGCGGATCTTCTCTTCGAACATCTTGAGCAGCCGCGGCACGAGCGCGATGTGCGTCACGCCGTAGTGCTGCATCGTCCACGACAGGAACTCGCCGCGAAGCGTGCGCTGGTGCACGACGCGCCCGCCGAAGAGGGCCGGCATCAGAAAGCCGGTCATGAAATCGATCGCGTGATTCGTCGGCAGCACCGAGAACACGAGGTCGTCTTCGGCCATCGGGTACCACGCGCCGAGCGCCTCGGCCTGGCACAGGTAATTGTCGTGCGTCAGCATGCAGCCCTTCGGCGTGCCGCCGGTGCCCGACGAGTACACGATGCAGGCGACGTCCTCGCGCGCCCGTTCGACGAGCGCGAACCCTTCGACGTCGACCGGCGCCGGCAGGTCGTCCCACCGCACGACCTCGAGCCCGTCGACCGCATCGAGCGCCTCGCCCTCGGGCACGTCGTGCACGACGACCCGGGGTCGGTGCTCGAGCCCGGCGATGTGGTCGCGCAGCAGGCGCCACACCGGCCACTCGGTGAGCAGCACCGACGGTCGCCCGTGGGCAATGAGCGCCGCCTGCTCGGGCGCCGTCAGCTTGTAGTCGAGCGGCAGCAGCACGCCGCCGGCGATGAACACGCCGGTCGCGCCGATGGGCCACCGCGATCCGTTCTGCATGAGGATCGCGCAGCGATCCCCTGCGACGAACCCGCCCGCCTGCAGCCACTCGGCCACCTGCACGGCCTCGGCGCGCACCTCGGCAAAGGTACGGCGTCCGGTCTCGCGGCGTCGGTCGGCTTCGAGCAGCGCGACGTTCGACTTGAACGTGTACGTGGCGTCCAGCAGGGCCTCGCCGAGGCTCTGGACGTGGCCGAGGGGCAGCATCAGCGCCTCCGATCGCAGACGGCGGCGAGGTCGGCGAACGTCTTCACCTCGCGCAGCTCGTAGTCCGGGATCTCGATGTCCCATTCCAGCTCGAGCTCGGTCATCAGCTCAAGCGCCTTCACGCTGTCGATGCCGAGGCTCGCGAAGAGGTCGTCGTCGGGGGCCAGGCCGCTGCCGTCGACGCCGAAGTGCGACGCGGCGAGGTCGATGAGTTCGTGGACGGTGGACATGCAGGTCCTCGGTACGGGAGTTCGGGTCGCGCCGCGGTCAGGCGTCGCCGGGCAGCCAGGGCATCGGGCCGTCGTCTTCGACGAACCGCCGCAGGGCCTCGCGCACGATCGGGCGTTGGATCATCTCGAGAAACTGTGTCTTCTCGGCGTCGAGGCGCTCGGTCGGCAGCGTCTTGCAGAACGCCTTGCCCTGCGCCTGCACCGTCGGCTCGAACCGGGTCGCCTGGCGCGCGATGGCCCGAGCGACCTCGAGCCCCTCGCCGCGGCCGACCTGCTGGCTGGCGAGCCCGACGCTCACGGCCTTCGCCGCGTTGTACGACCGGCCGGTGAGCAGCAGGTCGCGCACCACGGCGCCGCCGACGTCACGCTCGAGCCGCGGGATGCCGCCAAAGCCCGGGATGAGCCCCAGACGCAGCTCGGGGAACGCGAAGCGCGCGGTACGCTCGGCGACGATGATGTCGGCGGTGAGCGCGAGCTCGAACCCCCCGCCGAAACACACCCCGTGCACCGCGGCGATCGTCGTGACCGGCAGCTGATCGATGAGGTCGAAGAGCGCGTGAATGCGGTGGATGAACGCCTCGATGCGTTCGCCCTGCTCGCTCTCGTCAACGTTGAGCAGGCCCTCGTACAGCGCGCGCAGGTCGGCGCCGGCGCTGAACCCGCGGCGGACGGTGCTGTACAGGATGACCGCGCGGGTCTCGTCGAGGTCGAGGCTGTGAAACACGCCCTCGAGCGCGTCGAGCATCGGCTCGCCGATCTCGTTGCACGGCTCGGTCGACAGCGCGACCTCGACCACGCCGTCGCGGGTCGTCACGTCGACGCAGGCATCGGTGGCGGGTGCGTTCACGCGTCGGCCTCGTACATGGCGTCGATCGCCGCTGCGAAGTGCTTCTCGATCTCGGCGCGGCGCAGCTTCTGGTTCGCGGTCAGCAGCCCGGACTCGATCGTGAGCGGGTCGGCCGAGATGTGGTACCGCCGCAGCCGCTTGTAGAACGGCAGCTCGGCGTTCACCGCCTCGATCGCCGGCTCGAGCGCTTCGGGCGTCGTCCCGGTCACGAGGACCGACAGATACGGGCGACCGTGTCCGACGACCACGGCGTGCTCAATCGACTCGTCGAGCGCCATGAGCTTCGACTCGATCGGCTCGGGCGCGACGTTGTGGCCCGACTCGGGGATCACGAGGTTCTTGATCCGCCCGATGATCTTCAGGCGCCCGCGGTCGTCGATCTCGCACTGATCGCCGGTGTGGAACCATCCGTCCGTCTTCGCGCTCTCGGTCGCCTCGGGCTTGTTCCAGTACCGGTCGAACACGTTGTCGCCACGGACGAGCAGCTCACCGCCGTCGCCGATCTTCATCTCGACGCCGTCGATCGCGACCCCGACCGTGCCGGGGGCCGCGAGGTCCTTGCGGTCCATCGTGACGATGCCCGTGGTCTCGGTGAGCCCGTAGACCTGGAGGACCGGGATGCCGAGGGTCTCGAACCAGGCCTGCGTCTCGGGGGTCAGCGGCGCCGAGCCGCAGATGAGAAACTCGAGGCGGCTGCCGATGCGGTCCCGGATCTTCGGGAACACCACCTTCTGGCCGAGAGACGCGAAGATCCCGTCCATGAATCCGGCGGTGCCGGCCTTCTGCGCCTCGACGGCGGCGAGCGCGCGCCGGTACAAGAAGGCGCCCATGCCGCCGGCCTCGTCGACCTTCTGCGACACGCCCCGGCGGATGCGCTCCAGCACCGCCGGCACGTTCAGGTAGTAGTTCGGGTTCGCGGCGCCCATCTCGGCGACGAGCTGGTTCAGGTCCGTGGACGTGGTCAGCGGGTTGCCGCGAAACATCTGCGTCCAGAGCATCAGCCGCGAGCCGGCGAAGCAGAACGGCAGGTAGTGAAAGACGTGGTCTTCGCGGTCGCGCGGACCGATCGTCGCCGCAAGGGCCGACACGGTCTGCGGCACCATGAAGTCCACGTTGGCGACCGTGTACACGACGCCCTTGGGCTCGCCCGACGTGCCCGACGTGTAGATGATCGTACAATCGTCGTCGCTGGACAGGTCCCCGGGCGCGGCGTCTGCCGCTGGCGCGCACGCGAGCACGTCGTCGAACGTGACCACGTCGGCGACGTCCCCGTCCGCGCCGCGCAGGGCGTCGGCGAGCCCGGCCGTCGCGGCGATCGTCAACGTCGCGCCCGCGTCCCGCAGCATCGAGGCGAGCTCGTTCGGGTCCTGGCGATCGTAGAGCGGCACCACGATCAGCCCGGCACCGAGCAGGCCCTGGTCGATTGCCGCCCAGGTGGCAGAGTTCGGCGCCATCAGGCCGACGCGGTCCCCGGCCGAGAGCTCGCGGCTCGCGACGAAGGCGCGGGTGCGCGCGATGATGTCGAGCATCTGTGCGCCGGTGAACGGCACGAGCTCGCTGCCGCGGGCCTCGATCAGGACCGGACGGTCCGAGCGGGCCTGCATGTTCTCGTAGATCTTCGCGACGAAGTTCATGACCACGTCTCCATGATGTGCTGCAGGTTGGGGCTCAGCGCAGGCAGGTGCGCGTCCCACGTCCGAGGTCGGTCGATGCGTTCGTAGTCGGGGTACACGCGCTCGACCTCGTCGAGAAGCTCGATGCCCATCTGCCCCATCCGGTGCAGCTGCTTCGGGTACGCTCGGCCGATCGCGTCCCGCACCCGGTCACCCTCGGTGTGCAGGATGCGGATGATCTCGAGCAGGCGCGGTCCGAGGTCGTCGTCGTCGACCTCCAGGAAGAGCTCGGGCGTCTCGCGGTCGTTCATCAGGTTGCGGATCCGCTCGTCCATCGTGACGCCGGCGGACGGCACGAGGCCGGCCATCGAGCAGACAATCGCATGAAAGCGCGACGAGACGAGCATCGAGCAGGCGCGCAGCATGCTGACGAACTGGTACATGTCGAGCTCGTCGCTCACGAGCACCGGGGCCGGCGCGTCCAGCCGCGTCGCCAGCGCCTCGCACGACAGGCGGTCGAGCATCTCGCTGCCGACGAGCACGATGAACACGTCCTCTTCACGAGCGAACGCGTTCGCCGCCTCGGCGAGCCCGTCGAGGTACGCGTCGTACTTCGCGTCGGCCTCGCGGGACGTGTGATGAAAGTAGATCGACCGGTAGTGCTCGACGGCAAACTCACCGGACACCGCGCGCGCCGCGGCCTTGCCCAGGTCCGGGCGCACGGGCCACCAGAACGGGTTGATCGGCGCGATGGCGAGGACCGGCTTCACGCCGTCCCAGCCCGCGTCGCGCAGGATCTGCTGGCCGACCTCGGGCGGGGCCGGCTCGAACGTCCACGCGGTGTCCGTGCCGCTCGTCGTCCGGACGCCGAGGGCCTCGAGGGTCCCACGGCTCGGCTCGTTGCGGCAGATGACCAGCGAGCCCGCGACGTGCTTGCGGACGAACTCGCGCATCCGCGGCGTCATGTGCCCGGCTTCGGCGCCGTAGCCGACCGACAGCTTGCCCTCGACGTTCGCCATGCCCAGTGAGCCGGCCATCATCGTGGTCAGCGCCTCGGCGAACTTCGACTTGAACATCGAGCCCTCGCACGCGATCACGCCGTGGTGCTGCGTGCACTCGCTGTACAGGAAGGGCGGGTACACCTGCGGCAGCTGCACCTGACGCACCCGGCGGAAGTATCCGGCCGAGAGCGCCGGATCCATCGTCATCAGGCTGAGCGAGAGCTGGTCGTCGCCAAAGAGATGCCGAAACTGCCGGATCATCTCTTCGACGCGAACGTCCGCCCCGGTGTTTCGCGTCCCGACGTAGCCGGCGAGGAGGAGCTTTAGCGGCTCCCCCGGTTGCCAGCGGGCGCGTTCGGTCGAGACCGCATCGCGAACCGCAGACGCTTCGATGAGCGTCGAAACCCACGCCTGCAACGCACGGTCGGGATCGACCACCTTCTTGAGCGCATCGAACAGGCCCATCAGGCGCCCCCCTCGGTCGGCCACGGCTCGTACGGATACTCGAACCCGCCGTCCATCGCGAAGCGCATCAGCCCGTAGGCATAGTCCGAGAACGGCGCGGGTGCCTCGCCCGTCGCTTCGACAATCCTGGAATTGTCGAACACGGTATCGAACGTCAGATAGGGCATGAACACTTTCATCATCGCGGCGGGGCTCGACACGCCCCACCCCCGCGGCGTGTTGGACAACCAGCCGGCGACCCGGTCGAACGACCCGGCCAGCCAGGGCGCGAATCGCGGGGCCGAGCGACCGCTGGCGGCGACGATCGCGTCGGTGATCTGCCCATACGTCTGGGCCGCGGCGCCCGCCGACAGGTTGTAGCTGTCGTGTGCCGGCGTCTCGCCCTGATGGATGGCGACCAGCCACCGGCTGACCTGATCCGCCGGCACGATGTCGTGCCGCCAGGATCGGTCGAGCGGCAGCACGGGCAGGTTCGCCAGAAAGACGAACGCCCGCACCATGTCGAACTGGGTCGTCTCGGCGAACCGGCTGTCGCCGAGCACCGTGCTCGGTCGAAACACCGTGGTGGGCACGTCGTGCAGAAGCTCGTGCACCATGTGCTCGGTGAACTTCTTGGTCCGCGCGTACGGGTCGAAGTCGCTGATCGACCAGTCGACCATGTCCGGCTCGGGCACGATGAGGCCCTCGCGGCGGCCGACCACGGCGGCCGTCGAGACGTCCGAGAACCGACGCAGCCCGTGGTGGTCGGCCGCGGCGCGAGCCAGCTTCACGACCTCGAGCGTGCCCCGCAGGTTGACGTTGAAACACGCCTTCGCCGACCGGCGGTTCAGCGACGCGGCGACGTGGATCACCGAATCCAACGTGTGTGCGAGGCGGTCGTAGTCCGTGTCCGACAGGCCGAAGCGGCGCGACGTCAGATCCCCGCAATACACATCGACACGATCCTCGAGCAGCGGCTCGAACGTGGCGAAGTCCATGTGCAGCTGCCACGCCTTCCACAGGCGCTGGCGCGCGTGGTCCTCGTCCGACGCACGGACGAGCACCGCCAGTCGGTCCGTGTGCTCGGTGAGCAGCAGGTGCGCGACGTACGACCCGAGGTAGCCGGTCGTACCGGTGACGAAGATGCTCATTCTGCGGCCTCCTTCGAGACGCCGGGCCAGTTCAGCGGGACGGGGGGCTCGAAGGCCGGGGGATCCTCACCGCGCAAGACGGGGAACGACCACTTCTGCAATCCGGGCATCTGCACCTCGAACCAGTACCGCCGCCAGTCGATCTGCTCGGGGGCGTACGCGAAGGTGTCTTCGGTGGGCACGAGCGCGCGCAGTGCGCCGCCCACGAACTCCTGATGCAGGTCGTGGGTGAACGGACGAAACAGCTCGACGACGCGCTGCAGCTTCTTGAGCGGGCGATCGGCCTGCTTGATGCGGTGCGCAGCGTCGGAGGCGGCGATGCGGACGGGCTTCGGCGTGCCCTTCGGCAATCCCTTCAGGGCGCCGCGCACCGCCTTCGCCACCCCGCGCATGGACGCCGGCGAGAAGGCGTGCTCCGGATGCACACCGGTCGTGTCCCACCGAGACCGCAGTAGACGATCGACGGCCGTGCGTCCCTCGGTCCGCAGCCGGCGGCGGTGGTAGAGCTGGGTAAGCTCGAGGGCACGATCGATGGTGAGCAGGTTGAAGTCGCTCGTGCCGACCTGCACGACGCGGGGCGCGGTGCCGCGGATGCGCGCCGCGGCGACCGTGGTGAGCGCGCGCGCCACGAGATCCACGGGCACCACGTCGAACGGATTGTCGCGCCGTCCGGGCATGTGCTTGAACCACGTGCCCACGAGGTACGAGAGCGGACCGCACGTGTTGAAGCCCTCGTTCCACCCGGCGAACGGGTACGAGAGCGCGCTCTCGACGATCGCCGGCCGCACGACGGTGAACGCAAGGTCGTCGTGTCGGGTCGCGAGCAGCGCCTCGCCGAGCCCCTTGGACCAGGTGTACGTGTTCGGGAACGCGCAGCGCTCCGCCGCACGGTGCCCGTCCGCGCGCATCGCCTCGACCTCCTCGCGGCGCTGGGCGTCGCGCAGGATCTCCGCCCACGCATCGGCGTCGTCCGGATCGTCGGGGTCCACGCCCTTGATGGCGGCATAGCGACGCGCGCTGTCCTCGGCGACCTGCAGCGCCTCGGGCTTTGCGAGGCGCTTGAGTCGACGGTCGATGGCGCGCTCGACGCGGGCGAGCTCCTTCTCGACGTCCCAGGGCTCGTCGTCCGGTCGGCGGTCGACGTGGATCACCTCGGGGATCCGCCCCTCGCGCGTGCCGGCCGCGAAGCAGGTGCTGACATGGATGAACGGCACGTCGAGGCGGCGCGCGACGGCGGCGAGGTGCTGGGGCCCGTACACATTCGTGCCCAGCGCATCTCGCACGTCGGGGTCGAAGTCGACCAGGCCGGCGCAGTTCACAACGAGGTCGACGTCCCCGGCGAGGCGGTCGAGGTCCTCGTCGGCGATGCCGAGGTTCGGGCGCATCAGGTCGCCCTCGACCACGTCCACCCGCTCGGCGAGCCACGCGCCAAGGGCGTCACCGTGGCGCTCGTAGAGCGGCCGCATGGCGTGCGACTTCGCGAACACGTCGACGAGTCGCTCGGCGGGGGTCCGGCCCTTCTTGCCGCGCATGAGCAGGGTCACGCGACCGATCTCGGGCACGTGGTAGAGCACGAACGACAGCCACACCTTGCCGAGAAAGCCGGTGGCCCCGGTGAGCACGATGTGGGCGCCGTTCAGCGTCCCGCGGACGTCGATGGATGACATGGGCGCCCTCAATAGACGATGACGGGCCAGTCCGCGCCCTGCGCGGCCCGGCGAAGCGTGTAGTCCGGATTCACCGCGCAGGCCTCGCCAGCGGCGGTCATCATCAGGACGTCCGGACCGTGGCTGCCATAGACAACCGACCGACCCAGATCGACGCCCTGCTCGGCCGCCCAGCCGCGCATCCACGCAGCGCTCTCGTGCCCGCCGATGACCGGCTCGACGAGGCGTCCGGTCGCTCGTCCGTTGCGCATCTCGAGGTCGTTGCACACCAGCGCGTCCACGCCGCGCACGTACGTCGACAGGGCGCCGACGAACGGGCGAATCGACTCGGACACCAGCACGATCCGGTGCCCACGACGGCGCGCCTCACGGACGAGGTCGAGCCCGGAGTCGAGGATGGCATCCTTCAACACGGTCTCCGCGTACTCCTCACCGAGCACGGCGACGCGGTCCTCGCTGAAGTCGCGAAAGAGCACGTGGGTCAGGCGGGTCGTCGTCGTCCGGTCGTTCTGCCCGAGCAGCCCGACGAGCGGGGCCGCGAGCGCGAGCTGGCCGACCCGACCCAACGTGTTGCGGAGACCCTGCGCGTTCACCGCTGCCCAGGCAGCGACGGACAGCGCGGACCGTTTGACCAGAGTCCCCTCGACTCGAAAGAAGGCAGCTGTATCGCTCACGACGACCTCGATGCGCTCTGCGGTTCGACCCGGATCCAGCAGTCCTCGCCGCTGGCGGGTCGTTCGACGCAACGCATCCTGGACCAGCGCCATGCCCGGGCAAAGCACTTTTTAGACTGACATGTCAGTCTAATAAACCTTGCCACGTTCGCGTGGGCCGAACGCACGGAAGCCCGCGCGATCCATCGCACGGGCTCCTGAGTTCGGTGCGCTGCCGATGTGCCGTCCCAACACCGCCGGGCGACGCGGCCCCAGGGCGATCGTGACGCCTCGACTCGGCCGGTCAGGCGCTCTCGCGCACCGCGGCGAGGCGAACGACACCGTCGGACGTCGTCTGCGGCGCCTGCCACGCGTCGGCGTCCATCATCTGCATGGCGAGCTTCATGTCGCCAAGCTGACCGGCCGCGAGACGCATGCGACGCTGCGTGCGCCAGCCCAGTTCGCCGCACGCGCGCTGAAAGCGCATCTCGAGCGTCGGCTGGGCGCCGGGCTCAGCGATCTGCACCAGCTCGATGCGGGCATCGGGCTCGTCGGCGTTCAACCAGGCGAGGGTGCGCTCGAAGGCCATGGTGCGATCCGGGGTGCGTGTCTCGTTGCTCTCTGATGTTGATAATCGCTTTCAACACGAGCGCAATGGTTTTGTGCATCCCCGTGGATCGAGGGTGGGCACCCGACGCCGACGAGCCACAAAAACCGCCGCGCCGCGCGTCCCCTCGGGGCGCGCGGCGCGGCGGCAGACGGCCCCAGCCGCCTTCACGACGAGCGAGAGCGTCAGGCGCTCTGCGAACCCGCGTCGCCGGCGACGTTCACGTGCACGCCGGTGCGGCCCGTGATCTTGCGCAGCTCGTCGACGTGCTCCTGCTCTTCGGCGATCATCTCTTCGATCCAGAAGCCGATGCCGAGCGCGGCGCCGTCGCTCGCCTCGAGCGCGGCCTCCCACGCAGCGAGCGCGGCTTCTTCGAGAGCGAGCGCGTTGTCGAGGATCCCTTCGAGGGACGTGGACGTCCGGATCGCGGCAGGCTCGACCGTCGGCACGCCGCCGAGCGCGACGATGCGGCTGGCGACATCCTCGGCGTGGCCGCGGGCCTCCTTGCTGCCTTCCTGGAGGAAGTCCGCGTACACCGGGCGCATCGGGCCGGTGACCAGGGCGGCGCCCTGCAGGTACTGGATCGTCCCGGCGAGCTCCCAGCTCAGGACAGTATTGAGGCGTTCAATCAGCGTTTCGCGGGTCGACATGGGTCGGTCCGTTGGGATTCGGGTTGCGGCTGCGTCCAGCGCCACGCGACGAGGGGTCGGCACGCGCTGCAGCGTTCATGGGCCTACATATGCGTGCCGGAGGACGCGCCGTCAAGGCATCAAAGGACAAAAACCACAGCATTTTCAACAGTCTGCGCATGAATGTCATTTTCAACCCCGGCACCCTGCGCAGGACCGCGTGCTCGTGCGGCCCGGGGTCGACGAAGTTGAACGTCGCGTTCGTTCGCGGCTCCGACGAGGCAGAACCGGGCCTGTCCCAACAGCGAACGCACGAACGAACACCGCCCGCGAGAGGACCTCGCGGGCGGTGGATTCGGGCACGAACGCCCGGTCACACGGGGGGACGCATCAGAACGTCGGGCTCAGGCGGAAGATGAGAATCCGGCCCGAGTTGTCGCGGGCGAGCACCTCGAAGTCGTCCGCGGTCACCGTCCACGTCGCCGTGGCGCTGTGGTAGCCGGACATCGTGAGGCCTTCCCAGAACGGGTGCTCTTCGGCGCGGTACGGGGTCGACGCGCCCGAGCTGCCGGTCGTGCCGATGAAGCCCCAGCCGTTGATGAAGCTGGTGCTGCGGCTGCTCGGGAAGGTCACGATGACGCGCTTCCCGCTCTCCATCGCCGTCCGCATGAGCGGGCCCCACGTCGCAGCAGGCGGCGTGCAGCGCTCGAACTCGGGGAACACGATGACGTCCCAGTCGTCGAAGCGCGTCTCGGCTTCGGCAGCCGTCGCGACACCGAACACCCGGTCCTCCGCCACGCCCGCGACGCGGAACGCGCCGATCGTGGCGTTGAACTCGCCCGGGTAGGGTCCGCCCGGCGCGCTGCCGCTCGTGCCGCCGGACGTGTCGGCGCACTCGCTGACGACGGCGATCACCGGCTCGCCGGGGAACTCGAACTCCGCGGCGCGGCGCAGGATGTTCGCCGCGGCGGTGTCGAAGGCGAAGTAGTCGTACGGCATGCCGTAGAAGTTGTACGGCACGTAGTCCGGCCCGTAGAGGCACGAGTTCGTGCAGGTGTCGTCGTCGATGTCGTTGCCGTCATCGCACTCCTCACCCAGGACCGCCTGCACGTAGCCGTCGCCGCAGGTACCGAACTCGCAGCGCGTCGTGCACTCGTCGCGGTTCGACTCGTTGCCGTCGTCGCACTCCTCGCCGAGCTCGGGCTGCACGACGCCGTCGCCGCAGCCAGGCAGCTCGCAGAGGTTGTTGCAGCCGTCGTCGTCGATGAAGTTGCCGTCGTCGCACTCCTCGTCGGTGTCGATCGTCCCGTCGCCGCAGTACGCCGCGAGGCAGTCGGTACGGCAGGCGTCCGCGTCGTCGTCGCTGTTCTCTTCGGCGTCGTCGCACTCTTCGCCGAGGGCCGGCTGGATGACGCCGTCGCCGCAGAACGGCGCGGTGCACAGCGAGGTGCACGTGTCGGTGTCGTCGTCGTTGCCGTCGTCACAGTCCTCGCCGGTGTCGCGGATGCCGTCGCCACAGCGCTGCTCGGTGCAGTCCGTGCGGCAGGTCGCGTCCGGGTCGTCGCTGTTGTCGTCGCCCTCGTCGCACTCCTCTTCGTAGGCGCCGCAGAACCCGTCCATCAGGTTGAGGAACATGTTCTGGGTGATGCCGGCGGTGGTCCAGTCTCGGAGCCCGGAGTTCGAGTTCCAGTACATCACCGTGCCGCCGCCCGCGCCGATGCCTTCGGCGTAGCTGATCTTCACGTTCGAGCCGCCCACCGTCGCGATCGTGGTCACGAGCGGGCCAGCGACCGCGCGGTCGTGGTCCGTCGAGCCGACCGAGAACGAGGTGCCCGCGGCGTAGGTGCCGAACGGGCCGTCCGTGATCGGGTGGCCCGCTTCGGTCACGGCGCAGGTGCCGGTGAACGGACCGTCGCCGGTCGTGGTCATCTGCAGCACGCCCGCGAGGCGCGTGTCCGTCGGGCTGCCGAGGGAGTCGTAGCCGGTCACGAGCAGGGTACCGCCGCTGGCGATGTACTCGGTCAGCGCGGTGGCCTCGGCCTCCGAGATCCCGCGGTTGTAGTTGTAGAAGATGACCATCGAGTAGCCGCGCATCAGCTCGGCGTCGATGGTGAACGTGCCGCCGCCGTTGTTGCGGACCTCGGCCTCGATGCCGTTCTCGGCGAGCAGGGTCGTGAAGCCCGCCGGCGGGGTACCGCCGTCGAAGAGGACGAGCGGCGAGCACGCGCCGCCGCCGGACTCGGCGACCTGGACGATGCCGTCGCCGCACACCGGCAGGGTGCAGTCGGGCATGCAGCCGTCGGTGACGTCGTCGTCACCGTCGTCGCACGCCTCGTCGCCCTGGCGGATCCCGTCGCCGCAGATCGGCAGGGTGCAGGCGTTCGAGCAGGCGTCGTTGTCGACGAGGTTGCCGTCGTCGCACTCCTCGCCGGTGTCGGTCACGCCGTCGCCGCAGCGCTGCTCGAGGCAGTCCGGGCGGCAGGTGGCGTCGGGCTCGAGCGAGTTGTCTTCGCCCTCGTCGCACTCCTCGATCGTCGCGTAGTCCGAGACGACGCCGTCGCCGCAGCTCGGGAACACGCAGCTGTTGCGGCACGCATCGAGGTCGTCGTCGTTGCCGTCGTCGCAGTCCTCTTCGCCGTTGCGGACACCGTCGCCGCACTGGGGCAGCAGGCAGGTGTTCGAGCAGCCGTCGTCGGTGACCCGGTTCGCGTCGTCGCACTCCTCGTCGGAGTCGACGATGCCGTCGCCACAGAACGGCAGGGTGCAGTCCGTGCGGCACGCGTCGGCGGCGTCTGCGTTGTCGGCGCCGTCGTCACACTCTTCGCCGACGATGCCTTCGCAGACGATCGACGTCATCATCTCCCAGGTCTCGCACGAGCCCGTCGACCGGCCGTCGTTGCCGATGCAGCGGTACTCGATGCAGTCCCAGTGGTCCGCGTGCAGCGGTGACGGGCCCGCGCCGGGGCCGCCTTCCCACGAGACCTCGACGGCGCGCTCCATCCCGAGCTCCTGGCAGATGCCGTGCTCGGGGGCGAAGCCGTCCTCGTAGACCTCGCAGGTGCCGCCAGGGCAGCTGCTGCCGTCGTCGCAGATGTAACCGGTCGCGCCGAACGGGTCCTCGACGGTCGGGGCCTCGAACTCGAGGGAGCCGATCGTCGAGTTCAGGATGCCGTCACCACAGAGCGCGATGCGACACGCGTTGGTGCACTCGTCCGTGTTGTCGTCGTTGCCGTCGTCGCACTCTTCGCCTTCGTCGAGCTCGCCGTTGCCGCAGAGCTCGCTGACGATGATGTCCTCTTCGACGTCCTCACCGACATCGGCGCCCGTGTCGTCGCCGGTGTCTCCACCCACGTCGACCTCGGCATCCATGCCGGTGTCGCCGCCGACGTCCTCGGGCACGTCCGCGCCGACATCGCCCGCGTCGGTGACGTCTTCGGCGACGTCCTCACCCGCGTCTTCGCCGGTGTCCTCGGCGATGTCCTCGCCGGTGTCCTCAGCGACGTCTTCGCCGGTGTCTTCTTCGCCGGTGTCGGTACCACCGCCGGTGTCGTCGCCACCGCCGGTGTCATCGCCACCCACGTCGGTCGTGCCGCCACCGGTGTCGGTGTCGGTCAGGTCCACGTCGAAGCTGAAGTCGATGCCGTCGTCGCCACCGCAGGCGGCGAGCAGGGCGACGAGACCAGCCACAAAGAGAGATCGGCGCATCCGAGGCTCCTGAAGTGCAGGGGTGAGTCTGCGGGTTCTCACCAGGGGGATGCGATCAGGGTGCCACATCCCGCAAAAACGCGACACCCCCGACCGCATGCGCAGCCGGGGGTGTACGAAGATCCGGATGGGATCAGGGCGCGCCGGTCGACGAGAGCGTCAGCGTGTACGCACCGGTGCCCGTCGAGAACGCCTCGACGACGACCACGTACGACTCGCCGGGCACCGTGTCGAACGAGATCCGCGACTGCAGGCCGCAGGCATCGTCGTTCATGGCCACGCGCTCGCCCGGGCAGGCGTCGGTCGAACGGTACGCGACGAGACGGGTGTCCCAGGTCGCGCCGTCGCAGAGCGACGCGGTGACCGTGGCGGCCTCGGTGGCCGTGAAGCCGTACGCGTAGTCGTTGGAGCGGAACTCGGTGAAGTCGTTGCCCGAGTCCGTCGTGTCGCCCTCGAACGTACCGACCGGCGCGGGGATCGACTCATCGCCACACGGGACGAACGTCGGGCCGAACTCGCACAGGTTCGTGCAGTCGTCGTCGTCGACGTCGTTGCCGTCGTCGCACTCTTCACCCTCGTCACGGTGCACGATGCCGTCACCGCAGACGGGCAGCTCGCACGTGCTCGTGCAGCCGTCGTCTTCGATGTCGTTGCCGTCGTCGCACTCCTCGAGGCCTTCGACGACACCGTCGCCGCAGCCGGGCAGGGTGCAGTCGGTGCGGCAGGTGGCACCGACCTCGTCGCTGTTGGCGTCGCCCTCGTCACAGGACTCGTCCACCGCGACGGTCTCGCCGATGAGGATCTCGTCCAGCCACGCGGAGTCGCCGTCGCGCGAGACCGAGCCATCCTTCGCGTACACCCAGCGCAGGGTGTGGTCGCCGGCCGGGATGTCGAACTCGACGCGCGTCCACGCGACCGCGCCGGCCCAGCGGCCCTGACGCTCTTCGCCGATGAAGAACTCGAGGTCGTCGCAGCACGACTCCGACTCCACCTTCAGCCAGAACGAGACGGTGCTCGCCGAGGCCACCGAGATGTCGCGCGACAGCGTGACACTCTCGCGGTCGCCGATGTCGCGGCTCCGGATCGCGGTGGTCGTCCCGTCCGCGGCGTCGTCGACGAGCAGCCAGTCCGCGCCGCCGGTGAAGTCCGCCGAGATCACACCGTCCTCGAAGTCGTAGAAGCTGCCACGGGTGTACTCACCCTCCTGGATGACGCCGTCGCCGCAGTACGCGAAGAGGCAGTCGATGCGGCAGCCGTCGGTGTTGTCGTCGTTGCCGTCGTCACACTCCTCGCCGAAGACCTCCTGCACGACGCCGTCGCCGCACTGCGGCTCGAGGCAGCTGTTCGAGCAGCCGTCGTCATCGATGTCGTTGGCGTCGTCGCACTCTTCGCCGAGCTCGGGCTGGGTCACGCCGTCGCCACACTGCGGCTCGAGGCAGATGTTCGAGCAGCCGTCGTCCTCGATGTCGTTGCCGTCGTCGCACTCCTCGCCTTCGTCGGCCACGCCGTCGCCGCAGGAGGGCAGGGTGCAGTCCGTACGGCAGGCGTCGGCGAGCTCGTCGCTGTTGTCTTCACCGTCGTCGCACTCTTCGCCGCCTTCGGGGCCGGCCTGGAGGATGCCGTCGCCGCAGATGGGCAGCATGCAGTCGTTCGCACAGCCGTCGTCGTCGACGAGGTTGCCGTCGTCGCACTCCTCACCGGTGTCGGTGACGGCGTCGCCACACCGCTGCGCCGTGCAGTCCGTACGGCAGGTCGCGTCCGGCTCGTCGCTGTTCTCTTCGCCCTCGTCGCAGTCCTCGGCGACGAGCACGCTCTCACCAATGGAGATCTCGTCGAGCCACGCGGCGTCGCCGGCGGTCGAAACCGAGCCGTCCTTCGCGTAGACCCAGCGCAGGGTGTGCTCACCCGGCGGGATCTCGAACTCGACCTCGGTCCACGCCACGATGCCGGCCCAGCGGCCCTGACGCGTGCCGTCGATGAAGAACTCGAGGTCGTCGCAGCACGACTCCGACTCCACCTTGAGCCAGAACGAGACGGTCGAGGTCGAATCGACGAAGACGTCGGTGGACAGCGTCACGCTGGCGCCGTCGCCGATGTCTCGGCTGCGGATCGCCGAGGTCGTCCCGGCCGCCGCATCTGCGACGATCGTCCAGTCCGCTGCGCCGGTGAAGTCGTCCGAGATCGTGCCGTCTTCGAAGTCGTAGAAGCTGCCGGTCGTGTACACGCCGGACTGGACGATCTCGTCGCCACAGTACGCGAAGAGGCAGTCGTTGCGGCAGCCGTCGGTGTCGTCGTCGTTGCCGTCGTCGCACTCCTCGTCGCCGTTGACCACCGTGTCGCCACACTGGGGCAGCAGGCAGGTGTTCGAGCAGCCGTCGTCGTTCACGCGGTTCGCGTCGTCGCACTCCTCGTCGGAGTCGATGATCATGTCACCGCAGAACGGCAGCGTGCAGTCCGAGCGGCACTGGTCGGCTTCTTCGCCGTTGTCTTCGCCGTCGTCGCACTCCTCACCCACGATGCCTTCGCAGATGATGTACGTGAGCATCTCGGATTCGGTGCAGGACGAGCCGCGCGAGGCGAACTCGGACTCGAAGCAGCGGTAGTCGAAGCACTCCCAGTGGTCGGCGTGCAGCACCGACTCGCCTTCTTCGGACCCGGCGCCGCCTTCCCAGCTGACCTCGACCGCGCGTTCGAAGCCGAGGGCCTGGCAGATGCCGTGCTCGGGCGCGAACGGGTCTTCGTAGACCTCGCACGTTGAACCCGGGCAGCTCGCGCCGTCGTCACAGATGTGGCCTTCGGCGTCGAACGGGTCGACCACGACGGGCTCTTCGAAGGTCTCTTCGCCGAGCGTCGAGTTGATCACGCCGTCGCCGCAGACCGCGATGCGACACGCGTTCGAGCACTCGTCGGTGTTGTCGTCGTTGCCGTCGTCGCACTCCTCACCCGCGTCGACGATGCCGTCGCCGCAGCTCGGGGGGATCTCGACGTCGGCCTCGGCGTCCGAGCCGGTGTCCATCTCGGCGTCCGAGCCGGTGTCCATCTCGGCGTCCGAGCCGGTGTCCATCTCGGCGTCCGAGCCGGTGTCCATCTCGGCGTCCGAGCCGGTGTCCGTCTCGGCGTCCGAGCCGGTGTCCGCCTCGGCGTCGGTGCCGGTGTCCACTTCGGCGTCCGTGCCGGTGTCCATCCCCGCGTCCGTCCCGCCGGTGTCCGTCGGTAGACGCCCGGTGTCCGTCTCGCCGCCGCCCGTATCGGGGCGACCGCCGGTGTCCTCGGGGATCGTGAACTCCGGCTCGGAGCCGCTGCCGCAACCAGCCGCCATCGCGGAGGACGCCACAGCGACGAAGAGCCACGCAAGGTAGCGATTCGAGGAGTGCTTCATGAGCTTGGTATGGGGGGGATGGGGGGCCGCGCCTGCCCGGGCGCCGCAATGCGAAAGGTCGTCCGGACGCGGGAATGATACATGCCGGTCGACCATCGGCAGTCTAACGACAAAATCCTGACGATTCCATGACAGATCGCTGATTGCCGCTCGGTTTCATGGATACGCCCGTACGCCATGCCGTGTTTTGCGGCGCTGTGCCGTGCCCTGCGGTGGGTTCTTTACACGCCGATCCCGGACCCGCAGACTCGCACGCGATCCTCATCTGGCGCAGCGGAGCGTTCGACCATGGAGAAGTTCGTCATCGAGGGTGGCCATCGCCTCTCTGGCCACGTCACCCCCAACGGCTCGAAGAACGAGGTGCTGCCTGTCCTCGCCGCGACCCTGCTCTGCGAGCAGGCCGTGACGCTCGAGAACGTCCCGCGCATCGCGGACGTCTTCGTGATGATCGAGATCCTCGAAGCGCTCGGCGCCCGCACGACGTGGCTCGACGAACACACCCTCGAGGTGAACGCCGGCGACGTGTCGAGCGGGGTGTGCCCGACGGACCTCTGCCGTCGGCTGCGCGCCTCGATCCTGCTCGCCGGGCCGCTGCTCGCCCGCTTCGGACACGTCGAGCTGCCCCCGCCGGGCGGCGACGTCATCGGTCGGCGCCGCCTGGACACCCACTTTCTCGGCTTCCAGGCGCTCGGGGCGACGGTCGACGCGAACGGCGTCTACGTCATCAAGGCCGACGAGCTGGTCGGGTCGGACATCTTTCTCGACGAACCGTCGGTCACCGGCACCGAGAACGTCATCATGGCGGCGGTGCTCGCGCGCGGCGAGACGATCATCCGCAACGCCGCCTGCGAGCCGCACGTGCAGGGCCTCTGCCACATGCTGAACGCGCTGGGCGCGCGGATCACCGGCATCGGCTCGAACACGCTGCACATCACCGGCACCCGCGGTCTGTGGGGCGGGACGCACCGCATCGGCCCGGACTACCTCGAGATCGGCTCGTTCATCGGGCTGGCGGCGATGACCGGGTCCGAGATCATCATCGACGACGTCCGGCCGGACGACATGCGGATGATCAAGCTCGCCTTTCACAAGATCGGCGTGGACTTCGAGATGGCCGACGGGCGCGCGGTCGTGCCCGGCGACCAGTCGATGGAGATCCGGCACGACTTCGGCAACCAGATCCCCCACGTCGCCGACGCGCCGTGGCCGATGTTCCCGACCGACCTGATGTCGATCGCGATCACCGTCGCCACCCAGTCCCGCGGCACGATCCTCTTTCACGAGAAGATGTTCGACGGGCGGATGTTCTTCACGGACAGCCTCGTCGCGATGGGCGCCCGCATCATCCTGTGCGACCCCCACCGCGTCGTGGTGAGCGGCCCGGCCCCCCTCGTCGGGTCGACCCTCGAGTCGCCGGACGTCCGCGCGGGCATGGCGCTCGTGCTCGCGGCGCTGACCGCGAAGGGCACGAGCACGATCTACAACATCCGCCACATCGACCGCGGGTACGAGCAGATCGAGCAGAAGCTGCAGGCCCTCGGCGCGCGCATCGAGCGCAAGCCGGCCTGACCGGGGTCGCCCGCGCATCGGATCCCGAGGCGGGTGGCTTGCTGCGATCGTGGCCCCGCTGTCACGCAGCCCGCGCGCTACGCCGCGAGCAGCCCGCGCTCATCGAGCATCGCGCGGACGGCGTCCGCGGCGTCGTCGAACCGGCGTCGTACCCGGTGTCGGCCGAGCAGACCGCCGAACCGGCCGTCCGATCTGCGGATCAGCGCGACCCGCACGGTTGCGTCCGGCCCGGGCTCGACGCGCCAGTCGAGGGCGTGCGACGGGGCGAGTCCCCCGGCCACCAGATGGGCCGCTCGGTTGCCGGCGCGGGCGGTGCCGCCACACGGGGTCTCGCGCTGCACCCGCCAGCCGGACCGGCGCAGCGAGAGCTCGACGAGGTCGGCGACAGACTCGGGGGAGCCGGTCGCGCGGACGTCGAACGCGCCGTCAGTCACGACGGCGAACGTCAACGCGGATCCGGACCCGCTCGACGTCGTACGCCTGCAGCGCCTCGTCGGACAGGGTCACCGAGAGATCGTCGGGGTCGAGGTCCATCAGCTCGCCGGAGTCGACGTCGTAGAGGTGATGGTGGTGGTCGACCCGCGGGTCGAAGCGCGTCGCCCGGCCCGGCACGTCGACGGGCACGAGGAGCCCGGCTTCGACGAAGCGGTTCAGCGTGTTGTACACGGTCGCCTGCGACACGCTCGGCAGGATCTCTCGCGTCGCACCGAAGACCATCTCTGCGGTGGGATGCGAATCCTCGGCGAGCACGACGGTCGCCACGGCGAGCCGCTGGGTGGTCGGCTGCACCCCATGATCGCGGAGTCGCTGGCGCAACGTCTCGGGATCGGTTGTCTTTGTCGTTCGATCACTCACGCCGAAATCGTGAGCCCACCTCGAATCTACGTCAAGACGTCCCCGCACGGATCGTGCCGAGAACGCCCGCCGAACGCCGCGAAACCGCGCAGACGCTTGCCGCCGACACCCCGTTCGACGCCGTGGTGGCGCACGCACGCGCGGCGAGCGGCGTGACGGATGCAGTGCGTGCGTTGGACCTCGTCGCCGAGGCCCATCCGAGCCGCATCGACGCCGCGCGGCGGCGGCGCGACGGGGTCTGGTACACGCCGCGCGACGTCGCGGACCGGGTCGCCGCCGCGGCCGGGGACGCCCACGCCACCGTCGTCGATCCCGCCTGCGGGTGCGGCGCGCTCCTGGTCGCCGTGGCCCGTCGCGAGCGCCACCGCGGCCGCGATCCGGCGGCGCTGCGGTGGGTGGGGCGCGACCTCGACCCGGTCGCCGTACGCCTCGCCCGCGCCCGCCTCGCCCTCGCTCTCGCCGCGGACGAACACGACGCCGCAGCCGTCGACGCCCGCCTCTCGACCGACTTCACCGTCGGCGACGGCCTCGCGCTGCCGACGTCGGGCGAACCTGCCACGGTGGTCGCCAACCCGCCCTTCGGCGGCGCCGTGCGCGCGCGCACAGGACGCGACGCCGACGAGACCGCTCGGCTGCGGGCACGCTGGCCACTTGCCGCCCGTGGCGCGTTCGACCGGTGCGCTCCCTTTGTCGCGTGGGCGTTCGAGCGCGTGAAAGACGGCGGGCAGGTCGCGCTCGTCCTGCCGCGGACGTGGCTCGCCGCGCCTGCGGGCACGCACCTGCGCGCGCACCTCGACGCCGTCGGTGCCCTCGCCGGGATCGACGATGTGGGCGGAGCGTTCGCGGACGCCGCCGTACCGGCCGTCATCGTCCATGGCCCCGGCGACGGCCACGCGGTGCGGGTGCAGCGGTGGGGCGGCGCGGCCGTCGTTCGACCCGCCCCTCGCGACGGCGCCTGGGGGCCGCTGGTGTCGCCCTGGGCAGACACGTTGCAGGCCCTCGCCGCCGCCCCTCGCCTCGACGACCGGTGCACGATCGCCGCTTCGGCGACCACCGGCGAGGCCTACGCGATCCGCGACGCGGTGACCGACGGCGGGGCGGGGTATCGCCTTGTGACCAGCGGCGCGATCGACCCGTTGAGCCACGCGTGGGGCACGCGAACCCAGCGGTACCTCGGCACCGATCGGCTGCACCCGACGATCCCGCGCGACGCGGCGCCGCCGCGCCGGCGCGCCGGATGGGACGCGCCGCGGGTGCTCGTGCCCGGCCTCGCGCCCTTGCTCGAAGCCGTCGTCGTCGAACCGGGCGTGGCCGGCGCGGTCGCCACTCTCGCCCTCGTGACCGACGACGGCGGCCCGCCCCTGCAACGGCTCGCCGCGGTGCTCAACGGAACGCTGACACGGGTCGCCTACCGGGCGCTGTGGGCCGCCCAGGCGATGGGCGGCGGCAGCACGCCGATCACCCGCGGTCGCCTCGGCGCAGTGCCGGTGCCGGCCCCGCTGCTCGCGCCGGCCAGCGCGTCGCCACACCCCGACGCGGTCGCCGAGCTGCGGGCGCACGCCGAAGCGCTGGCCGGCGATCCGCTGCGGCTGCCCACCCCGGACGCGCTCGCCGAGCTCGGTCGCGTTGCGCAGCGATCGCCAGCGACCGTCGCCGCCCTCGACGCCGTGCTGTCGACGGCGCCCCCGGCGGTCGCGGTCGCCGCGGTCGATCTGGTCACGGCGACCGTAGCCCCGGACGCGTGGGCCGTGCTGGTGCGCGACGCCCGAACAAACGCCGAGCGCGCCAGCTGACTCAGCGTGCGTCGCCGCCTTTCAGGCGGTCGGCGACCTGGCCGATCGACGCGACCCAGTCGTGGTACGCCGGATCCTGCACGGCCCCCGGCGCGCCCGGGCCGAGCTGGTCGACGAGCCAGTCGCTGGCAGACGATCCGTCGCGATGGCGGGCGGCGACCCGCACGAACCCGCTGGCCGCCGGCGCGCCGTCGCCGCGGCGAAACACCTGCTCGAACACCGTCCACCGGGGCTCGATGCCGATCAGCCGGGTCGACAGGGTGAACCGGCGGTTCATGTCGAGCTCACGGCGGTACGTCATCGACGCCGCGCCGGCGACGAGCCAGACCCGGTCGCGAAAGAGAGGGCGCACCAGCCGGGTCGCGCCCAGCCACGCAGTGCGCCCGTAGTCCATCACCGTGAGGTACTGGGCATTGTTCAGGTGCAGGTTGGCGTCGCACCGCCAGGGCCACGCGACGAAGCGTTGTTCGAGCGCGTCCGCCGGGGCGATGCGAGGCCCGGCGGACGCCCGCAGGACGTGGCCGACGACGGTCATCTGATAGGAGATCATGCAACAACCAGGGGCAGACAGCGGCGGCGGGGCATGGTATCGCGCCCGCTCGCGCAGTTCTGGACCGCCTCGTTCGGCGGCCGCGCGTACGACCCAGCGAGAGAGAACATGGGCGACGACGGCAAGCGAGACAACCGCAACCGGGGTGCGAAGGGCCGCGGTGGACGCAACGACGGACGCGGGCGCGGCGACGACCGACGCGGCGGACGTGGCGGAGACGATCGGCGCGGCGGACGCGGCGGCAACGACCGGCGCGGCGGACGCGGCGGCAACGACCGACGCGGGCGCGGCAACGACCGGCGGCGCGAAGACACATCGTCGCCGACGAACACGCGGTCCGACATGGAGTTCGTGCTCGTCACCGAGGACGGCTGCACCGCCGCGGACATCCGCAAGGGCACCCTGCCGCCGCGCTGGCACCACGTGGGCGACCTCGCCCTGCTGAAGCCGGGCCTGTACCTGCGCCGCAGCGGCGGGCTGCATCTGCTCGCCCGCGACCTCGTGTTCGACGAGGCCGTGCTCGTCACCCTGTGGGACGATCCGGACGCGTCGTACCGCGCGGGCAACCAGTGGGCGAAGCCGGGCCTGCACGCCGCCTTCCTCGTCCGCAACCCGCTCGACGAGGGGCCGCCGTGGCTGCCGCTCGTCGCGAGCGTCGGCGCGGAGCCGCTGGAGTACGAATCCGGGCTGCTCTCGCCGTGGTACGACCAGGCCGACGCGCCGCGCTTCGCCGCGAAGCTCGAGCGCACGAAGAAGGGGCTCGTGGTCCGCAGTGGCGGCGCCGTGCGCGGCTCCGGCGCTTCGGCGCTGCTCGAGACCCTCGCCTGGCTCGCTGACCACCCGGACGCCGAAGACGCCGCCGCCGCCGCCGCGCGGCGCCTGCTCGTCGACAACGGCCACGGGCTGCAGCGGCTCGGCCTCACGGCGATGCACGCGACGGACGACGAGCGGCAGCACCTGATCGAAGCGATCCTGCCGCGGCTCGCGCCGGCCATCGCGCCGCTGCTGAGCAGCCTGTGGCAGCTGTTTCGCCCGTCCGAGTTCGACAGCCGCACGGCCCGCGAGCGGTTCGTCGGCGTGGCCGAGGCGCTCGCCGAAGCCAACGCGAAGGGCGCCGAGGCCAGCCAGCACCACAACCTCGCGCTGGTGACGACGTGGATGTCCGGGCTCTTCGGGCTGCGCCCCGAGCGTGACGATCGGCAGCCGGCGCGGGCGCTCTACGCCGCTGGCCGCGTGCTGCACGCGGTCCGCGGGCAGCTCGACGCGCTGGGCCACCCGGACGTCGAGATGCCGGCGTTCCCCCTCGGTCGGGACGACGCCTCGCGCATCGCCCGGTCGCTGTCACGGTACCCCGACAACGAGACCGACCTCGAGCGGGTGATCCGCGCGCTGGCGATCGCCGAAGCGGGCCGCGGCATCTCGACGCCGCGCCTCGACCACCTTCGGCCGTTCAAGATCGGCTGGATGCTCGTTCGGGACTGGCCGATCGCGTCGCGATCGATCGCCAGCCGAGGCGACTACGTGCTCACGGGCTGGTCGTTCCGCGGCGCGGAGGTGCGCCGAGGCGGTGCCGACGCGCGCCACCTGGCGTCCAACCTGATCACCGAGGCGCCCGCCGTCGCCACGATGCGCGCCTGGGCTCGCATCCTCGGCCAGGGCGGGCCGTCGTCGGACGCGCTGTGCGAGTGCCTCGCCGGGGCGGACCACACCCTGCCGAAGACCCTCGCCGATCTGCACGCCAGCGGGCCCGAGGCCCTCACGGCGAAGTACCGTGAGGCCGCCGAGCAGAAGAAGTTCACCTGGCGCCGCCTGCACACCGCCATCGCCGGTGGCGAGTGGCAGCTCGCCCGCGCCGAGACCCACGACGACGCCACGGTCGACCTGCTGCCCCCGCAGCGCCCCGAGGCTGACGGCAGCGCCGTGCGCGGCCACTTCATGTACTGGCGCATGTGGTGCCGCACGACGTCGAAGCAGCTCGGCGACGCGTACCGCAGCTTCCTCGACGACGTGGTCCCCGGCCTCGAGGACCTGCCGGCGAAGCTGCAGAACGAGGTGTTCGCGCTGCTGCGGGACTGGCTGCGGTACGACGAGGCGAACGTCGCGCACGCAAAGACGTGGCAGCCGGCGCTCGCTGCACGCTTCGACGCGATCCTCGAGGATCCGGACGAGTTCGCGGCGTTCCGCGGCGAGCGGCTGCACACGCTGCTCACCGCGTTCGCGTCGCTCGACGCCGAGCTGTGGCTGTCGTGTGTCGACCGCCTCACGCGCCACGACGCGTTCGACCTGGACGCGATCGACCGCATCCTGACGAGCCCGGCGATGGCCGGCTGGCGCGACGATCTCGTCGCCAGCGACACCTTCCGCCGGCTGCACCACCTGCTCGCCGACGACCGCACGATCCGCGGCGCCCGCGGGCGGGCCGAGTGGACGCGGCAGGTGCTCGAGCGCGCGAAGCGAAGCGGCGCCGTGCGGTGGATGATCGACGGTCGGCACCACGCGGCCTTCCTCGCGTCACGCCCGTTCGTCGACTGGTTCGCCGACCGCGGTCGCGCCGCGATCGACGCGCCCGACGACGCGATCGTCGAGCTGATCGAGGTCGCCATCGAAGCGCTGGACGACCGGTACATCGAGCGCGTCCTGCGCACGATCGACCGCGCCACGACCTGGCCGGACGACGAGCGGGTGAAGCTGCTCGCCGACCGGGGCCGCTGGGCCGCTGCGGCGCGCGCGATGCAGCGCACCGGCGTCGGCGACGCCGACCTCGCCGAGCGCGCCCTCGCGATGATCGTGGCCGACGCGACGAACGGCGTCGGCGTGCGCGCCGTCGGTGAGTTCGTTCGCTTCGCCGAGCGCTCGCTCGGTGCGGACGTCGGCGCGGCGCGCACGGCGCTGCTCGAGCACGCCGCTGCGTACAAGCCGCACCGCCACGCGGTGTTCGGGTTCAGCGACGCCGTCGTGGGCTGGGACCTCGCCGGTCTCGACCCGGCGGACGACGCGCTGCAGCGGCACGTGAACCGCGCCGCCGCCTGGGGCGCAGAGACCGGCGAAGCGCCGCTGCTGGCGTTCGCCGCACGCGCCGTCCGCGCGGCGACGCCGGTGATCCCCGCGATCCCGGCGGCGCTCGACGACCCGCAGGCCCTGCTCGATGCCCTGGCGAAGGTGCAGGTGTCGGCCGACGCGAAGCACGCACGGCGGGCGCTCGAAGAGTCCGGACGCTCGAAGCGCAAGCGCGGGCCCGATCTCGGACGCTCGCTGACCCGCGCCGGCATGGACGCCCCCGAGGTCGCCGCGATCGGCGCCGCGGTGCAGGCGCGCCTCGCCGACGCCGAGCCCACCGCGCTCGCCGACGCCCTCGACCGGCTCGTCGCTGCGCTCGAGGCCAGCGACGGCGCGCCGGACGCCAGCCCGGCACCCACCGAGGCCGCGGCACCCGCCCCGGCCGAGGCACCCGCAGACGCGGAGGCGCCCGCCGAAGCCGCCGACGCAGACGCCGCCCCGGCCGACGTGGAAGCGCCGGCCGCAGAGACCGAGACCAAGACCGAGACCGAGACCGCGCCCGAAGCCCAAGCGCCTGCACCGACCGACGTCGCCGCCGACCGCCTCGCCGCGGCTCAGCGCCGCGCCGTCGTGCACGGGGCGAAGGCGTGGGCCCGGGTCCTGCGTGCGGCGAACGCCGACGTGGCGCGCTCGATCCTGCCCGGCGCGACGCGCACCGCGTGGCCCCTGCGCGACCGCGTGCTCTTCGACGCCCTGCGCGGGCCGCTGCGCGACCTGCGCGTCGACGATCCGCGCCACCTCTTCCGCGGTGACTTCCTCGACGACGTCGTGCTGCTCGGCGACCACGCCGACGTGCTCTGGCTGATCGAGCAGATCGTCGCGCTCATCGACGCCCACGGGCTCGAGGGACGGGTCGTGCTCGATCGCGATCGCATCGGCCTGCCGCTCGTCCTGCGCGACGACGCCGTGCATGTCGAGTCGGCCCCCGAAGCCGGCGCCGACGAGGACGAGGACGCCGCGGCCAGCGACGACGGCGACGACGCGGGCGACGAATCCCCCACAGAGGGTGACGCGTCGGACGACGACGACACGACGGACGACGCCGAGGCCACCGACGACGCAGCGCCCGCCGAAGCGGACGCGGAGCCCGGCGGCGACGACGACACCGCCGACGAGGACGAGGACGAGGCGGACGAAGCGGCCCCGGCCGACGATCCCGCCGCGGCGGCGCGGGCCGCACGCGAGGCGGCCACGCGCACCCTGCGCGAGGTCATCCGGCGCGGGTTCGGCGATCGCGCGTCCGACGCCGATGCCGCCGCAGCGTGGGGCGACGACGCCCGCGCCGCCCTCGTCGCGATCGTGACCGGCCGCACGCCGGGGCTCACCGTCCGCGTCGAGAAGCACCGCGGCAAGCCGTCCGTCGTGCTCACCTGGCGCGGCGCCCGGTTCTGACCGCGCCCACTGGCGCGTGAGCGTCTGACCGCGCCCACCGGCGTGTGAGAACGCTTCACTCGACCCCGATCCGGTCCGCCGGGTCGGGGTCGTGCGCGTCTCGGGCCATGACGCCGCCAGGGCGCGCGGGACCATCGCCGCCGCGCCGCGTCGTCGCGGCCTACGGGCAGAACTCGAACTCGCGGTCGCCCGGACCGGGTGCGCAGTAGTAGCGCCCGCCGAGCCCACAGAACTGCCGCACGCCGGTCTCGAAGTTCACGTAGCAGCCGCCTCGTTCGCAGCAGCACTCGATGAACCGGTCCGGGGCGTCCTCGTCGATGCTCTCGTCGCAGTCGTTGTCGACGCCGTTGCAGCTGCTGTCGGCGATGCCGGGGCGGACCGCGGCCGACCCGTCGTTGCAGTCCCCGGCGATCGCGGCGTATCCGTCGGGCTCGGCGCAGGCCTCGAGGTTCGTGCCCGGGTCGTCGACCCCGTACCCGTCGTCGTCGCCGTCCCGGTACCACGTCGTCGCGAGCCCCTCGTCGATGCCTTCGACGCAGTTGTCGTCGATGCCGTTGCACACCTCGCGGCGCCCGGGGTGGATCGCCGGGTCGAGGTCCGCGCAGTCGCCCCCACGCGCCCGAGCGGGGGCCTCACCCGGGTCGGCGCAGTCCGCATCCGCCGACGCGAACGTCTCGCTGGTGCGGTAGGCGTCGTCGTCCCGATCGCGGTAGCAGATCTCGGACCGGTCGCAGTCCTGGTCGATCTCGTCGCCGGGGATCTCGGTCGCCCCCGGGTGCCGATCCGGGTCGCCATCGGCGCAGTCCCCGCCCCGCGGCGCGTACCCGTCCGGGCGATCGCAGGCCATGGTCGTCTCGTCGGTGCCGTACCCGTCGTCGTCGGCGTCGCGGTACCAGACGCGCTCGAGGCCCTCGTCGATCGAGCCATCGCAGTCGTCGTCGATGTCGTTGCACGTCTCGTCGACTGCCTCACGGATCGCATCGCAGGCGAGCCGCCCGTCGACGCAGACCCGCTGGCCGGGGCGGCAGATCCCCGGGCGCCCGGTGTCGCAGTCGGCGCCAGCACCCGGGTCGTCTTCGTCCGTCGTGCCGTCGCAGTCGTTGTCGAGCCCGTCGCAGACGTCGCGCCCGTACCCGGCCGGGGCCAGGCACGTGCCGTCGTCGCCCGTCCGTGCGTCGGCGCAGACGCCTTCGCAGACATCATCGAAGCAGCAGGCCTCGCCCGAACACACGCCGCCTTCGTCGGTCTCGCCGTCGCAGTCGTCGTCCTCGCCGTTGCACACCTCGGCCCGCGGGTCGACCCGCGACAGGCAGACGAGCCCGCCTTCGACGCAGCTCATCACCCCGGGCTCGCACACGCCGAGCTCGGTCGAGTCACACGGCGCATCGAGCATCGGGTCGTCTTCGTCCGACGTGCCGTCGCAGTCGTTGTCGACGCCATCGCACACCTCGGCGCCGACGGTGTCCGGCGGCTCGCAGATCCCGCCGTCGAGCAGCGTCCCGAACGCGCAGGCGCCCACGCAGATGTCGTCGACACAGCACGTCTCGCCGCAGACGTCGTCTTCGTCCACCGCGTCGTCGCAGTCGTCGTCGACCCCGTTGCACACCTCTTCGGATGCGCCCGCCGCGTCGGGCACGCAGTACAGCACGCCGCTCTCGCACGAGAACCGACCCGCGGCGCACGCGCCGGTCAGCCCGGTCTCGCAGTCCGTGTTGTTCTCGACCGGGTTCTCGTCGATCGTATCGTCGCAATCGTCGTCGAGCCCGTTGCACCGCTCGTCGGCGGCGGGGTTGATCGACGGGTTGTCGTCGACGCAGTCGCGACCGCGGCACCCGGCGCCCCAACCATAGCCGTCTTCGTCCTCGTCGAGGCACCAGTCCAGCGGCACGCACCACCGCTCTGCGTCGCCGCCGGAGTCGGTGAACACGAAGCACGCCCAGTCGTCCGGGCAGTCCGTGTCGTCCACGCAGCGGGCGGTGCACAGGCCGGTCGGGGCCGCGGGATCGGGCCGGACGCAGTCGTACCCGGCGGCGCAATCGCCATCGTCGTCGCAACCGTCGCCGGGTTCGCCGGCGTCGGTGCCCCCTGCGTCTGCTGCGTCGGGCCGCGCCCCGTCGGGACCGGCATCCGACGCGTCCGTCGCCGCGGTGTCGCCCTCGCCGGCGTCGGTCCCGTCGACGTCGGTGCCGTCGGCGTCCCAGGACACGATGTCGTCGCCCCCGTCCGTCCCGGACGCACCGCCGGCCCCATCGGACGACGGCTCGCCGGCACATGCGGCGAGCAGGGCGATGGCGAACACGAAGGGGATCGGTCGAAGGGCGCGCATGGTCTCGGACGGGGCGAGAGGCGAGGCACCGCCGATCGTATCGAAGGATCCCCGCCGAGTCACATCCCCGACCACATCCCCGGCTGCCGGATGGCGATCAATCGCAGGACGCGACTTCGACGGCGCCCGCACCGGGCAGGCACACCCGCTCGCCGCCACGGCAGTCCTCGAACATGGGCTCGACATCCCCGGGCTCGTAGCACCGCCCGTCGACGCAGCAGCACCACGACCGCGTCGCCTCGTCGATGAGCCCGTTGCAGTCGTTGTCGACGCCATCGCACACCTCGGGCACTCCGGCGCCGACGTCGGGGTTGTCGTCGTCGCAGTCGCAGCAGGTGTAGTCCGGCGAGCTCGACGGGTTGGGCGCCTCGCCCGGGTCGTCGCAGTCGAGGTCCTCGCTCTCGACGAACACGCCGGTGAACGTCGATACGACGACGCGGTCGCCGTCCACATCCGCGAAGCAGTTCTCGACGCCGTCGCAGTTGCCGTCGATCTCGTCGCCGTACACCTCGCCATTGCCCGGGAACACCGCCCGTCGCCCGTCGTCGCAGTCCGTGTTGTCGGTGACGAAGCCGTCCGGCTCGAGGCACGTCACGTATGGCTCGGCGGTCTCGTCACCAAACCCGTCGCCGTCGGCGTCCGGATACAGCGCACGGCGCACGAAGCCCTCGTCGATCGCGCCGTCGCAGTCGTTGTCGAGGTCGTCGCACACCTCGTCGCCGTATCCGATCGGCTCGGCGCACGCGCCCGACTCGTCGGTCCGGGACGTCGCGCACACGCCATCGCACGAGTCCGCGAAGCAGCACGGCTCGTCGCCACAGGTCAGCGCGTCGTCGATCACGCCATCGCAGTCGTCGTCCACGCCGTTGCAGACCTCGTCGGTCGCGGCGGACGCGGCACATGTGACGACGCCACCCACGCAGGCGCTGACGCCCGGATCGCATCGCCCGCCGTAGCCGGTCACGCACGGCGCGCCGTCGTCGACCGTGACGCCATCCGCCACACCGTCGCAGTCGTCGTCCCGTCCGTTGCAGACCTCGTCGGCGTCCGGGCGCACGTCATCGCGGGTGTCGTCGCAGTCCAGCCCGCGGCAGTCGTCGCCCCACCCGTATCCGTCGTCGTCCTCGTCGAGGCACAGCCGCTCGGACACGCAGGCGCGCACAGTCTCGCCGGACCGCCCGAGAAACTCGAAGCAGCCCCAGCCCGGCGGGCAGTCGCTGTCGCGCGCGCAGGCCGTCGTGCACAGGCCCACCGGCGCCTCGGGTTCGGGGAACCGGCAGCGTTCGCCATCCGGGCAGTCGTCATCGGTGCGGCACAGATCGTCGGGCGTGACCGGGCGCGCCGCGTCTTCGTCCCCCGCGTCGGCCGCGTCGTCACCGTCCGCATCCGCACCGCCGGTGTCGTCGCCCTCGGTGGCGTCGAACCCGCCGACCTCGTCGACCTCGTCCGGCGAGCCGCCCGGGGCCTCATCGGCCGTCGACGAACCGCAGGCGCACAGCATGACGCCGAGAAAGGCGAGAACCGGGAGAGCAGGGACGAGGGGTCGCATCACGGCACCAGCTCGCATCGGTCGGTGATGAACGTGTCGCCGCGGATCTCGCAGATGTACTCGCCTCGCGAGCAGACCCGGACGACGTCCTCGCCCCGGGCGCCCTGCTGGCAGGGTCCGAAGTCGCAGCAGCAGCCGATCGGGATCTCGGGCGCGTCCTCGTCGGCCCGCCGGTCGCAGTCGTTGTCGACCCCGTCGCAGAAGTCGAACGCGACCCCGGGGTTCACCGCTCCGTTGTCGTCGTTGCAGTCGCCGCCGGTCGAGATGTACCCGGGCACCGGCGCGCAGCTCGAGACGCCGGCGGTCTCGTCGCCGTACTCGTCGTCGTCCTCGTCCGGGTACCAGGTCGTGAACGGCAGGCCCTCGTCGGTGCCGTCGACGCAGTTGTCGTCGATGCCGTTGCACACCTCGCGGCGCCCCGGGTGGATGTCCGGGTTGGCGTCGTTGCAGTCCCCGCCGCGCCCGCCGAGCCCGACCTCGCCGGGGTCGCTGCAGTCGGTGTCGGCGGACAGCACGTCGGCGACGTCGTCATGGTACCCGTCCCGGTCCCCGTCGCCGAAGCAGAGCTCGCGCTCGTCGCAGTTCTGATCCACCCCGTCACCGGCGATCTCGACCGCGCCGGGCCGAATCGCCGGGTTCGTGTCGTTGCAGTCGCCGGTCGGGTCCGAGGCCAGCGCCTCGCCGGCGTCGGTGCAGTCCGCATCGGCGGAGTCGAACACCTCGGTCGTGCGCACGCCGTCGTCGTCGCGGTCGCGATAGCAGCGCTCGCGGCGATCGCAGTTCTGGTCGACGCCGTCGCCGACCGCCTCGGTCGCGCCGGGCCGGACCGTCGCGTCGTCGTCGTTGCAGTCGTCGCTCGATGCGACGAAGCCGGCCGGCGCCGCGCACGCGTCGCGGGTGCCGAACATGGGCGAGCCGGCGCCGTCGCGGTCCGCGTCGCGATACCACGTCGTCGTCACGCCCTCGTCGACGTCCCCGTCGCAGTCGTCGTCCACGCCGTTGCAGATCTCGTCGCGCGCCGCGGAGGTCGGCTCGCACACGAGCCCGCCGTCTTCGCAGGCCCGCACACCGGCCGCGCAGACCCCGAGCCGCCCGGTGTTGCAGGCGTCGCCGACCGCCGGGTCCGCGTCGTCCACGTCGCCGTCGCAGTCGTTGTCGAGGCCGTCGCAGAGGTCACTGCCGAAGGCGGCCGGCTCGACGCACGCGCCGCGGTCGTCCGTCCGCGCCGTGCCGCACACGCCGTCGCAGTCGTCGCCGAAGCAGCACGGCTCGCCCGCACACACGCCGCCCTCGTCGACCGCGCCGTCGCAGTCGTTGTCGAGGCCGTCGCACGACTCGACGCCGAACGCCGCCGGCTCGACGCACGCACCGGCGTCGTCGGTCGTCGCCGTGCCACACACGCCGTCGCAGTCGTCGTCAAAGCAGCAGTCCTCGCCGGCGCAAACCCCGCCCTCGTCGGTCTCGCCATCGCAGTCGTCGTCCTCGCCGTTGCACACCTCGGCGCGGGGATCGATGCGCGACAGGCAGATCAGCGCGCCCTCGATGCAGCTCGTCAGGCCCGGGGTGCAGATCCCCGGCTCGGCGGACTCGCACGCCGCGTCCAGCGACGGGTCGGACTCGTCCGTCTCGCCGTCGCAGTCGTTGTCGATGCCGTCGCACACCTCGGCGCCGACGCTGGGTGCGGGCTCGCACACGCCGCCGGCCGCGAGGGTGCCGAACGCGCACGCCCCCGAGCAGTTGTCGTCGACGCAGCACGTGTCGCCGCAGATGTCGCCCTCGTCGGTCTCGCCGTCGCAGTCGTTGTCGAGTCCATCGCACGACTCGACGTCGGACGCGCCGTCGGGGTTGCAGTACAGGACGCCGCCTTCGCAGCTGTACCGCCCGGGTGAGCACCGCCCCGCGAACCCCGTCTCGCACGGGTCGTTGTCTTCGATCGGGTTGTCGTCGATGCGGTCGTCACAGTCGTTGTCGAGCCCGTCGCAGATCTCGTCGGCCGCCGGGTTGATGCGCGGGTTGCTGTCGTCGCAGTCGCGCCCGCGGCAGTCGGCGCCATAGCCGTACCCGTCTTCGTCCTCATCGAGGCACAGCTCGGTCGGCACACACCACCGCTCTGCGTCCCCGCCCGAGGCGGCGAACACGAAGCACGCGAACCCGTCCGGGCAGTCCATGTCGTCGAGGCAGCGGGTGGTGCACAGCCCGACCGGCGCGTCCACGTCCGGGCGCACGCAGTCGAACCCCGGCGCGCAGTCGTCCGCGGTGTCGCAAAGGTCGCCCCCGGGCCCGGCGTCTGGCGCGACCGGATCGCTCGCCGCATCCACGGCGGTGTCGCCCGCGTCTGCGGCGGCATCGGAGGCAGCGTCCACGGCCGCGTCGTCGCCCCCCGCGTCGAAGGTGGCGATGTCCATCGAAGCGTCGTCGAGCGGAACGTCGCTCAGCAGATCGGTGGGCGCGTCGTCACTGCACGCGGCGAAGACGAGACCACCGAGGGCGACGGACACGACGAGATGAAGAGCTGAACGGGACATGAACACGACTCCTTCGGTCGGATACGCTCGGCTGCGGATCCTGCCCGGGCCTGCCCGTCGGCTCAAGTCTGCCACTGGCCGGCAACGACGTCCGCGCTTCGCCCCGTCGCGCAACGCGCACCGCGCGTCGACCGGGATGTCATGTGCTCCGCAACCGCGCCCGGACGTACCTCGCACGATGCCTAATCCGCGAGAATCTCGCAGAACAGGACGGGCTCGGTCGGTCCACGGATCTCGCAGACGTACTCGCCACCGACGCAGGTACGCACCACGTCTGCTGCCCTCGATCCCTGCTGACAGGGGCCGAAGTCGCAGCAACAACCGAGCTCGAGCTCCGGTGCGTCTTCGTCGGACGTGCCGTCGCAGTCGTTGTCGCGACCGTCGCAGAAGTCCCCGCCGGCGTTGCCGGGGTTCACACCAGCCAGCGTGTCGTCGCAGTCCCCACCCCGCGTGACGCGACCGGCGATGGGCGTGCAGCTCTCGACGACATCGCGGTCGTTGCCCCATCCATCCCCGTCGGCGTCGCGGTAGTACGAGAGCGCGCCGAGCCCTTCGTCGACGCTGCCGTTGCAGTTGTCGTCGACGCCGTTGCAGACCTCGGTCCGCCCGGGGTTCACCGCGCTCTCGCCATCGTTGCAGTCCCCGCCGGGCATGTAGGTGCCGCCCTCGCCGGCGTCCCGGCAATCGACGTCCGCCGAGAGCCGGTCTGGCGTGTCGTCGTGGTACCCGTCCGCGTCGCCGTCATTGAAGCAGATCTCGCGGCCGTCGCAGTTCTGATCGACCTCGTCGCCGGGCACTTCCGTCGCACCGGGGCGGATCGACGCGTTGCTGTCGTTGCAGTCCCCGGTCGGCTCCGATGCCCGTGCCTCCCGCGAGTCACGGCAATCGGCGTCCGACGAGGACAGGGTCGTACCGAGGCGATACCCGTCGTTGTCGTTGTCGAGGTAGCAGGTCTCTCGGCCGTCGCAGTTCTGATCGATCTCGTCGCCGACAATCTCGGTGCGGCCGGGGTTGATGGTGTTGTCGCCGTCGTTGCAGTCGCCGCCACGGCCGACGTAGCCGGACGGGGCGCTGCACCGTTGGACCGTCGTGGACGAGCCCCACGTATCACCGTCCCCGTCGCGGTAGTACGTCGTCGTCACGCCCTCGTCCGTCGAGCCGTCGCAGTCGTCGTCCACGCCGTTGCAGACCTCGGATCGGCCGGGGTTGATCGTGTCGTTCGCGTCGTTGCAGTCGCCTGCAGGCTCGGCGGCCCGCGCCTCGCCGCCGTCGTTGCAGTCGGCGTCCGACGACGTGAACGTCGCGCCGGTGCGGTACCCGTCGTCGTCGCTGTCGCGATAGCAGATCTCGCGGCCATCACAGGTCTGGTCGACGTTGTCGCCGGGCACCTCGGTCGCACCCGGGTTGATCGACCCGTTGCCGTCGTTGCAGTCTCCGCCGCGCGCCACGTACCCCGCCGGGCGCGAGCACGCCTGCGTCGTCGTGCTGCTGCCGTACGTGTCGCCGTCGCCATCGCGGTACCAGGTGGTCAGCACACCCTCGTCCGTCGAACCATCGCAGTCGTCGTCCACGCCGTTGCACGTTTCGGTCGCACCCGGGTTGATCGACCCGTTGCCGTCGTTGCAATCCCCTGCGGGCTCGGCCGCTCGGGCTTCGCCGCTGTCATTGCAGTCGGCGTCCGACGACGTGAACGTCGCACCGGTGCGGTACCCGTCGTCGTCGTTGTCGCGGTAGCAGATCTCGCGGCCATCGCACGTCTGATCGACGTTGTCGCCGGGCACCTCGGTCGCACCCGGGTTGATCGACCCGTTGCCGTCGTTGCAGTCCCCGCCACGCGCCACGTACCCCGCCGGGCGCGAGCACGCCTGCGTCGTCGTGCCACCACCGTACGTGTCGCCGTCGGCGTCGCGATAGAACGTCGTCGTCACGCCCTCGTCCGTCGAGCCGTCGCAGTCGTCGTCCAC
>Ga0070729_10000296_pt1 | contig 115602 bp, 128 predicted proteins | sample tdDd472_FD_66725 | JGI IMG/M metagenome (GOLD analysis project Ga0070729, IMG submission 66725) | Marine sediment microbial communities from the Atlantic coast under amendment with organic carbon and nitrate - tdDd47.2 | ecosystem: Environmental > Aquatic > Marine > Coastal > Sediment...
TCCGGCACTATCAATATAGGTATAAAACAATTTAGAACTCTGCGGTAAATAAGAATGTTTTGCTGATAACAAGAATGAACTGCTATTTCCACCTAAGGTTTTTTCTTTAAAGATTGGGCCTTCTAATAAAGTTCCGGTACTGAAAGTGGTAGCTGAAACCTTTCCGGAAAGACGCTTTTTATTACCATCTTTTGTAGAAATGTCCATGATAGATGAAATTCTTCCTCCGTACTCCGAACCAAATCCACCTGTGTAGATATCAGCATTTTTAATAATGTCAGTATCAAATACAGAGAATAAACCAATGGAATGGAACGGATTGTATATTATCATACCATCCATTAATACTTTGTTCTGAATTGGAGTACCGCCTCTAATATATAACTGACCTCCTTGGTCACCGGTAAATACCACTCCAGGTAAAACCTGTAAATATTGTGCTAAATCAGACTCTCCGCCAATTGTAGGAAGCTTCTTAATTTCTTTAGGAGTAAGTTTTGTAACGGACATTTTTACTTGAGTTGTCTGCTCTTCTTTTTCAGCACTAACCTCAAATGTTCCTATATCAATAGCAGTTTCTCCAATGAATAACTTCTGGTTAACTACCTCATTTCCTTTAATTGTGATTTTTGCGTAAGCAGTATCAAAGCCAATTTGTGTAGCCATAACGGTATAACTACCAGGAGGAACTTTAGTAATAGAGTAAAATCCATTGATATCGGAAGAAGTTCCTAAGCTAGTCCCTTTTAAAACAACCGTACAAAATATAGCGGGCTCACCTGTCTTTTTATCATAAACAAAACCTCTGATATTAGCATTTTGCGCTAACACAAAGTTTGATAATATAAACCCTGATAATAAAAGTAGTAAGCTAATTCTCTTCATCTGCATTAATTAGGTCGCAAAAATAACATTATGTATTAAAGCGCCTCAAAGATAAATGGTTTACATTATAGTATCCCTACCATTTATGTATTTAATTCAACCGTTTATAAATTAAACGGCACATATCATTTGATAAAGAAAAAGATTGTAGTCTAAACAAGCTTAATTTCCTTGGTATCAGAAGGGTCTAAAGCTGCACTTTTTACATCCGCTTCTGCATCTAAGTAATATTCAGAAACTTCTTTATTAGCAAAAGCGGCTACTTTACCCAAAGTTCCCAAAGCACCACCTTTTTCCTTTAGTTCATCTGCATTAGACTTTACTAATTCAAATGGAACTGAAAATGGAATTTCTTTCGTCTCGCCCGGAGCAATTTTAAAATTAGCAGGGATAACCACTTTTCCAAGTTCAAACTCTTTTTCTTTCTTGTCATCACCTCTCCCTGTTGTAAATTTCTCCATGAACTTTACTTCAATATTAACTATCTCTTGCTCGCTTTTTGTGGTAAGAACTACCGTCCCGTCTATTGTTTTCGATTCCTTAGAAGCTTGACCATTGGTTTTTAGCTCTACCTTAACACCTCCAATACCAAGCTTATCTTTAATGTTTTTAAAAAATCCCATACTATTTGTTTATTAAAAAGCCTCAACATTTTTTAATTAAGCTGAGGCCTCACTTAAGTACAAGGAACCCGACAAATATCGAACTTTATTATGCAAGATGTGAACATTATCCTCCACCACGCAAAGCTTTTGGGAGTGGCTATATAGATGGTTATAAACTTGTTCTCACAGTAACAACAATTTATAATTCATTTTATATTTAAGTATTTGCTTAAATAGTTTTGTTAGATTACCTTTGTGTAAAGGAAATAAATATGGAATCAACTTGCATAAGAGCATTGGCGGATGAAACTCAAATTAGCCGTTGTAAAAATAAGATTGAAAATGTAGGTTCTGATCTTTCTGACTTGGCTACAATTATTGGACTAATTGGAAATGATACACGCATCAAGATCCTATATCTAATTCAGTCTGAGAATAGACTTTGCGTTTGTGATTTGAGCGATATTCTTGGAATGACTGTTCCTGCCATATCTCAACAACTAAGAAAACTAAAGGACAGAGGGATTATCTCCAGTGAAAGAGAAGGTACAGTAATTTATTATTCTTTAACGGAGAAATATCTTGAAACTGTTATGAGTGTCCTTACAAATGGTACAATTAAAAACTTAATAGAGCAATGAAGAAAAGTAGCAATAAATTAATCGGCATGGGGCTATTTACAGCTATTGCAGCTTCTTTGTGTTGTATCACCCCTGTACTTGCACTTATAGCAGGAGCAAGTGGAATGGCTTCTACTTTTTCATGGCTTGAACCTGCTAGACCTTATTTAATAGCGGTAACAATTCTAGTGATTGGATTTGCTTGGTTTCAGAAGCTTAAACCACGTAAAGAAATAAATTGCGATTGCGAAATAGATGAAAATCCGTCCTTTTGGCAATCAAAAAAATTCTTGGGCATTATATCAATTTTTGCTTCGTTAATGCTATCCTTTCCCTACTATTCAGGCATATTCTTTCCAGAAAGTGAAAGTAAAACTATTATCATAAAAGAATCTAGCATTTCAAAGGTTACACTAACCATTGATGGTATGACTTGTACTGGATGTGAACACAGTGTAAATCATGCACTATCTTCTTTAAAAGGAGTTTTTGAATCAAGTGTTTCTTATGAATCGGGAAAAGCTATTGTACAATTTGATAAAACTAAATTAACTCCTGATCAGCTTTCGCATACAATTGAAAAGGAAACGGGATATAAAGTAATTAATATAGAAACTCAGAAATAATGGAAAGACGTAAAGATCATTGGGAAAACGTATATGAAACCAAAAGCGATCAAGAAGTAAGCTGGTATCAGGAAATACCGATTACATCTCTCAACTTAATAAATTCACTATCCCTTGATAAAGAAGATTCAATTATAGACATTGGAGGAGGAAATTCAAATTTGGTTTCTGAGTTATCTAATAAAGGATTTACCAATCTTTCGGTTCTCGATATTTCTGCCAAGTCTTTAGAGAGAACGAAATCTAAATTAGGTCAGAAATCCACTGAAATTCAATGGATCGTTTCTGATATTTTAGAATTTCAGCCACCACAACAATATAGCCTTTGGCATGATAGGGCAACATTTCATTTTCTCATCCACGAGAATGATATTCTACAATATGTAAATATTGTGAGTAAAGCTATCAAAAAAGAGGGCTACCTTATTGTTGCTACATTTTCAGCTTTTGGACCGAAAAAATGCAGCGGACTAGAAATAACACAGTACTCTAAAGAAAAATTACAAAGCTTGTTTCATGAAAGTTTCGAACTTATTCAATCTTTTGAAGAGGTTCATAAAACGCCATTTGAAACCGAGCAAAACTTCGTTTATACCATATTTAAAAGAAAAGAACATGGCTGAAAAACAAATAGAATTACAGTCCACAATTACCTGCCCTAATTGTGGACACCAAAAAAAGGAAACAATGCCCACTGATGCCTGTCAGTATTTTTATGATTGTGAGAACTGTCATAAGGTATTAAAACCAAGTGAAGGCGATTGTTGTGTCTATTGTTCCTATGGCTCTATCCCTTGCCCACCAGTTCAAGAAAGTAAAACATGCTGTTAGCAATGTCGAACAAAATCCACATAAAAAACATGGTTTGTCCCCGGTGTATTGACACTGTGAGGGACATTTTCAATAGTTTAAAGATTGATGTAACTGTTATTCGATTAGGAGAAGTTATTGTTTCCAGCGAAATAGACAAAAGCAGAAAAGAGGTCTTGCAAGAACGACTATCCGAAAGAGGCTTTGAATTACTGGAAGACAACAAATCAAAACTCATCGGAAAAATTAAATCCATCATTGTAGATACCATTCACTATTCCAAAGAACCGGTTAACAGTAATTTTTCCACCCTGATAAGCGATCAACTGCATCACGATTACAGCTACCTAAGTCGGTTATTTTCGTCCGTAGAAGGAATCACCATTGAAAAATTTATCCTTTCACAAAAGATTGAAAAAGTCAAAGAGCTGTTATTTTATGATGAGCTGACCTTATCCGAGATTGCCTTCCAACTCAATTACAGCAGTGTGGCCCATCTTTCCTCCCAATTCAAAAAAGAGACGGGCATGACTACCACAGAATTTAAAAAGCAAAGAAAACCCGGACACCGCTCTTTAGATTCCATTTAGTCAAAATCCTGAAACAGATTAACCGAATTTCGTAACGCAAATCTTTGCTTCCATAACGACCTTTGCATTATGGAAAAACACTATTCGATAACCGGAATGACTTGTGGAGGTTGTGTAGCCAAAGTCAAAAAGACCTTAGAAGCGATCCCGGAAGTTGGGTCTGCCCAGGTGCAACTGGAAGCTCCTGAAGGAACACTTTCTTTAAAAAAAGAAGTCTCTATTGAACTATTAAATGACAAACTTGGTGCAGTAGGCAATTATACTATTGAGGAAATAACTCCTGAATCAAATAACGAAATAGATCTTCCAGAGAAGTCTATCACTACCTACAAACCTTTAATCCTGATTGTATCGTTTATCGCAGGAGTTAGCTTTTTGGCTCAATACCCTTTTGAAGAATTTTCGGGTATGCTCTGGATGCGACACTTCATGGCAGGTTTCTTTGTTGTTTTTGCCTTCTTCAAACTACTGAATATAAAAGGCTTTGCCAACTCCTACCGGATGTACGATATTGTCGCTGCCAAATGGAAAGGATGGGGATATATCTATCCATTTATCGAATTGGGACTTGGCATCTTTTACCTGCTAAACTTATTTCCCTACGCCACCAACCTGGCTACCGTCATTATTCTCGGCATTAGCAGCATTGGAGTGATAAAAAGTAACCTGGATAAGAAAAAGATAAAATGCGCCTGTCTGGGAGATGTGTTTAACCTGCCCATGAGTACCGTTACCATTGTGGAGGATTTGACAATGGTGGCTATGGCTGGCTGGATGCTTTATGCCATGTGATTATGGTCAAAACTATGAAACTTAAAATCGGAATTGTATAACAACTGAGAAGAATCAATTTATTAAATTTGGATTAATGACATTTATCATGTTTTAGTCGAAATAAAGTCGGTACTTTTACGTTACCAAAATTGAAATGAAAAAAGTTTTCGCCATATTCTTTGCACTGCTGATGCTCACTACCAATGTGGGAATCACCTTTGCTACGCACTACTGCGGAGGGAAAGCGGTAAAAACTTCCATTTCTTTAGGGCACGATGATCTTGACTGTGGAATGGCCGACATGGACACCCCTTGTGAAGACCCACCCGATTCTCCGGTCGTCAAAAACAAAAATTGTTGTGAAAATCAATACACGCAAATATCCATAGAAGACGACTACAACAACCCTGCGGTTGTTAAAACTGCTGCTGACTTCCAGTTTGTCGCTGCTTTTGTAATCAGTTATATCAACCTTTATTCATTTGATGCTTCAACAGAAGCTGAGTACCAAAACTACTCACCTCCCTTGCTGGATTTGGATATACCCGTCCTGATTCAGTCTTTCCTTATTTAGATCATATACCATTCAATGTAGCACCGCATAAAACGTCATGCAGTGCAAGGAACCATTGTGTTCCAAATCTTAATAATTATTTATTGTAATGGTATATTATGTTGAACAAAATCATCCGTTACTTTCTTGAAAACAGGTTAGTAACACTTTTAATCATCATCTTGTTTGTCGGATGGGGGCTGGTAACCGCACCCTTCGGCTGGAAAATCGGAGCACTACCCTCTGATCCGGTAGCCGTAGATGCTATTCCTGATATTGGAGAGAACCAGCAAATTGTATTTACGCAATGGATGGGGCGGTCTCCACAGGATATAGAAGACCAGATCACCTATCCGCTGACTACTTCCCTGTTGGGTATTCCCGGAGTGAAGTCCATCCGTAGCTCCTCCATCTTCGGGTTCAGCAGTATTTATATCATCTTCAATGAAGACATTGATTTTTACTGGTCTCGCTCCCGTATTTTGGAAAAGCTCAACTCGCTCCAGTCAGGTTTGCTACCCGATGGTGTTCAACCCTCATTGGGGCCTGATGCTACGGCTTTGGGACAAGTGTACTGGTACACCATAGAAGGCAGGGATAAAGACGGTAATCCCACCGGTGGATGGGATTTACATGAGATACGTACCGTTCAGGATTTTTATGTGAAGTACGGATTAAATGCCGTAGATGGTGTTTCAGAAGTAGCTTCTATTGGTGGGTATGTGCAGGAATATCAGGTAGATGTCAATCCCGATGCCCTGAAAGTCTATGACATCCCTTTACATAAGGTGATGATGGCGGTTAAGAAGTCCAACAAAGACGTAGGAGCCAAAACCATCGAGATCAACCAGGCCGAATACCTGGTCAGAGGTCTGGGTTACATCAAGTCTGTTGAGGATTTGGAGAAAGCGGTGGTCGCTGTTCACGATAATGTACCCATCCGCATCAAAGACATTGGAGTAGTTAGCCTGGGGCCGGCTACCCGCAGAGGACTGTTGGATAAAGACGGAGCAGAAGTGGTCGGTGGCGTAGTGGTGGCTCGATACGGTTCCAATCCCCTGAAAGTAATCAATAGCGTTAAAGATAAAATCAATGAAATTGCTCCCGGACTGCCGAAAAAGACGCTGACCAATGGCGTAGAAAGCCAGTTAACCATCGTTCCTTTTTACGACCGTACCCAACTCATCCATGAGACACTCGGAACCTTAGAAGAAGCCCTTTCACTGGAGCTGCTCATTACCATCCTGGTGGTCATTGTGATGGTGCTCAACCTGCGGGCATCTATTTTAATCTCCAGCTTGCTACCCATTGCGGTACTCATGGTGTTTATCGCTATGCGCTACTTTGGTGTAGATGCCAACATTGTGGCCTTATCAGGTATCGCTATTGCTATCGGTACAATGGTGGATTTGGGCATTGTGCTGTCTGAAAACGTCATTAAACACTTAAAAGAATCCCCACCCGGACAAAAACTGATAGATACCATATACAATGCAGCAGCCGAAGTAGGTTCTGCTATTTTAACAGCCGTAGCGACAACGATAGTGAGCTTCGTGCCCGTCTTCACAATGGAAGCTGCGGAAGGAAAGTTATTCCGACCTCTGGCCTTTACCAAGACCTTTGCGCTGATCGCTGCCCTTATTGTTGCACTGATCATCCTGCCTACGCTGGCACACTGGGTATTTGGCATTAAAATCAATAAGAATGCAAAAGGAAAGCTGTTTAATGCCCTATTGCTCATTGGTGGTTTAATTACCGCTATATGGGTGAGCGTTTGGGCGGGCATTACCCTGATGGCTTTTGGAGCTGCCTGGTTCATTACCGAATACAGTCCCAAACAAAACTTCTTTACCCGTAACCTTGCATTGATCATTACAGTTGTTTCGGTCATTTGGCTACTGGCCAACTACTGGATGCCATTGGGAGCCGGAAAATCCCTGCTATGGAATTTCGTATTCGTAGCAGCCATTGTATCTGTAATCCTGGGTGCGTTTTACCTGTTGGAACATTACTATACCCGTATTCTCAACTGGTGTCTGGTCAATAAAAAGAAATTCTTATTGCTCCCTGCCTTTGTCATATTATGGGGCACAGTCATTTGGTTTGGCTTTAACAGTGTCTTTGGATTTATCGCCAAAGGATTCGACAAACTCGATGTTAACATCCGAACCACTTCGGTATGGTCAGGATTGACCCATGCCTTTCCGGGAGTAGGAAAAGAATTTATGCCATCACTAGATGAAGGCAGCTTCCTGCTTATGCCCACTTCCATGCCCCATGCAGGGATTGAGCAAAACAAAAGAGTGGTACAACAACTGGATATGCTCATGGCGAATATCCCGGAAGTAGAATTGTCGGTAGGCAAAATGGGGCGGGTGGAATCGGCTCTGGATCCTGCACCCATTTCCATGTATGAAAACATCATCAATTACAAACCGGAATATAAGCTGAATAAAAAAGGCCACCGGGAACGATTTAAAGTGGATGACGATAACCGGTTTATTCTCCATTCGGGTGATACATTGACCAATGAAGAAGCCCTGACACAAGGCATAACAGAAGATGAGCTGATACCGGATGAATCCGGCCAGTATTTCCGTAACTGGAGACAACACATTAACTCACCAGACGATATTTGGAATGAGATTATCAAAGTGGCCAATATTCCAGGCGTAACCTCCGCTCCCAAACTGCAACCTATCGAAACAAGGCTCGTGATGTTGCAAACAGGAATGCGAGCACCAATGGGTATAAAGGTATTTGGCCCAGACCTCAAAACCATTGAGGACTTTGGCATGAAGCTCGAAAATATCCTGAAAGAAGTGCCATCGGTTAAGAAAGAAGCCGTGTTTGCCGACCGGATTGTAGGAAAACCCTACATCCACCTGAACATCAACCGGGATGCAATTGCCCGCTATGGGTTGCACATAGAAGACGTACAGCAAACCATTGAGACGGCTATCGGTGGTATGAAAATCACCTCTACGGTAGAAGGCCGGGAACGTTTCCCGGTAAGGGTGCGCTACCCAAGAGAGTTAAGAGACGATCCTAACGAACTGAAAAAGATATTCATTCCTACCCCTACCGGTGTTCAGGTTCCTTTAACCGAGTTGGTGGATATAGAATACGTTAGGGGCCCGCAAATGATTAAAAGCGAAAACACCTTTTTGGTAGGCTATGTACTACTGGACAAAAAAGACGGTTATGCCGAAGTGGATGTGGTGGAAGAAGCCCAACGCTTTATTCAAAACAAGGTTGACCAGGGAGAATTGGTCGTTCCTGCGGGAGTGAGCTATAAGTTCTCCGGTAGTTACGAAAACCAGATTCGGGCAGAGAAACGATTGTCGATCATTGTGCCGATCGTATTCGTTATCATCTTTCTGATACTGTACTTCCAGTTTAAATCGGTCAGTACTTCTTTGATGATTTTTACCGGGATTGCAATGGCCTTTAGTGGAGCCTTTGTCATGCTTTGGCTATATGGTGAAGACTGGTTCTTTAACTTCTCGGTCTTTGAGACCAATATGCGGGAGCTGTTCCAGATGCACCCCATCAATTTAAGTGTGGCAGTGTGGGTCGGATTTATCGCCCTCTTTGGCATTGCTACCGATGATGGTGTATTGATGGGAACCTATCTCGACCAGAGCTTTACCAGAAACAAAACTACTACCATCCCTGAAATACGGGCAGCAGTGGTCAAGGCGGGTCAACGAAGAATCAAGCCGGCCATTATGACTTCTGCCACCACCATCATAGCATTGTTACCAGTGCTTACATCCACAGGCCGGGGGGCAGATATTATGATACCAATGGCAATTCCAGCTTTCGGTGGAATGGTTGTGGCTTCCATTACCTATTTCATCGTGCCGGTACTGTATTGCATGAGAGAAGAACGAAAACTTAAAAAAGAACAAGCATGAGCAAATATAAACACATAATATGTCTGGTGCTTTTAAGCATCTCCGGCTTTGTCCATGCACAAACATTGGATGACTATTTAAAAGAGGCCGCAGAAAACAACCCTGGGCTAAAAGCAAAGTATGCTGAATTTGAAGCAGCGATGCAACGGGTGGCACAGGTCAATGCGCTGCCTGATCCCAAACTATCCTTTGGCTATTTCATTAGCCCGGTAGAAACAAGGGTCGGGCCACAACAAGCCAAGTTTGGCTTATCCCAAATGTTCCCCTGGTTTGGGACACTGGCAGCCAAAGGAGAAATGGCTACGCTGATGGCAGAAGCCAAGTACCAGATTTTCCTGAATGCCAGAAACGAGCTGTACTACAAAGTAAAAGCAGCTTGGTATCCTTTGTATGAAGTAAACCGAACCCTTCTGCTTCAGGAAGAAAACAGGGATATTCTGTACACCTTCAAACAGTTGGCTACAACAGGGTTTAAGAACGATAAAGGAAGCATGGTGGATGTGATCCGGGTGGACATTATGATTGAGAACACCGAAACCGACATAATGTTGTTACAGGATAAAAAGATACCGCTACTTACACGGTTCAATACCTTGCTGAATAGAGCTGACACTATTTCCGTAACTGTCCCGGATACTATTGCACTGCATTCAGTAGAGACCGGATACAGAAAAGATAGCTTACTGACGGCACACCCTATGCTGGAAGCACTTGACCTGAAAATGCAGTCGGCACAGGCACAGGAAGAAGTAGCTAAAAAAATGGGCTTGCCGAGCTTCGGTGTGGGTGTGGATTATGTGCTGGTGGGAGAACGAACGGATATGAGTGTTCCTGACAACGGCAAAAACGTAGTCATGCCAATGGTAACGATGAGCCTGCCCATTTTCAGGGGTAAATACAAGGCAGCCGTTAAAGAAGCACAATTTACCCAATCAGCTATTGCATCATCCAAAGAGGACTTTGAAAATAACCTGGTTAGCTCCTATGAAATGGCCTGGTTTGAACTGGACAGAGCTATGCAGTTGATAGAGCTGTATGGTGAACAAATTAAGAAGACAGAGCAGGCTATGAAATTATTGCTTACCGCTTACAGCAATTCCGGGAAAGACTTTGAAGAAGTCCTGCGAATGCAGCAGGAGTTGCTCAAATATCAAATAGCGGAAGCCATCGCTCTAAAAGACTATTACACCGCATTAGCCAAACTCGATTACTTAACGGCAAAATCTGAATGATATGAAGAATCTAAATAAAAATACCATCTATATCGCATTAGGAACCCTTGTGTTAGGGCTTCTGTTGGGTTGGTTTTTCTTTGGTGGAACACCGGAAAATAAGACCAGTGAACATCAACACGAACAATCCGAAAACACCATCTGGACATGCTCCATGCACCCCCAGATACGGCAACCCGAACCGGGTCAGTGCCCGATTTGCGGAATGGATTTGATTCCGTTGAACTCCGAATCTTCGGATGAAGAAAACCCAATGGAGATTAAGATGTCGCCCACAGCCATGCAACTGGCCAATGTGCAGACTTCTGTCATCACCAGGCAGAAACCGGTGAAAGAGGTACGCATGAACGGCAAGGTAAAAGCCGATGAGCGAAAAATTTCCTCTCAATCATCTCACATACCCGGACGGATTGAAAAGCTCATGGTCAGCTTTACCGGAGAACAGGTTTCCAAAGGACAGGTATTGGCCTATGTCTATTCACCGGAACTGGTTACCGCACAGGAAGAACTGTTTGAGGCGTATAAAATCAAAGAGGATCAGCCACAGCTATATCAGGCTGCCAGAGGCAAACTCTCAAACTGGAAGCTCACAGAAAAGCAGATTGATAAAATACTGGAGGCCGGTGAACCACAGGAGCAATTTCCGGTGCTGGCAGATGTATCAGGTGTAGTATTATCTAAAAAAGTCAATCTGGGCGATTACATTAAGAAAGGGCAAATCCTTTTTGAAGTAGCCGACCTTTCAAAAATATGGGTGTTGTTCGATGTGTATGAAAGCGACATGCCCTGGATAAAAAAAGGCAACGATGTGGTCTTTACCATCCAGTCCCTGCCCGGAGAAACCTTTAAAGGCAATATCACTTTTGTGGATCCGGTCATCAACCCCAAAACACGGGTAGCCACCGCAAGAATAGAAATGAATAATCCGGGCATGAAGCTCAAGCCGGATATGTTTGCAGTAGGCATTGTCAAAAGCCCGATACAGCAAATGAAAGAAGAATTGGTTGTTCCCAAATCTGCTGTAATGTGGACTGGTGAACGGTCGGTCGTTTACATCAAACATTCCTCTGCTTCCGGTATTGGGTTCATGATGCGTGAAATTGTACTTGGCCCTGCTCTCGGAGATAGCTATATCGTGAATGAAGGACTGGAAGCAGGCGAAGAAATTGCCACACATGGTACGTTTAGCATTGATGCAGCAGCGCAGTTGGCAGGCAAACCCAGTATGATGAACCCGGAAGGTGGCCCGGTCTCGATGGGACATAATCATGGCGGTACTTCTACCAGTACTTCGGCTGACCACTCCAGTCATTCCAAAACGGTGGCGATAAGCAAAAAGGCCAAACAAAGCCTTAATCCATTATTTGAGGAATACTTCTTGCTAAAAGATGCACTGGTAGCTGACGATCTCGAAAAAGCAAAATCCATTGCCGGTACATTTCAGAACAAATTGAGTAAAGTCAATATGAGTGTGTTTAAAGGAGATGCACATAACGTGTGGATGGAGCATAATAGCCAGGCCGAGAAAGCACTGAAAGTTATCATGGGTGCAGAAAACATCGGGCAGGCACGTAAAGGATTCAAGGACTTGTCCGACCAGTTCGTGATGATGGCAAAGTCTTTCGGGCCGTTTGACCAGACACTATACATCCAGCACTGTCCAATGGCAAACAGCAACAAAGGAGCGGATTGGATCAGCAATAGCAAAGAAATAAGAAACCCCTATTTCGGTCAGGATATGCTGACCTGTGGGGAGGTAAAACAGAAAATCAATTAATTATTCACTTTAAAATTCAAGCAAATGAAATCGAAGATTCACGAATACCTTAAAAAAACAAATAATAAAATGAGTAAAACAATGAAATCAACTTTAGTTATGGCACTTGCAATAGGATTTATAACGGCCTTTATGTCATGCGGTAACGCACAAGACAATGCTAATACAGAAACAACCGTACAAACCAACATCAGCAAAGAACAGGCTAATAAAATGCTGAACAGCTACCTGGAAATAAAAGATGCCTTAGTAAAAACAGACGGAGAAACTGCGAGCAAAGCAGCCGGAAAATTAGTGGAAACATTAGGCGATAGCCAGGACGAACTGGCAAAGAAAATCCGCTTCGATGCGGAGCACATTTCTGAAACCAAAGATGCAGGTCATCAGAGAGACCATTTCAATACGTTATCAGACAATATCTATGCAGTGGTAAAAGCTACCGGAGCAAATGACAGTAAGCTATACAGGCAGTATTGCCCAATGGCAATGGATAACAAAGGGGCTTACTGGTTAAGTGCCGAAAAGGAAGTCAACAACCCTTATTTTGGAGATAAAATGTTGCACTGTGGTAGTGTAAAAGAAGAATTATAAACTGAGTAGATGAAGGCATGTTGTAAAACAGGAGATTCTCCAAAACAGCGTAGATACCGGAAATATCTTAACTGGTTTATCTACCTGCTGTTGGCTGGAATCATTGCCTTCGTTCTTACTCAATAATAACAACCAGATGATGCAAAACTCAAATTTAGTTACTGAAGAGTTTAAGATAAAAGGAATGATTTGCAGCCGTTGCCTGAAAGTTCTGAATACAGAACTTAAAGCAACAGGAGCAGAAGTTGTAGAGATACAGCTTGGCAAAATTGTAATTCGCTACGACCCTGCCAAAATCGACAAATCATTGATTAAACGAATTATTCAGGAAAACGAGTTTGAAATCATTTGGGACAAGGAAAGTATTCTTGCCGAGCAAACAAAAAGGTGGGTAATCAACTACCTATGGAGTACAGAACAAGAGGAAAAACTATCCGATTACCTGATAAATAAGCTCAACACCAATTATGATTCTTTAAGTAGAACATTTTCAAAAACTTTTGGCAAAACCATAGAGCGTTACAGCATCTTGCTAAAGATGGAACGAACCAAAGAGTTGATTGAGAATGGTGAGTTGAGCTTTAGTGAAATCGCTTATGCAATGGGGTATCAAAACCCATCTGCTTTGTCGAGACAGTTTAAAACAGAGACAGGAATGACCATGAAGGAATACAAAAACCTTGGTATTAGCAGGCGGATTCCAATTGACAAAATATGATAATGAAAAACGGAAATATGGTAATAGCAAGTATGTGCATAGACATATACTTGTATAATATAAAAACTCAATTATTTAACACTTAAAATAGAAAATTATGTGGCACTATGACGGACATCATTTTTGGGGAATGCACTGGTTTTGGTGGATTCTCTGGGTAATCTTCATCATCTGGATATTTGCAACCCCCTACGACATTCCAGGACAGCGGAAAAAGAAAGATTCTCCCTTAGATATTCTAAAAAAACGGTTTGCTTCCGGAGAAATCAATAAAGAAGAATATGAAGAAAAAAAGAAGGTACTGGAGAGTGATAAATGAATACGGTGAAATGAAAATAACAAAAGTACTTATAGTGGTAGCTACTGGCTTAGTAGTATTCGGTTCAGGTTGTCGTAAAGATAACATTGACAAACTGAATCAGTCCGACCAGGAAGCATTGGCGGGAATAGAAGCTACCTATGATAATGCACAGGTTTACAATGATTCATTGATCTATTGTGCAGGATCCGGACATCCTTGTTCCCAGGAATACATTGAATACTGCGATAGCATGTTCCACCACTATGAGGACTTGTGGAATCATCACCATGACGATTACAGCCATGATAACCCCCATGACGATCACCATCATGACGGACATGGTATGCACAATCACGGGAATCATAATAACCACGATGATACGGAAGGGCATCACGAAAGCCAGCACAATCAGATAGAACATTTGTTCGATGAACACGAACCGTATCACCCGTAAAAATTTAAAATGGATTATTTAACCTAAAAAAATAACAATATGAAAACGACACGAATTTTTTTAAGCATTATCATAGCCGGTTTAACATTAACGGCCTGTAATAACAATATTTCAAGTAACACGGAAGAATTGTTGAAAGACCCGGAAAAGCGAGAAGAAATAATGAATGCGATTGCAAGTGATCATCAAATGATGAACAGCATGATGGAACACATGATGAAAAATGACCATGCTATGCAAATGATGGGTGATAACCATCGGATGATGAAACACATGATGGGAGTAATGAAAGATAGTTCTGTGGCTAATATGACGATGGAAAATATGATGGGAATGATGAGAAGTGATTCCACCATGCAGCATAAAATGATGGGAATGATGAGCCAAAATAAAGGTATGATGAGAAATATGATGCAAAAAATGCACGCAAAGGGCATGATGAGTTCAGAATGTATGCAATCATGCATGCAAAATATGAACAACATGCACATGAATGAAGACCCAATGATGGAAGGTAATAAAGAAGGTACGGATCATGAAGGTCATCACTAAAAACTATAAAAAAGAGATTAACGATGATGTGGTTAATATGGATACCCCTGATAATTCTGGCTGTGTGGTTGATTATGAGAATGGCGAATAACAACAAACCATCTGGTTACGAAGGAGAATCTCCAATGAAAATACTGAGAAGAAGGTATGCCAGAGGGGAGATCAGTAGTGAAGAATACGAGAGACGTAAAAAGTCCTTGAATAAGGGGAATGATTAGGAGAAAATAGATAATAACCTGAAAAATTAAACAAGATGAGCTATTACTATAACAAAGTATTGACAAATACCTCATTCGATGAAGCAATCGAACGGGTAACAGATGAATTAAAAAAAGAAGGATTCGGTGTTTTAACTGAAATAGATGTGAAAGAAACATTGAAGAAAAAGCTGGATGTAGATTTTAGAAGATACAGGATTTTGGGAGCCTGTAATCCACCTTTTGCCTATAAAGCACTGCAAGCGGAAGGCAAAATTGGAGTTATGCTTCCATGCAATGTTGTTGTGGAAGAAAATGAAACAGGTGAAGTGGAAGTGTCTGCTGTAGATCCGGCAGCTTCAATGCAGGCTATTGATAACGAAAATTTAGGGGGTATAGCAATGGAAATAAAAAGCAAGCTGCAAATCGTAATTGATAACCTCTAAATTATGGCCGGGAACGTACAGGAATACAAAGGCATTGCAGAAAAGTTCAAAGCTATTGGACATCCGGTAAGGATCGCCATTTTTAACATGCTATGCAAAGCGGAATGTAACCGGCTTACTGTGAAAACCATTTACGAAAACCTGCAACTCGATCAACCCAGTACTTCCCGTCATTTGGGTATTATGCGGAGTACCGGAATTTTGGAAAGAGTACAGGAAGCCGGTAGTACGTTTTACTGCATCTGTGAAAGCAACCCTTATGTAGCATGTATTAAAAAATGTTTTGACCAGACTAATTTTTGATTCATCCTATGCAGGTATATGTATAACGAGATAGATAAAAATAAAGAACAATGAAAAAACACATTATATGGATGATTATTGGGTGTGGGCTTCCACTACTATTAATATTTTTTGCTCCCGCATTAGGGATTAGCAGTAGTGTTTCCACCTTCATTTTCATCGTTGCCATGTTTGCCTGCCACCTGCTGATGCCGATGCACCATCATGGCGGGCATAAACACGGCTCACATGAAAAACATTCTGAAACCTCTAAAACTGAAACAAATGAATCGCATCAACATTAAGAAATTCGGATTAGCCTTCGGTTTAACCGGAGCTTTGCTCTATATGGGCTGTATAATTTTAATGGCTACTGTTGGACACGCAGGTACGGTCAAGTTTTTCAATAGCCTATTACATGGGCTGGATGTATCTTCTGTTATCCGCATGGATGTACCGCTCTGGGAAGCCGGTATAGGAATAGTAGAAACATTTATTCTTGGATGGTTGGTAGGAGCTTGTATAGCCGGGTTTTACAACGCAACAATAAAATCTAATACCTGAAAATGTTGTTAAAACTGATACTATACTGGTTTAAGATACAGGCAGCCAAAGCAGCTAAAGATGTTCTTGCTCCACATTTCGACAAGAAAGAAGTGCAAGGCATTCTTCATGGATATTGGCAGCGATACTTACAACTTCAACCGGAAGTGCCCGAAATGCCCACAATGGGAGGTTCACTCATGTTACATCTATCAGCTATGTCCACCGGTTTCTATCAGGAGTTAACGACAAGAGGAAGGGATGAAGAAACCACCACTCAATTGTTCTATGACATTGCCTGGAAGGTCTATCAGAAAATGGGCAGGTTCTCCTGGTGGCTGGCAGGTTTAGGTAATCAAACCGGCTATGACAGGTTATTGAAAGCCACCAAATTGTTCCGGGCATTTCCGTTTAACAGTCCTTCCTATCAATGGAAAGATGTACAAACGGAAAAAAATGTAGTCGGCTTTGATTGTGTGAAATGTCCGGTTGCCGAATACTTTGAAACAAAAGGCTTATCAAAGTTTTGTGCAGCTACCTGGTGTGCATTGGATTATCCTTTAGTAGAAATGTGGAATGCAAAATTAGAAAGAACCGGAAGCATCGCAAGTGGAGCTAATGTGTGCGATTTCCGGTGGAATGTAAAACCTAATAACGAATAACCAAATGTTCGATACAGAAATAAAAACCCTCAAATCCCTCAATACCTACCTGCAAAAGCTGGTAGAAGGAAAGCTATGGCTCAAGGTTATTATTGCCCTGCTATTAGGTGTGGGTGCTGGAATACTGATCAGTCCCGGCATGGGATGGGTTCCGGTAAGTGTATCACAGCCTTTAGGCAGTTGGCTGGCGTTGCCCGGCAAACTATTCCTGAAACTGGTACAAATGATTATGATCCCCTTGATATTCGCCTCCATCATAAGGGGAATTGCCAGCAATAATGAGGAACAACTCCGTAAAATGGGGTTGGGTGTAGTCGTCTATTTTATTTTTACTACTGCCATTTCTATCACCATAGGTACAATTATTACCAGTCTTATAAAGCCTGGGAACTTAATCCATGAGCAATCAGCAGAAGAACATAGTGCAGCGTTAGTCAACACCACAGTGGAAAGCAGTTCCGTTCCCGGCTGGAGCGACATTCCCAATGCCATTTCAGAATTGTTGCCTGACAATCCCCTTGCATCAATGGTAACCGGAGAAATGCTCTCTATCGTCATATTCACCATCATCATTGGTATTGCCATTACTGCACTCTCCAAGTCCATGCAACAACCCATAATGACCTTGTTGAGTGCGGTACAGGAAATTTGTATGACCGTAGTTCGGTGGGCCATGAAATTAGTCCCCCTGGCTGTATTCGGCTTGATGGCACAGTTGAGTTCAAGCATTGGGGTAAGTTCACTGACCGGTATCGGGCTCTACTTTTTAGTAGTGTTATTAGGACTTTTCCTCCTGCTTTGTGTTTACTTGCTACTTGTTAGCCTTTTAGGAAAAACCAATCCATTTGTTTTCCTCAAAAAAATACGGGATGTGCAGCTATTAGCATTCTCCACTACCAGCTCCGCAGCCGTGATGCCTTTATCGCTTAAAACAGCCGAAGATAAATTGAAAATCACTCCTTCGGTTAGCAACTTCATTATCCCCATAGGCGCAACCGTAAACATGGACGGAACAGCCATTTACCAGTGCATCACCACCTTGTTTATTGCGCAGGCTTATGGACTGGAGATGAGCCTGCTCAATATTGTATTGGTCATGGTTACCATTGTAGCAGCTTCCATCGGTACACCTGCCATTCCCGGAGGTGGAGTAGTGATACTTGCCTCCGTATTGCAGGGAGCCGGTATTCCCACTGAAGGTATAGTGATCATTATAGGCGTAGAAAGAATATTGGGAATGTTCCGAACCGCCATTAACGTAACCGGAGATTTAACCGCCTGTATTGTATTTGACAAATGGCACAATAAAATACCGGAACCAAAAAAGATGATAAAAAATCAACCCATTGTAAACACCTAAACTCAATAACAATGAAAATGAAATGGTCATTACATCTCGGAAAAATTGCAGGAATCAAACTATCGGTTCACTGGACGTTTATCATTCTTATCGGATGGATATTCTTTGCACACTACCGCATGGGGCACGACACGCAACAAGCACTCATGGGGGTAGTATTCATCCTGGCTTTATTTGTTTGTGTAACCCTGCATGAGTTAGGACATGCTCTCACTGCCAAACGGTTTAACATTGTTACCCGCAGCATCACCTTGCTGCCTATCGGTGGACTGGCACAGATGGAAAAACTCCCTGAAAAACCGGCACAGGAATTATGGGTAGCTATTGCCGGGCCATTGGTCAATGTGGCAATCGCCATTTTGTTGTACGCTTATTTATCTGCCTCCAACAGCATCCCTCCGCTTATAAATATGGAACACATGCAACTTGGAGGGTCGGCCTTTTGGTTCAACCTGCTCCTTGCCAATGTGGTATTAGCTGTATTTAACCTGATCCCTGCTTTCCCAATGGACGGAGGGCGAGTGTTAAGAGCACTGCTGGCTTTTAAGTTTGACCGGAACAAAGCCACCCGGATAGCAGCCAGTATTGGTCAGTTTTTGGCTATTCTGTTCGTATTCTTTGGGTTCTTTTCCAATATCTGGCTGGTATTTATCGGTGTGTTTATCTATCTCGGAGCCGGAGCAGAAGCCACCTTTGAAGCCACAAAATCCATCCTTACAGGCCATTCCGTAAAAGATGTGCTGATGAAGCAATACACCATCCTGCAACCACAGGACACACTGGAAAAGGTAGTGGAACTACTGCTAAACGGACAGGAACAGGAATTTGTAGTTGTAGAAAACAATCAGGTTACCGGTGTACTGACCAGGAAGGAGCTAATTGCCGGATTAGCCGAATACGGCAAGCAATCACCTGTTGCGAATGTGATGCGCAAAGACTTCCTCACCCTGAATCTAAAGATGCCATTGCAGGAGGTCTATCAAAAGCTCATGGCAAATGGTAGTTCCGTTGCCCCTGTGATAGATGCAGGACAACTGGTAGGCATTGTTGACAGAGAGAATATCAATGAATTAATCATGGTAAAAGAAGCACTAAAATGAAGCAACAAATGAAAAAGATGGTACAAAAAGGAAAACAACAGATGTTCCTGGCAATTACAGGGTTTCTGCTACTTACGGCATTCACCCCTTATCCGGCCAATGCACAATACATTTTGGATGATAAGGTGAGTTTTGTTTATATCAACGGCACTTCTACCCTGCATGACTGGACAGCATCAGTAGAACAAATGAAAGGTACATTACAGGCAGAAGTAGAAGACAATCACCTTGTAAAAATAAGTTCACTAAGCATGTCCATACCTGCCACCTCCCTGAAAAGCGGAAAAGAAGCGATGGATAAGAACATTTACAAGGCCTTAAAAACAGACCAATATCCTGAAATAGTGTATCGGCTTAAAAGCCATACCATTCACAACGGGGCTATTACGACTAAAGGCGAATTGACCATTGCCGGAGTTACCAAAAGCGTAGAAACGAAAGTAACTCAAAAAGAGGCTGGAAAGCACATCAAGATAGATGGTGAAGTGAAGCTAAAAATGTCTGATTTTAATATCAAGCCACCGGAGTTTTTGTTCGGTGCATTTAAAACAGGCGATGAAATCACCATCACTTTTCACTTTATGTTTTGCGAGAACAATTAACCCATTTACGAACGAATAAAAACAAACAGCAATGAAATACGAAGCATTCACGAATACCTTATTAAATCAATCAATTAAGATGAGTAAAACAAGAATACTTTTTAATCTTCTATTACTATCAGCTATTTGCCTGAACACACAAATCTTTGCACAAAACCAAAGAAATCTGCAATATTTCAGGCCACCCGGTTTGGAGGGCATCAACCAGTTCGAGACCGCAAAAGATAGCAGTGATGTGTCGTTTAACGGAGTAAAGGTGCGTATAGGAGGAGACTTTGCACTCCAGTTTCAGGCCATAGACCATAGCACCGGAAGCACAGATACTTTGGCCACTCTGGGTAACAACTTCAACTTACCTACTGCCAACCTCAATTTAGATGTACAACTGGCCGATGGTGTGAGAATGAGCCTGATCACCTACCTGTCTTCCCGGAATCATCCAGAAGCATGGGTAAAAGGAGGCTACATTCAGGTAGATAAGCTGGACTTTATTAAAAAAGGTTTTCTTGAAAATGTAATGAAGGTAGTCACGGTTAAAGCCGGTCTGGATGAAATTAATTATGGAGATGCTCATTTCAGAAGATCAGACAATGCCCGTGCGATATACAACCCTTTTGTGGGCAACTATATCATGGATGCTTTTAACACGGAAGCCTTTGGAGAACTCTACTTTCAAAAAAACGGGTTTCTGGTGATGGGAGGTTTATCCAATGGCAACCTGAACCAAACGGTAGTAAAAGGAACCAAAGAGCCGAAACCTTCCATATACGGAAAGTTGGGTTATGACAAGCAACTAACAGACGATTTAAGGGTTCGTCTCACCGGTTCAGCTTATAATTCTCCCGGCTACGACAACGGACAATACTTGTACAGTGGCGACCGGACAGGAGCACGCTACTATAATGTGATGCAGCTATATGATGCACAGGACAATTTCAGGAGTGGAAGATTCTCTCCGGGATTTTGGAAGTTTACAGCTTTCCAGGTTAACCCGTTTGTCAAATGGAAAGGCCTAGAGTTTTTCGGAATATATGAACTGGTAAGTGGAGACCAGAGCAAAACTGCAACAGGAGGCAGCTACACCCAAATGGGCGCAGAACTGCTTTATCGCATCGGAGAAAAAGAGAAGTTTTATGTGGGCGGTCGCTACAATGTGGTTTCAGGTACAGATACAAGCGGTGCAGCTACCAAGTCCGTTGACCGGTTAAATATAGGTGGGGGCTGGTTTCTAACTGAAAATGTAATGGTGAAAGCAGAATATGTGAACCAAAGCTATTCAGGTGATGGATGGTTAGGTTCTGTTTTTCAGGGAGGCAGATTTAATGGAGCTGTGATAGAGGCAGCAATTAGTTTTTAATGAATATGAAAGTAGCCGTATATAGCATACACAAATTTGAGCAACCGTATTTGCTGGAAGCAAATGATGGTAAGCACGAACTGGTGCTGATAGATGCCCGGTTATCTGAAACCACTACATCTCTGGCGGATGGGTGTGAAGCCATCAGCATCTTTACCGGAGACAAAGCCGATGCACGGGTGTTGGAAGCATTGCACAAGACAGGCGTGAAGTACCTTGCCCTTCGCTCTGCCGGGTTTAATCATGTGGACTTGGCAAAGACAAAGGAACTCAACATGAAAGTCGCCCGTGTACCGGCTTACTCTCCTTACGCTATTGCAGAACATACCGTTGCCATGATATTGGCACTTAACCGAAAGCTGATCCGTGCCAACCGAAGGGTCATGGAGTTGAATTTCTCTCTGGACGGTTTGGTAGGGTTTGATATGAACGGAAAGACAGCAGGCATTATCGGAACCGGTAAAATTGGAACGGTACTGGCCCGTATTCTTCATGGATTTGGTTGTCGCATACTGGCTTATGATAAGGAAGAAAACAAGGAGCTGACAGAACGCTATCAGGTTGAATACACAAGCTGTGAATCACTTTGTGAACAGTCCGACATCATCTCCCTCCATGTGCCCCTGAATGAAGATACCCGGTACATCATTGACAAACATTGCATCAACAAAATGAAGCCCGGAGTAATGCTCATCAATACCAGCAGAGGTGGGTTGGTGAATACAAAGGCAGTGATAGATGCTTTAAAAACAAAGCACATTGGCTTTTTCGGTATGGACGTATATGAGGAAGAAGAAGGACTGTTCTTTGAAGACCACTCCGAAGACATTTTACAGGACGATACCATTGCCCGGTTGATGACTTTTAAGAATGTACTTATCACCAGCCACCAGGCTTTTTTAACGGAGACGGCATTGAGGAATATTGCAGAAACCACAGTATATAACCTGGATTGCTTTGCAGCCAATACAAAGAATGAAAACGAAATAATTATTTAACACATAAAAACTCACAAGGATGAAAAACATATTAGTCCCCACAGACTTTTCCGATTGTGCGAAAACCGCAGAAGACATCGGTTTGGAAATCGCTAAAAAAGCCAATGCGGAAATACACTTTTTACATTTACTAATGACACCCGTAGATTGGGTGAAACTTTCACTGGAAAGAGAAAAGCTATACCCGGAGACCAAAAAGCAAATCGGACATGCCAAAAGTGAATTAGCGAAACTGAAAAGGAGAGCCGAAAAGATGGGCCTGAAAGCACAGGGATTTTTGGTGTTTGACAAAGGCCGGGAGGAAATTGACCATCACATCCGGCATCATAAACATGATTTTATTGTGATGGGTTCGCATGGAACGGGCGGTATTAAAGCAGTAGCCGGTTCCAATACCCAAAGGGTTGTGCGTAACTCTCCAGTTCCGGTATTGGTCGTGAAAGAAAAGCTGAAAAAATTTGAGGTCAAAAATATGGTGTTCGCCTCTACCTTTCAGGAAGACGTTCACAAGCCCTTCCACAAAATCATTGAATTTGCCGACCTGATGAAAGCTCAAATTCATTTGTTGAATGTGAATATGCCTTTCCATTTTAAAGAAACTGATGAAGCAGAAGAAAACATGCAGGCTTTTCTGAAAAAATGTCCAAGAGGTACATGCACCATCAATATTTACAATGCCTTAAACGAAGAAAGGGGCATTCAAAAATTTGCCGAAAAAATCAACGCTGATGTTATTGCCATGACCACTCATGGTAAAACCGGCTTTATGAAAATGATCTCCCCCAGTATTACCGAAAGCCTGGTGAACCACTCAGACATACCGGTACTTAGTGTAAATGTTAATGCCAAATAAACCATGAAGCGATTACAGGAATTAACCAAAGAAATCAATGACCTGACTTTGAAAATTGAGCAGGAATACCCGGAATTGTATCAATATCTGGATGAAAATCCCATCACCATACCGTGTTGCGATCATCCAAAAGTAGATACCCAAAACTTTTCCGATTACCTGGATAGCCTGAAACAATTGCTAAAACACCATATCGAAAACCATCAAAATACACAGGACAAACAGAGCATATAGTTTATGAGTAATTACAAGAAAAATAGCTTAACCTTAACCGGAGCCGTTTCATTAGGAACAGGCGTGATGATTGGCGCAGGTATATTTGCCCTGCTTGGACAGGTAGCAGAACTGTCTGGAGAACTGTTCCCTTTTGCTTTTCTTGTAGGAGCTATTATCTCGGCTTTCAGTGCCTATACCTATATAAAAATGTCCAATGCCTATCCATCCGCAGGTGGTATTGCCATGTATCTGAAAAAGGCATACGGAAAAGGGGCAATTACGGCATCAGCAGCTCTCTTAATGGCTTTTTCAATGGTCATTAATGAAAGCCTGGTAGCCCGGACTTTTGGCACATATACGTTGCAATTATTTGATATTGGAGAAAACTCTTTTTTAGTACCCCTGTTGGGCGTAGTGCTCATAATTGCTGCATTCCTTATCAATATCTCCGGTAATAATTTCATCGAGAAGTCATCTTTTTCAATGGCAGTGATTAAGATTGGTGGTATTGCTGTGTTTGCTATTGCAGGATTGTGGGCAGCAGGGTTTTCATTCGGAGAGGCTATTCCCGAATCAATTCCCGATTATTCCGCTACAAGCTATTTAGGAGCATTGGCTCTCTCTATTCTTGCCTACAAAGGCTTTACCACAATTACCAACAGCGGTGAGGAAATAAAGCAACCCCACAAGAATGTGGGGCGAGCCATCATCATCTCTTTATTGATTTGCACAGCAGTTTATATGTTGGTAGCTTTTGCAGTATCCTCCAATTTATCCATCCCGGAAATCATAAAAGCTAAAGACTACTCATTGGCTGAATCTGCGAAGCCTGCATTCGGCAAATACGGCCTATGGTTTACAGTAGGGATAGCCATCGTAGCAACCATTTCAGGAATTATTGCCAGCATTTTTGCTGTTTCCCGCATGACAGCCATGCTCACCAATATGGATTTGATTCCACACAGCCACTTCGGAATGCCGGGCAATATTCAAAAACACATGTTGGTCTATACCGCTGTAATTGCAATTGTGCTTACAATCTTCTTTGATCTAAGCAGAATTGCCTCATTAGGAGCGATACTCTACCTGGTTATGGACATAATGATTCATTGGGGAGTGCTTACCCGCATAAGAAAAGAAATTAAAGCGAAGGCATCCATTATCATAACAGCGATAATTCTTGATGCCATAGTATTGGGTGCTTTTTTATGGACAAAGGGTTCAAACGACATGCTGGTAGTAATTGTTGCCGGAGTATTAACCCTGTTGATTTTTCTCGGTGAGAAGTGGTTCCTTCAATCAAATAAAGTAGAAGATGAAAACTAAGAATATAGAAATAACTAAAATGACGGGAGAAAGAGCCGTATTTGACCCTTCCAGGTTAAGGCGTTCACTGGAACGTTCAGGAGCCAGTGATGCAGTCATTCAGCAAGTCATTGATGAAGTAGAAGCATTGTTATACGATGGTATCAGCACCAAAGAAATCTACAAAACCGCCTTTGCACTATTGCGCAAAAGCTCTCGCCCCACCGCTGCACGTTACAAACTCAAAAAGGCCATTTTGGAATTGGGCCCAACCGGTTACCCCTTTGAAAAATTTGTAGGAGAAATTCTAAGCTATCAGGGGTTCAGCACGAAAGTAGGTGTGATAGTAAAAGGCCACTGTGTCAATCACGAAGTAGATGTGGTAGCCGAAAAAGAGGACAAACATTTTATGGTCGAGTGCAAATTTCACAGCACCCAGGGCAGGCATTGTGATGTAAAAATCCCGCTCTATATCCAGTCAAGGTTTAAAGACGTAGAGAAGCAGTGGCGCAAGAAAGATGGACATGAAACCAAATTTCACCAGGGATGGATTTTCACCAATACCCGCTTTACAAGCGATGCCATACAATACGGCAACTGTGCAGGATTGATGTTGGTAGGTTGGGATTATCCAAAAAAAGGAAGTCTGAAAGAACGCATTGATGTATCCGGCCTTCATCCCATTACTTGCCTCACCACTTTATCCAAACACGAAAAGCAAAAGCTCCTGTCAAAGGAAAAAGTGCTGTGTATGGAGCTGTGCGACCATCCCGAACTATTAAAATCAATCGGGATAAGCGAGCAAAGGCATAAAAAAATATTGAATGAAGCACATGAACTGTGCAACATCTAAAGACTATAAACAAAAGCCATGAGCAACAAAGAAAATATTACTATCCACTTTTTAGGCGCAGCCGGAACGGTTACCGGCTCCAAGTATCTTGTTGACACCGGAGAAAAGAAAATATTGATTGATTGCGGATTGTTTCAGGGTTTGAAAAAGTTGCGCCTGTTGAACTGGAATTACCTCCCTGTGAATGTAGAAGAAATAGACACCGTGTTGCTCACACATGGCCACATGGATCACACAGGCTATCTGCCCAGGCTGGTAAAAATGGGCTTCAACAAAAGCATTCAGGGAACAGCCCCTACACTCGATATAGCGGAAATCATTCTTCGGGATAGTGCCAAAATCCAGGAAGAAGAAGCTGAAAAAGCCAACCGGGAAGGTTATTCCAAACACAACCCGGCTAAACCATTGTATGACCTCAAAGATGCGGAAAAAGCCATAGCACATTTCAAGCCGGTTCCAGAAGGGAAATGGCTCGAACTTTTTGAGGGAATACAGGCAAGGTTCCGATACAACGGCCACATCATTGGAGCTACATTCATTGAACTGGATATACACGGAAAACGATTTGTCTTTTCTGGCGACATCGGACGAAAGGAAGATTTGCTGATGAGACCTTATGAAACACCCGAAAAGGCCGATGTGCTTTTCATTGAAAGTACCTATGGAAACCGCCTGCACTCCAAAGAAGACCTGGAATCAAAACTAAAGGACATCGTTCTGCATACAGTAGAAAAAGGAGGAACCCTTATCATTCCAAGTTTTGCAGTGGAACGCACCCAAACATTGATGTACTTGCTATGGCAACTGCAACAGAAGAAAGCCATTCCTGATATTCCGCTCATTATGGACAGCCCGATGGGAGCCAATGTGCTGGATGTATTCCATAAGCACCGGGAATGGCATAAACTGCCCGTAGATGATTGCACGAAAATGTGCAACACCTTCCGCATTGTAAGAGAGTTCAGGGAAACCTGGGAAGTCATTGATAATAAGAAACCTAAAGTGGTAATAGCGGGAAGTGGCATGATGAGCGGAGGGCGTGTATTGACTTACCTCCAGCAGTACCTCCGACATCCTGAGACAAGTATCTTACTGACCGGTTTTCAGGCAGAAGGAACCAGGGGAAGAAAATTATTGGAAGGCGCATCAGAATTAAAAATCTATGGAAAATACTACGATGTAAAAGCCGAAGTGTTTAACCTGCAAGTATTGTCTGCACATGCAGATCAGTCTGAACTACTCGACTGGATGAGTGAAATTAAAAACACACCGGAGAAAGTATTCATTGTTCATGGAGAAAGCCAGTCAGCCGATGCTTTCAGGGTAAAAGTGAAAGACATGTATGGGTGGGATTGTACTATACCAGAACTATACAGTATTGAGGATATTCCATTAAAAGCAATTGAAAAACAAAAAGAGTATGGGGCATCAAACTAATAAGCTAATATTTAAACGACTGGGCATCCATACCCAACATGAGCATTTCGCTTACATGCGGGAAGATTGCCATGTATGTGTTTCGGAAGGTTTTGAAGCCCTGACCCGTATTCGTATTACCAATGGTAAAATGTCTATTGTAGCCAACCTCAATGTTGTCCGGTCAGAAATATTACAACCCGGAGAAATCAGTTTGTCTGAAAGTGCCATCACTTCATTGGGTGTAAAGGAAGGGGAAACCATTACCGCATCTCACCTGCACCCGATTAATTCTTTGAGTTATGTACGGTCAAAGATTTACGGGAATAGTCTTTCACCAAATGAATTGAAAGAAATTATACAGGATATTGTCAAGGGTAATTACTCTAACATTCACCTTTCGGCTTTTATCACCGCATGTGCCGGCAACCGTTTGGAAATAGAAGAAATTATTTCTCTGACCGAAGCCATGATTGTCTCTGGACAACGCCTTCATTGGGGAAAGGATATGATTGTCGATAAGCACTGTATAGGCGGGCTGCCCGGCAACAGAACGACACCGATTGTAGTATCCATCGTTACAGCATTTGGGTTAACCATGCCCAAAACATCTTCCCGTGCCATTACCTCTCCTGCCGGAACAGCAGACACAATGGAAGTAATGACCAATGTGAACCTCTCTATGGAAGAAATCAAAAAAGTAGTGGAGAAAGAAGGTGGGTGTATTGTCTGGGGCGGTACGGCTAAACTAAGTCCTGCCGATGATATGCTGATTAAGGTAGAAAAAGCATTGGACATAGATAGCGAAGGACAGCTTATTGCCTCTGTGCTATCCAAAAAAGTAGCAGCCGGATCCAATCATGCCATTATTGATATGCCGGTAGGCGAAACAGCCAAACTTCGGAGCATTGATGCAGCCAATGAACTCAAAGTGGAAATGGAAAAAGTAGCTCATGCCATTGGCCTGAAACTAAAAGTAGTCATCACTGATGGCTCTCAACCAGTAGGCAGAGGCATTGGCCCTGCCCTGGAAGCAAGGGATATTCTGGCGGTATTGCGGAATGAACCGCAAGCACCATTCGATTTAAAAGAACGGGCTTTATTACTGGCAGGGGAAATACTGGAGCTTTCCGGTAAAGTCGAATCAGGAGACGGGAATGATAAAGCCAGAGAATTGCTGGAATCCGGCAAAGCGTATGAAAAATTTATCGCTATCTGTAAAGCTCAGGGTGGGTTTTCTGAACCCAAATTGGCGAAATATCAGCATGAAATCAAAGCAGAATTGTCAGGAACGATTGCCAAAGTGGATAACAGAAGATTGGCTAAAATAGCCAAATTAGCGGGCGCACCGGAGGATAAGGCATCAGGAATAGATTATTTAACGCCCGTTGGAACTAAGGTAGAAAAAGAACAAACCCTGTACGTTATTCATGCCCAATCAAAGGGTGAGTTGGACTATGCCCTGGAATACTATCATTCCCAAAAAAACATTTTAACAATAGAATAAGAACACTATGAAGACAATACTTTTTGCATTACCCAGAAATGAAACACTAACCGAAAAGCTGGCACAACAGCTTCAGGCGGAAATCGGTGAAACTACCATCCGGCAATTTCCAGACGGAGAAACTTATGTTCAGATTAAATCAGATGTAAAGGGTAAACGAGTAGTACTGATTTGCACTTTGCATCAGCCGGACAATAAACTCCTGCCCCTGTACTTCCTTTCCAAAACCGCTATGGGTTTAGGGGCAGATTGCACCTGCCTGGTAGCCCCTTATTTGGCTTATATGCGACAAGACAAACGCTTTCAACCGGGAGAAGGCATTACCTCCGAGTATTTCGGTTCGCTCGTTTCACAGTTTGCAGAAACACTGGTTACCATTGATCCGCATTTACACCGAAGAAGCTCCTTGTCCGAAGTCTATCGCATACCTTGTAAAGTAGAACATGCTGCCAATCATATTTCAGCATGGATTAAAGACAATATTGAGAACCCTGTGTTGGTCGGGCCGGATAGTGAAAGTGAACAATGGGTGTCGGAAGTAGCAAGAAATGCTAATGCACCATTCATTGTACTGGAAAAAATAAGACATGGCGATAAAGATGTAGAAGTCTCAGTTCCCGATGTGGAGAATTATAAATCCCATACACCCGTACTGGTGGATGATATAATCTCTACTGCACGAACCATGATTGAAACGGTTGGTCATTTAAAACGGGCAGAGATGAAAGCTCCTGTATGTATAGGCGTACATGCCGTATTTTCCGGTAACGCTTACCGGGAGCTACAAGATGCAGGAACGGCTGATATTGTTACCTGTAACACCATCCCCCATGAAAGCAACCGGATAGATATATCGGATATTTTGGCATCAGGACTTACTGCTGTTACAGCACAAATACAAAAGGAGAAATAAATATGGAAACAAAAGTCGGAATCTGGATTGACAGTTCAAAAGCGATTATCATTCAACTTGAAAAAGGTCAACACACCCTGAAAGAGATTGTCTCTCAGGTTGAGAATCGTGTGAAGCATGAAAAAGAAGGCGATAAAGGAACCTTTATGGGTAAACAGCATTTGAGCGATGAAAAAAAGTTTGACAGGCGAAAAGAGCAGCAGTTAGAACGCTTCTTTGACAAAGTGTTATCCCATCTTTCCGATGTGGAATCCTTGTACCTGTTCGGGCCTGGAGAAACCAAAACACAACTGGCCAAAAAGGTTTCCACAGACAATGAACTTTCCAATAAGCTAAAGAAAGTGGAAACTGCTGATAGCATGACCCAAAATCAGGTAGTAGCCCAGGTAAAAGCATTTTTTAGTGAGTAGAAGACATTACATATTGCTTTTAACAACTTTCCTCTGGATGTATTTCGGTGGCCACTCCCTTTTTGCACAACACAACAAGCAAATGTTCATGTTCCAGATAGACGGAAACAACTATGAAAAGAAAAGCTATGACAAGAAGGGCAAACTGAAAAGTTCACAAGTCTTTAAAGTGGGCAAAGTAAAGAAAGAGCAGGAACAATACACCATGCCTTTAAAAGTATATGCCTACGATAAACATGGGAAGCTCAAAGACAGTGCGAAGACGGAATACACCTGCAAGCCATCCAATCACCAGGTATTGATGAATGTATTTCCATTTGCAGAGTACAGTGCAAACAAAACTGTTAAAATAGCATTGAGCAGTGGCAATGAGTTTTACCCTGCCAAATGGGAAACCGGTAAAGAGGTACAGGAAATTTCATTTGAGCTGTCATTGGAAGGCGGAGTATTGGGAGCCTTTGGAACCAGTAGTAAAATCAAAGTTTACGACCGGAAAATTACGACATACGATTCGGTGAGCAATACCTACACCATTACAGCAAAAATGCAGATCAAGGCATATATGTTCGGGGTACGAATGGATACCATCGAGTACACGATCAAAGAAACCGTACATCCGCAAAAAGGAATCGTAACGCAGTATTTCCGGCAATCAAACGGAGAATACTTTACCATAAAACTAAAGTCGAACCAATAAATTCAAAATATGGAACATCAACACAACGAACATTCGGAACACCAACATCACAATCACCATGAACATCACGGGCATGGGCAGCATGGAGAAAACCCACCACATGGTCATGCGCATCACGACCATCACAAAATGATGATTGAAGATTTTAAGAAACGGTTTTGGGTTTCGCTGGTCATATCCATCCCTGTTCTGGTACTCTCTCCTATGATACAGGAGTTTTTGGGCTTTGAGCTGGTGTTTAACGGCAACCTGTATGTCCTCTTTGCGCTTTCCTCCCTGGTTTTCTTTTATGGAGGCTGGCCTTTCCTGAAAGGGCTGAAAGACGAAGTAAAAAAAGGTGCGCCCGGCATGATGACCCTCATTGCAGTGGCAATTACCGTAGCCTATGTATATAGCAGTGCCGTAGTGTTCGGACTGGAAGGTAAGATGTTCTTCTGGGAGCTGGTAACTCTTATCGACATTATGCTGGTTGGCCACTGGATAGAAATGAAATCCGTACTCGGAGCCTCCAAGGCATTGGAACTTTTGGTCAGTATGATGCCATCGGAGGCATATCGTATTAGTGATGATGGTTCAGTAGAAAAAGTAAAACTGGAGAAACTGAAAAAGGGCGATCATATCCAGGTGAAACCCGGAGCACAGATACCTGCTGACGGCCTCATCATCAAAGGAGAAAGCCATCTCAACGAAAGTATGCTCACAGGTGAATCCAAACCGGTAAAGAAAGGTGAAGGCGACACCGTAATTGGTGGAGCCATCAATGGTAACGGTACACTACGTATAGAAGTAAAGGGAACCGGTAAAGACAGCTATCTGAATAAGGTAATTACAATGGTGCAGGAAGCGCAGAAAACCAAGAGTAAAACCCAACACCTGGCGGACAGGGCAGCCAAATGGCTCACCTATATTGCGCTCACAGTCGGTGTCGGAACATTGGTGGTATGGTTATCATTGGGCTTTGACTTTGTATATGCCCTGGAACGTATGGTAACGGTTATGGTTATTTCCTGCCCCCATGCGTTAGGTTTGGCCGTGCCCCTGGTAGTAGCCATATCAACCGCTATTTCCGCACAAAACGGCTTGCTTATTCGCAACCGCACCGCATTTGAGAACAGCCGTAAGATCAGCATGATTGTATTTGACAAAACCGGAACGTTGACCAAAGGTTCCCATGAAGTAACACGAATAGTGCCCCTCAAAGAAGAAATGGATGAGAAGGAATTACTGCGTTTGGCTACCGCTGTGGAGCAACATTCGGAACACCACATTTCCAAAGGACTGCAACGTAAGGCCAAAGAAGAAGGCATTACCGTTCCTTCCGCAGATGATTTTAAGTATGATCCGGGAGTAGGTGTTAGTGCTACCGTAGAAGGCCGTCAAATGGAAGCCGGTGGTGAAGGATTATTGAAAAAGACCAACCGTAATGCCCCAGAAGATACCGGTTCAGCAGCAGAAACAAAGGTTTATGTTTTTTCAGATAATGAGATGATTGGCTACGTTGCCTTTGCTGACCAGATAAGGGAATCTTCTTACGAAGCCATCAAAACGCTGCACCAAAACAATATCAAAACACTGCTGCTTACCGGTGATGTGGAGGTGGTAGCTAAAGCCGTAGCCGATGAATTAGGTATGGATCAATACATGGCAGGCGTGTTACCCCATGAAAAGCAAGACAAGGTGAAAGAATTGCAAAAGCAGGGAGAATTTGTAGCCATGACAGGCGATGGTGTAAACGATGCCCCTGCACTGGCACAGGCGGATGTGGGAATTGCCGTAGGCTCCGGTACAGATGTAGCAGCCGAAACAGCCGATATTATCCTTGTGAACAGCGACCCGGAAGATATTGCCAACCTTATTCTTTTTGGGAAGGCCACCTACAAAAAGATGATACAGAACTTAGTGTGGGCTACTGCTTACAACGCCTTTGCTATTCCTCTGGCTGCCGGTGTGCTGTATTCTGCCGGATTTGTATTAGGGCCTGCTGTTGGAGCCGTATTTATGAGTTTAAGTACGGTGATTGTGGCGATTAATGCACAATTGCTAAAAAAACAAATTAATAAATAGCTATTGGAGGTTGCACGTAAGATATTCAATCTGCTCAATCTCCTTGTTTCGCTTTCTGCAATAGGAACATTGGTGTGGTGGCACGGTTATCAATACCGGCCACATCACCTTCACCCGCATATTCTGTACCTGAATAGTTGTTTTGGGTTTTACCTCTTACAGTTTGTGTTCAGGGCTAAATTGTCTGGTAGTATCCGGGAATATTTTCACAAGAACCGGTTGGAATACGCCCTTTTTACCTTTCTGATACTGGAATTGCTAACGAACTGGTTAATGGACTTTTCCATTGTCAGTTTTCTGCTATCATTCACCGGTATAGAAAATCATAATCATGTTTTTGTACTATCCTTGCATATTTTATTACTGTTCATCGTTGGGATTGAGTTAGGAAAAGCCACCACAAGAAGTACCGTCTGGAGGCTCTCGCCCCCGATCTTATTTATCTTATCATTTGTGGTTCTCATTGTGATAGGTAGCTCCCTGTTGATGTTGCCGGAAATGACCGCCAACAAACAGGGAATGTCTTTCATAGATGCTCTGTTTACTTCTATCAGTGCCAATTGTGTTACCGGCCTTATCGTAGTGGATACCGCTACTTTTTTTCAATGAAAGGAAAAATTTTAATCCTACTGCTCATCCAATTGGGAGGGTTAAACATCATTGCTTTCGCAACCTATTTTATTTCCTTTTTTCGCAAAAGTGTAGAAGGACATAGAAATATCACTACCATCAAAGAATTGCTTCACACCGATAGTCTGGATAGTACAAAGAACATGGTAAAAATGGTTGTGTTCACCACATTGATTATTGAGTTTATCGGAACAGTTATCCTTTATCATCAATGGGATCCGCAGGTGGGATTTTCTGACAATTCAGAAAAGCTATTTTATTCTGTATTTCACGCCATATCTGCTTTTAATAATGCAGGGTTCACCTTATTTACAGATGGTTTTGCAAGTGTTACTGTACAAAGTACATTCATTCCCTCTGCACATCACAGTTGCGCTACTGATTATTCTGGGAGGATTAGGATTTACTACAATACAAGATACTTTCAGTATATTCAGACATAGGTTTCGCACGAAATTACCCGTACAAAGCAAAATTGCCTGGCTCAGTACTATACTGCTGGTTCTCGTTGGGGCAGCTATATTTTTCATTGCTGAAAATGGTAACACGCTTGGTAAGCAAGATTTTTCGGAAGCAATAACAACTTCCATTTTTCAATCTGTTACTGCACGTACCGCAGGATTCAATACGGTTTCCTTTTCAAACCTTACACCCATTGTTATAGCAACAACAATGGTATTGATGTTTATAGGAGCTTCATCCGGTTCTACTGGAGGTGGTATCAAAACCTCCACATTTACTGTTCTGTTATTGGCAATTATCAAAAGAAAGGAAAAGGCAATTGATTATGGCAAATCCTTTTTGACGAGCGTGTTGGTGAAAAAGGCTGTAACTATTCTGCTTTACTCCTTTGGGGTAATTGTTGGAAGTGTAATCATCCTGATAATAGTAGAACCCGATAAAACATTCACTCAGTTATGTTTTGAGGAAATTTCAGCATTTGGCACAGTGGGTTTATCCACCGGAATTACACCCGAACTTTCAATCACTGGTAAGTCTGTCATCATGGCAAGCATGTTCATAGGACGGATCGGACCATTGGCATTGGCTTATGCACTAATTAGGAGCATCCAGGTCTCAAAACAAAAAACCGAACAGGGAATTATGATTGGATAAAAAGCACGATCAAGAAACTAAAAAACGACTGAAATGAAATAGAAAATCACATGGCAACAAAGACCGTATATATCAAAAACATGTGCTGCTCAAGATGTTTAACCGTTGTAAGAATGGAAATGGGAAAACTGAACATTGAGATAGTAGCAATTACTTTGGGTGAGTTAAAAATCCGCTACAACCCTAAAGCCATTGCTATATATCAAATCAGCAAAGCTCTTGAAAAACACGAATTGGGTATAATAGAAAACAAAGAAGCAATTACCGTTGTCAGGATAAAGCAGTTGCTATATGGTTTAGTTCAAAACAATATTGACGACAATCTTGAGAAGAAAAACTCCAAGTTCATCTCCGAACAATTAGGCCAGAATTACAGCTATTTAAGCCGGTTGTTTACCAAACATGAAAATACCACCATTGAAAAATACCTGATCCTATTAAAAATTGAAAGGGTAAAAGAACTGTTGGAATACGATGAACAAACCTTATCAGGTATTTCCAAATTATTGGCATACAGCAGTACGCAACATCTTTCCCGTCAGTTTAAGCTGACCACTGGAATCTCCATCAGTGAGTATAAAAAGTTTTTACAGGTAAGGAGGATGCCACATGATAAAATTGGATAATGTAAACTTTTAGTCAAGGTGAAACGTATATTTACGGCTCATGAATGAAAAATTAGAACAAAAACTATTATCGAAGAAAATCAAACCGACCACCATGCGGTTACTGGTGTTACAGCAACTCATGCAACGCTCCAGTGCCATTGGATTGACCGAACTGGAAAATTCCTTTGAACGAGCAGACCGCACTACGCTGTATCGAACATTAAAAACCTTTGAGAAAAACAAACTCATTCATAGCATTGATGATGGAACGGGAGTACCTAAATATGCACTTTGCTTGGAAGGATGTGAGTGTAATCCCGAAGATTTGCACGTTCATTTTCATTGTACTTCCTGCAAAGAAACTTTCTGTGTAACTCAAACAAGTGTGCCAATGGTACAGCTACCAGTAAATTTCGAGCTTTCAGAGATAAACATGGTCATAAAAGGCGTTTGTGGAAACTGCAAAAAGTAACTTTGCAATGGTATTGCACGAAATGATTCGTTATATTTGCATCGGATGAAATTAATGTCTATCATATTAGCAGCTTTAATGTTATATCTCTCAGGAATGCCTTGCGATGATGTAGAAGCATCTGACCATGATGGAACTGTAACATACGTTATGGCACAAGATAATCACGATCATGGTGGTAATTCTCCTGAATCAGATGGTTGTTCCCCTTTTTGTTTTTGCCACTGTTGCCATACACATATCGTTATTCCTAATCATCCTCTTGCAACATCCGTAGCTGTCCATAATATTCAGGACAAGCCTTCTTATTATCAGGATTTTTATCCAAACGGCATTATCTACGCCATCTGGCGACCGCCCCAATCCGCTTAATCAGTCTTTTTGAATTAAATGCTGCCTGTTGACCTTCCTGGTTAATAGCAAAATCAGTATATGCGTGTTCAAAGACGGATTTTTCTTATAGCTGTCAAATCAGATAGCACAAATTCAATTTTAACACTGGCATAATGCCACAAGCTGCTGTTTCTGAAATATCAGGAAAGGCTTGATAAAGTATGTATAATTATGATCAATCAAATAATATCGTTCTCGATAAAGAACAAGCTGATCATTGGTTTGCTCACCCTTGCACTCATCATTGGGGGAATTTGGAGCATTACCAAAGTTCCGCTCGATGCCGTACCGGATATTACCAATAACCAGGTACAGGTCATCACACAAGCACCGAACCTGGGGACGGAAGACATCGAGCAGTTTGTTACCTATCCGGTGGAAGTGGCAATGGCCAACCTTCCGGGCGTAACAGAAATTCGCTCCGTTTCACGTTTCGGACTATCGGTAGTAACCATCGTTTTTGAAGACGACATGGGAACCTACCTGCCCAGGCAACTGGTAGCCGAAAAACTCACGGAAGTAAAAGAAGAAATCCCACAGGGGTTCGGTGAACCTTCAATGGGGCCAATATCTACCGGATTGGGTGAAATCTATCAATACACCTTAAAAGTGGATTCTACCCATAAAGGACAATACTCATCTTCCGACCTGCGTACCATGCAGGACTGGATTGTAGCCCGGCAAATGGCTATGGTTCCCGGAGTGGTTGAAATCAATGCCATAGGTGGCAACATCAAACAGTATGAAGTAGCTGTTGACCCGGATGAACTCAAGGCTATTGGGTTGACTATTTCCGACATATTCACCGCTCTGGAAAAGAATAACCAGAATACAGGAGGTGCTTATATAGAAAAAGACCACTATGCTAATTTCATAAGAGGTGAAGGGCTGGCTCGCAGCCTGAAAGACATTGAAAATATTGTGGTCAAAAATGTCAATGGACTTCCCATTACAATCAAAGATGTAGCAAAAGTCCAATTTGGTTCTGCTGTGCGTTATGGTGCATTGACACAAGATGGAGAAGGCGAAGTTGTGGGAGGACTGGTAATGATGCTAAAAGGAGCCAATTCCAATGATGTGATTGAAAGGGTGAAAGAACGCATGTCAGAAATTCAGAAGTCATTGCCAGAAGGAGTAATCATAGAACCGTTGCTGGACAGGAGTAAGCTCATTGCAAAAACCACCGGCACGGTAAGCCAGAACCTTATGGAAGGAGCATTGATTGTGATTTTCGTTCTGGTGTTCCTGCTCGGCAACTGGAGAGGAGGTTTGATTGTAGCCTCCACAATTCCCCTTTCATTACTGTTTGCATTTATCCTGATGAATGTTTTTGACGTATGGGCGAACCTAATGAGTTTGGGGGCTATTGACTTCGGGATAATAGTAGATGGTGCAGTGATCATTGTGGAAGGAACGGTATTCCTGTTACACGACAAAGTGTTAAAGAAACAGAATATTACGGCAAAGGTGAGAAATGATGTAGCCTATTCTGCTTCCAGCAAAATGATGAACTCCGCTTTTTTCGGACAGCTCATTATTCTGATAGTATTTATTCCAATTCTGGCCTTAGAGGGCGTAGAAGGAAAGATGTTCAAGCCGATGGCACTCACCTTTATGTTCGCCATGATAGGCGTAATGATTCTCTGCCTTACTTATGTTCCTATGATGTCAGCCTGGTTTATCCGAATGGGGAAGAAAAACAAAACCTCCTGGGGCGACCGATTTGTGATTTGGTTGGAGAACATCTATGAACCCACTTTGGGCAGAGCATTAAAAAGAGCCAAATGGGTAATTATTTCATCGGTAGTATTACTCGGTTTGGCAGTATTCACTTTTACACGTATGGGTGGGGAGTTTGTTCCTCAATTGGATGAAGGCGACATAGCTTTTCATGCGATACTAAAACCAGGTAGTTCATTAACAGAAACCATAGAAACTACCACAAAAATAGAAGGTATTGTTAAAAATAAATTTCCGGAAGTTCAAAAAATAGTCAGTAGGATTGGTGTGGCAGAAGTTCCTACCGATCCTATGCCAATGGATTTAGCCGACATCTTCGTAATCATGGCTCCTAAAGAAGATTGGGTTACGACTGATTCTAAGGACGAATTGGTAGAAATGATGAAAGAGGAACTGGAAAAGATTCCCGGTGTCAATTATGAATTTACCCAACCTATTGAAATGCGGTTTAACGAACTACTGGAAGGAGTACGGGAAGATATAGCCATCAAGCTGTACGGAGAAGACATAAACATACTGGCAACCAAAGCAGAAGAAATCTCTAAAATCATTGCCGGAACCAAAGGTATTGGTGATATGCGGGTAGAGGCAACCACCGGGCTTCCTCAAATGACTGTGCAATACAATCGGCATAAACTGGCACAGTACGGCATTCATGTGGAAGACCTCAATACTGTTGTTCAATCGGCTTTTGCAGGAGGAAAAGCAGGAGTGATTTTTGAAGGAGAAAAACGCTTTGACCTGGTTGTCCGCTTGGATAAGCAGCATCGCAAAAGCATTGACGACCTTAAAAATCTGTACATCAATTTGCCAAACGGCTCACAGATTCCACTGAAAGAGGTCGCTGATGTCAGCTACCAGCCCGGCCCCATGCAGATCAGCAGGGACAATACTAATCGGAGAACCTACGTAGGTATCAACGTAAGAGGGCGTGATATAAAATCCCTTGTGGAAGAAATCCAGCAAAAAATGGATGCACAGCTCGACTTACCACCAGGATATTATATAAGGTATGGCGGTGCATTTGAAAATCTGGAACGTGCCAGCAAACGTTTGCAAATAGTCGTTCCCATTGCACTTGGATTGATCTTTCTGCTCATTTTCTTCGCTTTAAAATCATTCAAACAATCCATGATGATATACATGGCCATTCCACTGGCAGCCATTGGAGGCATTTTCTCTTTATGGCTACGGGACATGCCATTCAGTATATCCGCAGGCGTTGGGTTCATTGTTCTCTTTGGAGTTGCTGTATTGAACGGACTGGTGCTGATCAGCGGATGGAATGAATTGAAAGAGGAAGGTCTAACAGATTTGAATGAACGGATCCGTTTAGGGGCAAAAAGAAGGATAAGACCTATCCTGCTTACTGCGTTAACAGACGTTTTGGGCTTTTTACCAATGGCGGTATCTACTTCTGCCGGAGCGGAAGTACAGCAACCATTGGCAACTGTGGTAATTGGCGGAATGATAACAGCTACTTTATTGACACTATTTGTGTTGCCCATTTTATACCGCTGGGTGGAAAGCAGAAGTGCTAAAGTAACTGTGCCAAAAGCCCTGAGTGTGATGCTACTTGTTGGAGGCCTTACTCTCTTTTCATCCGGTGAGTTGAAGGCGCAATCACAAGATACCTTATCTCCCATAACACTGGAAGAAGCCATACAAAAAGCAAAATCCGCATATCCCAAAATTCAGGCAGCCCGGTTGGAAGTGGAGAACCAGGAAGCCTTGAAGAAGACAGCATGGGATTTGGGAAATACAAAGGTATTCACCGGAGGTGAGGAGTTGAGCGGTAATCAGGGTGTTTATACCATTGTTGGGGTTCAGCAGCAAAATATAGATGTGTTTGGAGTAGCCCCTAAAATGCGCTTGCAGAAAGAACGCATTGCTTTGGCAGGAGCTGCACTAAACCTCTCTGAATTGGAATTAAAATACCAGGTCAAAACCAGCTATGGAACGCTGTACGCAGCCCGTAAGCAATACGAGTTATACATGGAACTTGATTCAGCATTTCTTGAATTTGAGCGGGCTGCAAAAATCAGGTACGAAACTGAAGCAACTTCAAAACTGGCGTATCTCGCAGCATCCAATCAATCCCGGCAGATAACCATTCAAAAAGAGCAGGCATTCAGAGATTACCGGATTGCATTGCAGCGGTTTAATTTGTGGATGGTAAGCGATTCTTTATTTACCGTAAATGATGAAGCAATCACCATCTGGACAAAACCCCTGCCAATAGGTAAAGATTCACTCAACAGCCACCCTTTACTCGATATAGCCAACCAGGAGGCGGAAGTGGCCGGCCATGAGGTAAAAACGGCAAAAGCCGGTTTTTTACCCAAACTCAATTTACAATACGGCACACAGGAAGTAGGTGGGCAAACAGGCTTTTATCAATACCAGGCAGGAATTTCCATTCCACTGTTCTTTATGAAAAACCAGGGAATGGTACAATCTGCAAAGATCAGGCAACAAATTGCCGAACAGAACCTGTACCAGACCCAATTAGAGCTTCAAAATAACTACCAAAACGCACTGGAAGCCTATTATAAATGGAAAACGTCATGGGAATACTATGAAACCGAAGCACTCGGACTGGCTAAAGAGCAACGAAAAGCAGCGGTTACCGCCTACCGGGAGGGAGCTATTGATTACGTTACTTTTTTACAGAATGTGAAAGATGCCATGCAAATTGAAATGACGGCATGGCTGTCTTTTGAGCAATACCTGAACAGTCGGTTTCAAATCGAATATTACATCAATCAATAACGCATCAAAAAATTATAAAAATGAAGACGAACATAAAAACATACACTTTGCTTTTGGCAGCAGGTTTGTTCCTGGCAGCCTGTGGCAATTCCGGGCATAACGAAAATGGACATGAGAATGGTGAAGAACCTGAACACCATGAACATGGCGAAGGACACGAAGAAGAAGTCCATTTTTCGGAACAACAATTTCAATCCCTTGCCATGAAGGTAGATACATTGCCTTTTCGCAACATTACTTCCTATGTAGAAGCCAACGGACAACTGGAAGTGCCTCCGCAAAACGAAGCTGCGGTTACAGCTATCATTGGAGCGAATATCACCAGTATCAAGGTCATAGAAGGCGATAAGGTGAGAAAAGGACAGATATTGGCGTATTTAAGCCACCCTGACCTCATTAAGCTACAAACCGACTATATAAATAGCTGGAACCAGCTTCAATATCTGGAAAAGGAATACCAGCGACAAAAGAAACTCTACGAAGAAAAAGTGGGATCCGGAAAAGAGTTTCAGAAAATTCAGGCCGACTACCAGTCTATGAAAGGGACGGTGAAAGGCTATGAAGCACAACTAAAGCTGATGGGGCTGAACCTTGATAAAATGCTGAAAGGTGAGTTATATGAACAGGTTCCGTTGGTTAGTCCGCTTGATGGTCATATCCGCTTGGTAGAAGTAAAAACAGGCCAGTACGTACAACCGCAAACCGAAATGTTTGAAATCGTGAATATTGACCACATTCATGCTGATTTAATGGTGTTTGAAAAGGACATGCACAAGGTAAAAGAAGGACAAAAAGTGCGATTTTCCATTGAATCCTTACCTGAAAAGGAATTGGAAGCTACCATTTATTCCGTAGGTAAATCCTTTGAGCAAGACCCCAAAGCCATTCATATCCATGCCGAAATTGAAAATAAAGAAGGTTTATTGATTCCCGGTATGTATGTGAAGGGGCGGATTATGATAAATGATGTACAAAGCTATGCCTTGCCGGAAGCCGGGGTGGTAAGGGAAGGTGACAAGTATTTCATTTTCACCGCCAAAAAGGAAAACGACAATGGGGAAACCGAATGGGCATTTGAGCCGGTAGAAGTGATTGCCGGAACCAAAGACGATGGCTGGATTGAAGTTAAACTGCTAAAACCATTGCCGAAAGCAACGAAGGTTGCCTGGAACAATGCCTATTATCTTTTGGCAGAGATGAAAAAGGGCGAAGCGGAACATGAACACTAAAAATATTTGATATGAAAGATTTTAGAGAAAGATTCAACACCCTCCTGATTGACAAACTCGGCATCAGTCAGGAGGACATTAAACCCGAAGCAAAATTTAATGAAGACCTGGGAGCCGATTCACTCGATATGGTAGAACTCATTATGGAATTTGAAAGTGAATTTCAGATAACCATACCTGATGAAGATGCAGAAGGTATCTCTAAGGTTGGGGATGCAGAAGCGTATTTAGTGCAAAAGATGAGCAATGATTGACTTATTAGCTGGAAGTATATTATTAAGCATCATCCATGCAGCCATTCCAAACCACTGGATACCGGTGGTAATGATAGGCAGGGCAGAAAAATGGAGCAAAAAGGAACTGATAGGCGTAACGGCCATCACCAGTTTTGCCCATACCCTCAGTACCATTCTGCTTGGTGTGGTAATCGGACTTGTCGGGTATAAGCTATCCAACACCTACCATGTCATCACCGATGTGGTGGCTCCGTTGGTGTTGGTGCTTATGGGGCTGATTTATTTCTCCCTATCGCTCAAACACAGCGATCATGAACATTTGCCTTCACAGGAAAAATTAAAGAACAAGTCGAAACCAGCCATTATCATTACGCTGGCATTGAGCATGTTCTTTTCTCCCTGTCTGGAAATAGAAGCCTACTACTTTACTGCCGGAACGCATGGACGGTGGGCTATCGGATTGTTGTCAGCAGTTTATTTAATAGTTACCGTTGTCGGAAGCATTTTACTGGTCAGTCTCGCCAGTAAGAGCATTGAAAAATTCAAATGGCATTTTCTGGAACACCATGAAAAAAAGATAACCGGAATAGTGCTGATTGCATTAGGGTTATTATCGTATTTCTTTAAACATTAAAATAGTATGAGTAAAAGTTGTTGTAACGAAGCATCGAATAACGAACAGGACAAAAATTCCTGGTTCGCCAAATACCGTCCTTATTTTCCGGCAGTGTTCAGTTTTGTATTGCTGGTAACCGGCATTGTGCTCGACCAGGTGAGGCCGGACATTTTCAAACAGGAATTGCAGTTGCTGGTGTATGGCATAGCCTACTATGCCGTTGGAAAACCCGTTGTCTGGAAAGCATTGAAAAAGTTCTTTACAGCCGACCTGTTCAATGAGTTTTTCCTGATGAGCCTGGCCACCATCGGTGCATTTGCCATTGGCGAGTATGCCGAAGGTGTAGCGGTCATGTTATTTTATACTGTGGGTGAACTCTTTCAGGAAGCAGCCGTGAACAGGGCAAAACGCTCTATCGAATCCCTGCTGAAATTACAGGTGGAAGAAGTTACAGTTATTGACAATGGGAAAACAGCAGTAAAGCACCCCAAAGATGTTGAAATCGGGCAAATCATACAGATTAAATCCGGTGAAAAGGTAGCATTGGACGGTGAACTGCTTAATGAACAGGCAGCCTTTAACACCGCAGCTCTTACCGGTGAATCCGTACCCGATGACAAGAAAAAAGGCGATACCGTTTTGGCTGGCATGGTCAACTTAAATACGTTGGCAGAGATAAAAGTTACCAGTAAATATGAAGACACCAAGCTCTCCAAAATCCTGAAACTTGTACAAGATGCTACTGCCAGAAAAGCCAAAACACAACGCTTCATTACCCGTTTTGCCAAAGTCTATACACCTATTGTGGTGTTTCTGGCTGTTGCATTAACCTTTTTGCCTTACTTTTTTACAGATACTTATGTCTTCAACGACTGGCTGTACCGGGCACTCGTCTTTCTGGTTATTTCCTGTCCGTGTGCATTGGTGGTATCTATTCCACTCGGATATTTCGGTGGTATTGGTGCAGCATCCCGTAATGGCATACTGTTCAAAGGCTCCAATTACCTTGACCAGGTGACCAAAGTAGATACCGTAGTGATGGACAAAACAGGAACCCTCACCAAAGGAATTTTTGAAGTTCAAAAGGTAGTTTCAGAAGACTTTGATAAAAAGGATTTTGTAAAAATGGTAGCAGCGTTGGAGGCCAACTCCACTCATCCCATAGCACAAGCCATTGTCGAATATGCCGGAGAGGGCTATAAAGAAGTTTCAGTTACGGAGGTTGAAGAAATATCCGGACATGGATTAAAGGGAAAGGTGAAAAACAAGGAAATCCTTGCAGGAAACAATAAACTACTGGACAAGTTTAATATCCCGTTCGACAAACAACTTAACAACCTCACCGATACGATGGTTTTGGTGGCTGTTGATGGTATGTATGCCGGATACATTACCATTGCCGATACCCTGAAAGAGGATGCGGAAGCAGCTATAAAAGCCTTACATAAAGCCAACATAAAAGAGGTAATTATGCTTTCGGGCGATAAGCAAGCAGTAGTGGATAAAATTGCCGGTCAACTGGGATTGGATAAAGCCTTTGGAGGATTGTTACCAGAAGACAAAGTGAAAGAAGTAGAACGACTGAAAAGCGAAGGCCGTTTGGTCGCTTTTATAGGTGATGGCGTAAATGATGCTCCCGTTATTACCGTTGCCGATGTAGGAATGGCAATGGGTGGACTGGGTAGTGATGCAGCCATTGAAACGGCTGATGTGGTGATTCAGACTGACCATCCATCTAAAATTGCAACCGCTATCAAAATTGGCAAAGCTACAAAACGTATTGTCTGGCAAAACATCGGGCTGGCCTTCGGTGTAAAGTTGATTGTGCTGGCTTTAGGAGCCGGTGGACTGGCTACTATGTGGGAAGCGGTTTTTGCTGATGTAGGGGTGGCTCTTTTGGCAATATTTAATGCAATTCGGATACAGAAAATGAAATTCAATAAATAATTCAATTTGACAAATAAGCTTTCACCGCCTCCTTCAATTCCATATTTCCAGTTGGAGAATCGAGGTCTGAATAATGGAAAATCACAAACGGTTGGGCTTGACCGTCTTTTTGGTAGCGGACACCAATCATTTTTTGACCGTTGTTTTCCTGAATGGATAATTTTAGTATTTCAATCATAGTAGTTTGGTTAATAGACTTCCGGAACGCCTCCCGATAAAAGGGCTTTTACAGTTCCTAAAATTGCATTGGGTTTTGATTCCAATGCTTTGGCAAAAGTGCCCGGCCAGGAAGATGATGAAGCATACCCTCTTCCATGAACATCACCGGTATAAATATTGTCGCCAATATTTACAGGGAAAACAGTCATTTTTATATCCGCAATACCTGATGTTTGGATGGTTACCAATTGACCAATTCCACCGCCAGTTTTCACTACTCCAATAACATCTTCGCTGTAATACAAATTGGTTGTTGTTACCGATAAAGGATTATTTTTCTCAATGATTACCACATCACCGGGTTCTAAAATTTGAGCTGAACGGTTGGTTAATTGAATTTCACCACCTCCAGTTCCACCTCCCGGATCTGTTCCACCAGTTTCCTCAATAATGGTTTGACTTGCCTTTACAAAGCGTTGTTTATTGATGTACCTCATGTGTTATTTGGAGATTGATAATATTGCACTCTTAAAACATGGCTTTTCCCTGCCTCAACTCCGATAACTCGAAAGCTTTCTAAATTCCATCGACCGGTAATTTCATAAAGGTCGTTATCGCCTAAAGCAATACCGGAATTTGCACTTGGATTGCTACCGTTTTCTTTGAAACGAATCACTCTTATTTTATCCGTTACACTTGTATCGGCTTCAATGGAAATAGTTGCTGAAATAGCATTTTCAGGAACACTTAATTGAGCCACTTCCGCATCAGAAACAGTCAGGTCTTCATAACCTTGCTCTGTTTCAGGAATGGTTAGCCTTCCGTTTTCACCACTTTGAATCAGTATTAACTCTTCCAAATAATCCAACATGGAAGAGGCATTGCCATTTCGATAGGCGTTTTTATGTACTCTGGTTGCTTCGCTCATTATGCTAGGTTTGCTAAGTTTTGTTGTTCAGTCCAAAGCTGTGCAATGGATTTACCACCTCGGTCGTAAAAATGTGGACGGTCTTTAAAAGAAGTCCATCGACCTCCCCAGGAAAGACCAACACTTTCACCAATAACTCCAAGGGTATTCCATACCGATTCAGGCACTTTGTAATTCGCTCGTCCATCCACAATAGGAACAATATCTATTGCTACTCCTACATTGTGATCCGACTGTCCGCATTTGGCATTGGTGACAATTCCTCCGGGAGCTGTTCGTCCTTGTGCATAGAGTTTGTTTTGCTCTTCACAATCACGGTAAGCACTGGTGACTTTAAGTGGGATGCCTGCCTTTTGAGCTTTGATAAGAAACTTCTCGACCTTCTTTCTTACTTCAGGTCGAAGTTGACGGAGCTTTAACTTGGTTTGAATATCCAATTTCTTGTAAAGCCAACGACTTGCAATAGCAATACCAATGACACCCACAAGGATACCAACCCCCATAAAGACTACCTTTTTATCTACCTGAACTGCCATTGATTATGCTTGTTTTTGACAACTACAACCACCGCTTTCACCGCTTTGGCATTTGCAGCTCTTTTTCATTCTCAAAAGATTGATTGAAATGTTTGCAATGGACAATACCATAAATGTTGCAAACAAGATGTTCATTGTTTTATTCTCCTTCATGACGTACTTATTTTATGCGTTTTAGCTCGTTAATTAATTCCTTATTCTGTTTTTCCATGTGAACCACTTTTTTCTCCAAATCTTGGATGCGTTTGCGTTGGTTCTCTATTACTTTTTGTAATGCTTCTGTATGTTCCTCCGATTCTTTGATTCTCTTTTCTAACATTTGCGACCACTGTATCCAATTTGCAACAATCTGATTTTCTGCCTGTGCATGCAGGTTAATAGCCTCTGCTAACTTCACTTTTTTGTCGGTACGTAGGCGAACAAGGATTTCAAGCAGCTTCCAAAATCCGGTAGCTCCTAAAATCAGCGTTATTATTTTCCATAGTTCCATAGTCATCGTTTAAGCAGGTGAAGTAGCATCGTATTCAATTGGGTATTTGGCGATATAAGGATGAATATTGAAAAGCAATTCATCGTTCGGATCTATAAAATTTCCAAATATTGATACCCTTCCATTACCATCAATGTTGTAAAAGAAAGTTTCACCTTGATTACTAGTTAAAGTCCCTGATAAAGCTCCAGTTGGACTGTTATTAGGCTTTGGGAAATTCATTACCCATGCAGCAACAGAACCAGTTCCACCGGTACGTTTTAATCGAATGTCTTTAATCAGTATCATATTACCATTTACTACTGAATAGCGATTTCTTCCCGGTGTATGATACATGGTCGTTCCTATCTGTTCAGCCGTGATGGTAAGGAGTGATTCCCTATTAAGGTAATTATCCAATCGAGTTTTCAATCTCAATGGCGTAATAGCTCTTTGGTTATCAGCTCCTAAATCGGTTTCTGCCTGAGTAGCAATTTCAATTAAGCCGATAAGTGTTTCGGTCGCCAGTCTTGAATCCAAAAGTGTTTTCAGTTTCAAAGGGGTAATGGCACTCAAATCATCTATTCCACCATTAACCAAAGCCTGTGAAGCCACTTTGATTATTCCTGCAATAGTTTCGGTTGCTTGCGAAACATTGCTTTGAATCACATTCCATGAAGCTCCAACGCTTGCCTGATCACCTCCGGCATTGTCAACTAAACAAACAATTACATCCATTTCCTGAACATCTTCTCCGGCAGCTCCACCAATTTTACCTCCGGCACTTACCGTATAAGCATCTCCGGCTAAGGCTGCCGGATAATTAGGATTCGTTGAGCAGTCAATAGTTCCTTTGTTTTCCCAAAGTCCTGTTACCTTATCAGCTACATAGCTTGCAAGCTTTTGAGGGGTAACAAAAGTTGAGTTACTTGTTCCTGCATTGACTTCTTCAATCGTGGCAACTCTCGCTTTTCCTTCAACGGTTTCCGATGCCGTTTCAATACTCGATTTTAGACCGGCTACTACTTGAAAACAAGTCCCATCAAATAGTAATAAATAATGATTGATGGTTCCCAAATCATCGGCTGCTAAGTCCACCAATAAACCGTTCACAGCTTTCATTATTGGAACCGCTCCTTTACCATTAATATTGATTGTGGAAACACCTGTATTTCCTTGATTGAATTTCACTTGAATGCTCAATCCTTGTCGGTAAGCATTTTTCAATGCAGGATCTAATTCTAACACATAGTCATCTGTTCCACCAGTTGTAACACCAAAACCACCGAGGCTATTTTCCACCGGAAAATCACCCACATAGTTTAAATCGTTTAGGTTTACATCACTGCTATATCCACCAATTGCACTCATAATTCTTTAATTAAGTATGGCTAAGATTCCTATGATTCCAATGCTTACTCCAAGCCCGGTTCCTAGGAATATCTTATCTCGTTTATGTCGTTTCACTTCTGTTTTTAGATAGCCCAATTGCAGGTTTACCTCATTGTTTACCTCTTTACTATTGGTAATGATGCTTTGATAGTTGATCGCTTGATTATGGAGCAACTTAATAGTTGAATCCTGCTGCTGAATCAAAGAATCTTGCAAAGCCAGTTGTGTATTTTGCTCAACTGTAATGCTATCCAGATACTTTTTGCCTTCCAGTTCAATAGCAATTACTTTTGCCTGACTTACTGTAAAGCAGAAAAGTGTATCATTCTGAATGGTGTAAACTGTCGGTTTCAAATTCTGCGAAAAACCGATACAGCTCATCATTATCATAATCACCAATAGCCCTAATCTTTTCACTTTTTCTGTATTTGAGTTGTTTTAAATCCTTGTTTCGTTTTTTTAGTTCTTCCTTTATGCCTTCTTGTTTTTCCAGTTGCTCAACAATTTGCTCTTGCAAACCTTGATTGATTGCTAAGAGGCTGTCGTTTTGCTGTTCCAGTTTCTTGATGGTTTGCTCGTAATTGGGGTTTAGATTAGCCGACCTATCCTTTGAGCTCCAATACCATACAAAACCTATTATGGTCATCAGCCAAAGCAACAAGACTGCATGGCTAAGTCGCATTTTCATCAGTTTGCTTTGTTTTTTCAATGGTCTGATGGAACTTCTCTGAAGTTTCATTTTCCTTTAGCGTTTTGTAATCCGTTCTTTTACCAGTTATATAGCGGACTAAACCATCCAAAATGAGTTTGTGAAAAACAAAGGCAAATACGAAGGATTGAAACAGTACTTCAATATGCTTAATTTCATATCCTCGAATGAAATACAGAATCACGGCATAGACTAACCCCACCAATGCCGTTCGGTATCTTCGCTTGGAAGAAATATTGGTTTTCTGCTTGATCTGATTGGTGAACTTTTCTGAGTTGATACCATATCCGATAATGATAAAAGTGAGAATGAAAGCCCAATCAAGGCTTTTCACATATCCCATAATTTGTGTCGCTATTTCTGTAATAATTCCTGTATCCATAATTCTTGCATTTATGATTGGAGCATATCTGTTATCTGTTTGAGGGCTGCATGCTTTTCTATACCCGATTCGTTTAGCTGCAAAGCCAAATTTTTGAGCTTTTTCTCTTTCCTCTCGGAAGGTTTGGCTAAATGCCATCGAGTTAAATTCCATAGTAAAACATGCTGTTCGTAATCCAATACTTTGAGCTCTTTTTCAAGAAGATCTTTATTTGCCTTGTCCACTTTTAAATCCTTTTCCCAACGAATTAATAGGCGTTTAGAAATGATCGTTTTTCCCAAAGGAGAATACGCCCAAGCCACATAACCGGCTCCGGCAAAAACGGATATAGCGAATAATGCAACAACCTTCTTATTCATTACTGAGCTTCCATATTTTTTACAATTCCTCGAATACCAAAAACGATGAGCGTAATCACCAAGCCTGAACCCACTAGGTACAAGCTTGTCTTTCTCAATGTCTCATCGGTCATTGTGATTTTGATGTCGGTTTTTAATCCATCATCGCTAAACACATTGTCCAAATAGTTTTTTATGCCTGTTCTTTCTTCTGTTTCCATAGTATTAGCTTATCGTTTTGAATTTCTCCTGAGACACCGTTTTAGTGCCAAATACCTTCTGAACTGCTGCTTCTGTTTTCGGACCAAACTTGCCATCTGTATCTATTCCTGATCCTTTTGAGTTTAGGTAGTTTTGGAGCTTCTTCACATTGGTTCCACAGGTTCCGAATTTCAATGGGAAGCTGCTATCGGAATACATGCAACTAAATGAGCGAACTCCTGAAGAACTGCTCGAAGTGGTTGTTCCTTTAATGCTTGCAGCAAATTGCTGTTTCTCTTTTCGTTTTTTCAGAAAATACCATACGCCAAAACCGGCTGCTGTAACTGCCAGTCCAGCTCCGATCCATAGCATTTTATTATCCAGTTTAATTGTCTCTTTCTTCATGTCTTTTAGGGTTTAATATTGAACAACAACTGCATCTTCACGCACATAGCCTTCGGTTTTGCTTCCCACAGGCTTGGTCAGTTTTATCTTGTACCAGTAATAGCCATCTTCACCTTTGAGGCGTTCTAAAATGGTTCCCACAGGATTACTTTCTGCTTGTGTTAATAGGTTGTGCGAGAAATCCATAGTAGTCCAGTTCTCATTATCCACTTTGGCAGAGCTTCTTACATTGACATAACCTTCCGATCCGTAATGCACCTTTTTACCAATGAGCTTTTGTTCTTCTCGTTCTTTTTGTTTGCCACTTGTAGTGCGGTTTTTTCGGTTCTTGATAAACTTGTGAACTCCAAATCCTGCAAGTGCTACAACGACCGTTGCTACGCCACCTATGATTAAATATTTCTTTGTCTTTGCATCCATAATTCTAAAGGTTAATAGCTTTCTAAAATGTCTTTTACTCGTGCCACTTCATCGGGATCATCTAGGTAATAAGTGATGTATTCAGCCAAACTGCCATATTTCATGGCACTGAACATTCGAGAAATCAGGGAAAGGTTATCAGCACTTCCGGTTTCTTCCAAAGCAGAATAAATCGCTCCTTCATCATCATTATACCAGGAACCGGCATCATAAATTTGGGTAGCCAGTTGTTTTGCTCTATCGTGGGAAAGCGTGATTTTTTCAGGACGAGCATAATTCGGATCAAAGCCTTTGTAGCTCATAATGTCTCGAATCTTCTTGCTGCTTTTACAGTCGGCTATTCCAGTTTTGCAAAGAATCGGGCGTATCACTCCAAAATAAGTAATGCCAATACCCACGAGGATAATTCCCCCTATGATGTAAGGGGTAGCCTTGTTTTGTGATAAGCCTTCAACGGCTTTTGCTCCTGCAACTGCTCCTACCATGTTTTCTGATTTTTGGGATTGATTTATATGCCTATAATTTCTTCCGTGGTTTCTTTCACTTCACTTTTGGTTAAGCCATTATCTTCCAAAAAGGACTTCAAGCGTTTTTTGATTTGCTCTTCCTTTTTAAGAGCCGTTTGTTTGTCGAACTTAATGTAGATTTGCCTGCCTAGCCAAAAGCCTATTGCCAATGTGATTACCGTTCTCATTAGTCTTCTTCTTTGTAAATGTTTACCTCTGAAATACCGATGCTTTCCAACCACTTAGGAACATCAAAACTTGGACAAGCCTTGCTTGCTCCGGGAGCTTGATTATGTCCTAAAACCTGAATATGCGGATGACGTAATACCATGAACTTTACATAGGTTTCTAAAGTGCCTTTTTGCTTTTTAGTTCTTGTGTCTTTTGGCTTTTCTCCACTTTCATCAACACCACCTACATACACCACATGCCTTGAATTACCATTGATGCCACGTACTCCATTGGATATTTCCCATGGATCCACTTGATCGTCTTGGTTGAATGGTATGATGTTTACAAGCTCTCCATCGAGGTACACGATGTCGGAATATCCCGGACGATTCCAACCTCTTCCTCCCAAATGTTTTGGGTTAGTGTGCATGCGAATAATATCGTCCTTAGTAAGCTCTTTGCCTTCAGGACTTGCGGTACAGTGAATGACCAGATAGTTTAATTTTCCCATTGTTTTAAATTTTAATTGTTGGTATTAAATATTTGAATTGAAGCTGTTTGTAATAGACCAAAATGGTAATGGTCTGTCCAGGAGCTATCTTAAACTCCCATGTTGATTTTCCATCAATCACATCACCACGAACGGCTGTTACTTCCGCTACATCGAGGTAGTTTTGTGGACTTTTGTAATTGTTGAATGAAATCGGGGTAACGTGTTGTTTCCCTGTTGGACTTTGGTGAATCAGTTTTAAGCCACTTGCTCGGTTTTCATCCGAAAACACAAACTTGGCATGTTTAACCAATGCAGGTTTGAACTGAAATTCCGCTCGTTTTTCAGGGTAACTTTCATTTATTGTAATGTCGCTACTGCTTTCGGAATAACCGATAAAAGCAAGGTTGCCACCACTTGTATTGGTTGTAAATACCTCGCCATTTGGTAAGGCAGCTATTCCAATGTTTGGTGCATTGTTTAGCGACAAAGTCTCTGAACGTGTTCCGGTAGTGGAATAAATATAGGTTAAGCCAGTTTGACTGCTCAACACGTATAAAAATCCATTAACCGGATTATAGACCAATCCACTTGGTTGAAACCCTAGTGGATAGGTGTTTTCAATATTTTGCGTTTGCGGATTGAGTTCCAGTAACTCTTTGCTGTTCTTGGTTATCAAAAACAGGCTGCTTGTTGTTGTGGTAAACTCCGTAGGATAATCTCCTGTGGCATTTATTTCATTTAGCAGATTATCGGCTGCATCAAAAACACTAACTGAATCTGAACTTGAATTGCTTACCCAAACCGTTCCTTGTTCAGTCCATACCGAAACTGTTCTTGGATCTTCTCCGGTATTTAAAGTCACTACTACATTGTAGCTAGTACTGTCAATTTTGGAAAGCGTATCATCCAATAAATTGCTCACATAAAAACAGCTATTTTCAGGATTGTAAGCAATGGAAGTTGGTCGATTGCCTACTGGAATGGTTTGAATGATGTTATGCGTAGCATCCAATATTTTAACTGTATTCTCAACCGAACATACTACCCATGCTTCCCCATTAGAAGGGTTAAAGGCAACATCCACCGGAGAAACAAATCCGGGATAAACACTACCCAAAGCAACGGTTTTTACAATTGCTCCCGACTTATCCATGATAGTAATACTATCGCTCAACTGATTGGCTACATACAGTAATCCATTGAACGAATTGAAGCCTACATTTTGAGGATGTATGCCTGTTTGTACTTCTTGATTTACCTTGTGATCCTGAACATCTTCGGGTAATGGCTTACTGATAGAAGTAGCCATATTAGCTCCCCATAAATTGACGGTTCTAACTGAAGTCCCATTATTGGTAAGGGAAATTTGTGTTTTGGATATTTCGGGTAAATAGGCAGCCTTTTCCTTGTAGTTCTTCTGAACTTCCAATGCTTTTTGGGCAAAGGCTTTTAATTTCTTTTTCTTGCGTTTGGCTTCATCAAAGTCATTGGAAACATCTATCACGCCCGATACTGTTCCCCATGTTTTTAAGTCCTTTTTATACGCTTTAGCATAGTTGGGGTTTTGAGCCATTAATGCCTGATGAATACGAGCATTGGAAATACCAATAAAGTTGCTTTCGGTATCATCACCGTGCAACTTAGTTTCTTTGTCTGTGGTGCTTATTGTCTTTTCATCCTTGTCATTTTTGAAAAGGAAATAACCTGTGCCAACCACCGCCAAAGCTCCCAATAACCCTATTTTCTGTTTGCTGTTCATACGGCTTTGGCTTTGTGGTTTAACATAATTTCTTGGGTATTGCGATACCTGTCAATGAAATTGATAATGTCCTGAGCTCTTGTTACATGCTGACTTCCCACGGTTTCAGGGTGCATGGCAAATACTTTTGTAGCAGCGTACACCGCCTCAATTTTTGGGTATTGTAGATCCAAATAGAGCTTTAATGCAGCAAGGTCTGCCGGACGTTCTTCTCGTGTCGGTATTTGAAAATGTTGGCGTTCATGCAATAACACAAACATCCTTACCGGAATGGTAAAGTGTTTGAATGCCTGATTTGAGACCTGTATTCTACCGGTCTGACGGTTGGTTCTAGCAGGCGTTACCATGGTATTGCCAAACTGGTCTTTAATGACTGGTAGTAACTGAATCAAAAATTCATGGTCGGGTGAATCGAAAAATCCGGGCTTGTATGTACCACTATACTTCGCAAAGTTTTGAGCAAAGTCAATGAAGCGATGCATGGCAGGTTGAGCCCAAACCTCAGAAGCATCCAGTTTTTCCAATTCAAACTTTTCAATTACATAGCCATTGTCTTCACCGGACTCGCTATTGTAAATTTCAACCAACAAAGTTTCAGGAGACAAAGGCATTGGAATAGAGATTTCCTTGTAATTCATGCCGTCTCTCATTGCCGAGGGCTTGAAAGGAACCTTTCTTCTGAAATAATAGGAATTAGCTCTGTGGGCATCATAACCTTTAAGGGCAATAATGACCGGTCGAAGGGCTTTAATTCCTACCTTCAAAACAAAACGATTGTTATGTGTTGGTACTGGTACTAACATTAAGCGGACTGGATTTGTACTTTCTTATTCTTTTGCATGACTGAAAAGCCGTATGCAGCAATCACTAGCACGGCTATTCCTCCGATAATCATTACTTCTTTTGAAATGCCTTTTTTCTCAGGTTCAGGGGCAGGCTGTCCACCCATGGAAACATCATAATCCGTTGGTGTATCGTCTTTAAAAAAGCCTACAATATTTCCTAGGGTACTGGTAATACCTTCCACACCTCCGGCTTTTTGAAAACCTTCTTTTTGCTTTCCCCACCATTGTTGGCGTTGCTCTTTTCGAGCTGCTTTTTCTTCGGCAGTACGTTTGGGTTTTGACTGTTTGTTGGGATCTTTCTTAAACAGGTTTTTCAAGAAGTAATCGTAATTATCTTCTCCACCATGTATGATATATTCTGTTTCTCCTGCAATCATTGTTTCGCTATTTTGATGTTGTTGCTATTTGCTTCTCACTTTATTAGAATTGCCAAAGTCTCTCAATAATTATCTCAGGCATTGCCTGTTTATAGGATTCTTAATATTCTAAGTGTAGAACCTTGTGGCTCATAGTTTACCGCCTGATAACCTTTTCCTACAAAGGGGTAGCTTTTGGCTTCTCCCGGAGGCAAAGGCACATTGTTCACAAGAGCTGTGCTTGTTCCCACGTTCTTGATGGAGGCGAAGAGAAAACCTTGGGGTAAGTTTCCGTTGGTTGTTGCTTCTTCTTCCGTTATTTGAGCGAGTATGTCCATGCTTATTCATTATTTTCTGATTATTCCAATTACTACCAATGCAGCCACACCAACACCCACAAAAACCAAGGTCTTCTTGCTCATGCCAAAAGGCAGCATAGAGGCTTGTTGTGGTTGGTTTTCTGTGTTTTCGGCTGTTAAATTCGTAGTGCTTTCCGAAGCAATTGTTTCGGTTTGTTCCATCGGTTTAGTGCTTGGTTCTTCTGATTTAGAAGAGCTCTCCACCATAGCTTTTTTCACTTGTGGTTCACTCAATATTGGTTCCTTCTTTGGAGGTAAATCGGGAGCAACTTGCTTTACTACCGGTTTGGAAGTTCGCACCGGAGCAGGACGACTAAACCTAGGCTTTCTGCCTTTGGCAATTCGTTTTTCATCCCTTTTTTCTCTTCGAGCAATGACTTTAGGATTTTGGCTTCGCTTTTCCTTTCTTTTTTTGATCCACTTACCAATGAATTCATCGTACTCAAATTCATTTCCTAAGCCATCAACAAAGTTGTCTTCCTCTTCTAAAAGACCTCCATAAAACTGTAATTCATATATCGGGTTTGCAGCTATCATAACTTAAATTTTAAGCAGTTTGTACTGGAGCAGCAGCCTCTTTTTTCTTCATGGATTGATACACTAAACCTCCAACTACAAGCAAACCGATGACAATCATTACCGGACTTCCCATACCTGCTTTTTGCACTTGTGGAGCTGGAGCTTGTGCCGTTGATGTTGGTTGTGGTGCTTGTTGCATCATCATTTGTGGAGCCATCTGCGGAGTTGGAGTAGATGTTGGCGAAGCCAATTGCTTCGTTAAGCTTGTTTCTGCTCTCATAGATTCTGTCTCAGCACGCCTTTGGTCATTTTTTAGCTTTCGCTTTTCCATTCTAAGCTTATGCCTTTCGGCTTTTCTTTGCTTACATTTTCTACCAAAGCATAAAAAGTTGTCCCACTCGTTTGTAGGCTGACCACTTATTCCGTAGTTATAATTGCTTATTTCCATGATCTATCGTTTATGAAGGATTTGTATTGATTAAATTTTTTCTTTGCCGGAAGTAGAAGAAGCCGATGATCCCTAGTAAGCCCAACACTCCGATTATGAGGTATAGGCTTTTCTTGCCTGCCAACTTGCGTTCTTCGGCAGCAGCTTGTTGTTCCTGGGCTTTCATGGCAAGCATGTTATTCAGCATTTCTCTGCGAGCTTCTTCCTTTGCCATTTTCTGCTTGTTCTTGCCACCAACGATACTTCCCACAGCTCCGGATATTCCGGCAATTGCTCCGGCTATGGCTTGTACATAATGGTATTCATCTTCATCAGGATTATAGGCGGTTTCCGATTCTACCATATTACTGAGTAGCTCGGTTAGCTCCCGATTGAATGTTTTGTTTTGAAGGGCTAAACCTTCAACCAATCCATTAGCTAGAGATATTTTATCGCTTGTTGGAACCTGAATGCCATATCTATCCAAAAGCATTTTATAGGGCTTTGGATTTTTAGCTACGGCTACACCAATTAAGGATAGAGCAGCCTTGGATTGCTGATTGAGTACCTGTGTATTTTCCTCTTTGACTATTCTAATCATCTTAGTTGCTTTTTATGGAGGATCCGATGAGTACACCGGCTACCAGTGTTAACCCCAAAATCACTAATCCGTCTTTTGAAACAGAAAAGCGGTCTTTGTCTTTGGGTTCTTCCTTTTTTGGGGATTCAGCAGTTAGTTTTCGCTGTCTTAATTCATTCCAAACCAGTTGAACTTCTTCCATAAGGGATAAGTCTTCCGGCTTTTTATTGGAGGCTGCCAATACTTCCTGATAATGTTTTTCCAATTGGGAAGTGGTCATATCCACCATTTGATCAATGTAGTCGCCTACATCCAAGTTGGAATCACCACCAAAATTGCTGTTGCCACAAGCCCCGCAAAAGTTGGATTCAGGATTAAAAGAGCTGCTGCCACATGAACCGCAAAAGCTATCTTCCTTTGGTTGGTTTAGTTTCAAAATCAAATCTTTTTCCGGATGAATAGTTAACAAGTGCGGAACAATGCTTTTGCCTTCCGTTTTCACCAGTTCCTTAGTTGCCTTCACTAAATCGTGAATGTTCTTTGGAGCATGATACCCTTGGTCAAACAAAAACTTGCGTGCCCCATCCGGATTGCCATACACGATGTAGGCAATGCGATTTTGTGCGTATTTCGACCTTGTTAAACTTTTTTGCATCGTATTTCAATTTGAGTTTTTACAAAAACAGCCAAAGAGCTATCACGCTGACTTTGGCTGCTTTAAATTGTCCCTGTTATGAGCCTTTTACAGCTTGCATAGGTTCTTATCTTCTTCTGCGTAAGAATCCTCTTCCTCCAGGTCGTCTTCTCATTGAAATACCACGTCTGCGTTTAACAGGACTAGGTCTCTTTCTGACAATCTTCTTTACCAGTTTCTTAGGCTTCAAACCAAAGGCTGTCGGCTTTTTACTTCTGATTAAGTCTAATTGTGGAAGACCAGTTGTTCTAGGAGCAGTTGAAAGCTCGGCAACATTTTTACCGTCCAATAAGTTACCCATGTTGGCTCTTGCCTTGATTGTGAAGGTGAATACCACCGTTACACCATCTTTAAGCAATAATCTAATGCTGTCTTGTCCGGTAACGTCCACTTCAAAGTTGTTGTCATCAATCAAACCTTGAGTGAAGTTTTGTGGAGAAGTTGCATTTCTTGGTTGGTAAACTCTTACCGAATTGCTTCCTGTCGCTGTCCTTTTATTGATCTTCAATACATTGTCAAATTGCAATGGATTGGAAACCGACATTTTCATTCCCACAATCTTGAATGGGTTGGCTTTTGATTCCTCCCTTACTTCTTTGTGTGAACTCTCTTCAACGCTTACCGTTACACCGGCAGGTTGTGCTGCTTCTTCGTTTGCTCCAAACAGAATGGCTTCTGCATCAGCTCCGGAAGTATTTTTCACTACTACGGTCAGGGTTCGGTCGTTAGGGTCAATACGTCCGATAGAATTTGTTTTGTAACTATCGTACATGTCGTCATCATCGGCAGGAATGTATTCTACTTCTTCATCGTAGTATTCATCCTCATCGTAATAACTGTCTTCATGACCTTCAAAACCGGTATCGAAGTCATCTTCTTCATACCCATCGTAGTCATCGTATCTGTCTTCGGCATCATCTTCGTATGCCATCAACTCATCGTTATATGGATTCATTTTGAATGCTTTTTTAAGTGTTTGTAACTAAATTCAGGTAGCCCCACCATGGAACTACTTCTTTGTTTCGCTGCTTTCTGCTAACTTTTTAGCTTTTGCTTTCTCCATAGCAGGGTCAATCACTTTTTTGGTTAGGATTGTACCAATCACAAAAACTCCTAGTGAAACTCCTGCCATAATGCCAATTGATTTCCAATCAGTATTTTTCATTTTTTTATCGTTTTAAATTTTTAAATCTTCCGAATTGAACTGTGCGGTTTTTAAACCAATTGAGATGCTAAGGTCAGGGGAAAACAAGCCGATAAAAAGGGCAAAAATTGTCCTTTGGTGAGTGTTTGTTTATCGACAAACTTTAAGGCAAAAACTTGGAATATTTCGGTACAAAAAAGGAAGTGATTTAATTTATCCTAGGTATAAATTAAATGGGTATTGGAATTTATGTAGGGGATAAATTCAAAGGAAAAGACAATAACCTATAATTAGCCACTAAACGGATTTTGGTGGCTAATTATAGTAATTTCAAAAATAACCACTATATTTGTATCGGTGGCTAATTATAATTTTACTAAATAACGCCACTAAATAAGGTTTAGTGGTTAATTATAGACAATGACAAAGTTCATAGAGAAACAGCTAATAGAGACTTTTAAGGACGTAACTCAATTCGATCGGGATGAGCTATTCGCCTTTTTAAAGCAATTCGATCCGGAAATGACCGAAACGGCTTTATCATGGCGTATCCATGACTTACTAAATAAGAATATCATTAAATCCGTAAAACGAGGGGTTTACAGTATTTCAAACAGTAAGAAGTATGTTCCTGCCATTTCTGATAAACTTGTAAAGCTCTCAAAAATTGTCGCTAAGGAGTTTGACAACCTAGATTACTGCTTATGGAGTACTGAATGGTTTAATGACTTTACAAGACATCAAATGGGGACTTTCTTCTATTTATTAGAGGTAGAAAGGGATTTTGTGGAAGAAGTATTCAACGCCTATTCCGAATCCAAACAATACCGAGTGTATCTCGATCCTAATGAGGACATCATGGAAAGGTATGTGGAAAGTGAAATTTCCATCGTTATAAAACCGCTTATTAGCCGTTCGCCTAAACAAAAGGTTTCCATAAAACCAAAGGCAAAGGATAAAATTCAGGTTCCGACTTTAGAAAAAATGTTGGTGGATATATTCTGCGATCCAATAACCTTTTACACGGTTCAAGGAAGTGAAATGGAAACACTGTTTGAAAATGCCTTAAAAAGGTATCATGTTAATTTTAGCCGAATGCTGAACTATGCAAGGAGACGAAAAAAAGAACCGCAATTGAAGGCTTACATGAGTGAGTATTTTGGCGATTTATTAAAAGATATTTTAGAATGATAAAAGCACATTGTTTTACCAAAGAATGGATCAACGGCTTTAAGCAGCAAAAGCATTTGAAGCGTATCAATCCTCCAATATTGGAGAAAATGATACACGCTCTTTCCTTGTTGCAGCAGCTCAAAGCTCATGGTCTGGAGTTTACTTTTAAAGGCGGTACGAGTTTGGTATTGTTGCTTTCCAAATCGAGACGGTTTTCGGTAGATATTGATATTATTACCACTCAAAGCAGAGAGGAAGTTGAAGCAATCCTGGACAAAGTGGTGGCTAACTCACATTTCAATAAATGGGATCTACAAGATAGAAGAAGCTACAAAGAAGGTGTACCCAAAGCTCATTACGAATTTGATTATGAATCGAGCCTGAATCAAAGTGCTCATTTTGTGTTATTGGATATTCTATTTGAGCAAACCGATTACCCAAGATTATTATCAGCTCCTATCCAATCGGAGTGGATTGAATCCGAAGAAGTATTGGAAGTAGCTGTTCCCTCTATTGAATCTATTTTAGGAGACAAACTCACGGCATTTGCACCAAACACCGTTGGAATCCTTTACGGCAAGGACAAAGAACAGGAAATTATTAAGCAACTCTTTGATATTGGATGCCTCTTTGACGAAGTAGAAAACGTAGAAGAAATTGCGTTGAGTTTTGAGAAAATTGGTGCTAAGGAAATCAACTATCGTGAACTGGAAATTGGCTTAACAGAGATACTGGATGATATTTTCACCACTTCTTTACTCATAGCCAAACGAACCAAAAATACCGTGGAGCCAGACAAAACTAGGTTTACCGAACTCACTACCGGAATACGCAGGTTTGAAGGCTTTTTGATCGCTGAAAACTTCAAAATTGAAGATGCCATACTTGCAGCAGGTAAAGCAGCTTACCTCGCCAAACAATTAAAGAACAAAGACCATTCAGCGATAGAGAAATTTAACGGTCAGGACATCAGTAATCTGGAAATTTCCGGTGAGCTAAACTTCCTGAACAAGCTCAAAAAATCGAGAGACAAAGCAGCATTTTTCTATTGGTATAAGGCGTTGAATTAAGAATATTAGAATATGGATTTAAAATCAATACACGAAATTTTCACCAATAGAATATTAAGGATACCAGCTTATCAGCGTGGTTATGCTTGGACCAACAATAAATCTATTAAGGTTGACAATAAAGAGCCTCTAAAGAATGTGAAAGGTCAATTAAAGGATCTATGGGATGACTTGATTAATATTCCTGAAGGCAAATGGCACTATACAGGATTGCTAACATTAGTTGAAGTAAAACCTTGTGATTATAACTGGTTGCACAATTTCAAGCAGTATTCTATTGTAGATGGGCAGCAGCGAATCACTTCTGTATTGATTTTACTGAGTGTGATTATTAGAGAGGCTCAAAAGCAAAATGTGATTTTAGGTATTCGTGAAGGGGATGCGGAAATGCAATATCTCTTTATCAATAAAGGTGTTAACGCCTATATTTTCGGATATGACGAAGACAATCCAAGTGATAAGTTTTTCAGGAAGCACATCTTATCATTGAATGAAATAGAAGATGATAGCGAAGAAAGTACATATACCGAAAACCTTTTAAAGGCGAAGAATTTCTTTGAGGCAATGGTTGACCTATACCTCCGAGAAGAAGGAAATACTATTGAGCAACTCTTTAATAAGGTTACCAACCAATTGAGGCTAAACGAATATATCCTTCCCGAAGAACTGGACGAGTATGTTGTATTCGAGACGATGAATAACAGAGGAAAACCATTATCTCAACTTGAAAAGCTAAAAAACAGGCTTCTTTATCTCAATGATAAATACCATGTATCAGAGGATTCCCAGGAAGTATTTAATCTAAATGAAGCTCAAAAAACTGAATTAGAAAAATCAATAAATAAAGCATGGATTACGATCTACAAATCATTAGGTCAAAACAAACAATACCCTTTAGATGATGAAGATTTCATCAAAAATCATTGGATAGCTTACTTCAATAAGTATAGCCGTGATGAAGCCAATGTGTATGCCAACTTTTTGTTTGATGAGCATTTTAGCCTTGATAATGTTTACAATGGGAAGTTAAAACGTACCGATATTGAGACCTACATTAAATCTTTACAGGTCTGTTCAATATGGTGGAATAAACTACATTACATCAAGTATTTTAATGAGGATGAAAAGGTAATTAGAACAGCTATTCAGGGAGTGCATCACGTAGGTCTGAAAGCATCTTTTAAGCCTATATTACTTGCTATTTTAAGTAGGGATGATAGAAATGATTTTGTTGATTCGATTAAAACACTGGAAAAATACAGCTTCAAACTATTTGACCTTTCCGATAAACGAGGAAATACAGGTGATAGTAAAATATACAGCCTTGCTTACGAGGTATATAAAGGCAAAAAGGATAGTGCCGAAACCAAAACAGAACTGGAACTATATACTTCCTGGTATTACCGATTCAACTTATTTGTAAATCAGAGTTATGAACTATTTGAATTGGGACACAAAACCGGGTTCTACAAATGGTCAGGGAGGTTTTATTTACTGTATCAGTATGACAAACACCTTAGAAAAATTAACAAAAACTCAAGCGAGAGTAGTGTAATAGAATGGACTGATTTTGTTAAGAACGATAGTATTGAGCACATTTATCCTCAAAGTGCCACAGTGAGTTTGGAAACTTATGCTCAACACAAAGGAAAAGAACCAATTGAAGTTGAAGATGCTTATAATAAAATCCAAAACGACTGGAGTCACTTCACAAAATACACACCTGAACAACGTAGAAATTTTGCTAATAGCCTTGGCAATCTTTTGGCGTTATCAAAGAGTGCCAACTCTTCACTTCAAAATGACAAATTCCCTTTCAAAGTAGATCAAAGCAATAAAGGAGAAGGATACCCTAAAAGAGGCTATAAATACGATTCCATGAGTGCCATGATAGTTGCCAATGAAACAGAATGGACACCGGAGACCATCGTTGAAAGAGGTTTAAAAATACTGAGCTTTTTGTGTGATTATATAAATGAAGATTTCAATTCAATTCCTATTGAAACGAAATACAAAATACTAGGATTGGAATTCATGCTTGTTAAGGAGGAAGCTGAATTGTAATGAAAACCGACTTTTCAAAAATATTATCTAAGTCCGATTTTAAGGTAGCTCGTAGCTGTCCGACCAAGTTGTATTACAAGAAAAATGGCTATCCATCTGCCAATGATGGCAACGAATACATGGAGTACCTTGCGGAAGGTGGTTATGCGGTTGGTAAATTGGCTACACTTCATTTTCCGGAAGGTATTCGCATACAAAACGAACTCGGACTGGAGAGTGCCATAGCTCAAACTAAAGAAGAGCTGCAAAAAGAAAATGTAGTTCTTTTTGAACCAGCTTTATTGATTGAAGGCAAAGTCGCTGCCATTGATATTTTAGTTAAGCAAGGCAATCGGTTTGAAATTATTGAAGTAAAGTCCAAAGGCTTTGATTCCGATAACCCGAAGTTTGACAAAGGTTGGGATGAATATTTAGAGGATATTGCTTTTCAAAAGGAGCTTCTACAAGAAGTATTTCCAGATGCCCATATCGACTGTTTTCTGTTTGTTCCGGATAAAGCGAAGCGCACTCAAATAGATGGCTTAAACGCTTTGTTTGAATTGAAAGAAGTAGAAGCTCACAATCAGTTTAAGTTTTACGAGATTGAGTTTATTGGTGATCCTGAACTTATTCGTAAGGATGATTTAATGGTAAAGGTGGGTGTAAACGATGAAGTGAAAAAACGTAGCTCCATCATTAAGAACGCCATCAAAGTTTATTCAGAGAGCTTAGAGAAGGGAGAGAAAATTCAGGAACCTTTGAATATTGGTTGCTTCTCTTGTGAATACAATGCCGGAGAAGATAAAAACGGCTACCATGAATGTTGGAAAGGAATGCCGGAACCGGAATTACATATCAAAGATGTGTACCGTTTGGGGAATATCAAAGAAAATAAGGAATCCGTTGCTAACGCCTTAATTGGAGAAAAGAAACTAGATGTAGATGCCTTGCCTGAAAAAGCGTTTGAAGGTGTTTGGGGTGAACGCAGATTGATACAGATCAACAATACTAAAGCTCAATCGGAATGGATAGCAAGGGAATTGAAAGAGGAAATCAACTCGTGGAAATATCCGCTGCATTTTATTGACTTTGAAACCTGTATTACGGCATTGCCTTTTCATAAAGGTATGCGACCGTATGAAATGAGTGCTTTTCAATGGAGTTGCCATACCATTAAACAACCCGGAGCTGAACCTATTCATAATGAATGGCTCAATACCGATCCTAAATTCCCAAGCTTTGCTTTTGCTGAAAGTTTGATGAATAAGGTCGGATATGATGGTACACTTTTGATGTGGAGCTCACATGAAAACACCACCTTGCGAAACATCTATTACCAAATGGAAGAGTACAATCAATCCATTCCGGGATTAAAGCGATGGTTGGAATACGTTGTGAAGTTTGATAAAAATGGTGCAGGAGCCTTTGTGGACATGAACGATTTGGCATTGAAACACTATTTCCACCCTGTAATGAAAGGGCGTACCAGTATTAAAGTAACCCTTCCGGCTGTTTTGGCTGCCAATAATTCCAAACGCACCGAAAACTGGCTATCGAATTTTGACGAAGGCATCAATTTATTGCACCGTGGCGAAGACGGAATAATCGAGAACCCCTACAAACATTTACCACCCATCGACCTGTTGGAAAATGCAGAAAAGGTAAACGAAGGAACCGGAGCCATGCGAGCCTATGAAGATATGCTCTTTGGTATCAGCAAACACCAACCCGAAATAAAAAAAGCCTACAAAGAGGCTTTATTACGTTATTGCAAACTCGATACGCTTGCCATGGTGATTATTTGGGAGCATTGGAGAAATTTATAGCTTATGGAATATAAACTCATAACTGAAATAATTGATAGAAGTGAATCCAACAACTGGACGGATGCCAAGTTTGAATGGGATTTTGACTACGCTTATTACAGTGAAGAGCTTGAATCGTGTTTATGTGGTCATTACCCAATAAAGAATATCTGTGTTATTAAGAATAGAATCAACGGCACTATAACCGAAGTCGGAAATTGTTGCGTAAATAAATTCTTGAACATTGATGACGGCAACAAGATCTTTACATCAATCAAACGGTTAAAAGAAGATATTTCAAAAAGCATGAGTGCCGAAGTACTTGAATTTATGAAGGATAAGAAATTACTTAGCGATTTTGAATACGACTTTTATCAAGACATCATAAGAAAACGAAACCTATCAGGAAAACAGCTCAATATTAAAGAGCGAATCAACCAAAAGCTTCTTGACTTTACAAGCTATGAGTCCAACTCAAATTTTACCCGAATTAATCTTGTTTTAAAATGGGCTGAAAAAAACGATTGGTTTGACACATCATTCATCCATAGCCTCAAAAAAAGCTGTGAAAAAAAAGGAAAGCTCACCGACAAACAAGAAGAGGCTTTGGAGAATATTATCAAAAAGTTGAAAATTGAATAGGATTATAGTATCTCAACCTCCTCATTTGTAAACCAACCATAATTCACTACATTGCTTTTAAGCGATTCAGGGTTATCAGTATATGCAACAATAGCTAAGCTTTCTTTAGCCCTACTACAAGCCACATAGAATAGTCTTGTAGTCCGATCAACGCCAGTTTCTTTTCCGTCTCTCAAGTTTTTTTCATCTGTGGATGTCAATGGTTTTATGCCGAAAAGTTTATCATAGCTAAACATAAATCCTTTTGATTCTTCATCATCAATTACAACCATAACACGGTCATATTCTAATCCTTTCACCCCTTGATGGGTATCAAATGCAGATTTGTCAGAGATATATTCATTATATTTTATTATTTCATCAAATGATGATTCGAGTGCATTTTCCCATGCTAATAAAATTTCATCGTCATTTTCTGTATCTGATTCATCATTGGAGGGTTCTGAATTAACTCTAGCTAATACTAGTTTTAGAACATTAGGAAGATTAAACAAACCACTTGTATTTATTTCTTTTAAAATTTCAATTAAAGATGGCTGGCTATTATTTGACCAAAGTTCTAAAAGGTTTTGAACTTTTACATTAGCGTCATGTATTGCCTTTAGTTTTTCCTTGTTTTCCCGAATTATATGCTTGTCCACTAAAGGAGAGTGTTTTTTTACAATGTTGGCAATTTCAAATTTATTACCTGCTTGAAAGGCGTTGTAAATAGGTAAAATAACTTTGGTAAATAAGCCTACCGAAGATAAGCTCCCATCCAATAAACTTGTTTTTAACTTATCTATCGAATAAAGAGGGTCAAAGAAATTTGAAAACCCCATTCGTTTTGCAGCCATGTGATGTTCAAGCGTAAGCGTTTTTACATCTTGCTCGACTCCAGTCCAATATTTATCTCCTGATTGACTACTCATTTTTTGACGAATGAGTTCTTCAGTTTGCTCTTTGTTTAAAGTTCTATTAACTGCAAAAAAACGAACTAATCCACCTAAATTTTCATTTCTCCATAATTGAACTTGATTATCTGTTCCTTTACGAATAGTATTAATTAGTTCAATAATTCGGGATTTAGACCGGTGATTCATTTTTTTTACTGGCTTTGCCCAGGTCTCCGGAAGATCAACACCAAGATTCTCTTTACCATCAGCGTAAATCCGTTGCATTGTATCTCCAAATAACCCTAAAGAAAACTCTGTTCCAAAGCTGTTTTGTAATTCAAAAAGAGCTTCAATCAATTCTTTCTTAGTGTCTTGACTTTCATCAATAAGAACAATAGGAAATTTATTGAGGAAAATTTTCTTAAACAGGTGTTTTGAGTTTATAAAATCAGCGGTAATAGATATTACTTCACTATGATTCAAAGAATCCTTTGTAATGTTATCACCATTAGGGTTGTACACGAACTTTTGAATGTCGTTTAGAGCAATTAATCGTTCCCTCTTAGATTCAATTTTTTTGGCTCTCCCAATTGAAGTTTTATTATTAAGATCTCTGCTTTTGGATTGCTGTTCTTCTAATTCAGATATTTCTTTATTCAAGTTACTTACTACCCATGCCTTTATATCAACAGTGAAGGTTTGGATTAAATCCCACGAAAAACTGTGAATCGTGCTAACATGAAAAATAGTGCTGTGCTCTAAACGGTGAATAATTTCGTTTGCAGCAGCATTTGTATATGTAATTACAGCAACTTTTTTGTTTCTTAATTTAAAGTTTTTACCATAATTGTCATTAACCTTTTTTAAAACATTAACCAAGGTTTTTGTTTTTCCAGATCCCGCACCTGCAAAAAGAAAAAAGCTTTTTGGAGAAATTGGATTTAAACATGTGAAAATCTCTTCGTCAACATGCTGGTCAATGTTGTTATTATACTGTTCCATCATGTAATCAAGAAATTGTTAAACCTTGCTTGTCCTTTGTTAGTTGATCTGCTACCCATTGAAGACCATTTTTTATGTAAAGAGGGGGCTTAATTTTTGAAGGGTCTTCAAAGTATAATATATCCAAAGCAAACTCTGCTTTTTTAGCTCCTATACTGTTTATTTCTTCAAATGCCTTTTTTGCAGCATCTTTTACGCTTAATTTAGATGCTTCTACCATCTTTTTTAATAAGCCAGTAGAACTTGTTATCGCTTTGAAAGTTTCAAGATTCTCTAAAACCATAGCATCTTCAAAAGTGTATGGGTAAATACTTTCTCCGTCAATGTCAATTTTTCTTTGATATGCAACTCTTACAGGTGAATCAGTTTTTACCATGTCTTCTTCATTGAGACATAATAATTCATCCAAGGATTCTTTTTGAGGATGCCAGGTTTTAAGCGTATCGTTGTTAGTTTTAAACTCTTTGTTTAATTCCGGTTGGCATTTAGTTCTATCATTCGTAGAATCAATATCCGTTACTACTAGACAGATTACTCCTAATTTCTCAATCAATGGTTTTAGCCTATGTGCATGACTTCCTCCAATTTCAAGAATTGTAAGATAACAACTATCTAAAACTGAATTGAAATTTCTAATAAAATGGGGAAGAAGTATTCTTTCAGCTGGACCTTCAACAAGAATGACAGCATCGGCAAAAAATAGATCATTATGGGTAGTGTTTAAATATCTGATAACGAACTTCTCTGTCTCTTTTTCCCTGTCACCAAATACAGCAAGAAGGCTTACAACTTCCGTTGTAGGTAAAATGGAACCGATATTTCGTTTAAAATACCTTAAACTTTCAAATTTTTGATGAGCTATATAGCTTGAATGTGTGCTTATTACTAATTGCGTTGAAAAGTCAGTTTTCTCTTTTAAATCTGAATGATTCCTTAACACATCATAAGCCTTTTTAATGAATACTTGTTGGACTTGTGCATGTAAATGCGCTTCGGGTTCTTCTATTAACACCAAATGCAAAGGTTCAATAACTTCATTTTCTTTCTCGATACTCTTTCCAATACGCATCCATTCATCCCTAAAGCGAATTAGTTTAAAAATAATAGAGATTAAATTTTGATAACCTAGTCCATTATATCTTTCAGGCAATGATAGTTCTTCGTCAAGATGATATTTCACCGCAGAATCATGTTGTAATCCATCAGCCGTGGAAACTTTCGTAGAAAGTTGTATTTGAGGATTTCCAAAACCCGGATAATTTAATCCTTCTAATTCAGCAAGGGACGTTGTAAAGCTTTCCTTTAAATTTTTATCAAATGCTTCCTGAGCCTTATTAATTGATTCTAATGCTTCTAGATCGCTTTCCGTTGGTTCTATTGAAGGATTGAGGTGCTTATCATAATATGCTCTAAGTTGAGCGGATAAATTCCTATTAGATGAGTTTTCTGCATTCTCTGTATTTGCATCAGTAAATCCTCTTTGAGCATTGATTATATCTACTTTTATAAGACCTTTCAAAACATCACCATCAATTGCTAAAGTGGAATCAGATATTTCTTGAAATTCATCTGATTTTTCTGGATCGAGTAGATATGTTTTGAAAGTAAACAAAGAGCCAAGTTTTCTTTCACAAAAATCCCAAAAGTGTTTCGGCCATAGTTTGAAACTTTTACCTTTCTCTTGCAATAGTTGATTGGCGTTTTTATGTGCTAGAGAAAACTCTTTAATTAGTTCTTCAATTTCCTTCGGTTCAAACCTCAGTCTAACACCTAATAAACCTCCAGTCCAGTCTAATGTTGGTATTATATGACTAACGTAATGTAACTCCGAGTCTTCAACTTCAATCCATAGGTCTAATGATGGCAAGTAGGGTTCAATTTTTTTTATTGATTTCTCATCTTCTGAAAGCTCTGTTTCGCTGCTCCAAGTTTCTCCTACTTTATTTAATTCCTTCCAATTAGACAGGGTGAAATCCTGAGTTTTAAAATTCTTTTTCTCAAGAAAAATCATCAAAGCATCCATTGCAGTAGTTTTACCGCTATTGTTAGCTCCAACGAAAATTGTTTCTTTTTCTGAAAAGTCAATACGGCACGATTGAAGTTTTCTGAAATTTTGTATTTGTACAAATTTTATTCTCATGATTTTATTTCCCTCTATTCAACCTTCGTTTTGACAATTTTTTCCATATACTATCTGCCAACTCAATGTCAGCATCACTAAACCCAAAATTCTCTTTGAGAATCTTTTTGTTTGTGATTTTCAGAATTTCTGTAATGTCTTTCTTGGATCTAATCATACTATCAATTTCTGACAAAAGTTTATCATTATCAGGGTGATAGGGAAGCAGTATTTCTTCTACTTCATTGGGCATTAACTCTAAGACACCACCTCCATGACTTCTACCACATATTTCTGAAAAGGCTAGTGATAACGAGTTGTAATAACTTGCTGTTAACGCTTTTATTTCTATATCAGGCTTTATAGTTACACGGTGCATCGTGTCTGTCGTGTAAGCTTTAGCTTCATTAATTATTAGTTTTGGATATAGGTTGTTTCTGCGAATAAACAATGCATCAGAAACTCTCAATGAAGGCACAATTTGCCATTCTTCACGAATTCTACATTTGTAACCTTCATTAATTTTTTGTTCTTCTCCCCAAGAAATATAATTACGTGCTCCAATTGAGCCGTTTAAATCTTTCATTTTAGGAAAGGTCAATAAGTGCGTTCGAGCTTCGGCTTTTCGGTTGTTTTGCCAGTCTTTTTTAGTGAATATAGCACTAGGAACCTGAACACTTCTCCCTACTAATGGTTTGGCATATTTATCTAAATCGTATGTATCTACTGTTGAAAGGGGAACGGTAAAAAACGGATTGGATCCTGTTGTAATACCAACTTCCACTTTTGCATATTTACCAAGCTTCGGTATTTTTTTGCTTTTTTGAAGTCTCTCTAAAAAATCAATCTCCTTTTGGTCGAGAAAATAAAAAGTCCATTTGTTAGATTTAAAATCAATTTTCTTTTTCGGACTTTTTAATCGGGAAACATCCAGCTTGTGAAGTTCTTCTGCATCACGTAATTCCAAATGCTCTATTAAGTGCGTTTCAGAATTGTTCTTTTCACAAAGCAATAAAACAACTTCTTGTTGTATGTCAGGGAAAACCAATTTTTCAAAAGAAACGATATTGATTTTGTTATAAAACTTAGCTAGAAATTCACGTAAAGTTTGAGCGTAGGATACCTGCAAAATTTCGGCAGGTAGAACAAAACCAATTTTACCTTCTTTTTTCAATAGCAGAGAAGATCCAACAACAAAAGAAACCCAAGCGTTAGTTAATTTTGAATATTTCAAATCAGCTTTATTAAAAATATCGGCTGCATATTTTTGTTGTTTCTTGTTAAAATACTGATAGCGTATATAAGGTGGGTTACCGATAATTAAATCAAACTTTTTCTTAGTACTTATACAGAATTCATGAAAATCAGAATGAATTACTTTAGAGTTCTTTAAATCAATATTTCTTGATTTTTCTGCTTCTAGCTCATCATATTCAATCCCAGTAACAGAGTTGTATTCAAATTCACCTTTCTTTATTTCCTCTAAAAAAACACCGTCACCACAACTCGGTTCAAGGATGTCTAGCTTTTTATTTCCATTGAATGCCCACTTTAAAATGAAGGCAGCAATAGGGTTAGGAGTGTAAAAACCTCCCCTTAATTTATCTTTCGATGCATTTTCAATTAGCCGCATACAGTTCTGAAATTAAAGGAATAAGATTATCATCTTCTCCTAGGTTAAACAATAATTTTAGAGCATTATCTAAGTCAGCTTTATTGGCATGAAACTGTCGCTCTAATGGGGTTAAAGCTCTTCTGTTTCCTGCGTTTTGGTCTATTTCACCTTGTAGCTTAATTAGTTCTCTTTGAATTGATGCAATACGATCATGTATCTCCTTTTCAGACTCCTTTTCAAAATGAATTTCTCTGATCGGAAGTTTTTTCAAGACTTTTGTTCCTCTGGCTATGTACCCGCCCCTGAATACTTCTCCATGAAGGGCAGAAAACCACTCCAAATATTTTGAATTCAAAAGAGCTTGTATATAATAAATTGAATAAGGAGTTTCTTCGGGCAATGTAATCATACAGTAACCTGCGGTTCCTCCTGATGAAATTAATGTCCCAAAATAGTCAATAGCATATTTATTCCCTTGCGACAAAACACCAACAATAATTTTTGCTGGAACATCACATTTATCTAGGCTTTGATGCCTTCCATACCTATACCATTCATTTTCTGTTTCAGGAGTAGGTTTTATATCTCTTTTAGGGTTAGATAGAACTTCTTGATAATGTTGTAAGTATTCATGAGTGAATGGATATTCTCTTCTTAATTGATCTATTTTGACAAATTTAATCCCATCATTTGTTTTCAAATAAGGGTATATCACAAAAGCATTTGGAGCAAACGGTCTATACGTATTTAAATTATCAATCCCACTTGCCGTTTTAAAATATGGTCTCGTTAATTCTTTTTCAATCTTCCAGTTTCTACCATCTTTAATGAAGTATATATAATCATCATCTTCACTTGTAGCAGAGTGGATATAAATATTATTAGCACTAGTTTGTATTCCGTTGTAAATGCTCTCAGCCCCAATCAAATCGGAAAGCAATACAGATTGATTTTGAATAGATTCAAATAGTGGCTTCAGGTTTCCTGGAACTAAACCCCATCCTTCATTATCTAATATCTCAGTTTCGATCGAATCATAATTTTCCGTAGAAATATTTCTTGTTTTCCAATCCTTTAAAGATTGTATTTCAAGATATTCAAGACTTTCTATCTCAGATTTTTTTAAAATAAGAAGACAGGTATAAGTTGTTTTATCTTGAAAAATTTGATTTGCTCCAAAAGATATTATCCGCTCAACAACTTTTAAATTACTCAGATATTCCCTGAGTTTTTTTCCTGCACCTACTTTTGTGAATTTACTTGGAACTATATAGCCGAAAAAACCATTCGGTTTCAAAAGATTTAAGCTTCTTTCAATAAATAAGAAGTATTTATCGAATTGCTTAAATGCAGATGAGTAATGTGTTTTGTATAAAGGCAATTCCAAGGGGGTAAACTGCTTCATGTGTTCTGTAGCTAAGTACGGAGGGTTACCCACAATTACATCAAATTTGTTTTCACCAAAGTCATAAGGGTTAATTTCTCTTTGGTTTTCAGCAGAAGTTAAATTTGAATCTATAAGACTGTTACCATAACAAATATTGTTATCAATGTTTGGTAAAGCCGGTGTTGGGATAGTATTATTATCCTCATTCTCTAATAATTTGAGTAACAAACCAAACTTGCAAGCTTCTACGGCATTAAAATCTTTATCGACACCAAAAATACAACTGATCAAAAGTTGCCGCTTAGTCTCAAATCTCAGCTTGTAAGAACTAATAGCTGTTTGAATCAGCTGTGAAGAATCATTCTTTAAATAATAATCAACCAAAGTATCATGGAGCAACTGATAGGTTTCTAATAAAAATGCTCCAGAGCCACATGCAATATCAGCAAAAGAAGAACTTAATATTTCAATATCTGTTTTGTCAGAACAATATCGAACAACTGTTTCTCTTAGTATGTCTTGTATAATAAAAGTTGGAGTGGTTACAATATCCCTGTCGATATGTTCAGGCTTCTTTTGAAGAGTTATTTCTCCGTCAGATATTTTCAGTTGTTCACCTAAAAATATCTCATAAATATTACCTAGTATATCAGAAGCAAAAACTGAAAAACTGTAAGTGCTTTCGGGGAAATATAGTTGTTTAATAATCGTCCAAAATGCTGAGCTATTATTTGTGATAATTTCTTCAATCAACGCATGGTTGAATAGCCCTGCATTGTATTTTCTATCTGCCTCACGAAATTTCCTGATTAATGCATTAAAATCCTCATTATCGGCAAAATTCAAAAGCGTTTTATAAATTTCAATATTTCGATCTTCACAAACTCGGAGGAAAATTATACTATTGATATAGCTTTGAACTATGTCATTTAATTGGGGTTCATCCAGTTGGTTCTGATGAGAGTATATTTCCTTTCCGAGAATTAAACGCCATTCATTAATTTGATTTAAAAACAAGTCGTCAACACTTGATAATTTTAATTGACTTTCAATTTCCTTCCAGGTTTCGTCAAATCCTCCACTATATACTGACTCATGACTTAGTTGTTGTTTGATTTCTTCAAAACACTTTTCATATTCTGTATAATGATATAACTTCACTCTTGATTTTACGGCAGAATCATCTTTATCTACCTTTCTTGAGCAATCATATATAGCAAGGTGCTCGAAGTTTGAAAGAACTGAAATTTTAAGTTTTGCCGTAAAGCCATATCTACGAACCTGCTTAGCTGGTTCAGGGTCTGTATCTATCTTAACATTTGGTTTTTTAGCTTCTAAAAAGAATTTCCTTTCTGAAAATAAACGAAAAGTATAATCAGGCTTTTTTGTATTGCTGTTAACATCTCCTCGCAAAGCTTCTTCCACTAAAACTTCTCTTTCATTAGTAGGTTTTCCGTGATTGTTTTTTAAATCCCATCCGAGCATTTCAAACAATGGATCTAAAAAATCTGTTCGTAACTGTGTTTCATTATAGGTTGCTTTTAGGTAAGCATCCCTATTTGAATCATATTTATTTACAAGGTCTTTTATTGTCATAGATTTATAAATCGAGAGAACCTTGTTGAAGATTCCTATTTTTTAAGTATTTGATTTTTTCTTCTGCAACTCTAAGAATCTCGTCAGAATTGCTTTCTTCTAATAGATCATAAGCTACTTTGTCACTTAATAATATCAAGCCTAGATCATCCTCATTTTCATCAAAAATTGTTGCCAATACAGGAAGCATTTCTTTATTAGCAGATCTTTCACCCCTTTCTATTTTGCTTAGGGTTGAAGGATCAATATCTAATTCTGCTGCAACTTTTCTTAACGGAAGTCCTTTACTCTCCCGTAATGCTCGAATGTGTTCTCCAAATGATTCCTTTGCTGTCATTTCTGTAGTTTTCTTGAAATATTATTCAGGACATATTTTGTCCAAATATAATAAGAAAAGGGAATTTTCTGTAAAAAACTTGTAAATATTTGCCTTTGTGGAAAGAGTTATTTAATGGTTGCAAAATTCATCTGCTTACCAATTTTCAGCCAATTGGTAAACCATGCCGTAGCGAACCATGAGCCGTCTCCGGAACCATCGGGAGTTTCAAAGTTGATACGTTTGTCCAAGAATATCACTTCCAGTCCGCAATGCTTAAAATATTGTTGGCGTTTAGCTGTTTCAAAAGTGGTAAGAGGTAAAAGAAAGGCAAAGGGCTTACCCAAACAGTAAGCTCGTTCTAAAAATTCTTGCTTGAGGGCATAAGGTGGATTAGTAATGATGCAGTCGTATTGTTTTGGCTCGTAGTTCAGAAAGTCTTTTGCGGTAAGAATATCGGTGCTAATCACTTTAAAACCTTGCTTTTTGAGATAGTTTGATAGATTCCCTTTACCACTGGCACATTCCCATATTATCCAATCCTTTTTTAGGAAAGGTAATAAGGGCATTAATGCTTCCGGTGGCGTTTGAAAATCGTCCGGACTTCCTTTTTTAAGCGGTGGCTTCATTTACTTGGATGCAAAAGGAGAATTTGGTCCGGTTTCGTGGTGGCGTAGGTATTCGGTAATGAGTTTTACGGTAGCTGCCGAACGGTTTTTGTATAAGGGCTTATCCTGATGATCTCTTTCCTGAAGCATCATGCGGATTTTGCGTTGATCTTCGGTATCAATAAACTTCTTGCAGGCACGGATAAAGGCATCACGGCTACATCCTCTAATTTTGAGCCTTCGCATATCGACATACACAAAGAAGCTTCTGCGTTTTTTGTATTCATCTTTACCGATGCTGCCATCGGCAAAAGCATTGTTGGCAAGATTGTATTGTTCATCTACAATGTAGGTTGCAATTCGTACTAAAAAGTAGTTGGGTATTCGGCTTTCATAACGAGATACATCATCCACCTGATGATGCAAACGGAGCCAGGTACAGTTTTGCCATTCGGTAGTGGTGATTTTAGCAATAGACTGGTGGCTAATCATAATATCCAGTCCGTTGTGGCGGTTGGTGGTGAGCAAACCAACTACGGTTTGACCTTTTGCACCTACCATGTATTTATCCAAGTCTTCCAGTACCAATAAGCCATTTTTGAACTGGTTCACCATACGTTGTACCACTTCACGTTTTTCCTCAATACTCATGTTTTGTCCGTTTTTAGCAATTGGTCGGATCCTACGTGCTTGCACCTTGGTTAAGGCTTTGATATGAAAAGGGCTTACCGTTGGAAACATCGGGTAATCGTCATCATTCACATCAAAAGCCAGCACCTTTCTGCCTTTACGTCCGGTTGAGGCATCGTCTTTCATGTAGTGGCGTATCTCTGTTACATTACGATAGGTTTTACCCACACCGGTTTCACCGCAAATGAGTACCAACATGGGTTGGCGTTCCAAGTCTTCTTTGGAATAGGTAATGGGCTTTCTGCCTCTGGTCGATTTCTTTTGCTCTATGTCTTGATTAGTCGTTTCCTTCTTCATCTTTTGCAACCTCTAATACAGTGTTTTCTAGTTCTCCATCCTCGGTTTCCTCTTCTTGTTCCATGGTAGGTTCATAAGCCGGTTCGGGCATGGCGTTGGCTTTTTCTTCTCGAATGATTTCCAATATGCGATCAAGCAGGATTTCATTTTCAGCTCGTATTTCCATCACTACTTGGGCTTTCTTCATCAGGATAGAGAGTACCGCACCCAGTAATTGTTGTTCGGGCGTAAGCTTTTTAGCTTTCTTTTTTAGAATGGCAATAAGCAATGGGCGAAGCAGGATTTTATCTTCTTCATCGAGCTTGATGCGTTTGACGTTTTTGGCATTTTGCTCATCAATAACCTGAACAATCTCTTCAAAGTCGTAGAAGTCCTTATGCTTTTTGATTTTCACAAAAAAGCCACTTCCAACGGCAAGCACATTGTCGGTCATACCTAGTAAAGTATCCGCAGCTTGCTTGGCATGTCCGGTAGGGAGTTCAAAATCTTCTCCGTCTAGTTCATCCATACCGTCTTCACCTTCCGCATAGGAACCAATTTCCTGTTCGGGAGCATCGTAGATATTTTGGTCAAAGTCATCGTTTATGGATGGCTCTTTTTCCGTTTCTTCTTTTTCATCTGATTCTTCCTGTTCTTCGTTTTCCTCTATCGGTTCTGCTTCCTGTTTAGGAGTAACTACCTTTTTGCCATGACCGATTTCATCTTCCACAACCGGTTGGTTCAACGGACTGTTATTCTCGTCCGGAATCTCTTCAAAAGCCACGTTTTCGGCTCCTGAATTCAATACTTGTTCTACTTCTGAATGAATATCCTTCATGGCTGTTTACAGTTTTGATATAAATTGAATGCTTCGCTCTTCCAGTTGGTCGTACAACTGAATGAAGGGCTTGTAATAGTGTGGAATCGTCAAGCGTTCATCTACTTTTTGTTTGTAGTAGATGATGTTGCGTTTTCCGGTTCCAAATACCTGGGCAACTTTGGCGTAGCTGTATGAGGTGTATTTGTGGTACAAATGATAGCATGCCATGCGAGCTTCCCGGTACTCGGTAGTGGTATTGGTATAAAAATCCTCTTCCTTCAAATCAAACAAGGCAATTGCCTCATTAGTCAGGAAAGTAAGCAGCAAAGGAGCGTTGTTTTTTACCGGTTCAAACTGGGCTTTCTCTACAAAGCTGCGGAGCAATACCACTGTTTTTTGCAAACCGATTTTACCCACCACCATGTCGATATGGTATTGTAAATCCTCATAATCCGAACGCATGGTTTTGCCATGGATAGTGTTTGTTCCTTCCATAGGCTAGCGTTTAATGGTGTAGGTATAAGAAAACATAGCTTTGTATAGAGTGTATTTACCCACCTTGACTTTTGAGGCTTCCAAAGGCGTTTTGAATCCCATTTTCTGTAAATCGGTTCGGGCAATTTCTCTTTTGCCTTTGGCATACAACTGATCCAAAATAGCTTCATCTGAATTTGTCTTGCCAGTTGTTTTGGGAGCCTTGTACTCAACAGCAAAAACCTCATAGGCTTCTAAATCGGATAATTCCTCAATTGTTCCTTCGGTTTCTTCATCGGTATTCAAGCCGAATACTTCCTGATTTTTATTGAACAGGGCTTTGGCTTCTTTTTTAGAGACAATCTTCCAAGTGAATCCATCACTAAAACTGTACAGGCTGCCCGGTTGCAGTTCGTCTTGTTCTTCGTTGTTTTCCAACTGGTCTTCAAACTCTTCGTACAGGTCTTCTTCCAATTCTATGGAAAGGTGGTCTAGCTTTTTAGCCAAACGATCATGGTCATCGTCTAGGGCATGTTCCAAATCTTCTTGCAGGTCTTCAAATCCTTTGATTCGTTTTTGCAATTGCTTAGGGAGCTGTTCTGTTTTTAGCTTGTTTTCGGCAAGGAAAACCTGATGCGGATATTTTTTCATGTTCAATATTTTTATGCGGTTTGTTCTGCTTTTTCCTTTAACTCACTAAATTTCTCATGCAATTCATCTTCAATAGGCTTAATCTTGTTCATGCCCCAAATGCGTTTGAGGTCGCCTAAGAATTTCTGCACAGCTTTTTCGGTTTGCTCCACCTTGTTAGGATCCTCTTTGATTGCCTTGGGCATCATGTTGGCAATCTTTTTCATGTTGTCCTTTAGCTTGGTCGTGAGCTTTCGTTTGACCGGCTTTTTGATTTCCCCTGAAGCCATTTTTTGCTTTCGCTCATCACGTAGTTTTCTTCGGCATTCAGCGAGGTAGTCCATGGTCTTTTCCGACTTCTCTACAATCTTTTTGGATTGTGCTCTTTTGAGCTGCTTTTTTTGTTGCTGTTCAGCCTTGTCCGTTAGCTCATCTTTGATGGTCGCAATATCTTCTTTGAGCAATTCAATGGCGGTTTCGCCAATTTGTTCTGACATGTCCTTCATGGTTTTATCGTCCGGAAATTCCTTTAAACCTTCCAGTGTTTCATCGTAAATGCTCAATGCCTCCAGGGAGCGTTCGCTAAATACCTTTTTGGCTACACCTTCTTTTTCGAGCAATTTGTATGGATCATTTTTTATCATCGCTTGTATTATTAGTTGTTAATGAATTATGCAGCCTTTTTTAGGGCTTTGATGCGTTGCAGGCGTTCTTGCATTTGCTTGAAAGCACCTCGTAGTTTTCTGATTTTATCGAGCTTATCTGCTGAACTTTCCAGTACTTCACCTTTTTTGGCTCGTTTGGTATCGGTTGCTTTTACCGATTCACCGCCATAGACCATAAGTTCAGTGAGTACCTTATCGTTGAGAGAGGCAAATTCTTCCACACGCTCGGCAACCGACTTGGGTTTATAGCCCTTTTGCTCACGTTCTTTGATGATTTCTTCTGCCTTTTGGCTTACCGCCTCGGTTCCGGTTCGCTCTTCTAAAATGCGTTGCTTTTCCTCAATTTCTGTATTGATTCTGCTGTTTACCTGCTCAAAATCAAAATTGATGTCGTAGCCTTTGGGTTCCAGTACTTGTTCCAATCCACGCTTTAAAGTGGCATTGGCTTTTCGTACCGTATCGTAAATGTTTTGATCTCGATAAGTGGTTTGGGTAGTTTCATCCTCCAAATAATCCTTGTAGATTTTGAGTATCGTTTTAATGCTTCGGGCTTGTGCCTTTATCGGATTACCGTCTTTATCGGTAGTTTTTTGAGGCTTGTAGCGTTCCACTGCCTGATTGATATGCTCAATATTGCTATTGAAATTATCACGAGCCGACTTAATATCGGTGAGTACATTTTGCTGATTTTTCAGGCTATTGATTTCATCCTGAATTTGCTCACGCTCTTCCATAAGTAGCAACTCAGCCAAAGCCTTTGGATCGGTTACTAATCCCATTTTCAATTCAGAAGGGTTGAACTCTTCTAAATTCAGAGCATTGGTTTTTCCGGCTCTATACCATATCTCATTGATACGGCTTGTTTTCTCTTCTAACTTTTGAAAGATGAAGGTATCCACACTGTCTTCCATGAGTGGATTTACAATTCGCACATTGGCATAACGGTTTCCAAATCGCCAAATACGCCCTTCGAGCTGCTTTACATCCGTAGGGTTCCAGTCGAGCCAACAATTGTAAAGTGTAGTAGCTTTATTCTGTAAATTGATACCTTCCTTGATGGTAGCACTTCCAATCAGCACTTTGATGGTTCCTGCCAAAAACTTCTCTTTGATGCCTTCCTTTTTTGCAGCACTCAATCCACTTTTGATGATACCGATTTCACTATCCTTAAAGCCAATTTTCTTAATGAGGTATTCACGGATAAGCGGAAAGAAACTTACTCCGGCATTCATGTAAATCACCTGTCCACTTACATCTTCACCTCGCATTTCATGAAATCGCTTCACGCTTTTGATGCACTCCATGATGTATTTCAGCTTGGGAGAAGAATCTACGTATTGCTCATAACTTGGATTTTTGTCCGGATTACAAGCATAGAGGTATGGACTTAACGCCAATTGCCTTGCAAAAGAAAGTCCACGCAATATTCTAGCTCCTTCTTCTTCATCAGCCGACATGTTGCTTTCATCAATGGCATCGCCCTTGGAATTGTCTTCACTTTCTTCTTCCATACCCATTGGGTTTACACAGAAATTGGTGAGGCTTGTTCTACCAGTAACATACAACTCCACATCCTGCATAAAGCCTCTTTGCGTTGGGGTAAGCGGTAAGTTGGTACTGATTTGCTCTTCGGGTGGAAGTGCAATTACTTGATCCCCTTCACGCTTGTTTGCCATGGGCAACACAATCTTGTTCGGACGTTGGATATTGGCATCTTCACCCGTTTTATAGGTGATGAATTTGAAAATGAGCGATTGTAAAGCAATAAGGTTGGCAAAGCCCATGATGATTTCCTTTCGCTCAGGTTTTAACTTGGCATTGATTACCAATTCCAAACTGGTTTTGATATAAGTATCAAAAAACTCCTTGATGTTTTTTACACCTGATTTCTCCAATTGCTGATAACCAATTAAGGCAAGCATGGAATAAATCTCTAGCGGTGAATTGGTAAATGGCGTAGCGGTTAAAAGCAGTACGTTTCTCATTTTGTTGTTTCTAAGAATATACTGGCTAATCATAAAGCCACGCAAAGCCGTCATGGATGGCTGTCCGGATTTGATTTCATAAGGAGCTCGTTCACGTTTGCCACTTCCTTGCTGTTCGCCTTTTACCTGAGTAAAAGACTTTTTCATGGCATGAGCTTCATCTACAACCATGTAGTCAAAACCAAGCTCTTCTATGTTTGCCGTTCCACCTTTTACACCACGCCCCATCATCTCTTCAATCTTCTCAAAGAGCTTTACTTTTTCACGTTCTTCTTCGGTTCCCTGATTAAGAATATCGAAAAGCTCATTTCCAATGGTGTCCCACGTTTCATCATTAAAGGCTAATCGGTTAAAACCCTCATAAGTGAGTACTGAAATAGAATATTCAGGAACAGGCTGCACCGTTCCGTTTTCGTCCATCAATGGCTCTAAATAATCTCGTCCAAGGTTGTAGAGATCCATCACCTGATATTGAGGCAATACTCCGGTAAGCGTGACTTGTCCTTTTTCAACAACACCTCGCAGTTCCGAAAGCCAGTTTTTATAGGTTTGGTTGGGAACCACAATAAATGGACGTTTACATTGTCCACTTTCCAAGGCTTGTGCAAGCGATAAAATAGCGGTCATGGTTTTACCCACGCCAACATCATAGGCAATACAGCCGGAGCCATGCACACTGATAAATCCAATACCTTCTCGTTGAGCCGGACGGATAAATAATGGTTTGTTCTTGAAAGTAGCAGAACAAGTAAAAGCAATTGGAATTTTGAAATAGTTGATTTCTACATAGCCGTTGTAACGCTCGTTCCAAAGCTGTTCAATCTTTAACTGGTCTTCACGAGTAAGTCCTTTTGCCAAAAACTCTACAAAGAAAGTATCGCCTTCCTGTTTGGCATTTTGACGAATACGCAGCTTTTCTTCTTTATCGTAATGCCTTGGCGGTGTTCTGCCATCTATGTAGTAAGAAATAATATCCCAGGCGGTAGATTTCTTAAATTCATCTTTGGGTTGATTACGGAGCCATTGTTTAAACGCATCGGATAAATCCGTTGTGCCTTCTTGCCATTTCCCTGTGGTGGAATTGTACTCTGTAAAAGCGGTTCCATCTGTTAATGCTCCTACACGAATTTCCTTCCCAAAAGAAGAAGTTGGCTTGATAAACAAGCGGTTTTCTTTTCTTGGATCGGTTAAAGTCAATTTAGGTGGTTTTACCGCTTCCAGTCCTTTCCATTGACGGTTATATTGCTCTTCACCAAAGGTTTGAATGATGGTTTCCTTTTCACGCAGTAATACCGATTGACGTTTGTAGATGTTTTCAGCATAGTAGAGTACGCTTGGCATATAGTCGCCATTGTAGTAGCAAACCACTCCGGCTTTGAGCCATTTATCCAGTTGTTTGCTCACCTCGTTTAAAGGAACCACATATTTCGACCAACCGTTTTTCTTAGCCAAAATCACCGTTTCGTCATTGTAGCCATTGGTTTTGCGTTTGTACCAAACCCACGCTTTGATTTCATCATCGGTAAGTCCTTTGTTGTATTGCTGCATGATGTCGTCAAAGGAGAATTTTTCATTGAGCAAGTACTTAGTATCTTTTGGTTGAATAGAGTTGTGTAATCTTATCTCTTTTGTTTGCTCTACAACTCGGTCAATATTTTCTTTGTACATTTTATCCTTTACCAAATGCTCCACATCGTCTTTGATACTGGATTCAAGAGCTTCCACATGTTTTACTGGAACATCTACCGAAGACACATCAATACCTGTAATTACATCATCCATTGAGCCTTTAACCTTTGTAGTTGGCTTTCCAAATCGGTCGGTAGTTTCGTATTGCTCGCCCAATATTTTAGTTGGGTTTTGCTCAAACCAAGCATCACCCATCAGTAAGTTGGGTTGCTCTTTTTGGCTTATGGATTCACTTTCTTTTACCGTTTCCAGTTCTTTCATTTCAGCTTTGAGCCATGGATAATCCTGCAATACCTCTTCGGGAATTTCTTTTCCGGCTTTAATGGCTTCGGTAATCAGGTATTCATGCTGTTTACCATCTGCATGATTCAATACCATTGGGCTACCAGTTTTTTCAATCGCCTTGATTTGTTGGTATTCTGTTTTTCGCATTTCCCATGCGTACTCAGCAGAAGTAATGTCGTTCGGACCAATAAAGCCTCGTTCTTCTAGTAGTGGATCCATGCTTTTTTGTTTTTTAAGTTCTTCTAATCGTTTGTTTGCCTCTCGTGCTATTTGGGCAAAGCCTTTATATCCTTGTGCCATGCCTTATGCGTTTTGATGAGCTAATTCCTGTTCAATAAGTGCTATGGCAGAACCAATGGGCATGCCTTCTTTGGCTACATAGCGAATAATCATTTCCTCAATTCGGGCATAACCTTTTGGGGTGCTTTGCATTTCACACACGTATTGCCATTTGTTGGAATCGCATTCCTGTAATTCCAATTGGATTAATTTTTTCAGTTCGTTTATAGATGACTTTGTTTTCATATCACTGTCGTTTGAAGTTTTTCACTTTGCTTTTTTCTTGCTCAGGCATTTCCTTAATTAATCACCCTTAGGGTGTTTTTCGTTTGAATACTATGATGTCTGTACCGATGTCGGTGGTTTTAAACATTCGAGCAGGAAGCCTGTAAGCATCTACCAAATCTGCTTTGGCTGCTACTTTTTCTTTGAGCTTGTTGTATTTGGAATTGTTAGTTAGAAAGGCACTTGGAATGATGAATACCAACACACCTCCGGGCAGCAATAAATCCAGTCCACGAGTAATGAAGTACTGATCGTATTCCGTAGCTCCAGTCCATTTCTTTTCGCCCATGCCTGCCCATTTCCCTGAAAATTCACCGTAGGGTGGATTACCAATAACCAGTTCATACTTCGCTCCACCAAAATCATCTTTCAAGTGGGTATTCCCGGCAAAAAAGAGGGTTTCAAAAGGCTGCTGATAGATACTGGCATTCGGGTAAATGATTTCTGCAATGCGGACTGAATAAGGATTGATTTCATAACCGACCAATTCAGCTTCTTTGGGAGCGTATTTGAAAAAGTTTCCTGTTCCACAAGAAGGTTCTAATACAGTACCACCTGAATAACCGAACTTGTATGCCAAGCCCCACATTTTCTGCACAATGACCTCCGGAGTGAAGTATTCATACAATACACCTTTGCCCGAAGCTCCTTGCTTAATTAAGCCACCGCTTCCGGTATATTGTGCAATGAATTGTTTGTCCTCTTCTGAATAGGATTCATCTTCGGCATCTTTCTCCACGATAAACTCTTCAATTTGAAGATTCAAATCATATTGATTACTTGGCTTTTTATCGGGCTTGGATTCAGGCTTAATCGCAGGTGTTTTTTCATTGAGCAGGTAGCGAACCAAATACTCCAATACACCCGAAGTAGCACCTGGAACTTTCCAAATCTCATTGTCTAAAATCAAGTCATCGAGGTAATTGCGAATAATCGCTTTATGTTTTTTCTCTCCGGATTTACTTTGCGTAACCAAAGAAGAAGATTCCAGTTTGATAGGAGCTCGTTCTTTGAAACGCTTGCGAATGTCTTTGACCAGTTCCAATTGGGATTCAATAGAAGTGGCTTCAATTCGGTCTAATAATATCGTTCTTAACTTCGATTGATTGTAAGGATTGCCAAATACCAACACTTTGTTTTGAGGATATTCGTCATCGGTCATTTTCCATGCAGCAGGAAGGATAAAATCAATGGAACCTTCTTTGGCAATCGGACTTTTATCAGGGATTTGACTAATGATAATGCCTTGCGTTTTGGCAAAGGCAATCAGTTCATCAAGGGCTTTTCTAAGTTTCTTTAGCTTTTGCTCTTCATTGTTGTAAATGCTATCCCTACTTTGGATATGAGCTGCAAGTGTTTTTACATGCTCATCAAATGCAGCTTTTAAAGCCTTGTCTTTAGTTGAGAAAATGTCTTTGTCTGAAACCGGTGTACTTGGAGAAGTAGAGCCTGAAAAATCCCCAAATTGTTTACCCGAAGAATTGCCATAACTAAATCCTTTTTCAGGAATAGTTCTCAATCGAATAGAACCTCTGTATCCGGTTTGTTTGGTAAAAGGAATTTCAATCTCTTCCTCGGTATCTTTTAATAGCTCTGTTTCTTGCTCTTTAGGTTCATCAATTCCTTTGGTAATAACCGTATTGAGAGCCGTGTCAAAATACACATCACCAGTATCGGGATAATCACGTTCATAAACGGCATCTACAATAAGAGGCATCATTAGTACAAAAGGATGTTTTAACCCTCTAGCATCTTTGGTTTTTCCCTTTTCAGCCAGTAAACAACCTTTGGTTGCTTCCAAAACACCTAGTTCCAATTCGGTGATACCCAAATGCAATAGTGCTTTGATGGAATCAATGAGAATGTCCACGGCAAAACCAACAAAATAGCTATCAACTTTTAAGCAAACAGGGAAATTGTCCGGCTTTAAAAATCCGGAGCGTTTCATACCTTCCAAAAAGCTCAATAGACTTTCGGCATCTAAGGGCTGCACATGATTTAAGGAAGAAGGAATAACCGAAGAATAATCCGGGTATCGAGTTTGGGTGCGGTACTGCTCCACACGATCCTGATCCACTTCTGAAAGTCCTGTTCCATCTTTGCTATCAATATTGATCGCTTCCCAACATTTTGGAGAGATACAGTACAAGCCTTCGGCTACATTGTTGGTATCAGGAATAAAAAGGAGCTTGAATCCATTGGTAGCTACAATACCATTTTTATCAAAATTTACGCCCAACATGGCGATTCGGTATTCGTCTTTTGAAACGAAAGAAGCTACAATCTTTTGCAAGCCCTTATCCATCGGATCGGCTTTCCAGTCAAGTGGTTTGATTGCTTTTACCTGCTTGTATTCCTGTGGAACGAGTTCCCAAAGATTGGTAGAAAGAGCCTCTTTAAATTGCTCATCATCTATGATTCGGTAATAATGCCCCCAACCTAATTTTTTCATAGGTGTTCGCATTCCGGTCATTTGCGACTGAAGTATGGCTTCAGGAAAACTTTCTAAATGATGTCCGTTACGAATATCCATAAGAAGCACATCCAGTTCCCTGGCAGCTCCTTCGTAATTCTTTTGTTTGTACGCTTTATCAAATGCTTGAAATATGCCATCAGGCGTTAATCCACTATGAGCAAGAATGCCTTCATCTTTAGGCTGTTCTTGTGGTATTTCAGGTTTGGAAATAGTTCCTTCTTCATTGTTTTCAGCAGCTTCTAATTCCAGTTTATGACCTTGATTCAAAAGGTTACTGAGCCATCCCGATAAGAACTTGTTTTGCTCTTTTTTCTCTTTGAGGTTCACCAGTTCCTTGCCGTCCTCAAACACATACACCGGTCGGTAACCAAATTGGTCTTGGTAGTGCATGGCTTCTCCTGTTTCCAGTTCCAAATCAATGCGAATCTGCATATCAGGATCGGGAACTAAATCGCCATTCTGACTGAAATAGTGAGCCAAAGCAATGAGGTAACGTCCTTTTTTATCCTGACCTAAAAAGTCATAGGATACGTCCATCAACGCTTTGCTATCCAATACCGATTTACCGTTTGGAGTACCTGTCTCCAAATGCTCATTGAGATTGGGAATGAGTTTTTGCAGCTTATTGAAAATAGCACTGTATGGCTGCATCTTTTTAGGCTTGGATAAATTCTCCAATGCCTTTAAGTTTTTAGACTTTTCCTTTAGCCAGTTATCGTAATTACCGATAAGGGCTTTTTTATCAGCATCAGTAATATTGGGGTAATTTTCATCGAGCCATGAAGCAAACGCTTCGGTAGAAGTAGTTTCGTTTTCCGGTTCTCCAATTGGCTTATTTATTTGCTCTCGGAACCTTCTAAAAAACAAATGATAATCCTTGGGTGGAATTTGAGGTTTTTCAGGATCCGGATTCAGGATGTTTTGAATGGTATAGTATTCTTCCCAAATCTCATTTTTTCGGTCGCTTAAATCAGCATGATTCACACGCAACCAACCTGAAAACAGCAAAGGCATTTCCTCTTCCTCTAAATTGCCAAAGTCCTCTTGTCGCTTGCGAGCGAACTTCCCAAAAGCATTAAGGATTTCTAGTTTATCCTTTTTGCTTAATGATCGGTCGGATTGAACGAGTGGCTTTGCACTAGGTTCCTTTGCTTGAACTTCCTTTTGTTCCGACTTTTCACCAATGATATTTCCTTCCTTGAAGAGCTGACGAGCTTTGCGGACATAGTTTCTTGGATAGATGTTGATGGAGTGGAGTTTGTCTCCAAAGGTTTCTTTGCCAAACTCACTTACCAATTGCTCGGCAATGTTCTTACTTGGTTCAAAGACAATGTAGTTTTCCCAAAACAGTTTGCCTTCATCATCTTTGGCTGCAATGCTTACATAGCTGAAATTCTTATGGTCGATGTTTTCTTCGGATGCAGAAAAAGAGGGCTTTATATTTATAGCAATGGTTGTTTCTCCCGATTCGAGAGCTTCTTTAAGGTTGTTTGCAAAATCTACAATGGAATTGGTTTTAGAAGCATACCACATATTTTGGCGGTAGCTGTATTTAAAACCTACGGCTTTTAATTGAGAGGTTGTGGCTTCATCCGGCTTTTCATCAAAGCGAAGCTCTACACCGTTTTTATTTGTATTAAATGAAATATCTACCTTCATCCAGTCTTTTTATTATTTATAAAAAGCCTTTCTAAAGGCAGGGAAAGCAAAGCCTATATAGCAAACAGGCTGCGAAAAAAGACCTCCTTATTATTTATAGAAGGTCTTTTGTGGGTTTAAAATTAATCAGAAGAATTGAAAAATAATTGGTTCCAATTTGTACCTCGGTACAATTGAAAATTGACCGTAAACACTTATCCTTTGTAAAGTCTTTACTAGCAAAGGATTAAATTTATTGCAGGGATAAATTAAGGCGTGTTTCATCGGTACAACTTTTTCTAAATAAACAACTCCTTGTAAATCTCCATTGTAGATTTGTTGTAGCTCCAGTTCTTCCACGCATACTTTAAGGCTTCTCGACCAATATCGGTGCGAAATTGAGCATCGGTAATCAATTTCCGCAATTGTTCTTTCCACTCATTTTCATCTTTGGCAAGCATTCCATTTTCACCATGCTTGATGATTTCAGAGTAGGGAAAAACAGAAGAACTTATCATAGGAATTGCAAAGGCAGCAGCTTCCAAATACTTCACAAAGGATTTTCCTGCTGTGTTAAATGGATGGTCGTTCATGGGGTGAAGCATTACATCCAAAGCGAGCTTATTCAGCTTAGTTGGATATTCCAAAAAGGACACTGGCTTCACAAATTTGAAAGGTAAATCACCAAGACTATTTTCGTCTTTCAATTTTCCGTTCCATCCAAAAATGAAGAGTTCAGCATTTTGGTCTTTCAATACTTCTTGCAAAACAGGTAAAATACTTTTAACATCTTCGGATTGCGAGGGGTTGGTGATAATTCCTATTCGTACAGTTTTGCCATTGTTCTTATTGATTTGTGGCACTTCGGCATAGGCTTGATTTGAAATTAAGTTGGGAACAAAAGCAAACATAGGATCCGCATCAGGAAAGGCAACTTCCAACTTATCTTCAATGGCTTCCAATATGCCATTGGTAGGAACTGTTATTACATCCATTTTGGAAAGGTTCTCCAGTAGTTTATCCAGTTGCTCTTTGGGGTACTTTTTTATTCCGGGATGATAGTCAGGAAAATTGAAATAATGACAATCAATATCCATCACAAACTGAATGCGGTCATTGATAGATACAATACCTTCAATGATGGGCTGAATATTCGTGAAAAAGGCAGGAAAAACGATATAATCTGCCCAACGGATCAATCGTTCATCAACCGGAGTATCGTATTCATCATGCTTCTTGTTGAAGTTCCATTTGTGAATTTGATTGACAATAGCTTTATGCGACTTGGTTTTGTTGAGTTCCAAGGCAGGTGCTATCATTCTGTAATAACCCGAAGCATTCATGCAAGGAGCAACATACAACACATGTACTTTTTCAGCTTCATCTTGAAGTTCAGGATATTTTTCCTCGAAGGAAAGAGAGCTGTTTAACCGCTCTAAAAGTTCGTTTACATTTCTCATGAGTTCACATCTTTTTTAACTGGAGTTCCCTCGAAATACTTTTCAATCTCGTTACCAGTTTGTTTATCATAAATGATCGCTGCATCGGCTTTTGCACCGTATTCAGTCACTTTTTTTCTTAATCGAGCTAAGCCGATATTTCGGTCTATAAACTTGGAGTACTTATGCTTCCAGTCTAGTGACCATAGCGTTCTCACATTGCCATCTTTGAAATAGATGAGCAGTTTTGAAAGGGAATCCCTTTTCAATTTCCATCCTTCTTTGGGTGCTGTCATGGTTTGAATTGTTTAATTAATGTTTTTAATAGAATAAGGCTATGGTACTTTTCACCATGGCACAGAAAAACCTTTACAAGGTTTTCTTGAAGCTGAATTTTAGCATTGACCTTTTCATTGGGGATAGCATGAGCAATAGCGAGGTGCTGTAAATAGTCACTCACTCGCTTTTCAACAATAGGCTGTAAACCCAATGCTGTTGCCATTCCTTCTCCGGCAAAAAAGTCGATTAATTCAGGAGTAGGAATAGCATACAATAATGCCTTATCGGTGATTAATCGGGCTTTGCACAGTTTGTTTTGCAAACCAATTTCCACGATCATGTCTTCTTTAGAAAGTCGATAATTCTTGGATTGTACCTGAAAATAGCCGTGTACATTGCTGATTACTTTTTTTTCGTAACCAAAAACATCTATGGTAACATTCTCCATATAGTTTTTAAGGCTCTCTTTGATTCCTTTTTTCTTTCCTAGCATGTTTATCTGATTTGATGAATAACTTCCGGTTTGAGCACCGCAGCATGAAATAGGTGCAATAGGGATTGATCACCTAGTTTGCCGATTCGTGTTTCGCATTCTCGATATACCTGAAGCGAAGACTTTCGATTGGAATCGGTCTTTTTCTCGTTGTTCAGGTATTTTTTGATTTGAGCATGGAGAATGAGCTTCTTGCGAACTTCTTCTTTGCGTTCCAAGTGTTTTTGGAGCCACTTTTTGGTTCCGGTGAATCCGGAAGGGTTGTTGGTATCAAAATAGCGATACGGCAATTGCACAAAACGCTTTTCGGGATCTTTGGCAACAAAATCTCGAACGAGATAAACTCGCTCGCAGTAATTCTGATGCACATTGGATAAAAACTTGTCAGAAACAGGCTCATACCACTTGACAAGCATCTCTTTGGCTTGTTTTTCCTGAAATTCAGTCAGAAAAACATCCCTGTACAAAAGGTTTTTCGCCAGTTTCCACAAGCTTTCTGCATAAAAATTAAGGGAAGTGCTGCGAGCCGAACCGTCCTGTTGTTTCCAGTTTTGTTCATTATTGGCTCGCTTTCGCACTTTTCCCCCGGTATCTTTAGAAATTTTCGCAACTTTTTCCCCGGTGTTTCCAGTTAAAATGTTTCCAGTAGGGTATCCTGCTTTACTTAAAATTTCCGTGAGCGATAGCGAACTCCGATTTCTTTGGTTACTAGTTCTTCTCTGATCAGGAGATGAACCGTTGGAGTTATCTACACCTATTAATAAATTATTTTTATTGTAACTATTGTTTCTAGTGTATGTATGAGGACAATTTGTCGTACCCTCATTTTTAATTGATTGATTTTCAAGGTCTTTTTGTTTTACTTCTTCCAACTCCTTTTCGGCTTCCAAAAGGTCTTTTCGACACCTTGCTAACAGTATTTTAGGGTTTATCAACAACTCATATCCGCTATTACTACCACAAAATTCTTTATTGGTGATAATGCCTGCCTCTTGCAATTTGATAATGTGTCTTTGAATGGTTCTTGGGCTAACCTTCACCAAACTGGCTAGTTGAGAATTGTTTGTTTTCAAAGCCGGCAATGTCTCTGCGGTGAACTCCATAATACCATTTGCCTTAATTAAGAAAGCTCCATAAACACGAATGATTTCCTTTGCGGTAAAAAGTACTCCTGCCTTTATTTTATCAGTTAACGCCTCGTTTCTATCGTTGTGGTATTCCACAAACTGATCTAAGGCTTTATAAGAGATTGAATAATTGATGACCAACATGATGATATATTTTAAATGACCTGAGCAATCGCTCGATATATTCCAAAGGGTTTTAAGTCCAGGTTTGTGGCTTGTCTAACCAACCTGAATCGTTTCACCCAAATAATTTCTTGATAGGAAGTGGTAATGTCTGCTCCATCGAATTGAGCAACATAAATTTGATGACCTTGCTTATAAAAGGGTAAAGGGTTTTTGTAAAGCATGCAGCCTAGTTCGGATTGGAAGCTATGCCAATCGCCATTCCTCACGCCTTTAGGAAGACTGAATTGCAAGCGATCTTCTTCTAGTGAATGCCCTTCAATGGTCAAAACCTTGAAATAGATATTAACAGGTCTGACCATTGTAAGAGTTTGTTTCTTGTATCTGTTCTATCAATGCCTTTATCTCTAATAGTAAGGATTGATATTTACTATTTTGTATAACTTTCATAAGCAAATTAGTATTCCTTATTTAACACTTCTTCCGCATGACGTTTCAATTCAGCACGTTTTTCTTTCATTTCCTGAATGATTAACCAACCCTCTTTCCAAATTTTTTCAGCCAAATGAAGACGTATTTCTTCACCTTCCAAAAACTTATAAATTGTTGGACGTGAGATACCTGTACGACTTTTGATCAACTGAATCCCTTTGACAGGAAGCTCATTTTTAAACTCTTTTATTTCTTCTCGTGTAAACATGTTGTAAATATTTTGTAAATTTGTTTACCTTAAACAAAAATTATTACATATATTTGCGACAAAGATATACTAAAATAGTAAACTAATGCAAATAAATTTATTAAAATGGTAAGCTATGGTTGATAAAGAAATTTCAAGAGAAATGCTGAATGAGCGTTATGTATCTGCAATAGAACATCTTATGCGGATTCGTACGCTTAAAAATCAGCGTGAATTTTCCGCCATAATGGAAGAGAACCCCACGGTATTTTCTCAGATTAAGTCAGGAAACAGGAATGCTTCGCTCACACAATTAACTAAAGTTGTAAACGATTTTGACCTAAATGCTAACTATTTTCTAAAGTTTGAGAACAAGAAGGAACCTATCGAATATTCAGAGTTGAATATCAATCCTTCAATTACTGGAGATAATCAAGATGTTATGGTCGGTAAGAATGTTTCAAAGAATGATGGTGTTGTTCATGGAGACTTTTACAATGTAGAAAAACTAATTAATCAAGCTCCTCCCGAACTTAGAGAGCATATACATCAACTCCAGAAAAAATATGAACTGCTCGAAAAAGAGAATGGCAGATTCAAAGACGAAGTCAGTGAATTAAAAAAAATAATCACAAACATGACTTCGCAGCTCAATGATGCACATGCTCAAATCAAAGAAAAGGATGAGCGTTTGTATCAAGCACAATGTGAATTGATAGAAGTGTACAAGAAGAAAAAGTAAGGTTATGAAGAGCAGTAATCACGTAACAGCCAATCAAGCTCCATTAGAGCAATTGCTTTTTTGTTTACGAAACAAAGAAGTGGACTGTGTTTTATTGTCTTCTGATCAAAATGCAAGCCTTTCATTTATCAATGGTATTAATAGAGCAATCCAGTATCAGGCAAGTGAATTTCAATTAAGCGAAGCTGCCATTCAGGAATTGTCATCATCGCTTAACGAACAAACTAGCAAAAATGGTATATGGCTTAGTTATTTAGAACGTCAAGTATTAGATATACTGGTTAGCGAAAAGACTGTTCTACTTGTTTTTAACAAGAATGGGAAATTACTAAATGAATTAAAGGGAGTGGGATGTTTTGTAATTCATCTAGCTGAATTAATGAAAGAAACCTTCCCGGGAACCTATCAATTGGCAAAGGAATTGAATCTGATAGCCATTGAGCCAAAGGAATCAAAAGCCTTGGATTTTATTCACAACAAAAACTATCATAGCGTTAAAGTAATCAAACGCAAAGGTCAGCTCGACAGAGTGGAGTGCGAAGAAAAAATGCCCATTAACAAAAGGGTGATTGATATTATGAGAGATGCAGCCTTTCAAAGTATTTCCATTAACCAGGAAGACGGAAAGGCGGTACACATTAATAGAGTAGTAAAACAGAAATTATGAAAGCTTTGAGAAATATTCAGGCTGCATCACAAATACTGGTCTTATCAGAAGAAATGAGAGATTGGCGAAGTGAAGTAAAATGCGATCAACAAAACATGAATCTCATGCAGAGACGTATCAGAAAATTCTAAAAGCAGAAAAAATGACTCCGGAAAGACTAAAAACATTTCCGGGATTTGAAGAAATTGAAGAAGATGAAGCAAAGCATGTTATTGAAACACTTGAATGTTTTTGCGGAATCATTGTAAAACATATATCGAAAAAAGAAAAAGATGAAGAACCTTGATATTTTTAAGCCATTTGCGAAGGAATCGAAAGCACAGTCGATTAATATTGATGGGAAAGCGGTAATCTACACTAGGGTATCAACCAAAGAGCAGGCTGAAAACAATGCCAGTTTAGAAACTCAAAAGAAGTATTGTTTAGAATTCGCAAAGCGGAAAAATATTGAAGTTATTGAGTACTTCGGTGGGACATACGAATCTGCCAAAAGTGACGAAAGAAAGCAATTTCAAAAGATGCTGACTTTCGTAAAAAGAAGGAAAGACATATCATACATCATCGTATATTCTTACGATAGATTTTCGAGAACAGGAGCAAATGGAGCCTATATCAGTGATCAGTTAAAACAACAAGGTATTGTAACATTTTCTGCCACACAGGAAGTTGATACCATGACCGCAGCAGGTTCTTTTCAGCAAAACCTATATTATATGTTCAGTCAATTCGATAATGAATTGAGAAGAGACAAGTCGGTATCAGGCATGCGAGAAAAGCTGAGAAAAGGATATTGGATTGGAACCATTCCATTTGGCTATACTAACCTTAATCCGGGCAAAGGAAAAGAACAAGACATTGTTATCAATGAAGAAGGAGAATTGTTAAGACATGCCTTTATATGGAAGGCAAACGAAGACATAACCCACAATGAAATCTCCGACCGATTAGCAAAGAAGGGATTAAAAGTAACGGCTAAGAAATTGAGCGATCTATTTAGAAATCCATTCTATTGTGGATTGGTAGTCAGTTCACATATTCCCGGAGAAGTGGTAGAAGGAAAACATGAGGGCTTGGTATCAAAAGAAATATTCCTGAAGATTCACAAACTGTTAAATAAGCGTGGATACGGAGAAAAACGAAATACGGATTGTGAACACCTTCCTTTAAAGCAATTCGTTCGTTCAGCAGATTGCGACACACCTTACACAGGCTATTTGGTTAGAAAGAAAGGTTTATACTACTACAAGAACAACCGTATCGGAGCAAAAGAAAATAGAAGTGCCAAAGTGATGCACGAGAAGTTTACAGATCTTTTGAAGAACTATCAAATTCAAGATAAGAAATACATCGCCCCGATGAAGGAGGTCATGTATTATACTTTCAAGGCTGAACATGAAGCTAAAATTCAAGAGACTGCAATACAGCAAAAACAAATTTTAGAATTTACAACCAAGCTAGAAAGATTGGAAGAGCGATACGTTTTTGAGGAAATCTCACAAGGTCAATACGAGAAGTTCAAGCAAAAGCTAGAAGCCGAGAAGTATGAAATTGAGGAAAGTTTGTATAGCAACGGTTTTAATTTATCGAACCTTGAAAAAGCTATTGATTTATCATTGAAATATTCCCTACAACTCCCTGAATTGTGGGATTCTGGCAATTTGGAGGTAAAGAGAAGTATTCAAAAAATGGTGTTTCCGGACGGGATTCTGTATGACTTCAAAAATGACGATTATCGAACCACAAGAATAAATTCAATTTTCAGCGTAATCCCTTCATTATCAGTAAAAAACAAGCATAAAAAAAACGGGAATAAAACAGATTTCTCTGATTATTCCCGTTTAGTACTCGGGGCGGGAATATATTACAGTAAAACACACCTTAACAATACTTAACCTAATTTAACTTATTTTATTTGTTTTCAAGCACTTAATGTTTACAACCTGTTAAAATTTTTATGGTTTCAACTGGTTAAGTAAATACATATTGTACGTAAATTTGTACGTAAATATAAAAATTAATCATTATGAATTGCAACACACATTTTATCCTAGACAAAACTAAAATAAATAAAAAAGGTCAGGCTACAATCTTTTTAAGATTATTTACTAAAAACAATGAAATCAAGATTTCTACCAAACAGAAATGTAAGCCAACAGAATGGGATAATAAAAAGGAAAGAATAAAATCTAAACATTATTTATCCGGGTCGATAAAAATTAATGAATATTTAAATAAAATCGAGGAAAAAGCAAATCTTTATAAGCACGAATACACAATTTCAGAAACTTCTATCCTAAAAGAAAAACTCCGTTCTTGCATAGACGAAATTTTAGGTATTCAAAACAGTAATATACTTAATAATTCATTTACTAAGTACTTATCGGATTTTATTCAAAGAAATCCAAATTCATATGTCGGAAACACATTAAGAAACTACCGACTTACACTAAACTATTTAAAAAAATTTGAAAAACTAAATAACATTACTCTTTCTATACATAATCTTGATTTAAAATTTCAGGAGAAATTCACTCACTATCTTATGAAAGATCTTGGAATTTCCGATAATTCGATAGCAAGACAATTTGTTAATATTAAATGTGTTTTGTCTTATGCAGAAAATGTGGATAAAATCCATGTTAACTTAGAGTATAAAAAATTTAAGACTGTGGAAAAGCCCGGAGTAATAATTTCATTGAATTCTACGCAAATTAAGGAGTTTGAAAACTATAAGCCATCTACAAAATCTCATGAATTGGCAAGGGATATATTCTTATTTTCATGTTATACCGGTCTTAGGTGGAATGAAATAAAAGCCCTAAAGGCTGATAACATAAAAGGTGGTTTTATAGAGTTTGTACAAAATAAAGTTGATCAAATGATACGGATACCATTCAACAATAAGACAAAAGAATTAATAGAAAAATACAAAGGCGAAAATTCTATTTTTCCGTCAATTAGTTCCCAAACTATTAACATAAAACTAAAGGAAATAGCATTTGACATTGGCTTCCTAAATAAAATAACAATAGTTGAACATAAAAATAAAAAAGCGATAGAATTTCATGAACCTCTTTATAAAAAGATCTCATTTCATGTTGCCAGGAAATCTTTTACAACTATTCTATGCCATAAGAATGTAGCTTTACCAGATATTATGAAATTAACTGGACATAAAAAATTATCTTCTGTACAAAGGTACATGGGAACTTCAGAAGAAAGACTTAAAGAAGCTGTTCGAATATTTGACCTATAAACTTTACCATTTAGTTTTTTTAAACTATGTTACATAAATCTTAATAAATTTTGTAATTTATTTTACGTATTTATTTCTGAAATGAATAATCAATTATTAATATTGAATAGGATTAACAACTGTATGAATTAATGTCAAATTTAGAGTTAGCTATTTCCTTAATAAACAAGGTTAAAAGCACAAATAAAACCGTAAAATTCAATAGAATTAATGACACCTTAAATTGGCTAGAAGAATCCGGAAGTTATACATATCCTTCTTGTCAAATATTAAATGACATTCAAAAACACCATTTTTTATATCCTATTTCACAAAATTTAATAGAAGTAAATAAATACAATTATGAACTTTACTCCATTCTAATTAATGCTCTAAAGGCTATTGAGAAAAACAAAATCGATTTTTGTGAAGCTATTATAAAACATAACGGGTTGATTGATGAAAATGGCACTAATAATCCTGTTGAAACGGTCATAAATTATCTCAAAAAGAAAATAAATTATTATGAGGTGTCTCTTCCAAATATATATATATTGAGAAATAATGATAAGCATATAGACTCTGATAATAAAGATTTTGAAAATATCGCAAAAAAATGGTTTTCCCTAAAATCAACTACTTCAGTAAACTTTTTTGACACTGTTATTAGTATTCTCAATAAAAATTCTTTCGAGTTTTTAAAAGGTAATGACTACTACCGTCATGAAAACTTAAAAATAGTACTACCAAAAAGTAGTTACTCCAAATTAGTTAATTTTTTAAGTCAAGGTGTCTCATTGCATAGTCAAGAAGATTTTAAAAAATTAATGGACAACCAAACACCTTTAAGCCCAATCGAATTAAATATTGAATACATAGAATTATGTAGAATTATCGAAATATTGATGCGTGACCTACGAATTATCAGAATCGAACGCGAAACTTTATACAAATGGTTAGTGGATAATAAGTTTCATTTAATTTCAAAAAACAAGATAACCAATGTAAAAATTCCATATTTAAAGAAACGTTTTAAAGATGTAAATAAAACACACGAAAAATATCAATATTTACTCAATGAAATTAATAACGCTTTAAAAAATGACTCTTCGACCAATTAATTACTACTATATTTCTTATATTAAGTAAATTCTTTCAAATTGGAATAAAATAGACCTTATTCTTAAAGGTATAATTAGGTATAATTAGGTATTTGAACGTCAAAATATTTTTTGAAACCGCTATACAAGATTAACATTGCTAAAACTTTTATATGATGGTAACAGTTTTAGATAAGAATGATCTATCCCAATTAATGGATGAGAAACTTAGTTTGTTTAAAGAAGAAATAATTAGAGAGCTTAGTCGTAATAATTCTAATAATTTAAAGCAATCCCAAGAAGACAAACCATTGTCTATAGCTGAGGCGAGCAAAGAACTTAAAGTTTCCAGGCAAACTATAAGTAAATGGTGTAAAACAGGACTATTAACTTCTAAAAGAATAGGTAAACGAGTTTATATAAGCTCTCATGAAATAAGGAATATCCCTAAATGAACAGTTTTGAACAAAATAATATTGGAGGTTACCTTAACTCGAAAGAAACAATGAAAATTCTTGGTTGTCAGAATACTACATTGTATTATCTCAGAAAGAACGGTTATTTGGCTTATTCCAAAATTGGCCGGAAGATATTTTATGATATTAAATCAATAATTGAGCTTCTCGAAAAAAATAGGGTAGAAAAAAGATAAAATAATGAAAAAACCTATTAAAAAACAGTTTATTCTTGTTAGTCTTAATGTACTTATTTTGGCTATAAATGAAAAATTGAAAACACCACTAAAAGTTTATTTGGCTCTTAAATGTTTATATGAAGGCGAAATAAAAATAGATGATAGAGTAAAGAATGAAATAAAATCATTTTTACAACTTAAATCAATAAAAACAATTCAAAGAAATTTAAAAATATTAGAAAAACAGAACTGGATTCGAAAAAACCCCAAAACCGGTAAAACTTATATAATAGTTAGTACAAATAAAGTAAGTCATTACGACAAATTTAGAAATAGAAAACACCCATTTGACAGGTATAAAATCAATAAATTAGATGCTTATATCGGAGGTTACTTATTTAAATATGTCCATCGCAGTACCTGCTATAGAAACAATTATTTCGGAAACAAAATATTAATAGAACCCAAATATCCTCTTGGCATAAAAAAAGAACATGGCAAGAGGAAAGGGTTCTTAAAAAAAATTGACCCTTTGCTATTTAAACCTATGTCAATAAAAGGAATCAGTAAATTATATGACATAAACTACGATCAAGTTCGTATTCTTAAAAAAGCAGCTAAGCAAGAAGGATTAATAGAAATCAGGACAAACCATATCCCAATGATTGACCGTCCAATTACTGTTGACTCCAGAGCTAAAAGGACATTGGCCGACAATTATACGTATTTTGTAAAAGATCGTGTTTATAAACGCTTACCAGATACGATAAGACCCACAAAGTGGAATTAATAATCTAAAACTCATTCCGTATATCTTTTTAAACCGTGACTCAACTAACATTGATGGAAAAATTTTCCTCTTATATTAAAAAGAACTAATAGCTAATAACTATGTGAAAGTTTATCGAAATATTTTAATCATTTTTTAATAAACCAATAAAAAAAGGTCTGATTTTAAATTTAAAATTCTTCTACACACCATTTTTATATTCAACTGGGTTCAGAATTATTCATTATATCAGAAAATTGTCATTAAAAGGTTTTAAAACGAATTTAGGCATAAAAATATACATGAAAACAGATCCATATACATTAACACAATTTAATCCGAAACGGTCGAATCAAAAATTTGAATCGGTTGCTAATCGCATAGCCTTTCATAATAAAAAAGCTAAAGAACTAAGAGATAGAAAGAAAGCAGTAGATAGTCATTTAGAAAAAAACCGAAAAATATTGGAGGAACTTCTAAAAGAAGAAAAGATGGTAATAAAATCAAAGGAGTTCTTACTTGGAAAAGGGTTTAATTTTGGTTACATTACACACACAGTGTATTACAATGGACTAACTTTAAAATGCATTTACCATTTCGGGTTTATTCAACATGATAATTTAAATATTAAACTTATTAAACTATGACAAATATTATTGATGCCGAATCATTGGGCTCCTTACCCTTTAATGAAAAAGACTTGTCTTTTTACAAGTCTAGAAATTCTGATTTAATTACCAAGAATAATAAATTGATGATTGCTTTGACAATTACCGGAATAGTCAGTGTCATTATCTATACAATGCTTTTTAACGCTAATAAGAAGCTCAATGAAAATGAAAAAATAAATTCATTACCTTAGAATTTGACGATTATTCCGCAACATAGATACTTCTACTATTAAGATCTTTCTCAACTTGCTTAAGGTTACTAAACGTCTTAAAAAAAATGTAATTCAACACATTACTGATATTCGGGAGTAAATTAGTATCAACAAATTCTCTTCGAATTAATGAATGGTTATTTTCAGCTATATTGTTAATTATACGTACAGATTCTGCTTAGGCCATACTAAACTGAGTAATATTAAGATTAAAAGGCTTCCAATATTGACATCTTTCATTTAACATTAAACATCAATTTTATTAAACAATACAGACATTTTTATTCAAATTTAATTTACTTATTGTTCTTAAATTTTACTTTTTATTCTGTTTTTTCTTCCCTTTTTTTGATTTTTTTAAGGAATTTTAGTTTAAAATTTAAATCTTCCTTTATGAATGAATTCTTATTAATACTGTGTTTCATAGGGGTGATCATTAATACATCCTGTATTAAATGCGGCTGTACAGATACAAATGCTCTTAATTACTTATCTAAAGCAAAAAAAGACGATGGTAGTTGTATTCTACCTAGTGACCTTCCTAAAGAACCGAATAAACAATCAGTATTTACTGAAACATTTACATTGTCATTTGGACCATCAATTTGGTTTGATTATCATGTTCCAACCTTTAAAAAGGAATCCGGCCTTTAAAAAGGAATCCGGAGATATTATTATAATAGAAGTATTAAGCAATTATTATAATAATGTTAGCTACTGGTCTCCTCTTCCCTTTTCAGTAGGAAATGATGCAATTCTTTGGGGAGAATACGATGATTTACAAGGAAGTTGTTGGGTTTACTCCACATATGTAAATTCCGGGAATCCTGCCTATTGGAATAGTATCGTAACATTTACATTTAAGTCTGCATTAGTTAAAAAATTTGCATTGAAAGAGCACCCGGAATGGAAAAATTTCACCATTGCTGAATTGGAAAGTGTAAGTACAAAATAATGATTTCTTAATTTAGCCCATTATTAAGATGGGCTAAATTTTATGCGAGAACTTCTTTCTTCATTTATAAATTTAATTTTCAGATCAAACGATCCTAAAGAAAATGATAAAACCTATTCCTGGTTTACCATTATAATATTTTATTCAATTTTAATACTTGGATTACTAGTCTTTATTCATGTCCAAATCAATCATTAGCTAAAAAATAAAAAGACTCTAATTATAAAGCTGATTTGTACGTTTGCAAATAATATAATCCTTACGGTAAGCTGACAATGAAGTGACATAAAAAAATATACCACTTGGATTAACCAAGCCTTAAACCTATATCAATGGCTCAACTTTTAATTCTTCATATTTATGCTCTATTATTGCATCAGGGATATTCCCTACAGCTTCTTTTCCTCTTAGCTTTCTAACCGTAAAAGCACTCAACTCATCTTGAGGAAATGGTTTTATTAATTCTTGAATTTTTGATTTTAAGTCTTGCCTTTCATCAGGGTTAAGCCAATCTTCTACATCTTTATTATTAAGTATCACCGGCATTCTTGGCTCTTTTAATTTTGGATTATTATGAATTTTGGCCAAAAGGTCGTTACCTTTTGTAGTTACTATGGTAAAAGTTTTTAATATTTCTCCTGTAGATTTATCAACCCACTCTTCCCACAAACCTGCTAAAGGCATTGGCTCATTATCCTTTTTGAATATGTAAAACGGATAGGTGCTTCCATTGTAATGATGATGCTCAAAAAATCCATCAACATAACAAACACACCTTTTTGATTTTGCTGATGTTCTAAAAGAAGGTTTGTCAAAAATAGTTTCGCCCCTGGCATTTAACGTATTATTCCAAAACTTAGTAGCGGACTCCTTATCCTTAGACCAAGCAGGAATCAATCCCCAAATAGCAAGCGTAGGGTAAAAAGGTTTTTGTGTTGTGTAAATAACCGATTTAGCATGCGAAAAACCCGATATATGATAATTCTCCTCCTCTAAAAGTGGCTTTAGTTTTTCTTCTATTTCTTTTATCTGTTCAATATCGCAATTTTGAATTGCACGTTTCAATTGATTTTTCAAACTAGTTTTAATGTCGTAACACATAAATAAGTTTTATATATTTGGATAAACCGAATATACTAAAATATTTTATGCACCCTCTGGAGTTCTATAGAATGGATGTTTTGGATTTTAAAATGATGCCCTATGAAAAACAATCTAAATTAATCTGGGATCATGCTATATTTATGGGTACCAGAATGAAGGACACAAAAAAATTTGACTTATATGGTATCGGAGACTTTTTTATTGAGGTTTCGTATAATGATGACCTTAAAATGCTGGACTTTGACGTTATTCAAAACGACAAGAAACGACTACAACCTTATACCGAACAACTTAGTTTAAAGGGATTACTTTAAAATCGTTATGATGATTTAAGTAATAATTAAGTATCCGTTGAATATCTCTATTATCCTTTTGTTCCAGAATGTTCTTCTCAATTAATTTTGGATTATCCGTTTGCACTGAATTATTTACAAAACCGTATCCCTTATAAATACCGTTTTTAATAAACACAATTGCCTCTTCCTGGTCAGTTTTACCAGGTGTTTTTATCACCACAGTATCTAGGTTAAGATTAACCGAAGCAAGTGCCTTTTCCACTCGTTTATTATAGCTAGTTAAATCCTCTTTATTACAACAAACCCCTTTGCATTTGTTTAATTGATAGCTAAAACAAGCCTGAGTAGTAACTCTTTCAATATGACAATATTTTGGACATAATTCAAATTCTGAAATTAGTCTTTCAATAAACAATCTAGCTTCTCTTTCTGAATAAAATTTCGCTAACGGGTTTTGAATTAATTTTAACTTATTAAAACAAATGCGTTTCACTCCTCTTCTATCTTCGTAGCAGGTCAACCCAATACTCTCATTTATTCGTTTTTGTGCTCTGTTGAATAACGGATAGTGGTGTTTTATTTCAGCGGATTCTTTTAATAATGCTATAAGCTCGCTCCCGGTTTCTTCAAATGAAATGGCTTCTACTTGCAAGGTCATTCTTTGCTCTTTTGCTGCCTTATCTCGGAAGTGACTAATAACTCTACTTTTAATATTTTTAGCCTTTCCGATATAAATAATTTTACCTTCTTTATTGTAGAAGTAATAAACTCCAGGTGTTTCAGGTAAATTGGTTATCGTTTCTTTTGAAATATTTGGTGGCAATGTTCCATGTTGGTTTCTTGGATTCAAAAATGAATCTATTACCTCCTGCTCCTTATCCTTTTCAAGTATTCGTTCAAACAATTCAACGGTGGCTTTGGCGTCACCTCTTGCTCTATGTCTGTCTGAAATGGGAATATTCAAGGATGAACAAAGGTTTCCTAAACTATATGATTTCAATCCGGGAAATATTTTTTTTGAAAGCCTAATGGTACACAGCTTTTTTCTTTTGAAAACTCCGCCAAGGTCTTTAAACTCTTTAGAGATAACTCCGAAATCAAAATTAACACTATGTGCTACAAATATTCTATCTCTTGTTATTTCTTCTAATTTCTTTGCAATTTCAAAAAACTTGGGAGCATCTTTAACCATTGAATTGGTAATGCCTGTTAAGGATGTAATTTGATAGGGAATAGAGCATTCAGGGTTTATAAGTGTGGTAATTTCATCGATTACCTTTTCGCCATCATGAATGAAAACAGAGATTTCAGTAATTTTATTTTCTGTGTGACGAAATCCACTGGTTTCTATATCAATAATCGCAAACTCCAATTTTAATTGGCCAGTTTAGTTTCTATTCTGGAATACTTTTCTTTTAAGTCTTTGAGTTCAATTCCTACACTTCTCATTAAATTTAAAAGATGAATCGGGTTAAGTTCATCCTCTTTGTATTGTCCAATTCGTAAGTTCAATTTAAAGCCCCAAATTTCTAAAACATCCGAAAGGTGAATTTGGTAAGGATGATAGGTTTTATTATCTGAGGAAAGCGTAACAAATCCTTCTTTTATATTAGCATTAATTATTCGCTTGTAAACCAATCCGTCATTCTTAGTGAGTATTACATAACAGGCATTATTCCGAACTTCTTGAAAATTCTCTACATATTCTCCAATAACATAGTCACCATCATTTACCCATGGTGACATGGAGTCTCCTTTAATTTTAAAGGCTCTGTGTTTGCCGGTAGGTAAAAAAGGTAAATTCATAATTGGTAATTGTGCTATAAACTCAGTATCGGAATATCCATTTAAATATCCTGCCGATGCTTCCTTATTAACGACTTCCACCACATTATTATTATGTTCATCTATTTGTATAGGAAACAAAACTCTATGATTACCTATATCAATAAATGAATTTTCTTTGCCCTTTGTTAAGTCAGATTTAACCAAAGCATCAATAGGCAACTTAAAAAACTCAGAAAACTTAATAAGTGTTTCTATCGATGGATCTGCTTTCTCACTTTCATAAGAAGCCACTTGATTTCTGGTAATAGACAATTCCATTCCTAACTTCTCTTGAGATAATTCTTTTTTTGCTCTCAGATACCTTATGTTTTGGGCAAAATTCATGATTGATTATTTTTTAAACAACAAGTGATTAATTATTCAACTAAATTAGCCTAATCAAATTTATAATCCAAATTTTTCAAACAATTAAATGAATAAATCGATTGTTCATATGGATCTCGACACCTTTTTTGTCTCTTGTGAAAGACTTGCAGACAGCAGTTTAAATGGTCGTCCGGTGATAATTGGTGGGCTATCTGATAGAGGTGTTGTGGCAAGTTGTAGCTATGAGGCTAGAACTTTTGGAGTACATTCTGCCATGCCAATGAAGTTGGCTAAAACACTTTGTCCTGAAGCTGTTTTTATACAAGGAAATAGCGGCATTTATAGTAAATACAGTAAACTAGTTACTGAAGTAATAAAAGATAGATCACCGTTATTTGAAAAAGCATCTATTGACGAATTTTATATTGATGTATCCGGAATGGATCATTTTTTTGGTTGCTATCAATGGGCTCAATCAATTCGTGAAACAATATTAAAGGAAACTGGTCTCCCCATTTCGTTTGGTCTAAGCACTAGTAAAACTGTGGCTAAGATAACTACCGGTGAAGCAAAGCCAAACAACCATCGTCAAATTGAAAAGGGAAAGGAAAAAGAATTTCTTTCCCCTCTTCTGGTTAAGAAAATTCCGATGGTGGGAGATCAGACCTATTTAAGGTTAAGAAATATGGGGGTAAAGTACATTAAAACTTTACAAGAAATTCCTTTAGAAATGATGCAAAAGGCACTTGGTAAAAATGGTGCTACAATATGGAAAAAAGGTCAAGGGATAGACAACACTCCGGTTATACCATACCATGAGCGTAAATCAATTTCTATTGAAAGAACGTTTGAAAAAGACACCATTGATGTAAATAAACTTAAAAGCATAATTACCGCCATGGCTGAAAATTTAGCCTATCAATTAAGAAACGGAAATAAACTTACCTCCATCGTTAGCGTTAGGGTAAGGTATTCTGATTTTCAAACTGTTTCCAAGCAACGGAAAATTGCCTACACCTCTACCGACCATACTTTAATTTTAACGGTGCAAGAATTATTTAAAGAGGTGTATCAAAGAAGGGTATTGGTAAGATTAATTGGAGTAAAATATTCAGGACTAGTGGGTGGACACTATCAAATTAATTTATTTGAAGACAATGAAAAATTAATTCGTTTATATCAAGCATTGGATCATGTGAGAAATCGATTTGGTCAAGATGCTGTTAAACTAGCTGTTGGAATGGGTTCAAGAGGTATTGGAAGAAGCAACCCCTTTAACGGAGAGCCACCTATCATTCCTGCACACCGAAGAGCTTAATATGTATTTAAATTGTCACACATACTTTAGTTTAAAATATGGAACTCTTTCCATTCAAAAATTAATTCAGGAGGCTAAAAAAAATGAAATTGATTCACTTTGCCTTACTGACATTAATACAACTTCAGCCGTTTTAGATTTTGTTAGGGTTGCCCATATTCATAATATCAATCCTAAAGTGGGTGTAGAAATAAGAAATGGTGATGAACTAAAATATATTTTATTAGCGCAAAACAATGAAGGTTATTATCACATAAATTGTTTTCTTTCTCAACATCTTCATGACGAAACTCCTTTTCCCGATTACCCTCCTACTCTACCAAACGTTTTTATTGTTTATCCTTTCAATCCTTCCAAAAAAGATTATCGGTTAAATGAAAATGAATGGGTAGGGATAAAACAAAGTGAGTTAATTAAATTATTAAATCATCCATTAATGGATAGCCCAAGAAAATTAGTTGCTCTTCAACCCGTAACCTTTAGTAATAAAAACGATCACAATACGCATCGGCTTTTAAGAGCCATTGACCATAACACTTTGTTAAGTCAGTTACCTAAAAGTAGTTTTACTACACCTGATGAAATAATGCTTCAAAAAAAGGAAGTATATGAGAATTTTTTAGGGTATGAATTTCTTATTAAAAATGCAGAGACATTATTAAGTCTATGCAACATTTATTTTACTTTTAACGATATAGATAACCATAACAATCAAAAGAGTTATACCCTTTCCGAAGAGTTAGACTTTAAACTTCTCAAAAAACTAGTTTACCAAAACCTCCCTTATCGGTATGAAAATATCACCGATGAAATTTTTGATAGAATTGATAAAGAATTAAAAATCATACAACAGAAAAAGTTTGTTTCCTATTTTCTAATCGCATGGAAAATTTTAAAGTATGCTCGCTCTAAAAACTACTTCTATGTAGGTAGAGGAAGTGGGGCAAATAGCATATTAAGTTATCTGCTTAGAATAACCGATGTTGATCCCATAGAACTAGATTTATATTTTGAGCGATTTATTAATCTTTTTCGTCAAAACCCTCCTGATTTTGATATTGACTTTTCCTGGCAAGAACGTGAAGACGTTACTAAATTTATATTTGATTACTTTCCCAATGTTGCGCTCTTGGCTACTTACAATACATTTCAATTTAAAGGCTGTATAAGGGAATTAGGAAAGGTTTTTGGATTACCTGAACATGAAATAAAAAAACTTCAATACAATCCTGATGAAGCTGACGAAATTGGTCAGCTTGTACTAAAATATAGCAAACGGATTCATGGCTTTCCCAACCATTTAAGTGTTCATGCGGGTGGTATATTAATTAGCGATAAACCTCTACAACATTACTCTGCAACGTTTATGCCTCCTAAAGGTTTTCCTACAGTACAGTTTGATATGCATGCTGCTGAAGATATTGGTTTATATAAATTTGATATTCTTGGCCAAAGAGGTTTAGCAAAGGTAAAAGACACCCTTTCTATTGTAAAAAGTAATACCGGAAATACCATTGATATTCATAATATTTCCAAACTAAAAAAAGATAAAAAAACAAACGCCCTTTTAAAAGATGCCAACGCTATTGGTTGCTTTTATGTAGAATCTCCCGCCATGCGTATGCTGCTCAAAAAACTACAGGTAAACGATTATTTGGGGCTGGTAGCAGCTAGTTCTGTTATACGTCCTGGTGTTGCCCAAAGCGGTATGATGAGAGAATACATTTTACGTTATAGACATCCTGCAAAAAGAGAGTGGGCAAAGAAGAACTTGAGCGTTTTATATAACATCATGCCCGATACGTTTGGAGTAATGGTGTATCAAGAAGATGTAATAAAAGTGGCACATTATTTTGCCGGTCTAACACTAGCCGAAGCAGATGTTCTAAGAAGAGGAATGAGTGGGAAGTTTCGTTCCAGAGAAGAGTTTCAGGAAGTAAAAAATAAGTTCTTTATTAATTGCAAAAACAAAAATTATCCTGATGAACTTACACAAGATGTTTGGAGGCAAATTGAAAGTTTTGCCGGATATGCTTTTGCGAAAGGTCACTCTGCTAGTTATGCAGTAGAAAGCTATCAATGCCTTTATCTAAAAGCCTACTACCCTCTTGAGTTTATGGTGGCTGTACTAAACAATGGTGGCGGTTTTTATTCAAGACAATTTTACATTCATGAAGCAAAAATGTGTGGTGCAACAGTTCAATTGCCTTGTATCAATATTTCAGATTATCATTTTTCCATTAATGACAAAACCATATACATTGGATTAGGAGCAATAAAATCTTTGGAAATAAATACTGCAAAAAATATATTACATGAAAGAAACACCTACGGCCATTTCAAGTCTCTTCGTGATTTTGTCAATAGGGTTGCCATTTCTTTGGAGCAACTGACTATATTAATACGTTCAGGGTGTTTTCATTTTGAATCCTATGATAAAAAGAAACTACTTTGGGATGCCCATTTTTTAATGGGTGAAGAAGGTAAATCTAAACCCACCAAGGGATTATTTGATATCATTCCTAAAAAGGTTGAACTACCCGACTTATGGAGACATCCGTTGGAAGATGCGTATGATGAAATAGAACTATTCGGGTTTACGGTTAGCACTAATATGTTTGCGCTTTTTAAAGACTTACCTGAACAAACCCTTACTGCCATTGAATTACAAAATTTAGTGGGAAAACATATTGCTATTGTTGGTTATTTAGTTCATTTGAAAAGCACAACCACAAAGGATGGTTTATACATGAGCTTTGGAACATTTATAGATATTAATGGAAGCTGGATTGATTCAGTTCATTTTCCTTCGGTAGCTGAAAGATACCCATACAGAGGTGCAGGCTGTTACCAGATAAACGGAAAGGTAGTTGAAGAGTTTGGTTATATAAGCATAGAGGTTAGCAAAATGATACGATATGAAAATATAAATATTGAAGAAGAAAAACTGCCGGTACGATCCGTTAATACTTATCATAAACGAAAAAAAGGAAACAGTTATTTTAGTCAGAGAAAACGATTAGAATAAAAATAACAAACTCCTTTTAGCCCACCATATTTACCTAAAATCGGGCACATCCATAATAACGAGAATTTATTAAATTTTGGGTAAAAAGTATTACTTTTATTCCCATAATGATTGGTTATGAGGCATATGCCGATTAGCCAATAGTTGTGGGCAATAAAAAATTATGTGGACAAGATATCATATAAAGTGTAGAAGTTGTGAAAAGACAACGAATTTAAGACTTCAAATACCTGAGGTAAAAGAACTCCCAATAAAATATAATTGTTTAGGGTGTAAAACTGAAATCAAAGCTATTTTGAAAGTTGATTTCGAAAAAGCAACTTGGGACTTTAATGTTGAAAGAGGGGAACTAATAGAAGGAAACTTTCTTTCTGGAGATTTTTTTCACGAATACAGTGATACACTTCCAATAAAAAAACCATCTACTGAAAAGCATAACATTGTGCTTCCGACCCTTAGGATGCCTACAAAAAAACTAATGGAATTGAAGGATGTTAAGGATAATCGAAAAATGTTTTCACCTGAAGAATGGTCAGACTTCAAAGATTTAACACTCGCTTATTCAGACTTCAACAAAGATATAATTGCAAAATTATCTAAAAGTCTACTCGGAAACATTGCTCCAAAAGAGTTATTCGAATTTAAAATTGACTTAGATTATCAAAGAATTTATTTTGTTTCGTTAAACTATTTTGTATTTCCTTGGATTGACTTTGATAATCATACAGAGTTTGTTTTTTGGTTATTAGAAGATGTCTTCAATGAGAGTAATAAAACGAATACGGAATTAATCGATTTTGTTCAAAATATCACAACTGATGAATATATTAATAGATTAAGAAATGAAATATCCGGAATTATAAATCGATTCAATGAATTAAAAGAATATTTTCAATATGCTTATGATACTACTGACATTGAAGACTCCTATGTCTCTGCAGAAGGTTTTAATGAATTAAAAAATTTCTATACAGACTGCTTTGAGTTCATAGGGAGAAATAGTCATCTGATATTTAGGCTTCAAAACATAAAAGAAAGAGGAGCTCAAGATTCAATACCAGCAGGGTGTCCAAGAGATGTTACTAATGCTTCAGATTTTATGACAATTGACAATGGGCGAAAATTAGAAATAATAAATCTATCTACTGATTTACCTCCTAAAAAAGTTTATTGTAATTCATTTGATAACAAAATAAGAAATGGAATAAATCATTTCAAAGCAAAATTAGATTTAGAAAATCAAATAATATCTTATTATCCAATAACTAAAAGACCAAATGAAGAATTTCAAATTAGCTACATTGATTTTTTAAATAAAACAATGGATGTATTCAATTCAGTTCTCAAAATAGGTCAAGTTTCAAAATTTGTAAATAATTTTAAATCTATGATGAAAGGAGAAATAAAGTAAAGCCCATAACACGGTATATAGCAAATAGGGCGTTCAGTGATTTATGAAAGTTCAATGCTATTTACAACACCGCCAAATCGTTGATTTGGCTTTTAAAATGAATAAGATAAAAACAAAATACAACGCTTTGGCTCAGTGCAAACTCGAAAGTTCATCCCTTTCTACTGCCCTACTTGCCATATACTAACCGTTAGGGAGCAATACGAGAAAAGTAAAGTATGGAAACATCATTAATTAATGCATTGATATATTCTATTATTCCAACTTTGATTGGAACACTACTGACATTATACTTTACCGAAAAAGTAAAAGGAAATATAAAAATTGGATTTGATAAAAAAATAGAAAAACTAAAAAAAGAACATCAAATTGAAATTACTAAATTTCAAGCTGAAATAAATTTACTAAAGTCTAAAGAAAACTTTAAGTTTACTAGACTTCACGAAAAGAGATTTACTGTTTTAGAGAAAATGTATCAACTGTTGAACAAAGCAATCAACGAACTTAACTTATATATCTCACCAGTAAAGTCGACACCAAACGGAACAACTTTTGAGGAAAACGAAGACAATCTTCAAATGAATTTTATTGATGCTCATAATAATTTTGCAGGCTATTTTTCAAATAATAAAATTTATCTTGATGATAAAATAACTACTTTGATTGAAAATTATTTAAAAGAAATTAGTGATGTTTATAATGACTATTCACAAAATCATTTTTTGAGAAAATTTGGAGACACTGTAGACCCAAAAATTCATATGAAAGCATATACAGCTTATAAAAAAGTTCCTGAAAAAATAATACCAATTAAAAAAGAGATTGAAAAGAGCTTTAAAGAAATACTTGAACAATAAAGTACTGCACACAACAGTCTATAACCGCAATTGTGGCGGATTCGAGTACGTCTGAATCCACTCGGAATTGCTAAGGTCAGTTCTTACCGAAAAACATTATCTTTAATCCCGTAACTGACGGTTATACCAGACCGTTAGGGAACAACTATTAAAAAAATAACAATGAGAAAAACTTTTACATTAGCGGTACTTCTGATATTTAGTAAATTTTTATGTGCACAAACTGAAGACCAAACAATTCAGTATTTAAAAGATATTATCAACTCATATCCAGTTGCGACCTATACTCATGAATGTTACTCTCACAATGATTTTAATATTGGAGATGCCAAATTCTTATATGGCGAGAACTTCACAGAAGAATCATACAAGCATTTGTTTGTATATCAACGATCTCTTTTGACTAAAAACGGAATAGCAACGTTTGTTCACCTAATGGACATCAAAGAAATTTCAAGTATTAAAATAACACAACTTGACTTTGGTGGAGGCACTATACATAACACATTGGTTCTAAACTTTAAGCCCAATTCACTATGTAAAAAGAAAATACAGATTAATGGTGTTTATTCGGAACAAAACATTAATGGGAAAGTTGAAATTTCATTGAATTTAACAATTGGTGATTTAGAAGAACTTAAACGTGCTTTCCTTCATTTATGTGAATTGTATGGAGGTTCACCCGCTAACGAAAATTTGTTCGAAAAATAACTGTTGCTAACAAAGACTTTACTGTATTAAAAGACACTATTTTTGAAGCAAGTAAATTACCATTACCAAAATGGTTTTTACTTATTGCAATAATGTTAAAAGCTAAAAAAGGCGTTTCATCTGCTGAATTATCTCGTCAACTTGGGATTACATATAAATCTGCTTGGTATGCTGCTATGCGTGTAAGGTGTGCAATGGTAGATGACGGAGGGTTATTAGAAGGGATTTTAGAAATGGACGAAACTTATATAGGCGGTCGTCCTAGAAAACGATTTGTAAAAGTAGATGCCAACCTAGCAAATTTATCTACTGTAACTACCAAAAACCAAAAAGAGGTAGAGGAACTTCTAAAATCCCGGTAGTGGGAATTGTAGAACGTGAAGAACAAAAAAGAGTAATAACAAAAGTAATGGATAGTCTTACGTCAAGAGATATGTTAGCTATGCTTAAAAAATATGTGGCTCTTGATAACGCTGTAATGATGACGGATGAATTTAGGTCTTATAAAAAGTTTGATGACTATTTGCAGCATTAAACTATTGACCACAAAAAAGAATATTCAAGGGGTATTATTCACACAAATACAATTGAGGGATTTTGGTCACGAGTAAAAAATGGAATTAAAGGAGAATACCAAGTATTAAGTAAGAAATATTTGCCTTTTTATATGGTAGAGTTTGCCTACAAATACAATTATCGTTCTTCAAAATCTACTTTTGAAAAAACTATTGCAAAATCGGTAGAAGACGATAAGTGTTTGGTCGGGTATAAACCTAAGAAGAATGTTAAGCGAATTACAAACCCTGAGAAAAGAAAAAAGGGCTGTTAAGCCCTTTATATTATAGTGATATAACTACCTTAACATCTACGTTGGGAGGAGTTAATGGAGGAGTTAAATCAGAGTCGACCCATATAATTTCTACATTATTTAGCGAATAGTTCACTAAAATAGATGTAGAGTATGTACTGCTTTGATAAAAAGTGGCAGGTACAGGTGACCAATTATCATATCCTACATCACCTAGAAAAGTTTGTATTGCTCCCTTATTTAAAACCTCTTGAGTTATTTCAGACCAGTTTAAAATAATTTTCCATTCATTCCCGACTAAAGTCCATGCAACATTATTTACTCTTGAACTATATACTTCATCTTTTTCAGCTTCCTTGTATACACAGTCTTTTCCGTCTTCAGTAGCTACTTCAGAATAATTTAAGGCGTTTGGGTCAGTACATCCGTATATCTTTTTCTTACAAGAATAAAATACAGGAGAAACAAATGCTATTAAAAGCATTGATAATAATAGTTTTTTCATACTAATTTGATTATTGGTTTAAAGCAAATATAAAATTAAATTGAATATATAATCTAATATAATTGAATATTTATGTAGCTAAAATCTGACTTAAAATCATGTTTATTGTTACATGAAATCTATTCATGTAGGAAATTTGATAAAATTGAGGTTATCTCAATTAGGAATGACTAAGGCAGAGTTTGCCAGAAGAATAAATAAAAGCCCTCAAAACATTCACGATTTACTTACTAGAGAATCCGTAGATACAAACTTATTAATTACGATTGGGGAAGTATTAAATTACAATTTTTTTAAAGCCTTTATAGACTATAAACAAGTGGATAAAGAATTGAAAAGCAAAAATATCTACTTGGAGAAGTAATACTATTTAATTTATATCTTCGTTTACCAAATAATTTAATGTATTTTTTACTAAGTGTTTTACCGTAAATTTGGTAAGTGATTTTACCTAATTTTAATACTTTTGTATCTTTTTTGTAAAAATTAACGTTTAAATATTACAAGTAATATTATATTTACTCAAACAAAATTTATGATGAAAGCCGTAATTAAAAAAGTTGAAGCATACATTATAGAAGATGTGCACGATAAGACTTTTACCATTGCTTTAAGAGGCAAAGGAGGCCCCATAATAACAGAAAAAACAAAAGCATTGGCAAAAGCCAAATTTGAGGAAGCTCTAAAGCTATCAAATGCAGTTAGAAACTTAATTTATTTTGAATCTGTTTCAGAAAAATCTGATAAAGATAAGTTAAGTGGTGTTCCAAAAATATCTAATAGAAAGGTTGCTAAATACACTGTAATAGCGCCTTGTTAGATAATGAGCATATCCTATAAATCAGTATATCATCTATTAGATACTTATTATCTTAGGCGGTCGTTGAATGGGCTCATAAACAGTTCCTCAATTTTTTCCGCTTCTACAACATTTGCTAGTTTAAATGAAGACTATGCTTTTTTAGAAGTAATGATTGAGAAGCGAGATTATTATAATGATAATTACGTTTTTTTCGTATCTAATAAGCCATCGGATGCTCCAATAGTTTTAGCTGCCAATAAAGACTTAAACGTAATTGAATTAGCTATACTAGCAATAAAAACAAAAGGGGTTATTCCAGTAAGACTATTTAGAGAACTGATTGTTTCATTGTCTACCTATGATTCTAGTATTGATGTAAAAGCAGAACTTGACTGCTTTAACATATTTTATTCTACAAATTCCTTGCATTAGCTATTTTTAATATCATTTCTGTATTAAAAGGGTTAGTCGCGTTTAATTAAAGTACCTTAATAATCGCGTTAAACATTACCGGTGTTTTGCCCCAGCTGTAGTTGCCATTTTCTTTCCAAGATTCACTTTTAAGTACATTTGGTTTTAGCAATTTTATTGCTTCATCGTGTTTATAGATCTTTATTACATCATTTTCAATAAAAGCGATATAAATGTCTTTCCCAATGTACTTTTTTGAAATAGTGAATCTTCCTTTTAGCTGTACTTTCAGCATTTCATCTCCGTTAATATGCACAGAAATAAAGTCTGCGCCCTGCCAATCATCATTAAGCCGCATAGAATTGTAACCATAATCCGCTAATGCAGCTGCAACTTTATGAAAGTTATAGTTCTCCTTTTGCTTTGAATTTAGCTTGATGTAGGCTATTTTTTTAAACATTATTTAATGCTTTTCTCTACAACAGCTATTTCTTCTTCTGTTAACCCATAAAGCTGATAAACCATTTGATTAATTTGATTTTCTAGTTGCTTGGTGCTGCCATTTCTAGCTTTTTCATCCATTATATTTTCAACAAGCTCGATTATTCTTTCCTGTACTTTTTGAGATGCTTTAGGAATTGGTAGTTTTTTGATATAGTTAAGACCGTATTTTCTTGCATCACCCATTTTCACTGGACATATATCATAGATTATCCACTTCATTAACGAAGAGTTCAAAACACCAAGAACGTATTTCAATGGATAAGCATCGTTGACAATACGTAATGAGTGGCTCGTGCCACCACCGAAAATATTATTGTATTCATCCAATGTGAAATTGGGCTCCATACCAACATCGTAAAAAATTATTTTAGGGCAGTCAATATCCTTCAGGTCTACACGTCTCATTATGGAATACCAAGGAATCCCTTTTTCCTTTATTGTAACTCTGCTATCCTTACGATTTTCTAGTTTCTCTTTATGGCTTATCAAGAATGAATAACAATTAGGATATTCATTTTCTAACGTTTCTTCATCAATTATTTCATTATCGCCTGTGTAAGGATATATAAGAGAGTATGTCTGACTATTAATAATATACTTTTTGTAATTCTGTGGTCTTATGAAGTTTTTAGTAATTTCTAGCTCTAAATCAAGGTTTTTGACTTCATCAACTGATATAAGGAATGCACTGTCAAATCCTGTAATAACGCCATAAGTAAAGTTTGAGATTTGTTCAAGAGTAAGGTGCTCATAATATAGTTTTTTGATTAGGTCTTGATTTATGTTAAAGTCCCAAGGTTCTTCACTTAAAGAAGTGCAATCAAATTTGATAAAATCTTTTGGTGTCTCAGTTGTATTTTCAATGCTTTTATATTTAACCGAGTCAAATGAATTTTTCGTCAATTCAATAATGGAAACATATGTTGCTAATCCATCGAATACTGAAACTTTAGAATAATCGACATTAACTGATAATTTCCCTATCAAAAATTTGCGTGCTTCTCTTCCATATTCAGCTTTAAGGAATTGATTTGAAGTTATATAAGTCAAGTGTCCTTGATGATTCAAGAGATTGTAACCTAATTCTGAAAAAAGAACTGAAATATCAATTCTCTTATATGCAACTTGAAAATTAGATTTATAATAATCAATTGCTTCGTAAGGAAGCTCTTGTACTCTTATGTATGGCGGATTCCCAATCACCACATCAAATCCCACAAAAATGCCTTTATCATCTAATACTTCTGGAAACTCAAAACGCCATTCAAAAGCATTGATGTAAATTTTATTGTTCTTTATATTTTCAATTTCTTCTTCTAGCTTATTAATATCTTTTGTAAGTTTTGTCTCCTCCTTTTTCAAATCAGATTTTTCTTTTTTACTCATTTGAAAAAGGTTCGTCTGTTTTGTAAGGTTCACTAAATCTCCTTTTAACTTTGAAAGTCTTTTTATTTTAGGGTCATTACGTGCTATTTCACTTCTAAAATTATTTTTTATCTCATCAATATAGCGTTCCATTTCACGTTTTTGCTCTTTATTTTGAGCATTACGGTAGGTATTTACTGCGTTACGATAATCTGTTATTTTAATTTTGTTCTTTTTCAGAACTTCACTTAAATCGGTATTTAAATCAAATCGGCTAATTAAAGAATTTCCACACTTAATATTAATGTCAATATTAGGGAGCGTTTCAAGTTCATCCTTACTTTTATAATAAGCACTTTTTAATAATTCTATCCACAACCTTAGTCTACATATCTTAACTGAATTAGGGTTAATATCTAC